>Ga0075163_10000080_pt1 | contig 103036 bp, 103 predicted proteins | sample JI1023141ADNA_FD_71478 | JGI IMG/M metagenome (GOLD analysis project Ga0075163, IMG submission 71478) | Wastewater effluent complex algal communities from Wisconsin, to seasonally profile nutrient transformation and Carbon sequestration -... | ecosystem: Engineered > WWTP > Effluent > Algae... | reverse complement strand
CGCTATTACACTAGCATCGCCGCTTTTCAGGGCATCTACAAGCTTTTGCTCTCCTTCCGCGCTAAATTCAGACTCATGCTCCTGGCTAGTTCCACCATCCGTGGAGTTCCTGCCACCGCCGCCACCAGCGAAAGGCTTTTGGTATAGGAATTCTTTTACCCTAGCCAAATGCTGCCGCTCAGCGTATGGCCTAACTTTGTTGACCAACACCTCTATCGCAAAGTCATTGCTCAAAACTATCTTGATAAGCCCCAAATTAAGACTCATGATACCTTTTACATACTCCCGATCTACACGCACTCCATGGCTTGCTACTGTTTCATACAACTGCCTCAATAGCACATGGATTTCTTTTTTATCCTCAGATGTATCTTGTCTTATAGGGCTCTGATATTCTCCACTTAATGCAAGCGGCTTATCTGGACCACGACGCGACAAACAAATTTCGACTAAAAAATCTACGTATGTACACCCAAAGTCCTCTTTAACTTTTTTTGTTAACGGCACATATTCTTGAGGCTCATATATAGGAGGAGCAAATTCAGAAAATTCTGAGTTCTTCTGTTGTTCGCGTTGCTTTACAAATTTGACGTAACTATCAATCTCACCTAGTGAGACATGCTTAGGCAAGCACACTATCTCTTCAAAGCTTAGGATTATATATTTCATTCCTACTTCTATTTCAGTAACTGATCTATCTCTTAATCCAGTTACATCTTGTCGTTTTGTAATACCAAAATACCAATCCATATCACTTAGTCCAAGAGGACTATGTTTCTCCTCTAATGTAAAAGGATTATACATTGCAAAGTCTAGCGTAAAATAGTCTCTAATAAGCTCTTCAGGGGTTGGTCGAGTTGGCCATGGTGGAATAATATTAAAGTCAGCGACAGGAATGCTAGAAATAGGTGGATCTCGATGCATAAGATCCATAGCGTTTAAGTTTAAATCCATGCTCGATCTTGTATCAAATATGGAAGAGGTTGTTCTGGGGTATGGATCAGAAAGTGGCTGAGACCGTGATAGAGAGCTAAAACCAGAGCTATAGGTTGATCCTATATTTGGTGAGTTTAAAGTTGAACTAAATCCTGAACTAAAGCTCGAGCTAGATCCGAAGTTTGGACTAGAAAACGTGCTAGGAATTGAGCTGAAGCTAGATCCAGGATTTGAATTTAACGAACTACCATATCTATGGCCATAATCATAGCCCATAGTCCTTGCTTGAAATACTGGAGGAGGCTGTGGTAGTTGTGGTGGCTGAGGAGGCTGAGGTGGTTGAATTTGTGTCCAACCACCTAAATTTCCAGCTCTAGCAGAGTTATCATTTGCTCCTGACCTAGATTGAGTTCCGCTATTACCAGGTCTGTAGAAATTATCATTCGCTGCACGTCCGCCAGTCGACCCCCCACTGCTTCGTGCATTAGACGAAGAACCGCCGTAGCTTGGTGGAGGTGTATAGCTTGGAGCTCTAGCTCCTCCTTTCTGAGCTTCAACTCCTGGTAATAAAGTGAACGGATCGTGGGTCTTCAAGAAAATATTAACTGCAGATACCACTTCATACAGCTTGGTAAGTATAGGGTTACTAAACAGCGGCTCCGGTAGTGTATATTGAGTATCGACAGAAGTTTTATTAGGAGAATCATTCAATAAATTTATTTGATTTTCTTCTGCCCTAAATTCCTTTTCAAGAATACAAGCATCTTCTTCTGGACTATCGTTCGCTTCAGCGTTATCTTGCACAACAGAAGCTATTTCAGCTCCCGTAGCTTTTTCTTCTGGAATCTCAACAACACCTACTTCCTCGATAACTACTAACTGTAATGCACCTTCAGTCGGTAAATCTTCTCCCTTCTCGCTCTCCATTCTACTACCACCCACAGCCGCTTAATTGCAACTGAAGGTAGATATAATATAGTCGTAATGTATTGTCAACAAAATTAAAAACAGAAGTCCAAGACTACATTTTCTGTAGTCTACGTCTCAGGCTGGTTTTATAGTTTATGAATATGCTCTTCACTATTCTTTTGACCACCATAAATGTTACTATAGCTATCAAGTAGCCGCATGCTACGTCCGCGGGGAAGTGCATACCAACAACAATTCTCGAAAGTCCAATAGAAAGAACTAGCAATAAGCCTATGATCTTGAATGGAACGTTCATTATGTGCCACAAGCTGATTACGAACGCCGCAGCATACCAGGAATGACCGCTTGGCAAGCTCTTATAGCATTTCACGGAAGTAAATAGATTTTCGATGCTTGTTATAAGTTTACTTAGTATTATATTTCCGCTGCAATATGGCCTTGGGAAGTGCGATGTTAACTTCACTACTTCGACAAAAACCGCACCAATTACAAAAGTAGTCACTAATACGATCGAGGTTTTTATGTATTTGACCTGTAAATCTACGTCTTGTTTATAATACCTCGAATATAGAACCATAAACGCAAGTAACACCAAAAAGTGAATCGGAAACAACATATATTCCCCAAGATATTTGGTGATGTATATTAGCCCGTCTACAATATGTCTATTTGTAAATGTATTGTGAATGTGATCGAATAGTTTTTGGTTATAGCCATACCAATCGTATAGTGCATGTTTTAGTTGAATCATAACGCTCATATATTAATTCCTATATATAAATGATAATAATAACTTAGTATTTATACAATTGAGATTTTATAATTGTAACAACTTAATAGTAATTGAGTGACTCTTTTACACACTCTAGAAAATGCTTAACGCTAAAGACCTTCTTCGCGTGCTTTTGCGCCTTTTTACCTACAGAGTCTCTCAGGCCTTTATCACTCTGCAATAGCTGGAGATATTTTGCTGCCTGCTTGTAATCTGGCTCTGCCCATACAGAATCGCTAGCATAAATTTTCTGTGGGTCTTTGATCTTTATTAACTTATAATCAACAAGCCTTGCAACATCATTGTTCATGAATTCCATGTTGCCAGAATAGCCAGTTGCAATTACAGGCTTACCCATTAACATAGCCTCTGCCATCACCAAACCAAACCCTTCACTGCGATGAAGAGAGATTATGGTATCCTGCGAAGCCATCATTTCGTATAAATCCTCATCACTTAGCCTTTTTTGCAGAATAATAATGTTTTTTGAATCATTAACAGCATCTTCCAGCTTTCTCTTTCCCTCAGGAAAGAAATCCATCGACGATACCTTTAGGGTTAAAATAGCGTTTTGTGAGTCACCAAATGCTTGTTTGAACGCCTTGATTATCCCTATAGGATTTTTGCGTTCAAAATTAGATTTAAAATCCAAGATAGCTAAAACCTTAAATTTATCACCAGTGGTTTTTGTTTTATGAGTTTTAAAAAATACTTCGAGTGGTGTTGGAACTATTTTTATTTTATTTGCAGAATTGCTTTTTTCAAAAGCTGATCTCACAAATTCGTTGCACACCCATATTTCATCAACAACTTCTAGAGGCTTAATCCAATAATTTGGAATCGTTCCTGTTTCCCAAAATGGCTGTATTATTATTTTTGCACCTCTCAAGTTTTTTTTGGGAAAGCGAATTAAAAAAGGCAGTAGCTGATGTGGGTTGCAATAAAAAATTATGGTTCCGCCAGGTTTTCCTTTTCCTTCTAGATATCCTTTTTCAAAATCATATAATGAAACTTTAAACTTATTTTTTAGAGCATGGAAGGTTATTTTCGCAGATTTACTGAAGCCAGCAGTGCTGCTCAAAAATCCAGCTACTGTGATTTCTCCAGGTTCATTTTTCGGCCCTAATATGGATTTAAAATACCAAATAAGCAATGACGTTATAAACGTTTTATTGAGTATAAAGAGTATAATTTTTCTAACAGCTCTAACGATCAAAGATTACTCTACCGCTTCTTTAATTAGACGAGCATGCTCAACGTTATGCATTTTCAAATACCCAGCAGCAGTTGATGCAGATTCTGGTCTTCCGACATACTCAATATTTTTGCTTATTTTCAATGTTTGCAAAACCTCTTCCAAATTAGGTCTCATAAAGAACCACGCACCCATATTCTGCGGCTCCTCTTGGCACCAAATAAATTTAGATGCTTTGCTATATTTTTTGAGCTCTTTTTCCAATTCTTTTTGAGGGAAAGGATAATATTGTTCTACCCTTATCAGTGCTATATCTTTCTTGCCAGCAGCTTCTTTTGCTTCCAGCAAGTCATAGTAAACCTTACCACTACACAATATAACTTTAGCAACACTATCAGCATGACTGGATATATCTGGAAGTATTGTCTGGAATTTTGTACCTGTGGCAAAGTCCTTCAATTCAGAAATTGCAAGTTTATGCCTTAGCAAAGATTTAGGTGTCATCACTATTAACGGTTTTCTATAGTCGCGATGAATTTGCCTGCGCAAAACATGGAAGTAATTCGCTGGCGTAGTGCAATTAACTACCTGCACGTTGTCGCGCGCGCAAAGCTGGAGATAGCGCTCTAACCTTGCAGAGCTATGCTCAGGGCCTTGCCCCTCATAACCATGCGGAAGTAGCATTACTAACCCACTAATACGCAGCCATTTTTCTTCAGCAGAAGAAATAAATTGATCAATAATCACCTGCGCAGTGTTAGCAAAATCACCAAACTGACCCTCCCACAATGTAAGAGCATTAGGTCCTGCCGTGCTATAGCCATACTCGAAACCGAGCACCCCATATTCAGAGAGCAAGCTATCAATAACCTCAAACTTGGCTTGGGCGCTTTCAAGATTATTTAGCGGAATGTATTCATCGCCACTTTGTTGATCAGCAAGCACACTATGCCTATGCGAAAATGTGCCGCGCCCGCAGTCTTGTCCTGACAATCGCACTTTTATTCCTTCCAAGAGAAGCGAAGCAAAAGCGAGAGCTTCGCCAGTCGCCCAGTCAATACTTTTGCCATTATTAATTGCTTCTTTTCTTAGCTCTAGATTTTTTGCGATCGTTTTGTGCGGGTTAAATCCCTTAGGGATTGTGGTTAGCGCGTCGCCTATTTTTTTGAGTGTTTTATCGCTAATGCCGGTAGTTTTTTCATCGTGCGCATGAGATTTAGTATATCTTCTAAAACCGGTCCATGCCCCCTCAAACCAATCAGCTTTTTCTTGCTTGAAAGTTTTTGCTGCTTCTAATTCTTTATCTAGATCGTTTTTAAAATTAGTCCGAAAATCTTCATAATAACTTGCTGAAATTAGCTTGCTCGCCACCAATTTATCAGCATAAATCTTTCCAGGGGTCCGCATTGATTCAATTTTTTTATACATCATTGGCTGAGTAAAGCGTGGCTCGTCTATCTCATTATGGCCATATAGCCTATAACAAATTACATCAATAACTACATCTTGCTTGAATTTCATTTTAAATTCAGTAGCAACTCTAGTTGCTTTCAACACCGCCTCAGCATCATTACCATTAACATGGAATATCGGTGCTTTGATTATTTTTGCTATCTCTGTTGAGTACCTTCCAGAATGCGCATCGCTTGCATTTGCAGTAAATCCAATTTGGTTGTTGACTATTATATGCACAACGCCGCCAATAGTATAACCTGGAACGTCGCTAAGCATCAGGGATTCCATAACCACGCCCTGACCTGCAAATGCAGCATCACCATGTAGCAATATTCCCATAACTTTATTGCGCTCTTTATCGTCAATCATGTCTTGCTTAGCTCTTACCTTACCCATCACAACAGGATTAACTGCTTCTAAATGCGATGGATTAGCAGTAAGTGATAAGTGGACTTTTTTACCACTACTAAGCTCTAGATCGTGCGACATCCCTAAGTGATATTTCACATCCCCAGAAACGTCTAGATCTTCGGGATGCGCTAGCTTACCTTGGAACTCAGAGAGCATTGATGGGTAGGGCTTATTTAGGACCTTGGTTAACATACTCAAGCGCCCTCTGTGCGGCATACCGAATACTATTTCAGTGACACCCCCCTCAGCAGCTGATCTAATGACTTCGCGCGCTGCAGTAATAGCATTTTCTCCGCCTTCAATGGAGAAGCGCTTAGTTGATGGAAATCGCGATTGCAAAAATTGCTCAAAACTTTCGGTACGCAAAAGATTATTCAAGGCATCTTTTTTATCTTGCACAGAAAATTCTTTATCGAAATCAAAATTTTCTATCCTCTCTTGCAACCATTTTCTTTGATCAATATTATCAATATGCTGAAATTCATAAGCTATAGAATTGCAATAAGCATTTTTCAGCTTGTCTATTTTTGCTTTTGTGCTTGCATCAAGGCCTGCTAAATTTTCTTCAATCACTTGGTTTTCTGCAGGAAGTTTCTCTAATTCCAAAGGATCAATCGCTGCGAGCATATGCCCCTTGTTGCGATATAACTCAAGCACATACTCAGTATTCGCTGAGGTTGTGCTCACCTCTTTTCTTACAGAAGCGACTTTCTCTTGAACCGTGCTACCATTGGCATAATGCACAATACTATTTTCATGCGCTAACCACGATGGGTTTCTGAAAACAGTCTCTTTAGTATCTTTAAAATTGGTGAAAAAATTTCGCCATTCTTCACTAACAGAGTTAGGATCTTTTAGATATTCATTGTATAATTCTTCAACAAATACACCGTTAAGGCTGAACATGTGCGAAGTATGCTTAAAAAAATCCCGACCCTCTGACATAATAATAACTACCCTCTAATAGCTTGTAACATTGTTTTTCCAATTTCTGCAGGTGTAGGCGCAACTTTGATACCTGCCGACTTAAACGCATCCATTTTAGCTTCTGCTCCACCAGAGCTACCCGAAATTATCGCACCTGCATGGCCCATTCTCTTTCCTGGAGGAGCAGTGACCCCAGCAATAAAGCCAGCAACAGGCTTCTTGATTTTGGATTTCTTGATGAACTCCGCTGCTTCTTCTTCGGCGCTGCCGCCAATTTCACCAATTATTAGTATCGCTTGAGTTTGCTCGTCATTCAAGAACATCTCAACACACTCAACAAAGTTAGTACCATTCACAGGATCGCCACCTATGCCTATGCAGGTAGATTGTCCCAACTCAACTGCTGTAGTTTGAGCCACCGCTTCGTAAGTCAGTGTTCCAGATCTAGAAACTATTCCTACGATGCCTGGCTTATGAATATATCCCGGCATGATACCTATTTTGCATTCGCCAGGAGTTATGATCCCAGGACAATTAGGACCAATAAGCCTTGTTTTTGAAGTTGCTAGGGCTCTTTTCACTTTTACCATGTCTAATACAGGAATACCCTCAGTGATGCAAACCACAAGATCGAGCTCAGCATCTATAGCTTCTAGAATTGAATCAGCCGCAAATGGCGGCGGTACATAAATTACCGAAGCATTCGCTCCTGTTTTTTCTTTTGCTTCAACCACAGTATCAAATACTGGTAGGTCGAGATGCTCACTACCACCTTTACCTGGGGTAACTCCTCCTACCATTCTTGTCCCGTACTCAATCGCTTGTGCTGAGTGAAAAGTGCCTTGTGCCCCTGTGAAGCCCTGGCATATAACTTTAGTGTTTTTATTTACAAGTACTGACATAATCTATATTCCCTTAATGCTATTTACGGCTTTATTTGCGGCATCAGCAAGATCATCAGCTGAGATGATTGCAAGCCCTGATTCATTTAAAAGTTTTCTGCCTAATTCGAAATTAGTTCCGGCAAGACGAACGACCAGTGGTATGTTAACTCCAATTTCTTTAGCCGCAGCAATTATACCTTCGGCAATAATATCGCAGCGCATTATGCCTCCAAAAATATTCACCAAAATCGCCTTTACGTTTTTATCTGATAGAATTATCTTGAATGCCTCAGCAACTTTTTCTTTGGTAGCACCACCGCCTACATCTAAGAAGTTCGCAGGTTCTGCGCCGTAATATTTGATGATGTCCATAGTTGCCATAGCAAGACCAGCGCCATTCACCATGCATCCAATACTTCCATCCATCTTCACATAGCTAAGGCCATGTTCTTTCGCTATTGATTCAAACGGATTTTCCTCCGACTCATCACGCAACTCTAGGATTTTTGGATGTCTGAACAACGCGTTCTCATCAAAATTTATTTTTGCATCTAAGGCCATAATTTGATTTTCTTTTGTGACCACTAAAGGATTGATCTCAATTTGGCTGGCATCTAATTCTATAAATACTTTATAAAGCTTTGTTGCTATATCTATAAAGCTTTTAAGCAAATCACCCCTAAATCCAAGAGCAAATCCCATCCTTCTCGCATGAAAACTCCAGATATTATCATTTTTAATGTGTATTTTTATTATTTTCTCAGGAGTTTTTTCTGCAACTTCCTCAATATCACAACCACCTTCAGTAGACGCAATAAATGCGGGAACACCTACATCCCTATCAACAACTATGCTGATATAGTATTCTTTTTGAATCGACGATCCCTTTTCAATATATAGACGCTTGATTTCTTGACCATCTTTATCTGTTTGAGGAGTTATTAGTTTCTTCCCAAACATCTCCTCAGCGAATTTTTGTGCATCTTCAGCAGTCTTGGCAATTTTTACACCACCAGCCTTACCCCTGCCACCAGCATGAATTTGCGCCTTAACTACCCATAAATCGGTGTCTAGCTTTACTATTGCATCCTTAATAGCGTTGCGATCGAGAGCAACGTTCCCATCAGGAACAGGAATGCCATAAGACCTTAATAACCCTTTTGCTTGATATTCGTGAATATTCATTTTTACCTATAAATTAACTAATTTTATCAACGACTGTACTGAAGCTACAGATTTTTTGAAGCTCTCCATTTCTTGAGTATCTAGATCTAACTCAATAATTTTTTCAACCCCACCTTCCCCTATAACTACGGGCACGCCAACATACAAATCTTCGATGCCATATTCTCCACTAAGATATGCGGCACATGGTAGCATCCTTTTCTTATCTAGCAAATAAGATTCTGCCATTTCAATTGCCGAAGTTGCTGGAGCGTAATACGCAGACCCCGTTTTCAGCAATTTGACTATTTCAGCTCCGCCATTTCTAGTACGAGCGATTATATCAGCAAATCTCTGTTCACTCATCATATTTTTTGCAATAAAATCTTTAATTGGAACTCCAGCGATAGTGGTATATTTAACTAGTGGTACCATCTCATCACCGTGCCCACCAAGAACAAAGCTTTTGATTTCTTTAACAGAAATACCGAGCTCTTTGCTCAAAAAGTAGTTGTATCTTGAAGTATCAAGAACACCAGCCATCCCAACAACTCTATTAGAAGGGAGACCTGATGCCTTTTTCATTACCCACACCATTGCATCCAAAGGATTGGTTATAACAATCACAAAAGCTTTTGGTGAGAATTTTCTGATATTTTCGCCAACAGTTTTAATTACGCTAGCATTTGTTGAAAGCAAATCATCTCTGCTCATGCCAGGCTTTCTTGGAATTCCAGCAGTAACAATGATAACATCTGAATCTGCTATATCCTCATAAAAATTAGTTCCAGTTATTGATACATCAAACCCCTCAACGCTTGAGCACTGGGAAATATCCAGCGCTTTTCCTTGTGGAACTCCCTCTGCAATATCAAATAAAACAACATCCCCGAGTTGTCTTAAAGCTATTAAATGCGCAAGAGTTCCGCCAATCTGGCCAGCACCTATTAATGATATTTTTTTTCTCATGCAATATCCTCTCAATTAATAATACTTATAGCTTAGGTTTTATGTTTTCTTCAAGTCCTATGTTAAATATAATATTTGTTACCGCTGGAGTAATTATCAATAATAAAACAATCATAAGAACCATTTTTAGGGATACTAAATTCACTCCATTAATGCAAATCAACCCCAATATGGCAAGCGGAGAGCCACAAGAATCACTAATACCCGCTGCGTGGAGTTTTGTATATATATCTGGCATTTTAATACAACCAAAAATACTCACAACATTAAAAAGACATCCAATTAGCACTAACGACCAACCAAAATACTCCATATCAACATTCTATAAATTACTATTATTTTTTTTCTTTTTGTCTTTCAAATACCTAAGCATTGCCAGAGTCGCTATGATACTAATCAAAACATATACTATAGCTACATCTAAGTAATTATAATCCTTCTGCTGAGCTATTGGAAGCATACATACTAATACTAAAGAATACGATGTAATCATGTTAAACGCTACCATTTTAGCTAGGTAATGGTTAGCTCTTATGAGAAATGTTAGAGCTAACACTATAGAGATAAAAATTAAAACAACTATAAAATATATGATTGTTGTCATTGATAGCTCTTCATTATCAAGTCATCCATCGCAATCTTTTTTAATGAAGCAAGATTATCTTTGCTTATAGCATGTATAGATAGATAATCATCTTCATAATCAATCGATATAGTACCTGGAGTTAAAGTGACGAAATTTGCAAACATTACTCTACCCACGGTAGAGTTTTGATTGTTTTTTACTTTTCCTATAACAGGCATTATGTCTTTCACCGCAGAGAATAAAATTATTTTAGACATAGTTACAGAGGATAAAATGATCTCCTTTAATATCCATGGTATGCAGTATAAGAATCTAAGCCTAAATTTTCCCGATCGCGAAAAGGGGATAAATTTACAATATATTGCTAAAGTTGCAGAAGTGAATAATATCGCTTCAAGAATAGATCCTCCGGAGATATCATATTTTAGAAGTAAAAAAAATATCGCAACCACGATTGATATTTTTAACAGTGCTATTGCTTTGTCTATCATTCCTTTATACAAAACTTAATCATCAAATGGCTTAATAACTATCATGATTACAATCAGTACAAAAACTACCGATATTGCTTCATTGAATATTTTATAGAATCTTGACGATTTGGTGTTCCTACCTTTCTCAAAATCCCTCCTAAATTTAGCCAAAAAACCATGCATTGCAAATAAAAGCAATACTAGTGCTACTTTTATGTAAAACCACCCTCCTAAACTTCTAAATCCATATATATGAGCAAGGAGTAAACCCATTATAGTAACTATAACCATAGATGGATTCATTATAACTCTTATAAGCCTTCTTTCCATCACTTTAAAAGTCTTATCCATTTCGGATCCAGTTTTTACATTGGCATGATATGCAAATAGTCGTGGCAAGTAAAACATCCCAGCCATCCATGTTGTCATGGAAATTATATGTATTACCTTTATTAAATTAAAATAATCACCCATATATCAGACATTTCCCAGTACATTTCCATGAATGATAACATACTTTTTTTATATTTCCAGTACACTGATAGATTAGTTGTAATTTCTTACTTCATTCACAAGAAACTCTACATTCTCAACTGGAGTAGTAGGTAGTACTCCGTGCCCCAAGTTAAAGATAAATTCACCTCTACCTAATGTATTTATAATCCTTTCTACTTCTTTCTCTATTTGCTCTTGGCCATTAAGTAGATAGGTGGGATCTAAATTACCTTGAACAACAACATATTTTTTTAGTTTTTCTACTGCCCATTTTAGATCCAAATTTTGATCGATACTTAATATATCAACGCCAGTTTGCTGAGCATACTTCTCATACATCAACCTAGATCCTCTAGGGAATCCTATAATTGGTATATTGTGGAATTTTGCCTTTACCTCTGCAACTATTTTTTTTGTTGGTTTTATTATAAAATCCTCATAAAGTTCAGGTTCTAGATCAACTAACAAGCCAGACCATGAATCAAAAATCTGTACTACGTTTGCTCCAGCCTTTATTTGCCTTATTAAATGTTTAGATATATATTCCACAAGCATATTTATTATATCTTCTGAGGGTATTTTGTTGTTTTTTATAAAGTCCAATGATTTTGCAAAATTTTGCTTACTGTTACCATCAATCATATAAGCAAGCAAAGTCCAAGGAGCGCCTGAAAAACCTATTAATGATTTATTTGATTCCAAATTTCCTCTAACGATGCTTATAGCTTCATATACAGGCTCCAAGGTTTCATAAAAAAATTTATCATTTAAATCTTTATAGCTAGAAATTGTCTGAAGTTCTGGACCTACTCCTCCAATAAATTTTAATTCTAACCCAAGAGCATTTGGTACAACTAATATATCTGAAAATATTATTGCTGCATCAAAGTCAAACTTCTCTATTGGCTGCATAGTTATTTGAGCAGATAGCTCTGGTGTATAGCACATCTCAAGGAAAGAACCAGAACTATTCTTGATGGCCATATATTCTTTCATATATCTACCAGCTTGGCGCATCAACCATATTGGAGTTTTTTCTAGTTTCTTTTTTTGCAGTAATTCTTCTATAATAGTCATATATATAAAGGTAGTAGTTGTTGTTCACGGTGGATATGTTAATTAAAACTTATCCACATACTTATGCACAAAATTTATGCCTCTGTATTCCTTTTGTATAATATAGATTTATATATTTATTTGTATTATAAATATATAAAATTTAAAGTTTTCCACATCTGGATAAAATGTGAGGAACTTACTAATTTTAACCAACGAGGATTTTTTGTAATATTTATGAACAACTTATCCACAACTTATACACATCAATAAATGAGCTCTTCAAGAATATATGTTCACTTAGTTTCTGACTCAACTGGAGACACTTTATCGTCAGTATCAAAAGCCGTATTTACACAATTTGATCATATAGAAATAAGGCAGTATTTATGGGCTTTAATTCAGACAAAGAACCAGCTAGATAAAGTTATCTCTGTGATTGGAAGAAGAAAAGGCATTGTAATGTACACAATTGTTAATGATAAAAATGCAGAACTATTGCGAGAGGCATGCAAAAAATTCGAAGTCCCATGCATTGAAGTTTTGAAGAATATAGTGGATATTGTATCTAATTATCTAAAAGAGAGTCCAAATCCAGATTCCAAAAAGCAGCATGCTATAGATGAGGAATATTTTAATAGAATAGAAGCTATAAATTTTACAATTGCACATGATGATGGTCAGCATACTGAAAATTTCAGGGATGTGGATATAGTAATTATAGGCCCTTCAAGGACATCAAAATCTCCGACATCTATTTATCTTGCGCATAAAGGCTTTAAAACGGCAAATATTCCTTTTGTTATGGAAACAGATTTCCCAAATGAATTGAGTAATTTAAAAAATGTATTTATAGTAGGGCTTTCTATTTCTCCAGAAAGATTAATTGATATTAGAAAAAATAGATTAGCTTCAATGAAAGAGCATAAACATACTCCATATATAGATGCTGAAATGGTTAGAGAGGAAATACTAGTATTTAAAAAACTCTGCCTTAAAAATCATTGGCCAATTATAGATATCACAAATAAATCAATCGAGGAAACTGCAGCAAGAATAATACAAATGTATCATAGTTGGCGAAAAAATGAAAAAGCAAAGCAATAAAACTCACACTATGATTGCGATTACTGGATCTATATGTACTGGCAAAAGCTTTGTTTTAGATATATTTGCGAAGTGCGGTTTTCCTATATTTGATTGTGATATTATAGTTAAGGATATTTTGCAAAATGACGTTGATGTGATAGAGAAAATAAGAAAAACATTTCCTGATGCTGTTTTAGATAGTGGTAAAATAGACAAAACAAAGCTTTCTAGGATAGTATTTAACAATAAAATTGCAAGAGTAAGTCTGGAAAATATAATATATCCCAAGTTATTTATAAGGCAGGATGAATTTATAAAAATCAATATCGAAAGACATAAAATATTGGTGTTTGAAGTACCTCTTCTGTATGAAAAAAATATTGAGTCTCTCTATGATTTTGTGATTGTTACTACTTCTCCTAAGTATATAAAGGTTAGAAGAGCTGAGCATAAGGGAATTAGCCGACAAATGCTTGAATATATATTGAAAAATCAATTATCCGACAAGACAAAACAATTGAAAGCTGATTATGTAATTGATACAAATAAGCGCATAGAAGACGTTAAGAAAGAAGTTATTAAGCTAATAAAAAAACTTGAGAAAAATAAATGCGGCAAATAATCCTTGATACTGAAACTACGGGACTTGATCCGAAAATGGGTCATAAAATAATTGAGATTGGTGGTGTTGAGATAATTGATAAGATAAGAACTGGAAACTTTTTTCACTTTTATATCAACCCTGAGCGAAATGTTCCTGATGATGCATTCAAAATACATGGGATATCCACACAATTTTTGAAAGATAAGCCTAAATTTAGGGAAATAGCAAACGACTTTGTGTCTTTTATAGGTAATGATGACTTAATAATACATAATGCGGCATTTGATTTAAAGTTCATCAACCATGAGCTTGAATCAATAAACCTAAAGCCTATTATTTCTAATAAAATCATAGATACTTTATTGCTAGCGAGAAAAAAATTCCCTGGATCCCCTGCAAGCCTCAATGCTTTATGTAAGCGCTTTAATATTGATTTAAACCAAAGAAATGCTAGTGGACATGGGGCGCTTTTAGATTCTGAGCTTCTTTATAAGGTATATATTTGTCTTCAAGAAGGTTTACAATCAGAATTACTTTTAGCTTCTGCCGTTGCTACAAGTAAGGTTAATAAAGTAACAAAAGAGAAATTAGAAAAGAAATTTATTGCTGATAGGAATTTTGAGTATAATGAGGACTTTGAACTTCATAAAGAATTTATCAGGGGTATGAATAAAAGCCTTTGGGACGCTTAAAGGCTCAAATAAATCCACTATGGGTGGTGGCTGGAGACAGAATCGAACTGTCGACACAAGGATTTTCAGTCCTTTGCTCTACCGACTGAGCTATCCAGCCAAAAAGTAAGTGATAGTATACTTGGATATAAATAAAACATATTTTTAGATATGTCGAGTTTTATATAATGACCAATTAAATTATTTTTTATACAGCGCTTTTACTCTTTTAGAAATATGAGGGTGTGTTGAAAAAATTTCAGCAATCCAAGTGACAAAGCCACTATCATTCTTTGCAGAACTCAAGTATTCATCGACGTCTACTTTAGAAGATAATTCCTTACCGGCGGCAAGCATTAACATGCCGGGTTTAAAGCCATTGGGACAAAGAGCATGACCTATGCTATCGCACGTGTACTCGCAAGCCCTAGAATAGGCAGAATGTAGAAACGGTATGAGTCTAGACGGGAATAAAAACCACGTTTTAAAAAAACTAATATGTTTTCTTTTTATATGTCCAAGCTCATGCCCAATGATAAATTCTACAGCTGCAATGCCTTTTTTATAGGCTTCTTCTACTATTTCAGAATGCAGCACTATATAGTTTTTGCATATGAACCTAGTTGCAAAGGCATTGAGAACTCCATTACCCTGGATCAAATATATACTTGGTATTTTTGATAAATTTAGATCTTCAGATTGTTTTTTTAAAATCTCGAATATTTCTGGAAGTTGCTTTTCGGATATTTTGACTGCATTGCCTCTTATGTATCCTATAAAAACCATATTAGCTATGATAATAAATGCTATAATTATGGCAACGTAGAAAAGTATGGTATTTTGTATAATAATAGCTGAGGTATTTTCCAATTTTTCTATCGAGGTGCCTTTTATATGAAAGCTATGGTTTGTCATTAAATTAAAGATATAGTAGTAAAAAGCGATACTTACTATTACCATGATAGCAAAATAAATCCTCTCTTTTAAATTTACGCGAAATTTTATTTTCATAATTTTACTTTTATTAGTATCATTAGATTATAGTTTACACCAAATAATATTAAAATAAAACAATTACTTACTAAGCAGCTGTAGTATATTGTCCAATTCCTCTAGAGATCTATATTCTATCATTATATTTCCTGCATCGGGATGATATGGTGTAATTTTTACTATTGTATTTAGCTTTTTTACTAACAAATTCTCGATTGTTTTTATATCATTCTGAGCTCCCTCGTCTAGGGGAATTGATGAAGGCGATGGTGTTGAAGAGCGCCATTCCCTCGGGTGATACGGCCCATCACTTGACTCGCCTCGCGCGATTCTCTCTACTTGCCTCACGCTCAAGCCCTCGGCTATTATTTTATTTGCAAGTTCTTCGGCTGACTCAAGTCCTATTAGCGACCTTGCATGTCCTACGCTTATTTTTCCGCTTCTCAGGATTTCCAACACATACGGAGAAAGATTTAAAAGTCTCAATACATTTGCTATATAACTTCTGCTTTTTCCCACTATTACAGCTATATCATTTTGATTATAATCATATTTTTCCATCAAGCTTCTATAAGCTTCAGCTTCCTCTACGGCGTTTAAATCTTGTCTTTGGAGATTTTCAATTAGCCCTATTTCTAGAGCATTAGTATCGTTTGCTTCTTTTATAATTACTGGTACTTTTTCGAGTTTGGCTATTTGAGCCGCTCTAAATCTCCTCTCTCCTGCTATTATTTCATATTTGTCATCATGTTTGTTTTTTCGGACGATAATAGGAGAGATGATTCCCTTGCTTTGAATAGATTTAGATAATTCATGTAGAGAAATTTCATCAAAGCTTTTGCGTGGTTGATTTACATTTGCTATCAAATCTGAAATCCTTACAGATATAATTCTATCATCTTCATTTAGCAGTAATGATTCACTTAGGTCTAGATCTCCCATTAACGCAGAAAGCCCTCTGCCTAAATTTTTCTTTTCGTTTACTTTCATATTTTTATTCTCTCCTCTGTTTTTTGTCTTTCTAAGAATTCTCTAGCCATTTCGACGTATGCAATGGACCCTGAGCAGCTTATGTCGTAAACTAGCGCTGGCTTTCCGTGAGAAGATGCTTCGGATAGTTTTACATTTCTAGGGATTATAGCATCATAAACCAATTTGCCAAGGCATCCTCTAACGTCATTTTCAATTAATTCTGTTAAATTATTTCTGCGATCGTACATAGTCAAAATTATTCCATTGATGGTTAGTTCTTTATTGAGGCTTTGTTTTACTATTTTAAAGATATCAAATAAATGCTTTAATCCTTCGAGAGCGAAAAATTCGCATTGTAGTGGAATTAATATTGATGATGAGGCAACTAGTGCATTGATGGTGAGTAGGCCGAGCGAGGGTGGGCAGTCTATTAGAATATAATCGTACTCTGATTTTAATTCATACAGTCTGTTTTTTAGTGTAAACCTGGATTTTGCTAGCTTTATCAATTCTACTTCTGCTGCTGCAAGTTCCATATCTGAAGGTATGATGTCTAGATTTTTTATATTTGTGCTAATTGTGGCATCACATATGCGAGAGTCATTAAGCAAAACTCTGTATAGATTGTGGTCTATTGATTTTTTTTCTAATGCAAATCCTGTGCTTGCGTTGCCTTGTGGGTCATTATCTATGATCAATATTTTTTTTCCTACTGCAGCAAGTGCTGTGGCAAGATTTATGGTGGTTGTTGTTTTTCCAACGCCACCTTTTTGATTTACGATCGCGATAACGTTAGTTTTTGTCATGGTTTTTATGAATATTTGAAAATATTAATACTGCTCCTTGGGCATTAGTCATGCTTTTTTTTATTTCTATGTTAAAATTCCAACCGCAATTTTTTGCTTCTTCTAGCTCTCTTTCATACCCAACTCCCTTAAGCAAAATCACTTTGCTATCAAATCTCTCTGATAGCTCCAACATTTTTGTTACTGAAGCTAGGGCTCTGCTGGTAATTATATCAATATTATTTGTATTTGTCTTTTCTATTGTTTCATTTTTGATATCTATGTGTAGTGTAATTTTAGTTTTTATCTCATTTAGGAATGCACACTTTTTTTTATTTTTTTCTACAAGAATAGTTTTGTTTTTATTTATTATAGCAACAATAGCTCCTGGAAAGCCTGCTCCGCTCCCTATATCTAGGATTTTTTCTTCTAGATTTATGTATTGAACCAGTTGAGCTGAATCTAGAATATGTCTTTTCCATAGATCTTCTATTGTATTTTTGCCGACTAGATTTATGGAGTTATTCCATTTTATTAATATTTCTGCGAATAGCTCGAGATCTACCAATGTTTCACGTGAAACATTTAGAGATTTTTGAAGAATTTCTTTTGCTGACATTGATGTTGATTTTTGTTTTCTATGAGTGTAATATATATGTATCGATTTATCAAAGGTTTTGAATAATATCATGAATTCAATTTCTCAATAGTTTTATTTTCTACTAAGTTTAATAAAAAATTGAGAGATCTACCATGTCGCATAAGCCAATCTGTATTAAAAATATTAGCCTATCTTTTTCACATAAAGTTTGCTTTGACTGCTTTAATGCGCAAGTGAATTATGGTGATCGCATAGCTATTATTGGTCGAAATGGGAGCGGAAAATCAACGTTACTGAAAATGATTGCTGGAATTGAATCGAACGAAGGTAATATTTGGATAAATGAAAGTTGTTGTTTTGGTTATATTCCGCAAACTATAGAGGAGTTTCCCGATTTGAGTGGGGGGCAAAGATTTAATAAGATGTTATCTCGAGTATTAGCTCAAAACCCCAATGTTTTATTATTAGATGAGCCAACTAATCATCTAGATTCAAGTAGCCGCAAATCTCTTCTGCGAATGCTTCGGAGTTATAGAGGAACTTTAATTGTAGTCTCACATGACATAGAATTGCTTCGCACCTCTGTCGATATTTTGTGGCATATTGATAATCAAAAAATACATGTTTTTGCTGGAAATTATGATGACTATCTATGTGAAACACAGCAGAAAATAGCGGCTATTGAGCGCGAAATAGCTATTCTTGATCGCCAGAAGGGCGATGTGCACAAATCTCTGATGAGAGAGCAGGAGCGTGCAAAAAAGAGCAAGATGCGAGGAGAAAAGAAGCGTAGGCAAGGGCGTTGGTCTAAGCTTGTTGCAGGAGGGAAGGAGTGCAAAGCGCAAGAAACGTCGGGGCGTAAAGTTTGTGGTGTTTATGCTAAAAAGCAAGAGATTGTAGAAAAATTATCCGAGTTATATGTTCCGGAAAGCATTCGCTATAAGTTTTCTATAAAAGCTAGTTCTTTTTCAAAAGATGTGTTAGTTATTGAAGGAGGTGGGTGTGGGTATGTAGTTGGGAAACCCATCTTACAAAACATAAATCTTACCGTTCGTTTTGGTGATAGGTTGGCTATTGTTGGAGATAATGGTGTTGGTAAATCAACCTTATTAAAAGCAATTTATGGTGATCCAACAATCTTAAGGTCTGGAGAATGGATGGTTTTAAGCCGTGAAGATATTGGATACCTTGATCAGCATTATAGTACGCTTGATAAAAACAAGAGCGCTTTAGATGTGATAGGTGAATTAATGCCATTGTGGTCACATCAGGAAAACAGAGTCCACCTTAATAATTTTTTGTTTCGCAAGAATGAAGAAGTAATCACTAAAATCGCCTTGCTCTCTGGTGGTGAAAAGGCTCGCTTATCGCTTGCTAGAATTGCAGCTAAGACTCCTAAGATTTTGCTTTTAGATGAAATAACGAACAATATAGATCTAGAAACAAAAGATCATATAATTCAAGTCCTAAGAGAATATCCAGGGACTGTCATAGTAATCTCCCATGATAGTGACTTTTTGAATTCTATTGGTATATGCAAGATGTTTCACGTGAAACATCTTGCAGAGTAAGGTGAATTTTATTTGTAGCTTCTACAAGAGCTTTAGCTATTCCTGGCTCAATCGAAGCATGCCCAGCATCTTGCACAAAAACTAATTCAGAATTGGACCATGATTTATATAGCCTATAAGCGGACTTGGCACGGCAAATTATATCATAACGACCATGCACTATAATTGCTGGCAAATGAGATATTTTATGAATGTTATCAATAATTTGTTCTGAGGTAATGAAAAATCTATTAATGCAGTAGTGTGCAAACAAACGAGATACTCCCAATGTTAGTTTATCATCGCTGTTACTCGCGATCTCTTTCTCTGTTTTGCCATTCATCAAAAAAGATGCTCTGAAATCGTACATCGCAAATTGACGAGCAGCTGGCATATGTACATTTGGATCTGTATCAATAAATCTCTTATAATAGGATTTTATTAAATCACCTCGTTCTTCTTTAGGTAAAAATTTTTCTAATTCATCCCATAAATCTGGAAAAATATCGTTCATTTGCCATAGTTGTTCGTATTCTTCTTTGCTTCCAAGAAAAATGCCACGCAATATGAACCCCAGACAAGAGCGAGGATAAGCTTGCCCATAAAGCATTGAAAGTGCACTACCCCACGAACCACCAAAAACTAACCACCTTTTAATTCCTAGATGTTTACGCAACATTTCTATGTCACTCACTAAAGCTTGAGTATTATTTTCGCGCAGTTCTCCAAATGGCTGAGAGCGTTTAGCTCCTCTCTGATCAAAAAGAATTATTCGATAAATTTTAGGGTCAAAAAAGCGCATGTCGTTTTCACCAGCTCCACCCCCAGGCCCTCCATGTATTGCAACAACAGCTATGCCGTTGGGGTTGCCATATTCAGCATACCAAATGCTATGCACATCAGATACCCTGAAATATCCCTCTACAGTAGGAGAAATTTTTGGAAATAAAATTCTCTCTAGCGGAAGTTTAAGCTCGTAAACTGATTCGGTGATAGATAGAAGTTTTTTTTCTTTTATATCGGGCATAAAATAATTACCTATTTATTTTTAGTTAAATGCACTAAAACTGCTACAACAGCGGTTGGTGTTATACCAGAAATTCTCGATAATTCTCCAATATTTTGTGGCTTAAAAATAGCAATTTTTTCGCATACTTCCATAGATAATCCACCAATTTTTTTAAAATCTAAATCACTCGGAATTGCTAAATTTTCATACTTTTTGAATAATTTTATATCGTCCATCTGTCTTGCAAGATATTTGCTATATTTTGATTCTATATAAACCTGTTCTAATATCGCTGGAGTTTTATTATGTATTTCGGGTACAAGATTTTTTACTGTCTCCAAGCCAATACCTGGATATGAGAGAAGCTCAAAAGCAGATCTAGCAGCACCATCTTGCGATATCTTAATATTTTGCTGATTTAAGTAATTAGGAAAAAACTTTTTCTCTTCCAAAACAGCTGTTACAGCACTAATTTCTGCCATTTTTTTTGTTAATTTTTCTAATCTATCATCAGATACAGAACCGAAATCATATCCTAATTTAGTCAATCGTACATCGGCATTATCTGCTCTTAAAGAAATCCTGTACTCAGAGCGAGATGTGAACATCCGATATGGCTCTTGTGTCCCGTTCATCACCAAATCATCGATCATGACACCTATATATGCATCTGTCCTATCTAATACAAATTCTTTTCCGCTCTTTAGTGATGTCGCAGCATTTATCCCAGCAATTATTCCTTGTCCAGCGGCCTCCTCATATCCTGTAGTGCCGTTAATCTGGCCGGCAAAATAGAGTCCCTTTATCATTTTTGTTTCAAGCGTATGATGAAGCTGGCGTGGATCTATAAAATCATATTCTATGGCATATCCAGGACGCACCATTTCAACATTTTCTAAGCCCTTTATTGATCTTAAAAATTGTAGTTGAATTTCTTTAGGCAATGCGTTTGAAAGACCGTTTGGATAAACCAGATTGCTATCTAGCCCCTCGGGTTCTAAGAATATTTGATGCGTTTCTTTGTTTGGAAATCTGTCAATTTTTGTTTCGATGGAAGGACAATACCTGGGTCCAAGAGCTTTGATTTGACCAGAAAAGGTAGATGATAAATGAAAGCTATCTTGAATGATTTTGTGGGTAACAGCGTTAGTTCTAGTTATATAACACTTAACTTGTGGAACCGATATATTATCTACCATATACGAAAACGGCTGAGGGATTTCATCTCCAGGCTGTTCTTCGATAATATTGTAATCAATTGAGTCTTTATGAATTCTAGGTGGAGTGCCTGTTTTTAGTCTACCCATTTTAAAGTTTAGTGAATACAAATAATCCGCAAGCTCAATGGAAGGATTTTCATCTGCTCTGCCAGCACTAATCATCTCGTTGCCAATATGTATTAGACCATTTAAGAAAGTTCCAGTAGTTAATATAACCTTAAATGCAGAAATTTTGCCTATATTTTTGGTTATTACCCCAAGTACTTCTCCGTTTTCTACAATTAATTTCTCAACTGAATCCTCAATAACTACAAGGTTTTTTTGACCTTCTATAAGCTCTCGAACTGCTTTTTTATATAGTTTGCGATCAGCCTGTGCTCTGGGTCCCCAAACTGCAGGGCCTTTACTAAAATTGAGCATTTTATAGTGTATACCAGCTCTATCAATTGCCTGGCCCATAATGCCACCCAAAGCGTCAATCTCTCTGACAATGGTTCCTTTTGCAACTCCCCCAATTGATGGATTGCATGACATTTCACCAAGGTTATCGTATTTGAGTGTAATAAGAGCTGTAGATGCACCAATGCGCGCAGCTGCACTAGCAGCTTCACAACCTGCATGGCCACCACCGATAACAATTACATCATATTTTTCATTCATTATTATTTGCTGATTTGTGAAATTTAAGTAAAGTAAAGTTTATTTAAGCTTTTTTACATTATTGGATAGCTTAATCAAGTTTTCTCTTAAATCAAGATCTTTTATCGCTTCAAATTCTTTTTTATCTAAAACTTCATCTGCATTTGAAGTCAACTCTTCTAGTAAAAAACTACCCTCTTGAGCTTTGCTTTTTTTTAGCTCTAGCTTAAACTCAAGGTCTGTTATAGCAGAGTTTTCACCAAGAAAAAAAGATATTTTATTTAATATATTTGTTTTTAAGTAATGAAGTTCCGCTCCAATAGCGCTACTGGAAACGTTTATGCATAATATGTTTGTATTTTGATTTTTTTTTACTTTTGCTGGATATGAAAGTTTTGCAATTCCTTCCCCAACGATCTGGGGCCAATTGAATATGATCTTAGTAATATAAGAATTATCTTTATTTATTAAAGGAGATACTAGCTTTTGTATTATGAAAGATACTGGCTTCATTAATTTTATTACATGTTTTTTATTATAGGCTCGAATTCTCTCATCACTTCCAAATATAGCTCTTTTTTAAAATTAATAACCGAATCAGGTAGCTCAGAGAAGTCAGCCCATTTCCATTTTTGGAATTCTGGATTGCCGTTATTTTCTATATCTACTTCGCCATCATCTCCCAGAAAGTTAAGAAGCAGCCATTTTTGGATCTGTCCCCTAAATCTTCCGTCCCAAAACTGACTCCTAAAAGAAGATGGTATGTCATAGCGCAGCCATTTCTTGCTTGTATATATAATAGTAGCACTTTTTATGCCAGTTTCTTCATGCAGCTCTCTAAAAGCTGCCTTCTCTACGGTTTCGTCATCGTCTATGCCGCCTTGGGGCATTTGCCAGGTATCTTTTGCATTAAATTTCTTCCCATCAAATCTCTTTCCTAAGAATATCTTCTTATCTTTATTGACTATCATTAAGCCTACACCTTTGCGATAAGAGAAATTCGAAGAGGTATTTTTAGGCATTTTTTTTATTTATTGATTCATTAATTGTGATGAATTTAAACTTATTGCTGCGATTTATTTCATTATACCATGTTAAAAAAACATCTATGTTTTTGAAGTTTATTTTGATGTCAGCAAGAGCATTTCCAGATTTTAAAGAGATTTCTTCGAGAGCACGAAGGCTTTTTAAAGTACTTTCCTCATCATAGTTGTCTATATCGATATCAAATGCTTTTACAATCGGAGTGTCTCCTTCTATCTCTAGAACAGAAGTTTTATTATTTACTCCGTAGATAAGTACAGTTTTTAGCTCTCGTATTTTGCTAATCAGGGCTTCTATTCCTTCCCGGTTATCAAGTAAATCTTCTTTATTACCTAAATTATAAAATCCAGAGTTTCTATATGATATACTAGATATTTGCTCAACCCTATTTTTTATCTCGTTTGCAGAGAGAGTAGAATCTATATCAAAGCCCCTCTTTTTGTTGTCAGATTTATTTAATAATGGTAATTTTATGAAATAACTTCTTTGGTGTTCTTTGAGTACTTTTAAGTCGTTGGCTAGGCTAGCATTATAAATTGATATTCCAAAAGATACACTTTCTGGAAGAAGTTTAACTAGTTTTTCAATCCCTATGTGGTTGCCATCTTCTTCGACTAAAATAGATATGTATTTTTTATCTTTATCGATGTCTTTATTATCAATAGGAGATACGTCATTGCTATTTAAGTTAAAAATAGCTTTTTGCTCGGAGAGATATTGCAAATGATGATTTTGATTAACATTTAACACGCCAAAAAACACCAGCGCTACCCACGCACACATTAAAATTATTGATAGTAATCCTATATTATATAGAGAAAGTTTTTTTCTTCGGGTCATTGATTCTTATCTAAAAGTTTTTCTTTGTTATTTATATTATAGATATTAATGCCTTTTAGCAAATCCAAAGCTCTTACGACCATATAATCCTCTTTGTAGAGCGTTTTAGAGTGACTATCATACTTCTTTTTATTCACCATTTCAATTACAGCATCTTTATTGCTTCTATTTATATTACTACTCCTATCCAGATGCCCCTTTATGTTTTCTTCCCTGAAGTTATTTTCTTCTTTGAATTTTTTTATTTCTACATCCTCGACAGATATATCAGGCACAACACCTTCAAGCTGAATAGATTTTCCTGATGGAGTATAATATAGCGCGGTTGTTAGGCTAATAGCACCATCATTTTCTATTGGAATTAATGTCTGTACTGATCCTTTCCCGAAAGATCTGGTACCCAAGATAACTGCTATGTTGTAATCCTGCAACGCTGCAGCCACAATTTCTGCTCCTGAAGCAGAGCCATTGTTTATTAATACAGCAATAGGAATATTTTTAACTTTGAACATCTTTTTGTTTGTTGCATAATTGACCGTGCTGTTTTCGTTTTTTCCTTTCGTATAAACAATGTCGCCATTATCAATAAAAATAGATGCGACATCTACAGCCTGGTCTAATAATCCGCCTGGATTATTTCTTAAGTCTATTATTATTCCATTTAATTTTGAGGTTTTTAAGGCTTTTTTTATTGCATCTTCTACAAGGCTAGCTGTATTACCATAAAAATAGCTTATTCTTAAATATAAAATACTGTCTTCTATTATCTTTGATTTTACTGAGTCTATCTTTATCTTTTCTCGGTTGAGATTAAACTCGATCGGAGTTGCACTATCTTCTCTTAAAATCGTAAGCTTTACAGAGGTATGAGGCTTTCCTCGTATTTTAGATATAGCTTCATAAGGTGATAAGCCATGAACGTTTTCATCATTAATAGCAACTATATAATCTCCAGATTTAATGCCTGCTTTTTGAGCAGGACTATCATCTATGGGAGTTAAAACTCTGGTAAGGCCATTTTCAACTGTAACCTCTATACCTACGCCTTCGAATTCTCCAGAAGTATGAAGCTCCATCTCACTCAAAGCTTCTTTATTGTAAAACGAGGAGTGAGGGTCAAGAGAGCTTATCATACCATTGATAGCATACTCGATTAATCTGGATTCTGGTACTTGAGATACGTGCTCATCTCTTATGGTTTTTATGGTATTTGCTAATGTTCGAATGGAATCGTCAGAAATAGTGCCCCCATCATCTCTGCTTTTGCCCACAACTCTTTCGGCTTTTGCAAATGCAAATGTAGAGAATACTATTAATAAAATACAAAGCAATATCTTACGCATACCGATGGTAATAGAATTATATTATGAGTTTTATCACAAAAATTTATAATTTGATAATATTAATTCTATAGTTAACATCTTCTATTAATGTATGTTTTCAACAGAGCATGTACCAATTAAAGATGCTGTGCCGTTTGAAAAATGCAGATTATCATCATAAAATCCTGCTGGTATGCATGTGCTTCCAGCGTCTGCATGATATATGACCAGCACTAAAGAGTCGGCGCAAAAGGTTTTCAATTTTTTCTGAATTATTTCTTTTGATTCGGGATCAAGCTGTGAGAAAGCTTCATCTATCAATAATATATCGGGGCATTTTTCATGCAAAAACACTTTTTTGATAAACTCTATTTTGCTTTTTTGTCCTCCTGATAAGTCATTATACCAATTTTCCTTTTCTTCGTGCAGTTGATCTTTCAGATGTGTTTTAGCTTCGCTGCCATAAAATCTAAATTCTGCCGCAAGATTTTCAATCTTAGCTTCATATTGCTGAAGTTGATTGGCAGATAAAGAAATCGTACTTTTTTGCAGTATCCACTCTATTGGCTTAATATACAATGGGCAGTAAAATACTTGAGTTACTTCTACCAAATTTTGACTCGGCAAAAATATACTCGCAGTTTTTGTGACATTATAGGATGAGTCTAATTTTCCGTTTATGCAATAATTGAATATGCCGAAGAAAGAAGATTTTCCAGCGCCGTTAGCTCCAGTAACTGCATAAATTTTTCCCATATCTAGGCTAAGATTTTGAATTGCTACCTTCACACTCTTTTCATCATTACCGCGGCTAAATTCTATCTCTTCAATGCTTAGGGATTTAGCATAGGGCTTTTTTTTGCATAAAAATTTTTGTCCATCAATATTTTTTTTGAGCAAATCTCTTAAATTCTCCAATCTTGATAAATCGGCTCTTATGCTTGCTAACTGTGCTGAGTTTCTAGACCTAATTAGCAGAATGCCTATGGCATCCTCTATCACCCGTGAATATACCCAAACATCTGTTATTTCGATGTTTTTTGTTTCTAGCAATTTTGCCACAACGCATTCTATAGAAGAATAAAGAATATCAGACCAATAAAACCACTGAATATACTCGTTTACTGTTGTCAGTAAAAGCGACTGCATATTGTTTTTTTGCAATGTATCGCAAAGCTGCTGCCATCGTTGTTTGGTAAAATCTACGGCATCGTTTTTCTCTATCAATCCGCTGTTTTTAGAGTCATGCAACTCTATAGCATTTCTTTTTGATGATAGGTGCTCTTTATCTATTGCTAATTCTTCGATTTTCCTAGTTATTTTTGCTTCTATCATAGACTTTGCAAGATCTATAAATATGCTAATTGGCAAAATTGTAAGAACAAACCTAGGATGCTTGACTACTATCGCTGGAAATAAAGATATCTTTGATAGAGAGAAGACGCTTTCTTCTATGATTCTATAGGACTTGTCGAGAGGGTTATACAAAGCGTTTGTATAAGAGTCTATCGAGTAATTAGATTTTGATATTATAGCAAAATTATTATCGCTAAATGTTTTATTTATCCTAAATTCATTTTTTACAAAATAAGCAAAATTGTGAAAATGATACTTATTTATATTGTCTATTAGTGTCCTCCGTAGAAGATATGGCAGAGAGGCGGTGATCAAGAAAGTTTTTACTGTGCCTATAAACTGTAGGATGGTGATTTGTTCTCCTACTGTAAGGAGCGCATTATTTTTACTTTGTGACTGCTTTAAATAGCGTATACCAGTATAGCCTAGAGCGAGTTGAGTATTTATAGTAATTATAGCTAGCACTTCTAGTTTTTCGTTTATTGCAGAAGGCTCTACGTAGTCGGTTACGAGCTTATATGTATCTTTTATTTCTTTAATTGGTAATAAGCGTTCAAACAAGGTGTTGCCTAATGTTACTGCTGCGCCGAAACCAATACCGCTAGCTATATATTTGTTTCCATAAGGAACCATTGATGTAGCGTAAGCAGAGCAAAGGCCTATTAATGGAGCGATTAGATGTTTTGTATAGCCATTGGCAATAATTTTAGCAACAGTAAAGCTAGCTAAGATAGAGGCCGCTGCATTTGCTGCATTGTTGGTTATGATGGCGGCTGGATATATGTAGGAAATAGCTTGTGTTGCATAGAGCATTTTATAGTCTGCTACTATGTTTTTTTCTTTTAAAATATCATTCAGGAGCGCAGCGCTGCCTACTATAACCCCTATGGCGGAGCTGGTTTTTAACGATTCTTTGCTTGAAGCAAGGGTTGTTCTGCTAAAAAATATTGGCAAGGCAAAATTTATTATGGGATAATTAAACGATGAATAAAAAATATTTCCTAGGTCTTCTAGTGCTTGCGAAAATTTTTTATCAACCCATTCCATCGAACGGCTGAATATATCAGCTTTTTCAGTCATAATCCTCTCTAGTTATTTACCAAAAATAAAATATATTTTTATCTACAAATCAACAGGTTTATTTTTACTCTTTTTTAATGTTTATAGAGTACCATTGCAACTATGGATACTTTAAAATTCATAACTGAGTTTCCCTTATGCGAACTTGCACTTCCACAAAGACAATGTTACATTTGATACTTAGAAATATAGATGACTTATTGTTATGAATATAAAGGTAATGAAAGAATTCCAGAGAACCAGTATTGCCCTGGCAATATTTTTCAACCTGGTTAGCGGTGGCCTTTATAGTGTGTATTGGCTTCAGAGGAAGACTGCATTCTTGAGTTCAAAGCTGCCACAAAACAAGCGGCCCATATTTTTATTTGTAGCTTGCTATTTATTGCTGTTGTTGTTCTGGGTGCATTCTCCTGCCTACAGCATATTGTACTTTGTAGTAAAAATAATTTTACTTTTTGACGTGCGAGATAGAATTCATAAAGCAATCGATGCCAAGGAAGGCAGTCAGTATTGGTTTAGCGCTGTATGGGTTTTTATTTTTGGCTTTTTATATATGATCTATAAAATAGACCAATTCCCGGCGGATAAAAACACTCCAGATAATCCAGAGATTCATCCAGCATAAGCTTTACAAAGTGAAAGAATATGCTAATGTAAACTTCTATCTAAACGTTAACACTATTACATAAATGATCAGAGAAACAAGGGTACACCCTACAGAAGAATCATCAGTAAAATCATCAAACAATACTATACACGTTGCTCTTGTTTTTGGTGGAATGTCTGAAGAGAGAGAGGTATCTTTGATGTCATTTGAAGATTTTAAGCACACTCTCCTCGACCTTGGTTATAAAGTTACCCCTGTTGATATGGGGAGCGATATTTCTGCTGTTTTGCAAAAGATAAAGCCAGACGTAGTATTTAATGGTTTATATGGCACTTACGGAGAGGATGGTTGTTTGGCCGGGGCACTAGAGATTTTAGGCATTAAGTATACTCACTCAGGAGTTTTAGCATCTGCCACTGGTTTAAATAAAGAAGCGTCATACAATGTTTTCCATGACAAAAATCTTAGATATGCAGAACATAAAATTATTTCAAAGAAAGATAATATATTGAATGATCCAATGCCAAGGCCCTATGTTATCAAACCAATTAGTCAAGGTTCAAGTGTTGGGGTGATTCTGGTTTTTGAAGAAGATAACTTTAAATTTAGTGATTACGACTGGAAATATGGCGATCGAGTAATTGTTGAGGCATATGTCCCTGGTAAAGAAATTTCAGTTGCAGTTTTTGGTGATAAGGCAATAGGCGCTATTGAGCTTGCACCAAAGCAAGGTTTCTATGACTTTAAAAATAAATATACTGATAATATGACCGTGCACATAATGCCTGCTGCTATTGATAAGGCAGATTATGCTCATATGCTTGAAATGGCTGAGATAGCTCATAAGGCTATAGGCTGTAGAACCTTGAGTAGATCAGATTTCAGATATAATCCGGAACAGGGCAGAGATGGATGCTATATTTTGGAAATCAATACCCATCCTGGAATGACAAAACTATCTATTGTTCCTGAAATATGTGCCTATTATAATATCACGTTTAAAGATATCATTGATCGTTTAGTTAAAGATGCACTGGAGTCCTAATAATAGAAAAACTAAAAACGTCCGCTATTATAGTAGATCTAGGCTTTCTGGAGCTCGTGGAAACTTGCTGCAAAAAATCTTGGTTACATCCATAATAATATCTATATTAATTTTTCTTTATATGATGTTTTTAGAAGAACATTACGTTTCCAGAAACGTCAAGCATTTTGCAAACAAGTATAGTAAAAGCCTAGGGTTTTATGTCAATGAAATCACAATTGATTCTCATAGTGATCACTGTATTAACCTAAATCATTACCCTAACTTACACAAGTATACTGGAGCATCAATTTTTCTAATGCCGATATATAAGATAAAAGAGCAACTAGAAGAAATCGATTGTATAGAAAAAGTTGATATTTCTAGAAGATTACCAGATAAAGTGGTAGTTAAAGCTGAATATAAAGAGCCAATTGCTATATGGCAAAATGAGAAGAAATTTTCATTCATAACTAAAAGCGGAGAAGTGATAAAAATAAGAAACGCCACTAATATAAATAAATTCATAGTTATTACTGGTAAAAATGCTCCGTCTCAAACAATGTCTTTGCTTAACATGATATCTATAGATAGCGAGATATATTCGAAAGTTGTATCTGCTACATTGGTAGGAGATAGGCGCTGGAATGTGAAGTTTGATAATGGCTCAGAAATACTATTACCAGAGCAGGATCCAGAAATTGCGTGGCATAAATTTTTGCATTTATATAAAACACAAGAAGAATTTCAAAATTGGCAATATAAAATTTTAGATTTTAGGGTTGAGAATAAAGTTTATGCAAAATAAAAGAAGGGGCTTAATGATTATTATTTCTTCTCCGTCTGGTAATGGAAAAACAACGATTGCTAAAGCACTAACAGAATCGGATCCTAATATAAAATTCTCAATATCAGTAACTACTCGTCAGAAGAGGAGTGGAGAGGTTGATGGCAAGGACTATTATTTCGTTAGTAAAGAACAATTCGATGAAATGAAAAAAAATCAAATGTTGCTTGAAGATGCCCGTGTCTTTGATAATTATTATGGTACGCCTAGACAACAAACAATGGATTCTCTAGATGCTGGAGTTGATGTATTATATGACATTAACTGGGATGGAGGTCTTCAGCTAATGAAGAGTTGCCGTGATGATGTAGTTAGTATTTTTATGCTTCCACCTTCAATGGACGAGCTCGAAAAAAGAATGCGCAGTAGGGCTACTGAGGATGAAGCAGCGATAAAAATGCGCCTTCTAGAATCAAAAAACGAAATAAGCAAAAGCCCGTATTATGACTATACGATTACTAATCATAAAATAGAGACGACTCTGCAAAAAATTAAAGATATTTTGCAAAAAGAGCGAGCAAAAAGAGCAAAGATCTTGTAATTCATTGATTTAATATGTATATTTACATGAGTTACTGATAACGTATTTAATTTATCGAGGTAAAAATGGCTAATTTCATCAAAGTAGAGAGCTCCAAGGTAGCGGCATATGACCAGGGCTTGCGTGAATACATGATAAAGGTATTTAATTATATGTGTATTGCCTTGGCAATCACGGGGGTTGTATCATATTTAGTTATTTCTACGCCTCTTATAAATTTATTTTTCTCACATACTGCTGATGGATCATATGGGCTATCTGGCTTAGGTTGGTTGTTTATGTTTGCACCCTTGGTATTTGTATTTTTCTTTTCATATAAAATCCACTCGATGGATCTGAACACAGCTAGAACGATGCTATGGCTATACTCTGCTCTTATGGCCGTTTCTTTGTCGCCAATATTCTTGATGTATACTAGTGAAAGCATTGCACGAGTGTTCTTCATTACAGCATCCGTTTTTGCGGCAATGAGCATTTATGGGTACACCACTAAAAGAGATTTATCGAGCTGGGGATCATTTTTAATAATGGGACTTATAGGAGTAGTTATTGCATCTGTGGTAAATATATTCATGCAAAGCCCAGCAATACAGTTTGTTATTTCAATAGTCTCTGTGTTGGTTTTTACGGGTCTTACAGCTTATGACGTTCAGAAAATAGTTAATGTTTATGAAACGTTGCCAAATAGCCAGGTAAGAGACAAAGCAGCCGTAATAGGTGCTCTATCTCTATACCTAGACTTTATCAACCTGTTCTTGTCATTGCTAAGAATATTTGGTGATAGAAGAAGCTAAATAATTTAGTTAAAATCGGTAAGGTCGCTGTCGTTTGTATTGTTCTGATAAGAGTGACAGCGATATTGCTGCAATTCAAAGTGCTGATGAATACTTTAGACTATTAATAGAATTTTTATATTTATGGTCTTTATCAGCAAAAATATATGATCCAGAGACCAAAGTATTTGCACCGTGCACAACACTCATAGCAGCAGTTTCCAGGTTTATGCCGCCATCAACCGCAATATCAATCTGCTTATTCGTCTTGCTGATCATGTGACTCACTTGTGAGATTTTTTGTAATTGATCATGTAAAAAACTCTGCTTAGCAAACCCAGGATTAACAGTCATTACCAACACCAAGTCTATGTCATCTAATAGATCAATCAACACTTCTGCACTCGTTGCAGGAATAATTGAAATGCCAACTTTTATGCTACTTAATGACCTTATATGTTTTATTAAATCTTTTGGTGATTGTATAGATTCGTAATGAAATGTTAAAATATCAGCGCCAGCATCTATAAATCGTTCAGCATATTTCGAAACGTCCTCGATCATAAGATGAACATCCAGAGGAACGCTGCTGGACTTCTTTATGCTTTTTACAACATCTGGTCCTATAGTTATATTAGGTACAAAATGTCCATCCATGACATCAACATGTATGTAATCCGTGCCAGCATCACAAAGTTTTTTGACTTCATCGCCAAGACAAGAAAAATCAGCAGATAAAATAGAGCTAGAGATTTTTATCATGAATTCAAATTAAAGAACCTCTTCCTCATCTTCAGGAGAATTTTGTTGTTCAGCTATGCCTTTTGTAAGCGGAAATTTTCGCAATTCAACCAGGGACTCTTCGAGAAGATCTTGATCTTCCATAATATTAGCAACTCTAAATTTAATGACACTTGCTACTGGATGATCAATATCTGCGAGAATTTTTTTATCGTAATTTTTTTGGATTTTTTTTATATCCTCGGATTCGAGTATACATATAAAATCTAGAAGCTTAGTGATGCGCCTTTCGTAACAATGTTGCTTCCTGAATGAAAGTATCCTTGAAGGCAAGTCAAATAGCCAAAAAATTATGTTTAGTAGGAGCACTAATACTAGGAAGGAGATTAGGAGAAAGATCAAGAATATCGTGACTGATGTTTCAAGTTTAATCATGGTTAGATCAATGGTGATTGTACCAAAATTTGGCAAAAATAAATATGTGCAGGCAATAATGCTAACTAACGTTATGCTATAGAATAAAAATTTAAACATCTATTTACTTGCACTCCATTATAAAATTTCTTCTGTATTCATCAGAGTTACCATATGCAACTAAGGAATTTATTGCATTCGAAGCTTGGATATAGTCAAGAGCATTGCTTAACCAATCTTTAGCTATAATTTTGTATTCCTGATCTAGAGAGTCAACTAAAGAATATGCTTCGTCAACGCGCCCCTGCATCATGGATTGCTCAGCTTGTTGAAGAATTTCGTGCCCGAAACTTGCTTCTGCATAACTACTTGCCTTTATTTCTACATTTACCAACTTTAGTAGAAATTTCAAAAATATAGAGTGATTATATTTTTTTATAAGCATTTGCTTGCTGATCTCACTACGTAAGACTTTATACTCATCATATAAAATGTGAATATCGCAATTAGATTTTTTATCCTTAAATAGATATATAAGATCTTTAATGTTTGATCTAATCAATTTATCATCATGCGCTAGTAAACTTAACTTAGACAAAAGAGCCATAAGGTCTTTTTTGATAGTAAAATTATAACGAATCATATCAATTAATTTAACTTGATCTAAGTAATCTTCGCGCAGACATCGTAATTTTCCAGCTGTTATTTGAGGTTGATTTTCTTGGTTGCCCGTAGATAATACAGGTTCCTCGGCCAGTCTATCAACAGCATTATGATCGTTGCTTTGTTTTTGTGCAGGGCTTACCATAAAGTAAATAGCAACTGAAGCAACTAAAAAAAATACTGCTAAGATTATAACGCGCATCGCCATCGATTTATTAGTTGACTTGCGCTTTAAGTACGAATCGTTTCCATTATTCATTATTGTCATAATTGGGTCTTCGCTATATCAATCAGATGATCTCTATTCTTAAAAACTCTGACTAAATTATTTGAGATCATATCTTTCGCTATTTTACTAATAAAAGACTTAACATCTTCACTTACGACTAAGATTGTAACCTCTTTCAAAAAATTTTCAATGCCGTACTGATTAATTAATTTAAAAAAAATCTCTGCAGTAGTTTTAGAGAATAAAGTTACCGCTTTTATTTCTGTGTTTTTTAGCTTGGCAATTAAAGTATCCGATAAATTTTGGGCAGCAATTGTTTTGTAAACTATACGCTCCTGTATGCTTATATTTTGTTTTTGCAGAACTCTCTTAATGTCTAGAGTTATAATCTCGCCTCTCAAGTAGAGCAGTGACTTGTGGTGGTTTTTTATCAGAACGGTGACCAAGTCGGACACACAAGATTCAGCAGTCTGGACAGTAAAGCCTAAGCGTTGAGCATATAGAGATACCTCTTTACCAACCACAAAACATTTTACTGTACGCGGTATAGCAAGATTTGCTTTTATAGCTTTCAAAGCATGTTTACTAGTAAAAATCAAGCTATCTACATTGGTAGGTGGATCTTCATATGCAAGATATTCAACCCTAAACATGGGCTCAATAAAAGAGCAAATAGCTGCGTTTTGTAGGCTTGTTGTAAGTTCGAGCGAATCTTCCAGGGGCCTAGTAAGTAGGATGGTCATTTAATTTTTTTGTATTCTCCTTAGGATATCACGAGCTATAATTGTCGGATAAGTACCACCACTCACATTTTTAGTAGGCGAATAATCATCATTCCCAAGCCACACACCAATAACGAAACTATCTGTATATCCTAAGAACCATCCATCTCTAAAATCTTGAGTTGTTCCTGTTTTGCCAGAGATCATGAAATTTGAAATAGCTTGTCTTGCTGTACCTCTTTGAACTGTAGCTGCTAAAAGGTCTTGCATTATTTCAACAGTTCTATTACTTAAAACTTTGGTGGCAACGGGTGCGGGCTTGACGTATATAATTTTACCAGTTTTCGCATTTTTGATATAAGAAATACCATAAGGCTCAAGCAAATAGCCATGATTGCCTATGGTTCCGAAGGCAGATGTCATTTCAAGTAATGTAACTGAAGATGTTCCAAGTGCAATCGACAGGTTGTAATCAAGTTTAGACTTTATCCCCATTTTTTTCGCTGTATTAATAACATTACTCAACCCAACTTTTTCAGTAAGCTGCACAGCTGCAGTATTTATAGATTTAGTGAAAGCTTCATCTAGAGTAATAATTCCAAGATACTGATTTTTATTGAAATTTTGTGGAGCCCAAGTACCTCTGCTAATAGGCTTATCTTCTATTTCATCTTCTGGCCCGTACCCAAGCTCCATAGCAGTAGTATATACAAACATTTTGAATGAAGAGCCAGGCTGTCTCTGTGCCTGGACTGCTCTATTGAAAGAGCTTTTCCTAAAATCCCTCCCCCCAACCATGCTTAGTACTTTTCCATCATAGTCCATCACTACAACTGCTCCTTGTTGTACTTTCCTTTCTTGGCTAATTTTATCAAGCTGTGTTCTTAAAACATCTTCAACAACAGCTTCAATATCAGGATTAAATGTTGTTTTTACCAAAACATCTTTATCATCTTCATCAGCATAGTCTTTTACTTGGTCATACACCCACCCGGTAAAATGATTTCTATTTCTTGAGCCTAGCATCTCAGTATTTAGCTGTACAGGAGTAGTCGATGCTTTGTCGAATTGCTCTTTATTTATGAAGCCATCCTCCAACATATTGTGAAGCACTTGATAAGCCCTGTTGCCCGTCAATTCAATGTTATTTGTAGGCGCATATTTTGAAGGAGCTTGTATTAAGCCAGCAATTATAGCGGACTCATATAGACTTAAGTCTCTAACGTTTTTAGCAAAATAATATTTAGCAGCGGCATCAATGCCATATATGCCTGCACCTAAATATATTCTATTTAGATAAATAGCTAATATTTGCTTTTTTGTATATTTGTGCTCTAACTCCATAGCTAGCAATACTTCTTGCAGTTTTCGCTTAAGAGTTTTTTTATTGCTCAAGAATAGTACTTTAGCTAATTGCTGAGAAATCGTGCTCCCACCTTGAACAGTATGTCCCGCCCTTAAATTTGCAATGCTAGCACGAATTATACTCCAGACATTCACTCCATAATGCTCAAAGAAGCTCTTATCCTCAATTGCTATAACTGCATTCTGTAGATTTTTAGGTATGTCATAGTAGTATATATAGTTCCCATATAGATCACCATATGTAGTGAGGACATCGCCATTATGATCTAAAATAGTTACCTTTCTTTCTCTTTTAACTTCTTCTAGTGTATCTATGCTAGGTAGGTCGTGATATATATACAATAAATATCCCAAAAAAAATGTACCTATCCATACTCCAATAGCGATAAGCATCTTAAGCATAAGGAAAGATGATCCTAACTGGAATGTCTTATTAATAGAACGTCTATCTGTTTTTGCTTTTTCTAAATCTTCTTTAGGCATCTTAAGCTTACAATTACTACTTGAGTTGATAGTTGAAAAGAGTCAGTATACTAATTTTTAATAGTTAAATCAATTTCCTTTCGCAGGACGAAAATTTTAGCTATATAATAAAAATGTAATAAAGACATTGACCAGCAAGAACTAGCAAAATAAAACGCTTGTAGTTTATACCTAGAAAGCCTGCAGCTGTTGTAAAGATGACACCAAAAAGTTTTAAGAAGGAAAAAATGCAAAGCACAAAAAGCCTTTTATTAGAATACTCTGCAAGGGAGATGAATTTTTCTGAATCCTTGTAGTGATCTACTTTTTGCTTTAAACTATGTAAAACAGTGCCTAGAATGTAATTTATACTAGCACCAATGCCACTTCCTGCGATTGCAATTATTATCATTAGCGCATGGTTATATCCTCCAAATACCTCCATCAACTTAAAAACCATCACGCTATTGGGCACCAAAATCATTGATGACATGATGCTATCAAAAAATAAAAATAAGTATGCTTCGAATAATGACATTTAGTTTGCTATAATAAAAAACTTTTAATTATGCTTGTATATCCACCCTAGAAATAGCGTACATATAAAAATCTCTACTTTCACCATGTAGTACAGCAAAGTTCTTTAAGATACCTTCATTTTTATAGCCACATTTTTCAAGAACTCTAATAGATGAAATATTATCTGTGGCAACAGTTGCTTGTGATCTCAGGACATCCATTTTATCAAAAGCAAAGTCTGTTATTGCCCTTACTACTTCGGTCATTATTCCTCGCCCCCAATAATCGGGGCAAAGATCATAGCTTATTTCTACTCTTCTATGAATTATATTCCATGTATTAAACCCAGATGTGCCTATGAGCTTATTGTTTTTTGCATCTGTAATTGCCCAGTAAATACTTTTGAACATAGAATATAAACTAGCCCAATACATTAGTTCTGATTTTGCTCTTTCTAAATCTGATGGAATATCTTCGTCAAAAAGGTATTTTTTGACCTTTGGATTTGTTATATATTTATAGAAATTGTTGACATCTGTTTCTTGAATCTCTCTCAATTTTATTGATCCTAAATCGATAATCGGGAAATTCGTAAACATCACTCTCTAACTACATACCAAATTAATCTCTTATTTTCTCAATTAGTTCGCTCCACTCACGCTTGCTCATGCCACTATTTTCTTGCTCTACCTTATGGCCAGCAAGCATTTGTTTGATTACTTCCAAGCCTTTGCCCGAAATATGGGCGCTCTTCAGGCGGTAGTCTTCAAATGCTTCATATGTCATTGGTACCCATTTTTTTAGTATATCTAACATTGCTTTTGCATATACCTTAATCTCATATTGGGCGTGGTCATCTGCTCTCAGGCTCAAAAAGTGCATGAAATTGTGCAGATCTACCTTCCAATACCACTCAGTATAATAATTGAGTGTTAAATTCATGCGAGCCAATTCCCTAGCGACATTTGGCTTAGATTCATCTATTATATTTCCTTCATTATCTTCATTGAGCATGTCTTCGTAATGCTCATAGCACTGAGTAGCATCTTGTTTTAATATCGCAAGCACCCTTTCTGCATCGGCATCCTTCAATGCGTTCTCACGACCTTGCTTGTTACTCTTAGATTGCATCGCAAGATGCTCTTTTTTAGGAAGATAAAAATCCCTACCCATGATAGAGTATCTAGCAGAATATTCATTTACATTGGCTGTTCTATGTCTTATCCACTGCCTTGCGATAAATATTGGCAGCTTTATGTGGAATTTTATTTCGCACATTTCAAAAGGCGTTGAATGCCTATGGCGCATAAGGTAAGCAATAAGGCCACGATCTTGAGAGATTTTTTTAGTCCCACTTCCATATGAGACTCTAGCTGCCTGGACAATTGAAGCGTCATTGCCCATATAATCTATTACTCTTATAAATCCATGATCTAAAATCGGGATGGTTTTATACAATATCTCTTCGATCTCTGGTACAGTTGCTCTTAGGGTCTTGATGCTCTGAGCTTCACTAGTTTGCAATATCTCGCTTTCTTTACCGCTAATTGACATGATCAATCTTCTACTATTTATAATAATTAATTGTTGATTATACTAAATTAAATTTTAAAATCATAGCTATTTTGCTTTGATGGAGTTGTTACGCAATAATTTTCTTTGTATTATTTCTATTTTAACCCTGGTTATCACAGTGGATATAAAGAAAAACACACATCCCAAAAACATTAAAATAAGCGGTAAGAGCATTGAAGAATGAATGGTTGGACTGCCAAGCTTTAATATGCTTGCGGGTTGATGCAAGGTGTTCCAGATGTCGACCGAAAATTTCACGATTGGGATGTTGACCAAACCAATTATCGCAAGTATAGCAGGAGTATCGCTACTTATAGTCTGCTCTTGCAGAGAATTGCATAAAGCCATATAGCCTAAGTAGAAGAAAAATAGTATGAGCATAGATGTAAGTCTTGCATCCCATGCCCACCAAGCACCCCAAACTGGCTTGCCCCAGAGAGAGCCTGTAATCAAAGTTATCAGTGCAAATACAGCACCAACTAGGGCTGATTTTCTGGCCATAATATCAAACAACTTATTGCGCCATATTATGTACATTATACTACTGATACCGATAAAGCTATATATGCCAAGTGCCATCCAAGCTGATGGAACGTGTACGTACATAATTCTTACAAACTCTCCTTGTTGATAATCAGCATCAGAATTAAAGAGGGCAAAATAACACCCAACAAAGAAAAACAGCAGTGCCAATACGGGAGCAGATACCGTGACATAGCGGGACATTTTATTAAAGCGCTCTAATGTTATCACTAATTTATCCCCACAAATGAGAAGATTTGTCCATCAAGAGCCTGATTACGTAAAGTGCTTCTTCTATAGCTAAACCAATTCTCTTCGTCCTTTAAGGTGTCCATTTTTATATCTAATATATTTTTAAATTTATACTGCTTAAGCTTTGATTTTGCATACCCTAGAAGGTCAAACATATAATGTCCTTGGCGAGAAGATGGCTTAAAAAATATTTTATTTCCTTCTGTCTCTTGGTTAAATTTTTCCAAAAAATCTTCACTAACTTCATAAGAATCTTGGTGAATTGATGGGCCTATAATTACATCTATATACTCATCTTTTGCACCTAATTCTTTCATTTTATCCATAGTGGATTCAATAATTCCTCCGATAGAACCCCGCCAACCACTATGAGCTGCTCCAACTATTTTATTTGTGGTGTCGACAAACAAAATAGGGATACAATCTGCTGTTCTTATTCCTAGCATAATTCTATCGCTCTTAGTCACGTGTCCATCGCCTTCGCTATATAAAGAAGATTGGTCATCGACTATTATACATTTTCTACCATGCACCTGGTTTAATATAGACATTTTATAATCCTTTTTTCCAATGGAAGATAATATTTTTCTGATATTTTCTTGCGTAGTAGCATCGCTTATTCTATAGTTATGAGTGCTTAGTTTGAATTTTTTTCCAACAAAACCGTATACTATGTCCTTTGGATTATAGCTTGGGTGAGTTATTATATTCCTGTGCATGTTACTATTAACTTTAAGCATTCAATTAGATGAGAATTATAAAGAAAACTCATAATAAATCAACTATTGCTGCAATGATAGGAACGGCTCTTGAGCACTACGATGCATCGCTATATGGCTTCATGGCACCTCTGTTAGTATCGATATTTCTGCCAACTTTTGATCCCCTAAACGCTCTGATAATTTCTTTTATCTTAACTCCAATAAGCATAATAGTCCGCCCACTTGGTGCACTTGCTATTGGCTACATTGGCGACAAGTATGGCAGGAAATTTGGTTTGATTGTTAGTATGAGTGGTATGGCGGCTGTAACCGGCAGCATAGGTTTATTGCCAACTTATAGTAGCATAGGATTTGCCGCTCCTATTTTATTCATAGTGATGCGTAGTTTGCAGGGGTTCTTTATGGCAGGCGAATATAATGGTGCAGCAATATTTGTGCTAGAGCACCATGAAAATAACAACAAGGGATTCATGAGTGGACTTTATTGTATGTACACAGTTGTTGGTATGTTGGCAGCAACTTTGGTGGTGACCATAATCTCTTATTTGCCTCAAGAATATTGGCGGATACCTTATTTAATTGGAGCTATGGGCGGTATTGTTGGACTGTATATGCGCCGATATATTCATGAAACTCCAGTGTTTTTGAAATGCAAATATGTTGAAGATATTTCACTAAAAACCATATTGAGAAAATATAGATTACTTCTTATTTCAATTGGAGTTTCAGCGCTTTTTTCAGCAATATATGTTTTGCCAACACTTCTAATGAACTCCTTACTTCCAATAGTTACGGGGTTCAAGTTATCAACAATAATGGCAATCAACACGGTAGCTACCGTTCTATACATGATCACGGTTCCGATGTTTGGAAAACTTGCTGATAGGATCAGCATAAATAAATCTATGAGCATCGCTGCTGCAGTGATTTTGGTTCTTTCTTACCCGTTGATCAATTTAATTTACTATAAAAATCTATTCTATATCATAGCTATGAAAATGTCTTTCGCGCTGATGATTGCATGGTTTTGTGCGCCATTTCATGCATGGATACAATCGCTATTTCATACAAAAGAACGATATACAGCAATATCATTCAGTTATTCAATTGGTGCGCAGCTAGGTGGTTTCATGGTTCCAGTTAGCTTATACATGTGGAAAAAAACAGAATCTTTGAGTGCAATATATTTAATCCTAATTTTTTGGGCAGTCATATCAATCGTGGCGCTTTATTTTGAAAGGGGACTTGAAAAACATGAGTAGGCTCCAAGTTCATGAATACGTAACTAGACTTCAAGATGAATACGGGTTGAAGACAATTATTGGATGCGAGCTTGAATTCTACTTAAGCGATGCCAAAATACTTGATAAAATCAGTCATATAATAGCAGAAGTAGTACCAGAAAAAGGCTCACAGCAATTTGAACTTAGATTTAAATGCTCCGATAAAATAGTAGATTTATTGGATCTCATAGAACAAACTAGAAATTACATTATAACAACATCAAAAGAGAGCGGAGGCATGGCTTATTTTGATGCTAAGCCATTTCACGATCAACCAGGTAGTGCTTTTCATGTGCATTTGAATTTCTTGAATTATGATGATAAAAATGCATTTGATAAGATCAGAGATCGAGAGTCGAATTATCTGCTATATAGCATTGGTGGCCTCCTTGCTACTATGCAAGACTCAATGCCTTTTTTCGCCCCAACTAAAGAGTCATATAAGAGATTTATACAGTGCATGGAAACTCCAATTACCGTATCGTGGGGAGGAAATAATCGCACCACAGCAATCAGAATTCCACCATCAAATGCAGGGCCGCGGAGAATAGAGCATAGAGTTTCTGGAGCAGATGTTGATTTTTGCGCAGCAACGGGAGCAATTTTATCTGGCACATACCATGGCATAAAGCATAGGGTGCTTCCTCCACAAAAAATTTACGGCAATGCGTTTGACGAACAGTATGGATTAGAAAGACTTTCGCCGCATAAATAGAAAGCTCTGACCCCCATTTTTAGAATTAATCAGCATAAGGAAAAAGGAAGCCTTGCATTACACAGAATATCCGAGAACTTTATAAAGAAAAGCAGAAGTTTCTGCAAATTCGGCAAGCGCGCTAATTTCAGACACTTCAGAATCTAGAAGCTTTTGTTGGGCCTCAAGAAGTTCTATATATGATATTGTTGAACTGCTTTGATATAGGTGTTTCGACAGTTCAAAGGAGCGTCTATTATTAGCTAATGAAGCCTTCATTGTATTATAATTCTTATAAGCATTTAAATATTTTACAAAGGTCAATTCAATTTCCTGCATCGCTCGCAACACTGTGCTATGATAGCTGAAGAATGCCTGTTCTTCTTTTGCGCTTTGAGCGTCAATTTGTGACCTTATTTGGTTGAAATCTATAAGAGGCATAACCAAAGATTGACCAATATTCCATACAGTTTTATTTGGCAAGACATTAGATCTCTGATACCCCAACATACCAGATAGTGATACATTTGGATACTGCGAAGCTATGGCCGATTTAGTCAGCGAAGTGGATGATAGAAGCTCTTGTTCTGCCTTTATTATATCTGGCCTATTCTGGACTATATAGAGTGGTGTATTTGCTGTTATTTTAGTTTTTATTGTAGGAATAGGTTTGTAAGATTTCAGAGTCTTTGCCAAGGCATTTATATGCAAACCACATAATGTTTCCAGGGCATATTGTGCTTGAGCAATCTGATAAGCTACTACACTATTTTTACTTTCTATCGAAAGATAAGCCGCACTTGCCTCTTGCACCTCTATATCGCTTGCAAGTCCAGCTTCAAACCTTGATTTCACCATACCAAAAATCTCTTTTCTAGATCCTATTTCTTTGTTGATGACCTTAAGAATATTTTGGTATTTTCTATATTCAATATAATTTATTATAACATCCGAAATTAGAGTAACTAAGAAGTGATCTGCATCAGCAATAATTGCATATAGTTGGTGCGTTTGCGCATCTTTAAAGTTCCTATTGACACCAAAAATATCTAATTCCCAAGTAGCATTGAGACCACCATTAAATAAATTGATTATTTGCTTATTGCCAGTTTGCGAACCATTAAAGTTGGATATCTGATTCGATCTACTGACAGATTCCTCTGCATTGATCTTAGGAAAAATTTTAGATCCCGCATTAGCTTGATTTGCTCTAGCTTCTTTGACTCTGGCATATGCAGTTTTGAAATCTAAATTATTTTCTATTGCAGTTTGTATAAGGTTATTCAGAATGCAATCATTATAATTTTTCCACCATTCATGCGAATATTCTGCATCTTTCTTTTGCTTATTTATTAAGCTTGCCTTCATGTCTTTGATATGGCTGTTATTTTCGGACCATGTAGGTTTTATATCTATATCATCATACTCTCGCTTGCCAACACATGAGTTTAAGAGCAATAATAGCACAAATAATATTTTTGATACTTTTATCATTTTATTTCTTCTATGAAGATGTCCATTTGCTGTCCCGGTATTGCTCCTACTTTAGAGTTATCGAATTTGTATATCACCTCTAAAACTCTAGTGTCAATTTTTTCAATAACGTTATTGCTCAAATTCAGCTTTGGTATGACATAAGGTTCATACCTTAGGAATTTCAATTCTATTTCTTTAGTAGCGCTACCTCGTAACATACCTACCGCTTGCGCATTTTGATCTAATCTTTTTATGTCGGCTTCATCCACAGAAACACGAACGTTTATATCATCTAAATCGCCTATTACCATTGAAGGGTTGGAACTACTTGGAGTTATATACTCTCCTATCCTACCAAGTACTTTTAACACATATCCATCTATTGGGGAGTATATGGTCAATCGATCTAGGTTAGTTTTAATCATCTCTACATGCGCTCTTGCTTCATCTAGCTGCATTTTTGCTTTTTCCGCTGCAAATTGTTTTCTTAGCAGTTCATTATTACTAATCGCTCTTTTATCCTTTAGTTTTTCAAGCAACTCCAAAGTATTTTTAAGATCTTGGTAGTTAACAGAAGCAGTACCGAGTTCCGCTTCTGCCTTTTTTAGCTGAGCCTTAGCATCTCTATCATCAATGGTGAAGAGCTTATCTCCCTTTTTTATTGGCTCACCTTCAGTAACATATACCTCTTTTAATATGCCTGATAAATCGGTGGTGATATTTATGGTTTTTGTTTCAGGCTCAACTACTCCTATTGCTGCAATTTTATGTTGAAACTTCGATATTGGAGGAGGGGAAGTTATTTCACGCTTTGGTGGTGTCCTATTTTTACTTATAGAATATACAGTAAAAACCAGCATAAATACTGCAATAACTGGCAGGAAAATATGAGTGAGTAAATTTTTATAAAACACTTGTTACCTCGAGGCTTTTTTCTTATTTGGTTGTGAATATTTTTCTTCTACTATCTTACCATCATTCATATGAATAATGGAATCAGCATAGTCAAAAATTCTATTATCATGCGTAACTATCAGCACAGCTTTATTAGGATCTGCAGAAATTTCTTTTAATATCTCCATAATTTTTCTGCCATTTTGCTCATCTAGAGAAGCTGTAGGTTCGTCACAAACAACAAACTCTGGTTGATGCACTAGGGCCCTTGCTATGGCTACTCTTTGCTGCTCCCCACCAGAAAGCTGCGATGGTAGTTTATCTGCGTGATTACCCATGCCAAGTGTTTGCAAAACTCTAGTAGCCACGCTTTTTGCTTGATCAAACTGGATGCCTCCTGCAATTAGTGGGATAGAGGCGTTTTCAGCGGCTGTTAGGGTTTCTAAAAGATTATATTGCTGAAAAATAAAACCAATGTTTTTTTGACGCAATAAAGTTCTCTCAAGATTTGATAAAGAATTTACTTCGATATTATTAAAAAATATATCACCTTTGCTAGGCGTTAAGAGCCCAGTAAGCACAGAAATTGTAGTAGTTTTGCCGCAACCTGATGGGCCTACTATCATGGTTAGTTTGTTTTTTTTGATATTCAAGTTGATATTATGAAGCACTTCTATGGTTGTATCGCCGGATGGAAATTCCATATAAATATTTTCTGCTTTTAAAATTATATCGCTCATTTTTTATCCTTTGAATACCGTTGCAGGATCGAGCGTAAGCACCTTACGAACACTAACGTACCCAGCCATTAGCACGATGAGCAGAACAGTTACTGCAGTGCCTAAAACAACTTGGCCATATAAATAAAACCCTCTAAAAGTGTTTATATTTGAAACTGACTCGAAGAATATTGCAACAAGCCCTATGCCGATGCTAAATCCAATGGCGGCAACCGTTAGAGTTTGCACAACAACCATCATCAATATCTGCTGATTAGTCACACCAATCGCTTTTAGCGTGCCAAACTTTTTGAGGTTTTCTATGATAAAAATGTAAAAAGTTTGTGCGGCAATCGTCGCTCCAATTATGAATCCTAGCGCGACTGTGATACCAAAATTAATCGGTATTCCGGTTTTGGTTAAATAATGCATTATGCTACGCCATTTAAACTCTTCTGATGTTAGTGCTTGCATGCCTGTTTTGTCTGAGATATTTTTTGCAACCACCTTGGGGTCGTACCCTTTTGCAGCCTTTACTAATATAAATGACATCCGCTTTCTGTTTTGCGGAATGTATTTAGAAGCGTTGCTATATTTGGTGTAGACAACTGGGTAGGTCATAAATGGTGGAGTGGCTATACAAACTCCTGCAATCTTTGCTCTTCTTTCATTTATTTCTACTATAGTACCAATCACTGGAGTAGTTTTAGGCCACATATATTCCCATCCAGCCTTATCAATAATTAGAGCATCTTCTTGATTCAAATCATCCCAACTACCCATCACAATTTTAGGTGGTTTTCCTATTAAGCTATAATCATCTAAGCCAAGCAAAATCACTTGCTGCACCTGCCCGTTGTAAGTTTTGATTTGCGCTAAACCTTTAAATAATGGCACAGCCCACTCAACCCCCTCCGTGCCCCTGGTGCGATATAGCTCAAAATCGGGAAGTGGTATAATTTCATCAATATATTTTACTTCTGGAGATGTGACCCAAATATCAGCTTCGCTGATATCGATTATTTGGCTTGCAGTCCTATTTATAATACCAAAGAACATGGAAACTTGCTGTGACATCAGCATAGTCGCAAATGTAATGCCAAGTACTAGTCCCAAATACTTAGCCCTGTCACCCATCAACATTTTCAGCGCAATAATATGCATGCAACACCTCGATATATTCATCTTAATTGATGTTCACTTCTGTTACAAGTGTTTAGGGTTGTCAGTAGGTAATAAAGTATATAGCACTATAGATTTTTAGTATTTTTTACGAGTATCACAAAATTTGTTTTGTGATATAGTCAAATTTATCCTTTTCATAGTCGGTCTATTTAAAAGGAACCGTAATGATACATTGTGTGTTCTTGAAAAAAAATGTAGGAGACTGCACCACGCGATTAAGATACGACGTGAAAATAAGTAGATATAAGAATTAATCCTGCAGGCACTGCGGTTTCAGCCTTGTAGCGCTTGCAGAGATTAATGAGTGCTGTAATTTGCTGTAGTTAATACGAATGATACCAACTATAAATGCGATCATTAACTTGATGCAATGGTAACGAGACAAATTTTTGAAACTAAAATGATACCCCATTGCCATTTTCCCCTACACCCAATTGGACAATAGCCCTGACGCAAAGATACATCGAAAAAAGACTTTGTCAATCGACAAGTTATATTTTTATAGATAATTTTTATCTGAAGTTGATTAGTGTTAACAAAAAAATATATCAATGCTTTATTGTATAATATCTTTTGTTTTTTATCCACCTTCCACGAGCTTTATAAAGCTATCTACAAAAAATTTTTGAATTTGTATATAGATCTAAATATAAACACTCGACAAAGTAAAACAAATATTGTAAATACACTACGCTTAGCTACCTGCTTCTATGTTTTTTATTAGATGTGCAAGGAGCATAAGTTTAGTATTCCAGAATTAAACAGCATAAAGAGCTACGAGCCGACGATGTAATGTTTAAAAGCTGGAATTGGTATTAGCTAAAAAACAGAGATTAATAATGCCTGATAGCAATTTCAAAACGCAAGCTATAAATTATAATCTTGCTCACCATAAGACTTTAGCTAAAATTTCTGAACCACTGAAAGATTTTGGTATAACATCTGTTTTTTACCAAAGATATTATACTAACAAAACTTTTAGTATATCTAGCCATCACGAATGGACGAAGAGTTTTATAGAGAATGATATTCATGATGCCTTCCAGAATGTTATAAATGCATCGACTCAGAGCAAAAGTTTCACTACTGCTACCACAATCACTGAAGAGAAAGCTTTTTTAAACGCTCTTCTTTTAGATAATAAATTTTCAGAAGAAAAGGGTATCGCTACCAAATATTTCAATATATTAAAGCATTTTAATATACATAAAATTATTGCCTCTTCCCGCTATCACGGCGACTATGTTGAAATATTCGGGTTTGCGACAGATAAGAGCGATGTAAATTTAGACACATTTGTTATCAACAATCCTGAGCTCATAACAATGTTTATGCTGCATTTTAAAGATAAGGCGAAGAATATTATAAATAAACAGGAAGGATTTTTCCCATCTCCGCTGATACTAAATAATCAGATTCAACTAGCAGATCAAAAAGTCCAAAATTTCATTAATGCAACCAGCTTTAAGCGCGCACATATCAATTATAACTCAATGGATATATATCTTTCCTGCAAAGAGCTGTCTGTTTTACATCACTTAAGTAAAGGAAAAACTGCCAAGCATATTGCCTTAGACCTTGGTATATCTCCAAGAACCGTAGAGTATCATTTAGATAATATAAAGGGCAAAGCTGGTCTTTACAACAAATCGCAGCTAATTAACCTATTTCATAGTAAAATTAGCATACTTTAGTATTAGAAAAATTTATCAAACGATGGCACCGCTTCCAGCTCTAGGCCAAGAGCATAAAGCTGCTATGGCCTAGGTACCCCTGCTCCTCTTTTATGTTGCGAGGGACTACCAGGTGCTACTGGGCGAGTTGTAGGCGTATATACATGGCCTACTTCTTGTTGTGATTGTATCAAAACTTCGCCGACGCCTTGAGATTGATCTTCTGCTCTAGTAGCAGCAACTTTCACCCCCATTCCAGATGGGCTACCTAGCTCTTTGGCTTTTCGCTCAACCTCAGCGCCTAAAGAATTGAACATTCTTTCGCCATGCTCTGCCGGAATCAAAGAGACTACTTTGCCATTCTCAAAGTGTATTATATCAACTTGATCATCTAAAATTTTGCCTGTGCTTGGATCTGTCCTATTTACACTTAGGGTACCTGTAAAGTTAGCAGATGGCTCAAAATCATACTTGCCATTGTCACCTGTTTTTTGAGTCAACTTATCTCCATCAATCTCATAAACAAGCTCTTTTTTAGATTCATCCTTTTTTGGCTCAACCTTAGACATTTTTTCGATCTCATCTCTCAGAGCCTTGTTAATGCGTCTTACTTCTTCTGGAGGAAGAGTATCTGCACCTTCCAATTTTCTTTGCACTTCTTCTTCTGGGCTGTTTTGATAGAAAGTCTTTACTGTATCGTAAATAAAGCTTCCTTGTGTAATATAAACTTTAGTGCTTTCCCAAGCCCACTCGGCCCACCCTTGGCCTTGCGAAGGCACCTCATGTGCCTCAGGCTGCATCGGAGGAGGAGTATGAGTTTCTTCGGATGGATCACTACGCTCTTCTCTTTGCGAGCTAGGAGCTATTTCTGTTGCCACTGGAGCTTGATTTCTTGATACTTCAAGTTGTTTCTCTGGGGTCAATTCTGCAAATTTTTCATTGTACTCTTTTTCTAAGCTATCTATTTTTTTTTGTAAACCAGTTTTTTTCGCTTCTATTCCTATCTTTGCTAATCCACTTGCAAATCCAGTTGGCTCCTCTTGGCTTTCTATTTGTTTAAGCTCTCTTTGTAATTTTTGTATTTCTTTGTATAATTGTGAAACCTTGCTAACCGCTTTTTCTTCTGGAGTTTTTCTTTTAAACCACTCTGGCATCTCTATTTCTCATAACTTAACTCTGTATTAATTTTAATTTGAAATTATTAATATTAGGTTAATTCTCAAGGGGGGTAGTTTACTAATTAAGGGTTACTTTCAAAAAACTTGCTGTATTTCTCTCTGAAATCCCCATAATTACCTTTAAAATCCACAAAACCTCTGGAATATAAGAATATTATTCTATCGGCAATATCTGCAATGAACTTTCTATCATGGCTCACAAAGATTATAGTGCCCTCAAATTTCTTTAGGGCTCTTGCAAGCTCGACCCGACTTTCTAAATCCAAGTGGTTTGTTGGTTCATCGAGGGCTATTACGTTAGCTTTTTCTATGCAAATTTTGGCAAATAATAAGCGCGTGGACTCGCCTCCGCTAAGTACCGAAACAGATTTATTTACCTCGTCCTGAGTGAATAACATCTTGCCCAATTCACCGCGAATTTTTTCTACTTCCGAGACTTGTGTCGATTCCATGAACCATTTTAGTACAGTCTCGTTTCCTTTAATCAAGTCTTTATGATCCTGAGAAAAATAAGAGATAACTGTATTATGGCCGAGTTTTATTTCTCCTGATGCTTGCGGCAAAATGCCTAGTACGGTTTTGAGTAGGGTAGATTTCCCGATTCCATTCTGGCCAATAATAGCAATCTTTTCTCCGCGCTCTATTTTGCACGACAAATTTTGGAACAGCTTTGTTTCTCCATAAGCTTGGGATAGCTTAGTAAGTTCCATGACTTCACGTCCAGATTTTTGTTTCTGCTGAAATGAAAATTTAGGTGCTATACGTGATGTGCTCTTTGGCTCTGGTATTTCAATTTTTTCAATCTGCTTTTCTCTGGAGAGAGCTTGACGCGCTTTTGTAGCTTTATATCTGAATCTCTCAATGAACTCTCTATCTTTTTCAATTTTCTTTTCTATTGATGATTTATTGTGTTCTATTTGCTCGGCTCTCAAAAATTTTTCTTTTATAAAATAATCGTAATTGCCTGGATAAAGCGTGATTTCACGATAGTCTATATCTAAGATGTTGTTGCAAATGGAATTAAGAAAGTCGTGATCATGCGATATTAGGATCAAGATGTTTTTGAACTTTGTAATTAAGAAATTCTCAAGCCATTGAATCGATAAAATATCCAAGTGGTTTGTCGGCTCATCTAAAAGCATTATATCGGGATTGCTAAATAAACATTGTGCTAGCAAAATTCTAATTTTATAGCCGCCTGAAAGTATGCTTAGTGGCTCTTTAAATAGTTTCTCATCTATGCCAAGACCACTGAGCAAAACCTCAGCATTTGCCTCTGCTTCATATCCATCATTTTCTGCTATAATGGCCTCAAGTTCCGCGATTCTATAGCCCTCTTTTTCGTTGAGATCTTCTTTGTTTATTAGTGCTTGTTGCTCTTTGATGGCGCTCCATAAGTCTTTGTTACCTTGAATTACCACATCAACAATACGATCATTTTCATATTTAAATTGATCTTGTTTCAGAGCCCCAACCTTGAGGCCTCTCGGCATCTCTATAACTCCAGAATTCTGCTCTTCTTCTTTTAACAGAAGCTTCAAAAAAGTGGACTTGCCCGAACCATTAGCGCCAATCAAGCCATATTTATTTTTTGGTTTGAGCGCTATATTTACGTTGTTGAAAAGTTCTTTTGCTCCATAGTGCATCGATATGTTTTGCAATGTAATCATTTTTTTAAATTATATTAAAGTTAATTTGTGGTTGAAGTGTTGTGCAAGATAATGAATGTACAGGATCTAGGCTGTCATGATAAAGAAGATGGAGTTCTCTGTTTTTCTAAAGCGGAGCATAGTCGGATAATCTCACATTGTTGGTTCTAAGGATAGCACATCATTGCATTCCAATCAATTGCAAAGAATTGTATTGTTAACTTCTCTATTTCTATCGAGCATAATTAACGCTAATACAGCCAGTTTAGTAGCTGTATTAGCGAAAAAATAATGGGGTTTTTATGCTTATAGAGCGTGCTATTATTCAATATATTCAGTCAGAATTAATAAAAGAGCACTCTAAAATCCTTGTTATTTATGGTGCAAGGCGGGTGGGGGAAACTACATTAGTTGAAACAATTGTATAACACTAAATCCAATTTTTAGATTCTATAAATTTTCGCATGTCCAACTAGCAAAGTCTTCATCTGGTGTTGCTAAGCTATTTTTATAGGAAAAGCTATATATAGAATCCACGGCGCTGATTATTTTGCCCAATGTTACACGCTCATATAAATTATTAATTTTTATGTGATTTAGAACATGGTCCAGTGTTTTTAGAAATAACTCCTCTCTAAATGGATAAGCACTAGAGTATAAAGTATTCGAAGGTACACTACCGCCTACAAGTTCATCTATCGAACAACCAAGAGCCTTAGCGATTTTAGCTATTGTATGTACCCCAGGGTTCTGTATTTTCCCCGATAAAATACGAACTATTTCGTCTCTATTAACCCCTACTTCACGAGCAAATAAGGATTTATTAGACTCAAATTTAGTACTTATAATTCTTTTTTTTATGTTATCTTTAATCATTTTATCTGATTTTTGCGCTTTTTATCTTGACGCGGTGTTTTTTTGTTATATACTCCTTCCACTAAGTTAAATATAGATAGAAGGCACAAAAAAAGCCTGAAACTCTATATTTCAAGCTTTTTTAGGATCTAACTAAGAGATCAGTTTGCAATGCAGATCTTAGTTAGATTCCTAAAAAAGTCAAGTTGCAAAAATACACCGGGTCTTCGTATCTCGGGAGTTTTTGTATTTTTTAACTTTTATCTAAGGAGTATTTCTATGGAACAAATCAATTTTTCTCAAAATTTAATACAAGATCCAATATTGAATTCAACTTTACCAAACGTTCTTGATGAATTTGAAGGTACAATTTCTTATGTAAAAAACTATCTTCAAGGGAATTCTACTCGAGTTAGTTGCATCAGCAATCAATCAGGATTTGTTAGAATTAACTTGCCAAAATCACCAGATTCAAGTGATGAGGTGGAGGGAGTTAGAGTAAATTATTGGCGTCAAAATATGACTCTTGCCAATCCTGAAGCTTTGCACAGTCACCCTAGATATTTTGAAAGCAAGATTATTCATGGTGGGTACAGTCATATTACTGCAATAGAAGCCAACAAGACTTTATCTAACAAAGAACCTTGGATAAAGCAGTACAGGATTCATAAAAATAATAATTCCCTTACATATGAGGGCATTTTAGATTTATTTGAAAATCCTCCGGTTTATGTTAATAAAGGTGAAATAGCAAAATTTCCGACAAGTATGGTTCATAGAATTGCTTCTGTTGAACCAGGTACGCTTAGCATAAATGTGGTACATAAGCCGGAACTTACTAATCACTTTGACCTATTTGTTCCATTGACAGAAAACAATCGAGAAATGGTGGAAGAAAGACATGAAGTGTTGCCAGGCGATGATGCATACTATCTTTTGGGAGGACGTCAAACTTTAGATTCTGACGGATGTTATGGAGCAATTAGCGAAATTATCAGTCATTTATAGGTTGATATTTGCAAAATAAGCTATATTATAGCGCCTAGCGTATTGTTAGCAATTAAATTAACGTAGGAGTGTAAGGATGCATAGAAATAAATTACTTAAATTATTGTACAATTATACTCCTACGGAAATAGATGAGATAAAATTCAAAAATGATGTGATCGAATTTGTTGAGCAAAACGAAGATTGCTTTGAATCATCTCTACCAGCTGGCCATATCACTGGCTCTGCTTGGTTGTTAAATAACAGCGGAGATGCGGCGCTACTAACACATCACGCTAAGCTAGACAAATGGTTTCAGCTTGGCGGACACTGCGATGGCGATCCTGACGTTCTAGGTGTCGCTATAAGAGAAGCTCAGGAAGAATCAGGAATAGAAAATATCCAACCAGTAAGTGATCAAATATTTGATATCGATATTCATTTTTTCCCTAAAACTTTGAAAAACGAAGGGCACTATCATTACGATATTCGCTTTTTATTGCAGGTAAAGGGCGCGGAAGATTTCAAGATTAGCAGCGAATCGAAAGAATTGAGGTGGTTTGGTAAAGACAAGCTTAAGCTACCAAACAGTGACCGCTCTATAACTCGTATGTTTGATAAATGGATAAAATTAAGAGTTACTCACGCAACGGAAGAATGAGTTGAGGTCTGTTATTAAGGGAAAGCAGTTAGCAGAAATTTGCAGAACTATGTGTACTGCTCCAACTACTATATTTGTAAATTTTTCTAAAATCCCAGTTTTTCCTAAGGCTATGAACAAATTGTAAACTACAATTACTGCTGCAATTGTCATAAAGAAATACCAATGCGTAAATATTTTAAGCACAAAAAAGACCATGCCTTTAAATCCTTCTTTTGACAATCCTTCAAAGCTAGCTTTAACCCCTGCAGGTACTACATGGTCAAACACCCAGCCTAAAAAGTCCCCAAAGCCAGAAAACATTTTTTTTAAGAAATCAAAAAACATAACGCGGTAATGTGAGTATATAAGGTAATTATATTTTCTGTAGTATATAACTACAAGCGTAAATCGAAATAGGCGCAATGATCATAGAAAGAGAAATAAGTATTTTAAAGTCTGTAATAAAAATCCCATAATTAATCTCATCCATTGCAACATTATTTAATATTGCTGATGAATATAATAAAAAAACTAATAAAAGCGGCATTGAGATTAAAAAATTTACCAATTGGCTATTTTTAATAGTGATGGTGATAATGCTTGAAAAAATAGTTAAACTAGCTATCACTACTGAGTTTAAAAAGAAAACTAAAAAAACATATGGCACATTAGTGATTTTTAAATGGTACAGTATTGTGAACAATAATGTGGTAATTAATAAAGCAACCATCAAGATGATAAAATATGAAAATACTTTTGCTGTTAGCACAAACATGCTTGAATAGCCAGAGATCAAGAGCTGTTCGAGTGAGGAGTCCTTGTAGTCATCTTCAAATAAATAGGATGATGAGAAGATAGCTGAAATAGCATAAGCAATCAGCAAAATGTTGGTAGCGCTTGCAGCCTGGTCACTCAAGCTAGAAAACATAGATAGCGAAAAAGATATCACTAGAAAAAATCCAAGGAGGGTAAAAAAATATCCCTTTTTAAATATTGAGAGCTCTAACTCCCGCTTAACAATCAACCACCATTTGCCCATTCTTGAAATCCTCTATGTTTAGATAATTTGCATAGTTTATATTGTTGAAATGATGAGATGCTATAACAACAATGCATCCACTTCTTATTTTACTCTCTATGATGCCAAGTAATAAGCCTTTAGCTTCAGCATCAAGGTTTATCTCTGGTTCATCGAGCAGCCACAGGCTTGTGTCACACAGCAATAATTTCGCCAGTTCTACTCTTCTTTGCCATCCAGCTGAAAGAGATCCAACAGTGGCATTGAGTATATGTTCCAAACGAAAGCATGTTATCGCTGGGACTAAAAGCTTTTCAGAGCCACGAAATTTACACCAAAAATCTAGATTCTCCAGGGTGGTTTGCTCAAGCTTTAAAGAGTTGTTATGTCCTATATAAGATATATTGCTGTTAAATGCACCAATATCCTTGTCTATATTTATATTATTCCAGCTAATTTTACCTGAAGTTGGCCTGATTCTTCCCGTAATCATTCGCAGTAGGCAAGTTTTGCCGCTGCCGTTTGCTCCTTGAATGATCGCTAAGCTTCCAGGAAGAAAAGTAACATTAAGGTTTTTAAATATTACTTCGATATTATTTTCTAGAGTAAGGTTTTCTAAACAGAGCACATTCAATAATGATTTTCAATTACTTACGAATTAGCTATTATATTAATACCTTATCGCCAAACTGCAACGGAGAATTTATGCAAAGATTTCAAAGTACTTTAGAAACCAGCCACGGATCATACGATTATTACAGCATTCAAAGTTTCGTGGAGGGGGGGCTGCCATTCACTCTAAAAATTTTATTGGAAAATCTCCTAAGGAATCACCCCAATAATGGTGTAACTTTAGATCAGATAAAGGCGCTTGGTAATTGGACAAATTCAGCGACTTCCGAGGAAGAAATTCCGTTTATTCCTGCACGGGTTTTGATGCAAGACTTTACGGGTGTGCCTGCGATAGTCGATTTAGCCGCAATGCGCGATGCAGTTAAACTCCTAAAAGGCAACCCTGACAAAATCAACCCCTTAGTACCGGTTGATTTAGTCATTGATCATTCTGTGCAAGTAGATAGCTATGGTGGTGGTGGTTCTTTTAAGAAAAATGTCGAAATGGAATTTGAGCGCAACAAGGAGCGCTATGAATTCTTAAAATGGGGGCAAAAAGCATTTGATAATTTCAGAGTTGTACCGCCTGGAACCGGAATTTGTCATCAAGTTAATTTGGAGTACCTAGGCAAAGTAGTCTGGGTAGAGGAGCGAGGTGGCAAAAATATAGTTTATCCCGATACGCTTGTGGGTACAGATAGCCACACTACCATGATCAATGGTCTTTCGATTTTAGGTTGGGGAGTAGGTGGGATAGAGGCAGAGGCTGCGATGCTGGGTCAGCCAATCTCAATGCTAATTCCAGAAGTAATAGGTTTTAGATTAGATGGCAGCTTGAAAGAAGGAGTAACAGCAACCGACTTAGTGCTAACCGTCACTCAGATGCTAAGGGCTAAAGGGGTGGTTGGAAAGTTTGTTGAATTCTATGGTAAAGGACTAGATTATTTGTCTCTTGCTGATCGTGCAACTATCGCAAATATGTCGCCCGAATTTGGTGCTACTTGCGCCTTTTTCCCTACCGATCAAGAAACGTTAAATTACTTGAGCTTTACTGGTAGACCAAAAGAGCTTATTGAGTTGGTAGAAAAATATGCCAAAGTGCAAGGGTTGTGGCGTGATGCACATACAAAAGATCCTGTGTTTACAGATACTTTAGAATTAAATCTGCAGGATGTTAAGCCATGCATAGCTGGTCCTAAGAGGCCGCAAGATAGAATTTTACTCTCAGACGCTAAAGAAAAATTCAGCAAAGACATTCGTGATTTATTTAAAGTTGATGGTAATTTAACAGAGAAATTTAAAGTAAATAAAGAGGAGTTTGATTTAAGTCATGGACATATAGTGATTGCTGCAATCACTAGCTGTACTAATACTTCTAATCCGGCTCTGATGGTAGCTTCTGGGCTAATTGCCAAAAAAGCTGCAGAGATTGGGATCGCTGCAAAGCCTTGGGTTAAAACCTCCTTTGCTCCTGGTTCTCAAGTAGTTTCTGAATACTTAGAGAAAGCAGATTTGCAGAAATACCTTGATAAAATAGGATTCAATTTAGTTGGCTACGGATGCACAACTTGTATAGGTAATTCCGGTCCATTGAAAGAGTCAATTGCTGAAACTATTAGTAAAAATCATTTGGTTGTTGCATCTGTATTATCGGGTAACCGCAATTTTGAGGGGCGCATACATCCGCTGACTCGCGCTAATTATCTAGCCTCTCCGCCACTGGTGGTCCTTTATGCTCTGGCGGGTACTATGAATATTGATATTACTACAGAGCCAATATGTCAGGATAAGCATGGCAATGATGTGTTTTTGCAAGATTTATGGCCGTCCAGCGATGAAGTTAATGATTACTTGAACAAGTTTATCAGCCCTCAGATGTTTAAAGAAAAATATAAAGATGTATTTTCTGGCGAGGAAGAGTGGCAAAAATTGCATACTAGCAACGATAAAACATATAAATGGGATGAAAAAAATACTTATATTAACAATCCCCCCTATTTCACGGACATGCATATAAAAGCTGATGCAATGGCGGATATAAAGGGAGCAAATATTTTGGCTGTGTTTGGAGACAGCATCACTACAGACCATATCTCTCCTGCGGGTAGCATAGCAAACAATAGTCCAGCTGCACGCTATCTTGAATCACAAAATATTGACCATGCAGATTTCAATTCTTATGGTTCGCGTCGAGGAAATCACGAAGTTATGATGCGTGGCACTTTTGCCAATATTAGAATAAAAAATGAAATGCTAGGAGATATCGAAGGTGGGCTAACTATTCATATTCCATCAGGAGAAAAGATGAGTATATATGATGCTGCAATGAAATACAAAAAAAGTAATACTCCATTGGTGATAATTGCTGGGAAAGAATATGGCTCTGGGTCATCAAGAGATTGGGCCGCTAAGGGACCTAATTTGCTTGGGGTCAGAGCTGTGATTGCAGAGAGTTTTGAACGCATACATAGGTCTAACTTGATAGGTATGGGAATCATACCCCTTGTATTCAAATATGGAGTTACACGGAATGATTTGAGAATAAGGGGCGATGAGACTATTGATATAATAGAGTTGGATAAATTAGAGCCAAAATCTGATATAAAATGCATTATACATTATCCACATAATCAGAAAAGAGAGCTAATTCTAGAATCAATGATCTATACTGAAAGTGAATTAAAATACTTACAAGATGGGGGGATATTACAGTTCATGGTGAGAAAAATGCTTTGATCAATTATTAAATGTATGTAAAATGTAGGATATATTTTAAACGAAAAACAAATGTTTCAGTTTGACCCGATATTATTAGCTAGGATTCAGTTCGCTTTTACAGTGAGCTTCCATATTATATTTCCAGCATTTACAATTGGTTTAGCAAGCTTTCTTGCTGTGCTTGAGTTCTTATGGCTTAAAACAAATAACACTCTGTTTCGAGATCTATACAAATTTTGGGTGAAAATTTTTGCTGTGGCTTTTGGCATGGGCGTGGTTTCTGGTGTGGTTATGTCATACCAATTTGGTACTAACTGGTCCATTTTTTCTGATCGTGTAGCAAATGTTATAGGCCCATTACTAGGGTTTGAAGTGCTTACTGCATTTTTCTTAGAGGCATCATTTCTTGGAGTAATGTTATTTGGATTGGGGCGTGTAAGCGCACGTATGCATTTTATATCTACCTGTATAGTTGCAATAGGAACTTTAATTTCAGCATTTTGGATACTTTCAGCAAATAGCTGGATGCAGACACCGCAAGGATTTGAAATAGGATCAGACGGAAGACTTCATCCAACTAATTGGTTAGAGATTATATTTAACCCATCATTGCCATATCGCTATATGCATATGGTTACAGCAGCATACCTGACCACTGCATTTGTGGTAGGTGGTGTGGGTGCTTTTTATTTGCGAAGTAAGCGCCACCTACAGCATGCTAAGATCATGCTTGGCATGGCAACAGTTATGGCCGCTTTGGTTGCTCCATTGCAAGTTTACATAGGGGATTTGCATGGCTTAAACACTCTGAAATATCAGCCAGCTAAAATTGCTGCAATGGAAGGGATCTGGGAAACCGAGCAAGGGGCAGACCTGCGATTATTTGCGTTGCCTGATCAGAAAAATGCAGTGAACCGCTACGAGGTTAAAATTCCTAAGCTTGCAAGCTTGATACTTACTCATAGTTTAGAGGGCGAAGTTAAAGGGTTGAAAGAATGGAAAAAAGAAGATAGGCCGCCTGTTGCATCAGTGTTTTGGTCTTTCAGAATAATGGTTGGAATTGGAGTATTAATGGTTTTAATTGGGGCGGTAAGTGTTTTACAATACCTACGTGGTAAGTTGTTTCAAAGCCGAATTCTTCAATGGTGGTGGATGCTCATGATTCCTTCAGGCTTTATAGCCCTGCTTTCGGGGTGGTTTGTGACTGAAATTGGTAGACAACCTTATACTGCATATGGTGTAATTCGAACCGCTAACTCAGTATCTCCGGCTATTTTAGGCGGGCAAGTAGCATGGTCTTTACTTGCTTTTGTGGTTATGTACACTTTTGTATTTGGTGCTGGTACCTATTATATGCTAAAGCTAGTTAAAAAAGGTATGTCAGTAGCTAATGAACCAGAGCAATATTATAAGCACGGTGTTGAGGCATCGGTAATCGAAGCCGCACAATCGAATGGAGGTGGCGCTTAATGTTTGATTTCTCATCCTTTATTGATCTGCCATTGATATGGGGACTATTAATTGCCACAGCTATTGCTTTGTACGTGATTCTTGATGGTTTTGATCTTGGTATAGGCATTTTATTCCCTTTTGCTCCATCTGAGAAGTGCAGGAATAGGATGATAAACTCAATTGCTCCATTTTGGGACGGCAATGAAACCTGGCTGGTTCTTGGAGGAGGAGGGCTGTTTGTAGCCTTTCCTCTGGCTTACTCCATATTGATGCCGGCGTTTTACATGCCAATAACTATAATGTTGCTTGGCTTGATTATGCGTGGGGTAGCCTTCGAATTTCGCTTTAAGGCGACAAAATCTCGGTTATTATGGGACTATGTTTTTCACTTTGGATCTCTTGGTGCAGCTTTTTGCCAAGGGGTAATATTGGGAGCTTTTGTGCAGGGTGTAAAAGTATCTGGGCGCGATTTTTCTGGCGGACCTTTTGATTGGGCTAGTGGGTTTAGTATGCTCACTGGAATTGCATTAGTATTCGGGTATGCGCTGCTAGGGTCTACATGGATCATAATGAAAACTGAAGACATAACCCAAAAATGGGCGCGTGGAGTAGCATCTTATGTTCTGGGACTTGTGGGTATTTTTATGGCTTTAGTGAGTATGGCTATGCCATTTTTAGATAAATCTGTTGAACATTTTTGGTTTAAGATGCCTGATTTTTTATATTTACTACCTATACCTTTAATTACAATATTACTATTTTTATTGCTTTGGCTTGATTTGCATACTGCAAAGCGAGAATATAGGCCATTTATTTTAAGTGTAGGTATTTTTTTTATGGGATACCTAGGGCTTGGATTGAGTATTTATCCCTGGATAATACCTTTTAAATATACTATTTGGGAAGCGGCAGCTGGTGGTCCGGGGTTATCTTTAATGCTTACTGGAGTAGTTCCTTTACTTCCACTAATTCTTGCCTATACAGGCTATTGTTACTATGTTTTCCGGGGTAAAACTGACCATGAGCAAACTTATTAAGAGCAAATCTACCAAGCAATGGGTGTGGTTTATAGTATTATGGTTTGGAGGTTTAGCTACTGCCTTGCTCCTATCTTATCCAATAAAGCTATTAATAAAAAGCATTTCTTAAAAACCCAAATTAAGCCATTACTCTGGTAATTTTAGCTCCACATCTGCCTAGTTTTTCTTCTATTTTTTCATAGCCCCTATCAAGATGGTAGACTCGGTTTATAGTTGTCTTTCCTTCTGCAGCAAGGCCAGCCAGTACTAGAGAAACAGACGCTCTAAGGTCTGTTGCCATCACTTCAGCTCCGTAAAATTTCTTGATGCCATTGATTTGTGCAGTAGTACCTTTTACTGAAATATTAGCACCCATACGGTTTAGCTCGGGAACGTGTGTGAGCCTATTTTCATATAGTGTTTCCTGAATCACTGAGGTGCCGGATGCAAGGCAAAGCAAGCTCATGAACTGTGCTTGCGCGTCTGATGGAAATAGTGGATAAAACCCAGTTACTATATCTAGTGGCCTTATTACCTTTCCATGACCCCTAACTATGATGTTATCTAATTGGTTCTCTATTGAGACCCCTATGTTAATTAGCTTATCGGCCATATTATGAATTATCTTATAAATATCATAGCCAGAGTCCTTAAGGATCAATTCTCCACCAGTAATTGCAGCAGCAATAGCATAAGTTATCGCCTCTATTCTATCAGGAATGACTTTGTGAGATACTCCTGAAAGAGACGCAACTCCTTTTATGGTGATTTTTTCAGTACCGGCCCCTTTTATGTCAGCTCCCATTTTATTTAGCATATCAGCTAAATCAGATATTTCCGGCTCCTTAGCAGCATTATTAATCACTGTGACGCCGTCCGCTAAAGTTGCTGCCATCATGATATTTTCAGTAGCGCCAACCGAAGCAACTTCTAGGAAAATCTCTGCGCCTTTTAAGCCTTTCTTTGCCGTGGCCTCTAGGTATCCATCTTTAATTTGTATATCTGCACCCATTGATTTAAAAGCTTCAAGGTGTAGGTTAATGGGCCTTGGACCAAGTGCACATCCACCAGGGAAGGACACAGTTGCTATTCCAAATCTAGCCAGAAGAGGCCCAAGCACTAAAATAGATGCTCGCATTTTTCTGACAATATCGTAAGGAGCCTGATAATTTGTGATATTGCTAGAGTTTATGGTTAGTGCTCTATAACTCCCAGCATCATTGACATTAATGGTTGAGCCATGATTTAATAGCAAATTAGACATGGTAGTAACGTCAGAAAGCTGAGGTACATTGAGTATAGAGACGTCGTCTTTAGTAAGCAAAGCAGCTGGCATCAAAGCCAATACAGAGTTTTTTGCTCCACTTATTAGTATCTCTCCATATAAAGGAATACCGCCTTCAACAACTATTTTATCCATTCAAAACTACACTTCAATTTTTGTCTTTAAAGAAATATTGATAACTCGCTCTCAAATAAGCATAGCCCGTGAACAGCGTTAAACAGGCAGCAATCCAAAGTGAAATCCTTCCTATAAGATTTGTAAACGGTATACCAGAACCTTTGTCCGCTAATACCAAAACAAAAATGGAAAGCATCTGAACAAATGTTTTAACCTTTGCTAATTTACTTACAGGCAGGCTAATTCTAAGTCCAGCCAAAAACTCCCGCAATCCAGATACTAAGATTTCCCTGCAGATTATAGCGATAGATGGGAATAAATCAACTCTATTATAATGCACTAACACAAGTATCACAGATCCAACAAGAAGCTTGTCTGCTATTGGGTCAAGCCATTTGCCAAACTCAGATTGAATGGAATAAACTCTTGCGATATAACCATCTAGAAAGTCAGTTATGCACGCATACAAAAATAGTATTGCTGCAATCCTGTGGCTGAAGGCGCTTTCATCAAATAACATAGAGATCAATATGAATGGTATCACTATTACGCGAGAGGCAGTTAAGAAATTAGGTATTTTTGCAAGCATCTCTATTGCTATAAATTAATCACTAATAATTGTACTATACATCTTTATGAAAAAAACTATATATTTTTTCAGCAACTTTTTGATTTATACCTTCTACATGCTGTAATTCCTCAATGGAAGCTGTTCTTAGGCCATCTAGAGAGCCAAAAAAATTCAATAATTTTGATTTTCTTTTTTTACCTATTCCAGAAATATCATCCAATTTTGATTTGATCATAGTCGCTGTTCTTTTTTTGCGATGTGAAGTGATCGCAAAGCGATGGGCTTCATCTCGCAACACCTGTAAAAATTGCTTTATTTTATCATCTTTATTCAAAACTATAACGTCCTTGTTAGAAGTATAAATGATTTCATTTCCTGAGTTGCGGTCGATTCCCTTGGCGAGGCTTATCATAAAGACGTTTACTCCAAGAGAATCACAAACCTTTGTAGCAGTAGACATATGACCAAGTCCTCCATCGATGATTATGAGTTCCGGTAGATTTGCAATATTCTTCAATCTTCTTGTTAGCATTTCGCTCATCATATAGTAGTCGTCAGGAATTCCTTTATTAGCGTCATTAAATTTGATATTATATTTTCGATACTCTGATTTATTGAAGCCGTTGCCAGAAAATACTACCATAGCACCTATAGCGTTAGTGCCGGAAATGTGACTGTTATCGTAGATTTCTATTCTATTTATATCCTTGCTCATACCAAAAAATTTCTTAAGCTCTTCAAGCATGGTTTTATATTTATTACTCAGTAAAGATTTATGCTTCAGGTTGCTTTCTGTGTTATTCATGGCGAACTTTAAAAGATCGTGCTTTACACCTCGTTTAGGCACGATAATGTTTATTAGCTTGCTATGCATTGATGATAGCGAATCTTCTAAAAATTTTTGATCTTGTAGCAAATGAGAAGTTATGATTTCGCTCGGAGCTGTGTTGCTTTGGTAAAAGGTGCTGATGAAATCCGATATGATCTCGCTATGTGAAGTTCCTTGAATATCATTGAAGGTGTAAATCTTGTTGCCTAAATTCTTACCAGATCTTATAAAGAAGATATTCAATACTGCTACATTCTCTGTACAAGCAACTGCAATTACATCAAAATCGGTACTTCCAGTGTTAACGTCAACAACCTGCTTCACCTGAATTGAAGACAGAGCCTTGATTCTATCTCTATATATTGCCGCTCTTTCATAATCTAGTTGCTCGCTTGCTTCCTCCATTTTTTTAACTAACTCATTTTGGAGGTCGTGGGTTTTATTAGATAAAAAATCTTTAGCCTGCAAAACTAACTCACGATAAGCAGCCCTGCCTATCTTATGCACACATGGTGCCGAACACCGCTTTAATTGATACAGAATGCATGGGCGAGTTCTGCTTTTAAACATAGAATCAGAGCAAGATCGCAATAGAAAGGCTTTTTGCAGGAGAGATAGTGATTCATCTACGTTTTTCTTTGAGGTAAAAGGACCAAAATATGTGCCATCGTTTTTTTTATCGCCCCTATAGCTAGTAATCATTGGGTATTCATGCTTTTCATTAATAAAGATGTAAGGGAACGATTTGTCATCCTTTAGTAATATATTATATTTTGGTTTGAATTTTTTTATTAAATTTGATTCTAATATTAAAGCTTCCGTTTCATTGTTAGTCGTTATTACATCAATACTCTCGATTCTAGCAATTAGTTTTTGATTTTTAATAGAAAGATTGGCTAGCTGAAGATAATCTGATAACCTTGATTTAAGACTTTTTGCTTTACCAACGTATAGCACCTCTTTATTTATCCCCAGCATTTTATAAACGCCGGTGGAGTTTGGGCAGATGTGGATAAAATTTTTGATTAAAGCTAGCTTGTCTTTTAGCATTTTATTTTGTTTTTTATAAAAATGTTAACGTCAGACTATGTGGATAACTATGTGTGTAACTTATGTATTATATGTCTTTATTCTAGATTTACCAATGGTTTCCTACGTATTGTTTAAATAAATTTCTATAATCGCAAAATCCCAGGAAAACTGGGGGTTTCGCAAAGGTTAACGTTAACAAAAAAGCTAATGATTTATGTAATATAACTAGTAGTTATATTTTATATAAAAAATGTGTATAAAAAATAGTATAGTATTAAAAACGATTCAAAAGCTATGACCATAAAAGATAAAAAGATCGGAATAATAGCCGGAAAAAATAAATTATCAACTCACTATGTCGAGTTATTATTGAGTAACTCTAGTTGTATTGATTTATCGCAGAGCAAAGAAAAAGTTGACCTTATTGTGGTTATTGGTGGAGATGGTAAGATGCTCCATGCTATCCATGAATATATGCACTTAAAAGTACCATTTTATGGTATAAAAACCGGAACCTTGGGTTTTTTGATGAATAATCTAGACGATGGTATCTTAGATAAAGCGACTATCTTAGAGAAACTCAATAATAGCAAAGAGCTAGATATATACCCACTGGAAATGGAAGTGACAGATATCAATGACAAGAAATTTGATGCGGTGGCAATTAATGAAGTATATCTGTTGAGACAAACTTATCAAACTGCAAAAATAGAAATTTCCATAAATAATAAAGTGAAGCTACATAATTTAGTCAGTGATGGGGTAATGGTTGCAACTCCTGCCGGCAGCACTGCCTATAATCTCTCGGCCGGAGGGCCTATTCTACCGATAGGTGCTAATCTTTTGGCGCTAACACCTATAAGTCCATTTAGGCCAAGGAGGTGGCACGGAGCATTGCTTGATTACAAGTCTGAAGTCATTTTTAACATTATTGATCCTAATCATAGATCAGTTAGCGCGGTAGCTGATTTCTATGAGGTTAGAGACGTGAAGAGTGTAAAAGTTAAAGCATCATTTGAAAGTCCAATCAAGCTGCTATTTGATAAAGATCAAAGCTTCGAAGATAGGATATCTAAAGAGCAATTTTATGTAGATTAAAAAGCGTTTTTTAGATTTGCTACTCTCTATTTGAATAAGGCGCATTTATAATCTATATTCTACATAAAATGTTTAACTTATTATATGTCATCGATACTCAACTTCATTAGATTGCTAAAAATCATCACAATACTCTACAAGAGAGGTGCGTTGTTCTTGCTGCGTGATTTAGGAGTAATGCCAAATTTTATAATAAGCGCTCTTAGTATCTTTTCATTTCAATCGCGCAGTATTTCGAGGGGTAAGAGAATAAAGTTGATTTTACACGACCTAGGGCCATTTTTCATAAAATTTGGCCAAACTCTGGCGACTCGTCCAGATTTAGTTGGAGAGGAGGTGGCGCATGAGTTATCTGAGTTGCAAGATAGAGTGCCATCGATTCCTCACCCAGACATTGACCGCCACATTAAGCAAGAATTAGGTAAGTCTATCAGCGAGTTATTCAGCGAATTTAATAAAACTCCAGTGGCAACTGCTTCAATTGCTATGGTCTTTAAAGCAAAAGATTTGGACGGGAATAAAGTTGCTGTAAAGGTTTTAAAGCCCAATATAGAAAAAGAATTTGCAAGAGATATTAAGCTGTTTTTTTGGATTGCTAGAATTGTGGAAAGGAGATTTGCTAACCTCAAAAGGTTAAAGCCATTAGAGGTAGTTAGAACTTTTGATGAAATCACAAAACAAGAGATGGACCTAAGGATGGAAGCTGCAGCGTCTTCAGAGCTTAAAGATAACCATAGAAACGACAAAGGCATTTACGTACCTAAAGTATATTGGTTGTTGACGTCTAAAGCTGTCTTAACAATGGAATGGATTGATGGAATACCAATATATGATACAGCAAAACTGAAGAAGCATGGGTTAGATTTAAATAAAATCACTCAAAACTTTACATTTATGTTTTTAAATCAAGCATACAGAGATGGTTTTTTTCATGCTGACCTTCACCCTGGTAATATATTTATAATGAAAAATGGAGATATAGGCCTAATAGATTTTGGCATAATGGGAAGGCTTGATAGAAAAACAAAAGTATATTTGGCTGAGATATTAATTGCCTTTTTTAATAGAGACTATGATCGAATTGCAAAGATTCACTTTGATGCAGGGTATGTTCCTAGGCACAAGTCAATGTGGAAATTTTCTCAATCATGCAGAGCAGTTGGTGAGCCGATAGTAGGACTCCAAGCGAGCAATATTTCCGTTGGTAAGTTACTTGCTCATTTGTTTCAAATAACGAAAGATTTTGAAATGGAAACGCAGCCGCAGCTATTGCTTATTCAAAAAACAACAGTTGTTGTTGAGGGGATATGCATGAAGCTTACCCCTTCTGTTAATATGTGGGAGGTTGCAGCTCCTTGGATACGTGAGTGGTCAGAGAAGAACCTAAAGTTTGATTCCAAGATTGTTAACGCAATCAATGACTTCGTTGAATTCTTAAACTGTGACCTTAAAGATTTCATTAAGAGAACAATGCATTGAATAAAGCATCGTAATGGACTATAATTCTTCATTCTACTAAATTAAATTGATTTTTAAATGATAATTGGCCTTGGAACGGATATAGTACGAACCTCGCGTATCAAATTGCTTAGCGAAAAGTATGGCCTAAAATTTTTAGACAGAATATTAACAAAAGATGAGCAAGCTAAATATAATGCTATGGAAGATACTAGCCAGAAGGAGGCTTATCTCACAAAACGATTTGCTGCTAAGGAGGCATTTGTTAAAGCCATAGGGACAGGATTTGATGGCAATATTTCTTTTCAAGATATCTCTGTTCTCAATGACAAGAGTGGGAAGCCATATTATAATTTAAGTGATAAACTTGATAAACACATAAAAAAGTTATTTGATTTAAAGAAATATCTGACACATATTTCTATTAGTGACGACGTTAAATATGCAAGTGCAGTTGCAATAATTGAAAAAATAGAGTGACATGTTACATGTAAGTAAATTATTACCAAAAGGCTTAATACATTTCACTGGTATAGGTGGTATTGGAATGAGTGGAATTGCTGAAATTCTACATAATTTGGGCTATCAAATTCAAGGTTCAGACGTTAGCGCAAATAGCAACACTACGAGGCTGCAGAATTCTGGCATAAAAATCCTCATAAAACATTCAGCAGAAAATGTAAAAGACGTTGCATTATTAGTGAAATCAACTGCAATAAAAGAAGGAAATCCAGAACTAGAATATTGCAAAAAAAATGGAATTCCAATTATATCACGCACAGAAATGTTGGCAGAGTTAATGCGCTTAAAAGCTTGCGTTGCAGTATCAGGCACGCATGGTAAAACCACAACCACCTCATTGATTGCATCAGTCTTTGAAAAAGCAAATCAGCATCCAACTGTAATAAATGGCGGAATAATTAATACGCGTGGAACAAATGCATATCTTGGTAATGGAGATTTTTTAATTGCTGAGGCAGATGAATCTGATGCAACTTTCATAAAAGTGCCATCAACTATAGCAGTAATAACCAATATAGATCCTGAACATCTCGATTATTATGGAACGTATGATAATCTAAAAGAAGCGTTTCACTCTTTTATTTCGAACTTGCCATTTTACGGCTTTGGTGTTCTTTGTATAGATCATCCAGAGGTTAGAAAGCTTGCTGAAAAAATCAACAATAGAAAGATTATCACCTATGGTATTGACTCTAAAGATGCAGATATTCAAGCTGTAAACATAAGGCAAACTCCGCATGGTTCAAGTTTCGATGTTAAAACATCAGCAAAGCTGAGATCGATTAGTATAGAAAACATCAAATTGAACATCCCAGGAATTCACAATGTACAAAACTGCTTAGCCGCAATTGCTATAGCATTAGAATTGAAATTTGATATCCAAGCGATCATAGACGGACTTGGAGAATTTGAAGGAGTAAAGAGAAGATTCACATTAACTGGAGAAGTGAACGGCGTAAGATTCATAGATGATTACGCTCATCATCCACAAGAAATAAAAGCAACGTTAGCTACTGCAAAACAAGTAGTGGTTAATGGTGGCAAAATAATAGCAGTTTTTCAGCCGCACAGATTCACAAGGTTACAGAATTTATTTAAAGAATTCATACAGTGTTTTGATAATTCCGATGTTCTCTACATTGCAGATGTATATGCATCAAGCGAGCAGCCCATAGAAGGTATAGATAAGGAGCATTTAGCGGAAGCTATAAAAAAAGCTGCGAGACATAAAAATGTATGCCTGCTGAATTCTCCTGAGGAGTTACCAAGCATAGTTAGGGAAAGATGTAAGCCACATGACTTGATGATTTTCTTAGGTGCTGGAAGCATAACAACGTGGGCTAATGAATTGCCTGCAAAATTAGTGTAAGGCAATGTCTATAGAAACTTTACCTCAAATTAGAGGGGCATACCGTCAGAATGCAAAGCTTGCTAATACCACATGGTTTGGGGTTGGTGGTAACGCTGAAATACTATTGAGGCCGCATGATTTAGATGATCTGGCATTCTTCTTGCAACACAAGCCATTAAATTTAGATATTAACATACTAGGCTTAGGATCTAATGTAATAATTCGCGATGGCGGAGTGAAAGGAGTTGTTATAAAGCTTGGCAAAAATTTTACTAATGTTGTAATTAATAAAGATATAGTAACCGTTGGTTGTGCTTGCACTAGCTATAATCTTGTACACTTTCTTCTAGAAAATAATTTATCTGGGTTAGAGTTTTTAGTTGGTGTGCCTGGATCTATTGGTGGAGCAGTTGCTATGAATTCTGGTTGCTATAATGACGAAATATCAAATCACCTTATATCTGTAGTTGCCATTGAGAAGAAAACTGGAAATATTCATGAGTTTTCTATCAAAGAGCTTGGCCTAAAATATAGGCACAATGACATGGCCGAGGAGTTTATATTCACGCATGCTTGCTTTAAGCTAAAAAGTGAACGAGATAGTAACTCTATCAAGTCAAAAATAGACGAAATTACAAAAGCTAGACAAGCCTCGCAGCCAATAAAAGAAAAAACAGGGGGATCTACATTCAAGAATCCTCTGAACCTGAAAGCGTGGCAACTAATAGATAACGCGGGCTTTAGAGGATTCAAACTTGGTGGCGCTGCAGTTTCTGAATTACATTGTAATTTCTTGATCAATACAGGCAATGCAACCGCTACAGATTTAGAGATGCTAGGTAACATGATTCAGGAGAAAGTAGAGAAATCTTCTGGTGTAAAGTTAGAGTGGGAGATAAAGAGGATAGGAATTTCAAGTCCAGAATTAATGCATAGCTAGGATAGGCTAAGGCGCTAGATTATTGAATTAATCCAATTTTAATGTATCTGTTATATTATTTAGTGATGCAATATAATTTTAACAAGATCAAGATATAGCAAGATATGGATAACATAAATGTAGACATAGGCGACAAAAGCTTACAAGACATCAAGAAAATGTTTTATGAAGAGTTTGGAAAAAACCCACAAGAAGCAAAGAAAATTTATGAAAAATATAATTTACATAATGAGGTCCCAAATCCATGCAATCATAGAAAGATAGATTATAGAGATTTCGGAACTATTTTATATCAGGAAGGAGTAAATTATAACGATGTGATGAAAATGCACGCAAGAACTAAAGTGCAAATTTCTAAAGATGCAGACTTTAAAATACCTAGAATATTGCACCATGTTTGGTTCTCCCATTCTACAGACACACCTAGCGACAGAGAAACAAAATTTCCAAAACACAATCCCTTTTTTGAATCAAATATTCAGAAAACTAATGATTGGACTCATTATTTATGGACCAATAATATAGAGTATATTCCATATCAAACAAAGCTATGGAGCGAGCAGCATAATGTAGAGGTGCGGAATATAAGTGACCTTGCAAATAGCGATAATAATTTTGCTCATAACCACCATTTTAGTGAATTAATAGAAAAAACAAATGAGTTGATTGAGCAAAGAGAGTTCGGTATGGCAACTGATACTGCAAGATATTTAGCCATGTATTTATACGGTGGAATCTATGCTGATGGGGATTATAGGCTATATAATATAAATGGACTACAAAATATGATGAGATCTTATAATTCATTTTTTGGTAGAGAGTTTGCTTCAGAAATAGGGGTGGGTAATGCATTCCTAGCAGCTGATCCTGAAAATATTGTAATAAGTAAAACAATCGAATTTGTCGAAAGAAATATTTTATATCCAGTGATGGCTCCTGAATATGTAAATTATGCTACTCAACATTGGAAAACAACGCTTGCAAAAACAGGGCCAATTACTCTATCTATGGCCCTTTATAGTGTAGCTAGAGATGATCAAGATGTGATATTGCCCTTTAAATACGTTTTCACTTTTAACTACGATATTACACCTGAGAGAACATGCAAGCATTGGTCTCACGCTAGACTTGGCGATGGTACTTTTGATATATGCAGGAATGTTGGCATAATTGGTGATCACCTCTTCGCTGGAACCTGGGTATCTAATGTAGATGAGCTAAATTTTAGTTGTTAGTAGCCTAGTGAATTTTTTATTAAACTATATATTTTAACTAAATATTTGTAAGTTTACTGTACTTTTTAAATAAAGACTAAACACTCACTGATATTATAAAGAGAATATATGGCTGATGTAAGCATAGGTGAGGAAAATTTCAAAGGAATAAAGTCATTATTTTACAATGTATTTGGCAAAAACGCCCAAGAAGCAAAGAAAATTTACGAAGATTATGATTTAAGGGACAAAGTTCCGCACCCATGTCATCATAGGAAAATATACGATGGCGATAATGAAGCAATACATAATCAAGAAGGTTTATGTTATAACGAGCTCGAGAGGCGAAAAGCAATAAAAATCGATATATCTCAAGATTCTGATTTTAAAATACCTAAGATATTACATTGCGTTTGGCTTTCTAGGTCTGTAGATTCATCTAGTGATAGGGAACTAAAATTTCCGATGCATAATCCATTTTTCGAATCAAATATCAAAAACACTCCCACTTGGACACACTATTTATGGACTAACAATTTAGATTATATACCAGCTCAAATAAAGCAATGGGGAGAAAAATATGGTGTTGAGGTACGAGACATAAGAGATCTTGCAGGTAGTGATAATCATTTTGCTCAACAGCATCATTTTAGTGAATTAATAGAAAAAATAAATGAGTTTGCTGAGCAAAATGAATTTGGTTTAGCAACTGATATCACAAGATATTTAGCAATGCATCTATATGGAGGAGTATATATTGATGGCGATTACAAGATTGATAACCTGGATGGTCTAGAAAAAATAATGAGATCTTACAGCTCATTTTTTGGTATAGAGCGTTATTTTGATTCAAGAGTGGGGAATGCATTTTTGGCAGCAGAAAAAGAAAATCCGGTGATAATGAAAGTTGCTGAGCTCGTAGAAAGAAATATTATGTATCCGGTTACAGCTCCAGAGTATGTAAATTATGCTATGTCACATGAGCAAAGCACCTTAGTACAAACTGGACCAATTGCCCTCTCAGTCGCTTTTAATACTGCTGCTAGAGAAGGCCAAGACTTACTATTGCCTTATGGATATATTTTTTCTTTTCCTCAACCTGAAATGTATCGCATGCCATGTAAACATTGGTCACATCCAAGACTCGGTGACGGATCTTATAGTATATGCAGAAACATAGGTGTAATTGGCGAACATATGTTTGCGACTACCTGGATTACTGACAGAAGTGAACTAGATTTTTATTGCTAATTTTTAGGTAAGAATATTAATTGCAGTCAAGTGGCCAGATACGCATACTTTATGTGCTAATGCTAAACCACCGTGTGCTACTCCACCGCTTGCGTATCCACCATAAGCAACGCCTGTGCTACCACATATAAATCCAGATGGGCAGTCAGAATTTTGTGCACATGTCTGAGTATAACTAGCTGCTTTAATATAGGCTAAAAGAGTTTCTGTCTCATTGTTTATTGCGGAAATTATGGTACTATTAGCCACTCCAATCTGACCGCATATAGTGCCAGCAGAACACCTTCCAATAGCAACTTCAATTTGCTCAAGCTCATCAAATATTGTTGCGTCCGGATCATCGCTATCAGTACCAAGTTTGCTTAGTAGAGTTGTTGTCTCATTGTTTATCGCGGAGATAATGGTGCTATTAGCTGCTCCAACCTGAGCACATAAAGTGCCAGCAGAACACATTCCAATAGCAACTTCAATTTCCTCAAGTTCGTTAAATATGGTTGCGGTCGGATCATCACTATCGGTACCAAGTTTACTTAGAATGTTATTAGTATTATCATTATTAATTATAGAATTTTCTATATGATCTAACTTATGATGAAAGGAGCTCTTTAAAGATTTAATGCGATGTTCAAGCTCTTCTATTTGAGACGTTATATTACGTAACATATTTTTTCGTGTCACAAATCTTTCTTGTGCCATGTTCTGCCTATATATAGAAGTTATAAATATAAGATCAACTTAATGAAAATGAATTAAGATATAGTTAATTCAAGAATAGTAAGGTTATGTGCCATCAAATATTTAGCACAAATATGCAAATTTTACTACAACCCTACTTTTTACATTAGAGCTCTTTCTGCGATTTTGATGATCTTTATTTCACATCTTTAGATCTTAGCTACAATTGCCTTTCCTCTTGCAATTTATCAACAGATGCGACAGCGCTAAAAAAACTCTTCAGCTGCTTAACGTGCCCAACTTCAACAATATTCATGTTTTCGAGGATTTTTTTATCAGTGATTTTACTATCTAAAGGAACAATAGCTGATTTAAAACCAAGTTTTTCAGATTCTTTTAACCTTGCGTTGATATTACTTATTTTTCTAACTTCACCAGAAAGCCCCACCTCTCCAAATACGATCATATCTTTACTCAAAGCTTTATTATGCAGGGCTGAAATTAAAGAACACATCACAGCTAAGTCAGCTGCGGGCTCTATAATTTTTAAGCCACCAACTACATTCAAATATACCTCGTGACTATTTAAATTTAGCCCATAGCGTGAAGCAAGTACGGCAATCATCATTGATAATCTATTTAAATCCCATCCCACTACAGCTCTACGCGGAGAGGCCATATGCGAATGAGAAACCAGAGCTTGAATTTCAACTAAAACAGGCCTAGAGCCTTCCATGTTTGCAAAAATTGTTGATCCACTCACATTAATTTTTCTTTCTGACAAAAATAAAGATGATGGATTATTAACTTCAGCTAGGCCTTGCTCTGTCATTTCAAAAATGCCGATTTCATTTATGCTACCAAATCTATTTTTCACTGAGCGCAAAACTCTAAAATTGCTACTCTTTTCACCTTCAAAATATAGCACTGTATCCACCATATGCTCTAATATTTTAGGACCAGCAATCTGCCCATCTTTAGTAACATGGCCAATTAACATAATCGTGATATTTTTCTTCTTAGCAAGCGTAATGAGCTCGTGCGTTGTTGATCTCACTTGCGTGACTGTTCCGGGAGATGATGGAATATCTGGAATGAACATAGTTTGAATGGAATCTATCACAATCAATTCAATTTTTTCCTTTTCTGATTCAATGGTAGTTACTATATCATTTATATTTGTAGTTGTTAGTATCCTTACCGGCGATTTTTCTAGATGAAGCCTAGTCGCATGTAGCTTGATTTGCTCTATTGATTCTTCACCACTGATATAAACTGAGTTAATGCTTTCATTAGCAAGTTTAGTGACTAACTGTAGAAGCAAGGTTGACTTTCCTATTCCTGGATCTCCACCTATAAGTATTGCCGATCCTGGCACCATTCCACCGCCCAAAACCTGATCAAGCTCTCCAATATTAGATTTAACTCTCGCAGGGGCCACCGATTTATGAGATAAATCTAAAAAATCCACTCGCATGCCTTTATTTTTTATAGGAGTGTAAGTTTCACATGTTGCTTGTTGAAGTTCAACAGTATTCCAAGAATTGCAATCTGTGCATTTCCCTACCCACTTGCTGTAAGTAGCACCGCAGTTTTGACATATATAATTGTAAATTTTAGTAGCCATTTTTTATCAAACAAACTATCATGTGCTATAAAGTAATATTGCAGTAATTATGCACTTGGGCAACATAAAGATAAAGCTATTTTTTGCAACATTAATGATTTTAATGCTTAATGTCTCGTATATGGTTGAGGCAAGAGAAGTGAAATTATGTACTGATTCTATATTTAATGAACTTGCTATAAAAAAGCATGGTGAAAATAGCGATGTAGCCAAGCTTCTAAGTGATTTAAAAACCAATAAACATATTGTAATGTCTGGCTCTGATCGAGATTTACGCTATAAATTCGTGAATTTGCAAGCTTTATTTGAAAATACTATCCATGCTGCAATTAAATCAGAAAAGATTAAGCGATCAGTTGCTGTAATTTATGCACCTTATCCTACAACCCCCCTAAGAAGTAATGGTAAAAATATTGATGGCTTGGTATCAAAAGAGTCTAGCTCAGATCAGAGCCTCTTTGATATTGTGATGATAAGACGGGAGTCTTTACGAAACTACCTTGCTGCATTTAGTCAGATATATGCGATTTACAAATCTCCTGGAGATGGTGATATCCCTGGCTTTAAGGATTATATGTCTAATTTATCTAACTACCCTAATTTGATAGACGTACCAATAACTGATATCGATGATAAATATACTGGAGCTAGCTATTTAGTTGAATGCAACAAGGGCAGAAAAGTCCTTTTTGCAATAACTGGTAGGCAAGCTGATAATGCTAAAGGTGGAGAATGGTCTTTGTACTATGGGGACACAAAAGACAAAACTATTAGGAACAGATATGAAATTCTCAAACACCTATATAAACAAGCAGAAGTTAATTTTGATTTTAAGGTAAAAGGATAATGAAGATTTTTGTTGATACCGCTGATGTAAAAGAAATTAGAGAGCTAGCAGCCATCGGCCTAATTGATGGGGTCACAACTAACCCGTCATTGATTGCTAGATCTGGGCGAGATTTTTTTGAAGTCATCAAGGAAATTTGCCAAATCATCGAAGGCCCTGTGAGCGCTGAGGTAATAAGTCTCGAAGCAGAAGAGATGTTAAAAGAGGCTGCAAAGCTAAGTAAAATCGCGAGTAATGTTGTTATTAAATTGCCTCTAACCATAGATGGACTTAAGGCATGCAAGGCCTTATCTGGGGAAGGGATCAAAACCAATGTAACACTCTGTTTTTCAGCAAATCAGGCGCTTCTCGCAGCGAAAGCAGGAGCAAGCTTCGTATCGCCATTTATTGGCAGGCTTGATGATATAGGATGTGATGGGATGAATCTTATTCATGATATAGTTAACATTTATAGTAATTATTCTTTTAAAACTGAAGTACTAGCGGCATCCATTAGAAACACGCAGCATATCTACCAAGCAGCTATGATAGGAGCGCACGCGGCAACTATTCCTCCAAAAATCATTAAGCAGCTAGCAGAGCATCACCTTACTGATAGCGGCATTAAGGCATTTTTACAAGATTGGGACAATGCTAAACAGAGAAACCTATGATCTTATTTGCATGTAGTTATAAAGTAGTTCTAACGCTAATTCTAGCAGGGTATCTTCTCGGATCGATTCCATTTGGCTTGATTTTTTTTAAAATAGCCGGACGCGGAGATATACGTAAGCATGGGTCAGGCAACATAGGCGCAACTAATGTAGTGAGGAATGGCGGCAAATTCTTGGGTTTTCTAACACTAGTGTGCGATGGTGGCAAAGCCGCGGTTGCTATTATCATCGCCAGAAATCTATGTCATGATTATCTTATCGAAATATCTGTTGGTGTTGTAGCCATTCTAGGGCATATTTTCCCGGTTTGGTTAAAATTTAAGGGCGGCAAGGGAGTTGCAACCGGACTTGTAGTATTTTTGATGACTAATGTCATTGTGGGGATAGCTGCTTGTGTAAGTTGGTTACTTACATTTCTCTTTACCAAAACCTCCGGCGCAGCGGCGGTGCTTTCTTTTGCACTAGCTCCAGGTATTACTTATTTATACACCAACGATCCTAGGCTTACTACAGCCAATAGCTTAATTGCGATATTAGTAATAATAAGACACCGAGATAACATTAAAACAATAATCAAAACTCGCCTGCGCTAAAGTTCGCTATCACCGGTATTGCTCTGAGTTTTTAAAAACCCCACGATTTCTTTGTTGATTTCATCTAAGTCAAAGAAAGGTGCTGTTTCGAGGTTAAAAGAGTCATACGCTTTCTTTCCAGCATCATGGATTGTTTCGAGAGAGAAATCAGCCGTTGTCATGGATAATCTTGAAACTGTCACCATAATAAATGTGCGCACTTCTTCTGTAGCTATAGACATAACGAACAGCACAGGAATAGGCCCTATCACGGTTTTTTTTAAATAAGGATTAATATAATCAACACCCTTCGAAGCAAAATATAAACCACTAACCTTTAGCAGCGCATTAGAAGTTGCTCTAAAAAAATTATACAAAGAAAAATGATGCTCAACGCTATACAAAATACCTTTGTCTGTATAACCGCCTACTTGTGCGGCATCATCAGAATTCACTATGAATCTTGCTGGAATTTCGCATACGTAATTTGATACGGCAGCAGCATGTGGTATTGCACTTATTCCTTTTAATTTATAATAACTTCCCACAACTGCAGATCTACATATGATTTTTACAAAATCTGATGCTAAATGAGTATAAGTGTAGTTAAGGCCTGTGTTACCGCGCTCAGCTCCCATAGTTATAACGGCTATAGTCTTTCCAGTTTTTATAAGGTCAGCAAGAACTATTCTTGAAAATTGTGCATCACCTAAGTATGCATGAATTTGGGCGTTAAAATAGCTTTCTATTTGGCTCTTCATTGCCGACATCACTATCAATTCCGTCGGATTTGGAATTTGTTTTGCTATCAGGTTGTAAGATTTGTCTAAAATACTTGTGACATTGGAGTAGTTTGACATAATTATTTATATGTAAGTAAAATTGTTAAAAATGAATGTGCATTATAACTGATTTCATAATATTTAAAAGTGTAAAAATTTATATTTTTGTGGATTTTTGGACATTAAAACGTCTTTGACTTGCTGGACGAAGGACTTAAGTCAAAGGACTCAATCCCGGACTTATCGATGCTAGTCTGCACTTGATATTCATATTGATCTTATCAATGTTTTTGAATCGCAGACTCCATTAAGTTTGCATTTCTTCACCAGGAATCCATCTACCAGCATAATGATCACGGCCAAATAATGGTAAGTTAGTAGAATTATAATCTTGCGAATATGGATCGTCAGGGATAGTTCCGATAACCTCGTAGCGCCAGTCATCAGTCATGACCTTATCTTCAAAAACCACATCAACATTACCATCTTGATTTGCCTTCTTAAAATATGATGGACAAATCACCCTGCTTCCGCCAAGTAGCGCGGTCTCATGCCTTACATTGCACGCATGCTTTACCGGTTCTGATGCGTGCTCAAAATCTAATAGATTTATCTTTAGCAACGAGATCATTTCCTCTAAAATTGGATGGTGCGGCTTGGCCATGATCATGTTATTTTCTGGACACATCGATACTGGTGGAGCATGTATGTGCCCAGCCACAAAATCAAAAATTTTCATTAGTTTATAAGGAGCTTTAAATAATTCGTAATCGGTATCCATATAAATACCACCATGCTCTCTCAAAGCCGAATATCTGATAGAATTACTTGCAAGCGCGTAGTACTTATTATCTATAAGCTCATACACTTTATTTAACAAATCTTGTTCGGTAATAAGTTCAGCGATTGATCTCACATTAACACCAAAAGGAGATAACGAATTTATTGTATGTGGGATTAGGTTAGGATCGTTTACCCATAACATAAATTCCCAATTTACATTTTTATTGGTCGATAATAACCTTAAGTTATTCTGCAAGATCTGCAAATATTTGTCTTCTATTTCATTTGGGCGATTTTTATCAGTAACCCAAACCATATGTATTATATGTGGTATCTTATATTCAGTTAGATCGCTAACGTCTTTATCAAGCTCATGTAGATTTTTTAGGCGAATAGCCCTCATGCTATCTTCTGTAGTATCTTGTGGAATTATTCCATCAAGCTTAAGATGGGCCATCATTGGGATCGATTTGCAATTTGGATATTTAAGGTTCATATTGATCTCCTTTTATTAGTTGATAAATATTATGAGTGCTCAAACCACCTTCCAGCATAGTGATCTCTGCCAAAAAGCGGTAGGTTAGTAGAATTATAATCTTCCGAATATGCATCTTCTGGAGGAGTTGCTATTATTTTAAATCGCCAGTCATCTGTCATAGTTTTTTTATCGAATATGATATCTACGTTCCCATCCTTATCGGCCTCCGAATAAAATGCAGGTGCTAAAACTGGACTTCCAGATAGCAACACCGTTTCATCATAAAAGCTACATGGGTGATGTATGCGCTCAGGAGCATTTTCCTGGTCTAACAAATTTGTTTTGGATAGAGAAAGAATCTTACGCATTATAGGATGGTGTGGCTTGGTAAAAATAACATTATTCTCTAAAGAATGCTCGTTGGTATTGATACTGCCTGCTACAAAATCGTAAGTTTTCATTAATTTATACGGTACTTTAAATAGTTCGTAATCTGTATCTAAATATATTCCTCCATATTCCTCTAAGGCAACATACCTTATTATGTTGCTTACTAAAGCATAATATTTTTCATTTGTTAGCTCGCAAAGCTTTTGATATAGCTGCTCCTCCTTAATTAACCTGAACTCTTCTTCTATATGTTTTACAGTAAAGCCTATTTTAGAAAGTGTACTAGTAGTATGAGGGATCAGAGATATATCATTAACCCATAAATTAAACTGCCAATTTAGGCTTTTATTTGCAGTAAGGAGTTTCAAGTTATTCTCTATCATCTCCAAATACTTATCCTCTATTTCAGTTGGATTATTTTTATTAGTAACCCATACTACATGCAATATAGCAGGAATTTTATAGGGAATAGTATCAGGGAGATGTGTATCTACTTTATCAAGATTTTTTAGTCTAATTTGTTTTAAATCTTTTGCGGTATAATCTGATGGAATTATAGCATCATTTTTCAATATCTCCATAACATTGACTTTTCTACAATTCGTATAATCTTTTTTCATGAATGTAATTAAATATAGATTAATTACATTAAATGATAATTTATAAAAATTAATTCTTAGTTAATCTTTAGTGCTAAAAAAAATTATTTAGCAAGGAATTTTTGCTACAAATGCTATTATGGAGTTTATAGATTAAATCAACATAAAAAAACAATGGACCTGAAAAATTTTCTTATACAACTCAAATGCTTTTTATCTCACAGTTCCATTTTAGGTAATTCTCGAGAGCAGTTTAAGACAAAAGCAAAAATGCTCAACTGCTATATTGATCAAAAATGGAATCATAATAATGGCTATAATGAAGTCAATTGTAACGTCAAAATAAACCGCACTATATCTGAATATAAAAATCTTGGATTCTCCTTTGACGATGATAATTTAAATCAATCCATAAAGCTCTGCGAAAGGTTTATAGACTTCGTTAGCCTTAGCACAAAACTCGTTGAAAATACTCAAGTACCCAGGTTAACTAAAAATAATATTGAAATAACAACTCTATTAAAGAAAATTCTTGCTGCAGCTGATGAATTCCAGGAAATAGATACATGGAGAGAATTAGGCGTTGATTCTTTCAATAGCAAAATTAACCTTGAAGATGGCTTGGTGATTTCCGATCATTGTAAAAGTGTTTTTATACCCACTATAAAACAATATGCAAAAGATCTTTTGCAGGATTATAATGCAATGTTGGCTGGAGAGCGTATATTTGGAATTGGAGAATTTTGATCTAAATCGGGCGCTTTAAAAATAACAGTCTAGAAAAAACAACTAATAAGTGCTATTCTAAAAGCTGGTTAATATAAAAACATATTTTATGAAGCTATCTCCAGATTTTTTACTATACAAAGAAGAACTTAAAAGGCGCATCTCTATTTGGAGAAATTTTGCACTTTTAGCCATTTTTGCTTTTGTTTTTTATTACCTTTTCTCTAACTATGGGTTTAAGCAAGCTCCAGCAATAAAGGATTATGTTGCGCGAATTACAATTGATGATACTATATTAGAAGATAGCGCACGAGAAAAAAAATTAAAGGCGCTTGCTGACGATAAAAAAGTAAAAGCCGTCATATTATATGTCAACAGCCCTGGTGGTACTATGTTTGGTGGCGAGAGTACGTATCTTGCTTTGAGAAAAGTAGCTGAAAAAAAACCTTTGGTGGCTGTAATGGGTACAGTAGCTGCCTCAGCTGGGTATATGGTATCACTTTCTGCAGATCATGTGATAGCACAGAATAGCACAATAACAGGCTCTATCGGCGCATTAATAATTTCAGCTGAAGTCAGCGACCTTGCAAAAAAGCTAGGCATAAATTTCATAATATTAAAATCAGGAGATCTAAAAGCAGAACCATTACCATTTCATGCCCTAACACAGAAAGTTAAGGAGGCTACTATGTCTATGCTAATGGATAACTATGAAGTATTTGTTGATATAGTTAGTGAGCGTAGAAAATTATCTAAGCATGACGTATATAAAATTGCAGATGGTAGAGCCTTCACGGGAAGGCAAGCTATAGAAAATAAGCTAATAGATGAAATAGGTAGTGAAGATGAAGCGTTAAAGTGGCTCCAAGAAAAAAGAAATATTGATAAAAAACTATCTGTATTGGATTTCAGTATAAATAATCAGAAGAGAAAATTTGAGCAATTTTTCTTAGAGCCACTTGAGTATATTGGCTCTTGGGTCAAAAGTAATTTATTAAGCAAACTTCTGCTTGAGAGTAAAATTTCTCTATCCTAGTACGATAGATACTAGAGCGGTTAAAATTTGTAATTGGCATTAAAACTCTAAAGTTTGATCTACGTCACCCACTCCTATAACAATTTTTTGTGACATTTGTACGCCATAGTAGTTTAGTTTAGGATGAAACCCCTTTGAAGTGTGAGTTGCTAGAACTGACTCTGTAGCAATGCTTTTTTCCTTAAATTTTTTGGCTACATATTCTATTCTTTTTTTTATCACTGAATTAGCCTTATAGTTAATATCATTATTTTTAGATGTAGTAAAACCAGTTAAAGTTACTTTCTCTACTTCCCAGTTAGATAGCATCCATATCACTACCTTTAGCTTAAATTCTTCTTGGGGTGATAAAACTATTTTATCTATGCCAAAATATATCACTGGTATTTGCACTAGCTCTGGGTAAATTTTCAAATGCCAGTCAGGGAACTCTGTTTGCAGTTTAAGCTCAGATTCATAAAGAAGGGACGCGTTTATATTCTTATTCGATACAGGATATATATGAATCATCTTATTTAATTGATCGATTTCTATATGTTTAGTTGGGAAATACAACTCATCCTTAATTTTCTCTATGATCTCTTTTGAAGATAATAAAGATGAATCTGATATGGCTTGATCACTCTTTTTATATTGAACTTGTTCTAGTAGAAGTATTATTTTTTTCTTTAATTTTTTTTCTAAATCAATACTAATATTTTGCTGTGCGTCTTTTTGATATCTATCAGTAAAAATTACAGCTTTAACATCAATCTTATCTGCTTGCTGTGGAAAGGAAACTTTGATGTGATTCAATTCTGCATTTTCTTTGAAATATTGATTAATCTCATTGTTTATTATGTTTTTTGCCATAATTTGATATGCTAAATTCTTCAAAGTTATTCCTAAAGGTATTGATAGTACGATGAATATTGCAATAGTTAATAATACCTGCCACAGCGTTTTTGCAGCTCCAAGTTTCGTACCAAAACCGTAGAATCTTGCTACTATTGTTACTGAGATAGCTATTGCTAATAAATTCGTCATAAAGAGCAGAAATGCACCCTTGGCAATATCATGTCTTCCCAAGGCAAGACCGAATCCTACTACTGCAAGTGGCGGCATTAGAGAGGTGGCCAGAACTATGCCCACAACCTCTTCTCCTTTTCGGTTAATCACTGTATAAGCCACGGCTATGCCTGAGAAAATTGCGATTAGAAGATCGTATAAATGAGGATTAGTACGCGATATTATCTCATCATTAATTTCATGTATCGGAGATAATTTTACTATGGCATATGATGAAAGCAAGGCTATAAGTATTCCAAAAAATATTGCCTTGATACTAGCTTTTAACTGTGGATAATCTAGGATACAAAAAGAAAATCCCAGCAATACTATAGGACCCATTAATGGTGAGATTAACATTGCGCCAACCACCACCACTGGCGAATTCACTATGATACCTATAGTAGTGATACTTATGGAAGCCAAAATCATCAATAGATATCTGAACGTTAGATTTGCTCCTAAACCAATACGGATAAACTCTTTCCCATGGTCTACTTGTTTTGTAAAAAATTTCCGTCTCGCTATATTTGCTCGGCTAAATAGTTTTGATATATGTTCAATTGCGCTATTAGGCATAGTGAGGATACTCCTTAAAATTATCATCGGTAGTGTTAGTGCTTCCTCCTAAAGACATTGTGCTATGTGTAGGAGAAGATGCGCACGGAGGTCCGTCACTACTGCAAGCACCTCCATCATAATCATTGCCAGGGTTTGAATCCATGCTTGGAGCCATCGGAGGAAAAACTCCCTGTTGTAGTGTCTCTTGAAATTCTAGTAAAACATCCAATATCCACATACTAATTCTTTCTTCTCCTTCTTTTATAGGAATATGATTAATCATACTTAGTATCAAGTTGGTAATGCTTGCAACATCTTCTAATATCTGTCTACCTTCCGCTAAATAAGGTGACGTGAATATTTCAGAAATCCATTCTGAAAAAAGAGTGACTATCCTGAACTCACCTATATTGCCTCGGACAATGTCTAAATTATATTGCAATATCTCAGTATCCCGATCACCTTCTTCTAATGTCCTTATAGAGAATTCTAAAGCTCTATCGAAGTATATTTCCTGGTTATCGGTATCACCTAATTCACCGTGAGCGATAGCTAAGTTATTAAATATTGCTCCAATCATATAGTTATTTGGAGCAACTCTTTGTAATATGCTTAATGCTTCAAGGTGTAGCTTAATTTGTTCTTCGTAATTTCCTATTATCTTATAACTGTTTCCTAAGCTGTTTAGAGTTATAGCAACATTGATATCATTATCGCCTAATATCTTTCTAGCTATTTCTAGAGCAGTAGTTTGTGCTGATATAGCTAATTCATACTGACCATTTTTTGCATAAGCACTACCAATCGAGTTCAAAACATTAGCTATTTTCAACTTATTTTTGGTAGGTAAAATTGTTTCATAAATTCTAATAGCATCTTGTTGAAGCTCAATTTGCTTACTAATATCTCCGAGTTTACCATAAGCACTACCCAAATTATATTTTAGATCTGCAAGCTCTACGGTTTCTATTGAATAAACATAATCATACATCTCAAAAGCCAAACTCAGAAATTCGATTTTTTTATGATAGTTCATAATTTTTCCATAAGCACATCCAAGATTAATCAAAACTGAAAACCTATTGATGCGATCAAGCGAGTTAGACTCTGGAGTCTCGTTAATAACCTCAAGAGCTTCTGTTAAGTATTTAATTTTTTCCCCGTGACGATACAAATACCCGCAAGCATTTGCCATAGATACCAAAATATCTATTTTTTTCGTAATAAAATCCAGAGGGTTATCTTTTTTTAACATATCACAGAGCTTAAGGGCTTGATTTAATGAGGACAATCTTTTTTGATGATTACTTTCCTTATGATATTTTATAGCTTCCTTAATATAGCCTTCCATTTCAGCTTCTCTGGTTCGTCTGAGCATAGATTGTATCTCTGATAGTAGTGTCATAACGTTCCTTCGCATATATCTTTTTACATATCAATGGTAGCAAAGTCACGGCGGGCTTGCTACCATTTTATGAAAAATCAGACGTTGTTGTAAGGTTAGTTTCAACATGCATAAATGGAGGAGCACCATAACAACAGCAAGGTTCGCCACAATCATCTGCTCCTCCTGCGGCGTTAGGAGCTTCAGCATCAGGACGTGGATTAGGATTCAGGCGTACGCTCAGAAAGTTTAGATGCTGCATTGACTCTTCTTGATACTGCAACAAATATTCGAGCAATGCTTCACTTTTCAAAGTGCGTTGTTCAGGAAGCAAGTTTAATATTTTTTCAATTAACATTTCAACCTTTTCCATTATCTCCTCAAGAATCAGAGATGCATCAAGTCGCAATTCCTTAAAAAATTTAACTACTTCGTGTTCGTATACGATACTTAGTTTTTTTTGCACTCTTTTTGTAAGCATATGGTCTGCACCCAATATCTTTGTATACATTTTAAAAGCCAGGTTTAAATACTCCTTCTGTCGGTCGCGGTCTCTCAGTTCGCCATAGGCCATGCCTAAATTATTATAGATTTCGGCAACTATATGATGCTCAGGCGCTCTTTCCAGCATGATCCTTAAAGATTCAAATAATAGCTCGATTTGCTTCTGGTAATCCATTTCTTCCCCGAATAAAATCGCTAAGGTACCTAATTCCTTTGCAACTTTAAGTTTATCACCAAATGTACGTCGGGCAATCTCTACCATTCTATTTTGATATTCTAAAGCCTTCTTTCTTAATATAGCCTGATTAGTATAATCATTAACCTTCCCATATGCCTCTCTAAGCTTTCTGCAAATCTCTACTACATTTGACATACGCTCAACTTCCGATATATTTTCTTTTCGAGCAACCTCACTTATTCTTAGAGCCTCTTGTAAGCATTTAATTTGCTCATGATAATTCGACAAATGTTCATGAGCGCTAGCCATCTCTCTAAAAAGATGTGCTTCACTTACAGATTCTACTATATTTTGCTCGCCAGAAGCTATCAACTCTCGGTATATGCTATGGGCACTAGTTAAGCTAAGTAACTGCTGCTCATATTGCTGTGTTTCTCGATGTTTTTGAGCAGCATTAAGATGTTGATGTAGTCTGCGTTCTGCTGCAACATAACTAGTTTTGCCAACAGCTGCAGGCCGCGACAACCGTTTATACTCATGATGATCTGGCATAGCCCCTCTAATCTATGATATTAATATATCAATAGTAGCAAAAGACATCTTTATTTACCACGCTATTTATTTTCTAGAATTTTGCCCAACTCGATCCTATTTTTTATCATAAGTGCATCATTATCTTCAAAATCCATTCTGGTATAGCCAAGACGTGTATAGAATTCTATTTTATTTTTATCGGTATGCAGATAAAGGACTTTAATGTTCTTTTGCCTCAACCATTTCTCAAGCAATTGTAGCAAGGAAGTTCCTATACCCTGTCTTTGTAATTGTTTATCGATAGCAATCCCCCTAAGAATACAGCAGCTGTTTGACCTGAATTCAATGTGCGCCATACCCACTATTACCGAAGATTTGTACATTACCAAGTGCACGTGATTCAAGTCAGAAATAGTTGGATGATTGCGATCATATTTTACGCCAATTGGGATAAAAATTTGCTCCTCTCGAATCCGATGATATTCTTCCCACTCTGAGCGATGGAGCGCATGAACAATAACCATACCTTCGAACCCAGACTTCTTTATCAAGCTGGTGATGAAGTCATTCTTTCCTATAGTATACTCAAATTTATCAGTAACCCATTTTTCTGCTAAGGATATCTTCAATGCCCCATATTCATTTCTGGCGTCAGGATTTTCAGACAAATAGGCACGAAATAATAAATGCCTCTCAATTTCTGGACTATCTTCTTCAAATACGTGAACATTGAAGCCTCGCTTTCTGAAAAAGCGCCTAAATAGCATTCCAAGTTCACCTCGAGCTTCATAGCCAAGCTCTTCCATTTGCTTATTGCAAACATCCACTTTCATTATATCTTTGACCACTGGGAGGATATCAATGATTGGCTTTGCTGCTAAATTTGGTATAGAGGTGCTACCTATATGGTGAATTTCTATGCAGTTATCACCTAATGCTTTCTTGATTTTTTCTGCTTCCTCATCAAAAGTTCTGCTCCATATTGTATTATGAGGCTCTACAATGATTTTCTCATTGCTTTGATATCTGTTTTCTTTTTTTAACCTATTTTTCATATTGTGATATCACGAATTTTCAAGAATTTTATTACGCATAAGAAGTCTTTGATATAGAAGTAGTCCTATTGCTATGCTTAAGATAGAGATCAGGCCTAAAAATTCCATCTTAGAGAATACTTGCGTAAATAGAACGCAAATAGCCCCACCAGCTCCAATAGATACTTCTTTTACTAGTAAATTATTTGATTTCGCAGCATGAAAATCAATATACGGTGCGAAAATTTCCTCAAGCGCTAGGCAAAATATCCATACGATTGCGCCCATAAACGTTTCTATTTTAAATAGGTGTGGTACGCTCATGATAATGCAAGATAATGATAAGGCTGCGATCGATAATTGTAAAGATATAGAAAATTTTTTACTAATTGCATGAAATTGGGTTATCACCACGATAATACCGTAAAAAACTAGAGTTAATCCATACCAATCTGGCAGCGCTCCTAACTTATCAACTATATAATATGGCATTATTATGTACATACCAAAAACTCGAATCCCAATAGCAGTGCCCCAAAAGAACCATATTAGATAAGGAACTTTATTTTCGATAATCACTGATAGTGTTAAAGGTTGTATGGTGGGCAATTGTATGGTTCTTCTTATCGGGATAAAACAAGCTATTGTTAATAGTAAAATAGCCATAATCATTGATATTGATTGGTTATTATGCATAAAAAGGATAATCAAACCAGCCCCAATATTGCCGGCAGTAATGGCTATTTTATTTGTAGCTGAACCTGCTGCAGTTTCTGCTGCAATTGACTTAATAATAAAACCACTGACACTAAGACCAAATCCAATTAGTAAAGCCCCTAAAATAGTTAAATTAAAAATCAAATAAAAAGCGATTCCTACAATTGCAGTAATTAATAAGTATAAAATATCATTATTTCTAGCTAGCTTGCTAAACAACGGCGAGAAGACTAACAACGATCTATAACCTGCAATCAAAACCATACTGGCAATAGCTTGATGTTGATCAGATATCGCAACGCATATATAAAATGCAATGGAGGACAAAAGCCTAACTATAAATATGGGCATATTTATATCTCATTATGCATAGGGTTAATTTTAGCTCACATGTTCAGATAACAGGGCTTCAGTCATTAATTCCTGCCACCATCTGTCCATTATACTTATAATAGAGCAAAATCCTATTTCAAAATTTTGAATTTGTTTTGAATCTCTTATGTATAATCGACAAACTTCCTGTAACCTTGCCTCATGGCCCACCTCAATTTCTTCAACATGACTTTTAAAGAAAGTGCTAATTTTTTTAGGCACTTTCTGTTGTGCTAGATCAAACGCTTTTTCGACCCAAGTATAAACCATATTAAGCTCTGGTACCGCAGAACTTTCCAATGCGTATACTCCTCCTGCTACAATATTTGGATTTGTATTTTCCATTATTTCTAATGTTGAGCTCATGAAATTCTTTGTAGACAAAGAAGCCTTCACGTTACCAATATCTATATTCGCATCTGCAAATCCTTGCCTTAATAATAGATAATGAGGAACTCTGTGCGTTTCAAAACAAGAATCATCTACATTTAATTCTTCTCTGATATTTTGTATAAGCTCCAAAGATAACTCAGCCCAACCATAATAGCTTACAGAATAAAACCCTTTCAGCAAAAAATTTGTGATGTTTTTTGAAAATAAGCTATATTGCTCAAATATGTATAAGAATTCTTTAAAGGATAAAAGAGATATCTTTTGAGCAACAGGATTTTTTATAGGATTAACAGACGCAAAATCTTCTATCATTTTTTTATTAAGATTAGAAATAAAGTCTTTCATATATACTCCTTATTATTGAAATTAATTGATAATGCAGCTTTCGCTGCAAAGTAGGTTGCAGATGGAATTTGAGACGAATTACAAGATATAGAATTAAATCCTAATGCATGACACAGTCGTATGGTGATTTCCTGAGAACCTTGCTCGCCACACAATCCTATGTGAATACCAGGATTAATTTTTCTAACTCTTTCCACAGCAATACTAATAAGCTCATGAACTGATTTATCAATTTCATAAAAAGGATCGAAAGGCAGAATAGATTTGTCTAAATAATAATTTAAATATTTATAATAGCAATCACCCCTGGAAAAGGAAAAAGTTTGCGCAGTCAAATCGTTAGTGCCAAAAGAAATAAAATCAATTTCTGGAGCAATTTCATGTGCCAGTAAAGCGGCCCTTGGAGTTTCAATCATAACGCCTATTTTGAATTCTATTCTTTTATTTCTAGCTTCTACTTCTTCCTCGTATACTTGCTGAATGACTTTTTTGATGTGCTTTACCTCATTAACATCAATAACCATCGGAATGGAAATCCACAGCTTTGTTTCTTCTCCACCTCGCTCGGCTGCCATGGCAGCTTGAAAAATTGATGATGCTTGTATTTTTATAAGCTCTGGTTTTGTGATCAATAATCTGGCCCCTCTATTGCCCATCATAGGATTAGTCTCGGCAAGGTTTTGAATTATATGGTGCAATTCTATAATAGGTATGTTTAAAAAATCAGCGAAATATTCTATCTCTTCTATTGTTTTTGGCAGAAACTCATGCATTGGTGGATCAAACAGCCTTATAATCAATGGCTTATCTGAACACGTCAAAAACAATGAATGAAATTCCTTATATTGAATCTCTTGTATTTGCTTTGCTAGATTTGAATTTAAATCTATATCTTTAGAAAGGATTAAAGCCCTAAAGGTTCTTAAATTTTCTTGTGAAAAAAACATATGCTCTGATCTAGGTTCAATACCTGCGGCTCCATGCTTAACTGCAACCTTAGCTTGCTCAAATATATCGGCATTTCCATTGATTTTTAAGTTAGAAAAAGTTGCTAGTATCTTCATTAGCATCTCTGTATCTTGATCTACTTCAGGCACTGATATAGCCTTATTGCCTGCATATATTTTATTATTAAAACAATCTATAGATATATAATCTCCTTCATGGAAAATTTGACCATTTATTATGAGGTGATTTTCTTCTAATTCAAAAGATAGCAAGCCAGACATTAAAGGCTTTGCCATACTTCTGCTTACTATAGCAGCATGAGATGATCGCTCTTCTTGCTGCGCAATAATTCCAGAAATTTTATCAAAATGTATTATTTGATCATTGCATAGCTTTTGGACAGCAAGAATAGAACCTTGTGGTGTGTTATTATTTGCCCTAAAAGTCAAAGTGCCAACGGCTACTCCGATTGACAGACTTTTTCCGTGTGTAAGAGGTCTAGTGTCCTCATGTTCATTAAAATGAGGAGAGAAAAGTTGCTGTATGTATGCTTGCGATAATTGGCTTAAAAACTCCTCTTTGCTTAGTTTATTTGAGCAATACAAATCCACTAACACCTTGTGTTTTTTCATCGCTATTCCTTCTTGATACGCACATAAATATAAAACCAAGGCGCTCAAAAAGCTCGATATATATAGCCCCGACAAGTAAATGGTCGATTTTTATTTTTTATTAGATTTAAAATGTGATATTTCGTACACAAATCATACTAATGCTATCCTCTTCCAATGCCGCAATGATCAAGGGTCTCAAGCACACACCCTAGACTAAGCAAAGTATGCCCCCTTGATTCACAAGCATTGATTATACATTGGACATTGCTGGAATCAATATCCTCTGGATACACATTTTTCCAATTATCCGTAAGTATTTTAGAGATATGCATAATTTCAGGTAGTTGATTGCCATAAAATCTACCATCAGGTGATTTGAATGCCGAATAAAACGCTTTTTCAGCGCCCTTTTCTTCTACAAGTTTTTTGCAATCTGTTGATTTGAATTTACCAGAGATAGCTGCGCCAATTCTTGCGAAGAAAGGAGTTTCAGCTTGGTGTTTATATTTAATGTCTTCTTTTTCTTCGCATACTTTTATAGCTGAATCTTTGTTTATCTCAGCCCCTTTAGCATGCGCTGTTTTTGCTTCAGATCTATATTTCTCAAATAACGCATATAAATCTTGACCATAATTCCTGCTAACTTCCTTAGATGTGAAAAACTCATTAATCCCGCGATACAGCACTAGCAACACAGTAGCTATGCCAGCTATAACAAAAAGTATAGCTGCGCCAGAACCGTTGTCTTCATCATCGTTGCTATAGTTATTGTGCCCATCTGATCCATAATAATTATTAGTTGTACTGAAATCCCAGAAACTTACGCTGTTATCAGCATAACTATAGTAGCTCCCATAGTTATCAGAGGTACTATAGGAAGAAAGATGCTGCCTAGAGACGGTGTCTCTCATAATATCATCATACTTCTTTTTCAAACCATTAATCTGTTGTAAAGTCTCACCTCCAGCTTTGCTTAAGCTAAAAACTATATCTGTATCTGAGAGCTTTTTGCCATATTTCAATGCTCTATAACTAAATCCACCTTTGCCAAATGTCATAATTTCAGAGACTTTATCCTTTAATTTCCATGGTAAAGGCAGCTCTGATTGCATTTTATGCCGCAATTCTGCTATATCAGTCACCATCTTTTTGGCCGCATCTTCTGATGTTTTGCCAGCATACATAATATCTCTTCTCGCTAAATTTACGTGTTTACTATTAACATCCACAATTTTAGCATCATATTTAGATATTATATATTTTGCATAAAGTACTTCATAAACTGTTATAGCAGTTACTGCTATACCTAAAAGCGACCCTTTGCTAAGTCTAAATGCTTGCTCTGAACTCATCTCTCCTCCAAATTAGCTATTGCAAGCACATAATAAATTAATAGTAACGACATGTCGACAGCTATTGCGAAGTAGCTTTTGAAAATTTCAAAAAATGGATGCTTTTATGAACGTATATAGATTTATTTTTTCTAACTCTTGAGCTTCAATTATAATTCTATATTATGAAACTATCAACCATGAAGAGATAGCACTATGACCTTTTATAACTTTAAAAACATCGAGGAGCTGTATAATTACTGCCAAGAAAATCGCCATGATTTTACCCCTAGCAATGGCAACGATTTACTGGGTGTTTTATTGCAAGGATATTATTTCGACAGCTTAAAAGATCACGTCGATAAATGGCCCGAGAATGATATGAAGTTATATGAGAATTTGCTTAACCTGTGCGTGGATCTAGTAGGTGATTTATACGGAACATTCAATGCCCACCATGGTGTCAATGCATACATCTTAGCAGCATTTAAAGACATCTTCTTGGAGCCAGATATGCTTAACACTTTTATTAGGATGGTGTTTAGTATCGTTATGTATCCACATGAACCAGAGAAGATTGCATTACAAAAAAAATTAATCGAGGAGTGGATCGCTAAAGGTGGGGACCTTAGAAAAGCTCTGACATATTATGCTGGTATTCGCATATTGAATAATCAAAAAGATATATTATTGACAAAAGATACAGCTGATTTATTTTTGCATGAGGTCGTTCGTAGTAACGTTGTTTTTGGTCAGGGTGATGAGATTATTCAGCGTAATTTGATTAAAGCTGCAATTGATATAGGCGCAAATGTAAACAAGCTATTTTTCAGAGAAGATAATACATTTTACTCTTTTTATTTCCTCACCCTTTATTTTAATAAAGATCTCCTGCTAACGCGAGAAAGCGCTAAAGGATTTTTAATTGCTCTGTCATATGCGTACACTCATAATGTTACCACAGACATCATTATCGCTCAAAAGTCTCTTTTGATAAAAGAAGCGATTGAGTTGGGAATTGATCTCGATGATCTTGCAAATGATGTATTTTTTAGACCTGATATTGATGATTTAGTGGTATACAAGAATTTCTTTGAACAGAACAAATCACTGAAGGCAGATACATTTTTAGCAATAATTTTGCGTTCTAAAACGACAGTTTTTGCAGGTGGAATTAATGACGCAGAAAAGTTTGATTTGCAAAAAGCAGAACAACAAAAAGCTTTTGTATTATATGCTCTCGAGCATGGTGCCGATGTTAATAATCTTAATCTAAAAGAGCTCAATACTGGAGATATAGCCCTTCCTGTAGCCGAGATTTTGATAGAGCATGGCATGGATCCACAAGTTCTGCTATACGTCGATTTGGATATTGAGGGTGCTCTAGACATACTAAAGCTAGCTAAAGCTAATGGAGCTAAATTTCCAGGGTTGTTTTTTGTACATTTGCTTACTCACGAAACTATTTATAATCAATCGTATGATTTTATGAAAGATATGGACTTTAACCTTAATTATAGATACTCTTTTGGCGAGGCGCTTAATCAAGTAGCGGGGCTTGGTAATAAATTTGAAGAATATATTAACGGCATTTTAGAAGAAGGAGACTATAAATATGTGGAGGATTATTTAAAAGAGACTGCATACGGTGGAACAATCGCGCATATCTTGTCTAAGAACTGTAAGCTAGCACATCTAGAATATTTAATCAACACCTACCAAGATATGCTTGACTTAAATGCCCTCAATTCACTTGGTCAGACCCCATTATTTTTTGCAACGTATCCGAATATATCTGATTTCTTGCTAAGGCATGGTGCTGACCCCTCCATAGTTGATCAGGATGGTTTGACATGGCTAGATAGTCCTTACAGAGATAAGGAGCTTTCTAAACCTGGTGTTAATTACTTGGTTGACGAATTATAGGCAGGCAGATTCATAAAAAAAACAATTGACGTTATTATGAATTTATCTATAGATATAGTTAAGGATTTTAAATTGTTTTTATAATTAATTTTGAGAGAAAAATGCTTAGATCGTCGTTATTAAATATCACAAAGATACTTTTTTTGATAATGCTATCTTTCTCCGTATTTATTTTAAATTCATTTGCTGAAACCACCTCTTCTATCTCAGATAAATTAAAAACCATTGAATCTGGTACCGAAGGGCGTTTGGGCATTTTTGCTATTAATACAGAAAACGGGCATGTTATAAAATATCGCGCTGAGGAAGTCTTTCCAACTCAATGCACATCCAAAACAGTAGGAGTTGCTGCGGTTTTAAAGAAGAGCATGTCAGACCCCTCACTATTATCGCAAAGAATTATGTATTCAAAGAAGGATCTAGATCTGGCTAAATGGAATCCTATCACAGAAAAATACGTTTCTGAAGGAATGACCGTCAAGGAACTATGTTCTGCTGCAATAAGTTTTTCTGATAACGCCGCTATGAATCTTTTATTAAAAACAATTGGCGGTATTCATGGAATGAATGATTTCGCACGTTCCATAGGAGATTCTTCGTTTAGACAAGATAATGACTGGCCAGCAGAGGCTTATTCTGGTGGTGGTGGTAATGTAAAAGATTCATCAACTCCTCAAGCTATGGTAGAGATCCTTCACAAAGTGACAATAGGTGAAGCTTTAGATAGACCTCAAAGGGACTTGCTAACCACATGGCTAATAAACACAGAGACAGGTGCTGCGAGAATCACCTCAGGCCTTCCAAAAGGATGGATAATTGGTCATAAAACCGGCACAGGGGCAATTTACGGATCAACTAACGACCTCGCAATCGTTTGGCCACAAAAGCACAAACCAATTTTAATTGGTATTTACTATACAAGCAATAATCCAAAAGCAGCAAAAAGAGAGGACGTGCTGTCTGCTTCAACTAAATCTCTAATAGAAGAATTTACTTTAAAGGACAATAGTTTAAAGTCTTTGCTATGATTGCTTTTTTATAAAAAGCACTGAACTTATATATCTAGTTGACAAGCTTATTGGGTAATGATACTTATATGCCAATATTAAATTTAGACAATAAATCACCATAAATCTAACATGAAATTAAAAAACGCCTTAAATTATTTATTTATTATATCGATTGTTTTTTTAGCAAGCTGCGCTAGAGATCTTTCCAGCACGACCTATACTAGCGATCAAACATTTCACTTAACTCTTGAGGGCAAAGTGCTTTCTGCCAAGCCTGTAACGCTCAAAAACACCGACAAACTATCTGATAATACTACTGGAATTGCAACAGGCGCAGTAGCTGGAGGCCTTACTGGAGCCGCAATGACAGGTGGTGGTGGTGGAGAAACAGTTGCAGCGGTAGGTATTGGCGCTCTGGCTGGTGGAGTTATTGGAGCAGTGGTTGAGGATCAGTTGAGCAAAGCTAATGGTATAGAATATATCATAAAAGTGAATACCAAAAACCTTGATACGTCGCATTACCACGGAAGCTCGCAGATGAGAAATGTCATGGCTGCGGTAAAAGCTAGTGGTATAATAACTGTAGTTCAAAGTAAAGATAACCCTGTCTCAGTTGGTCAGGAGGTGTATATCATTACTTCTTCAAAACGCTCACGCATTATCGCAAAGTAATATAGGTCTATTTATGCTAAAGCTTCGTTTACCATTAGCATTATGCATTATTTTGCTCTTGTCATCTTGCGCCAATCATGTGACTTTTAGACAAAATCCTAACTTTGACCGGGAAGATTTAAAAGATGGCAAAATAATTGTGCTTCCATCAGAAGCTATTGTACATACTGCTGGTTTTACTGGAGCTGCTAAAGACAGAATGTATGAGTATGAGGAGCACATCGAAAATATCATAAATAAAAAAGTTATTTCTGTGCTTCAGAAACAAGGATATGATGTGAGACTTATATCACCTCAGACTATTGAGGCTCAGAGATTATCGTCTCAGGTGCTGGATATAAAAGAGAGATTTAGTACTGAGGTAGATAAGCTTTATGCTCGTCAGTTGATGCCTGAAGCTGAGGCTATGAATATTCAAAATAACATTGGTGGTGGTGTTATCAAAATTAGCGATGGCAACGCACATAAGAAAACTTGGATTTTGATATGCAATTATTCTCACATTGCTAAGACTAATGGTGCTAGGGTTGCTGGAGTAGTTATGGATGTTTTGTTGGGAACCAGGATGTCTGATGATGCTGAAAAATCTACTATGATCATAGGTCTTATTGATCATAAAACTGGTGACATTGCTTGGAGCAATCTCCATAGTACTTCTATCAATGCTATTGCGAGCGCTGTATCTGGTGCAGGAAAGTCCGATGAAAAAAGAGATAAGTCTGAGATTTCTAGCATGGTAAAAACTACAACCGCTCCGTTGTTTGCTAAGAACTCATCCAAAAAATAATCTTTTTCCTATTAACGATAGAAACTAGTTGATATTTTAAATAAAATATTCTACTGTTCTTATCTATTAAGCTAAATTAAGCGATTATATATCGCTTACTGGAGCTCTAAGGAGATTTAGAAATAAAGAGGATAGAAATGAATATAGTCCAACAATTTGAAAAAGATAATATGAGCGCCTTAAGTGCAAATAAAAAGTTTCCAGACTTTAAAGTTGGTGATACTGTTAAAGTTAACTTGAGAATTGTAGAAGGTGCAAATGAAAGAATTCAGGCTTACGAAGGCCTTTGTATCTCAAGAGTCAATAGAAGCATAGGATCCAGCTTCACTGTGAGAAAGATTAGCCATGGTAGTGGGGTTGAGCGTAAATTTCCACTATATTCGCCATTAGTTGCAAGCGTTGAGCTAGTAAAAAAAGGAGTCATTAGAAGGGCGAAATTATACTACATGCGTGCACTACGTGGTAAAGCTGCTAGAATTGAAGAAAAACATTATACAGCAAGCGCAGAATAATTTTAGCTGCAATGGCAATAAAGCGATTGACGGGACTATCTGAGGTTGTAGATCGGTATGATCTATTTTTATTTGATTTATGTGGTATTTTACACAATGATCAGGACTTATTCCAAGATGCTATACAGTCCATTAAAGACCTCAAAATTCGGTATAATAAAACCATAGTATTTCTTTCAAATTCCTCGAGGCCTGCGTCACATGTTGCTGAGTTTCTAGTAACTGGAGATATTAACCCACTATGCTATGATAATCTAGTCACGTCATTTGAATATTTCAAGCATCTAGTCAATACAAACAAAGCTCTTTTGCATAATCGAAAGTTTTTTAACCTTGGTAAGAATAATCAAATATTTACTGATATTGGGATTGATTTTGCTTCCAGCGTTGAAGAAGCAGATTGCTTAATAATTTCTTTTTTCAAAGAGATACTAGATTCAACAACTGAGTGGTACGGAGTTTTAGAAAAAGCGATTAAAAAGAAACTTCCAGCACTATGCTTGAATCCTGACATCATAGCGCCTCACGGCAATTCGTTCAGATATACTCCAGGATACTTCGCAAAAGAATATGAGCAATTAGGTGGCATGGTTTCTTACTTTGGCAAGCCATACACGCCTATTTATGAATTTGCACTAAATGCAATAATGAAGGAAAAAAACATTGCCAAAAGTAGAGTACTAGCAATTGGCGATTCGCTATCAACCGATATCAAGGGGGCGAACGATTTTGGCATCGACTGCCTACTTGCTTATGCTAATGGTATTCATAAAAACGAAAACTTCGACGATGAATCAGCAGTACAAGGACTGCTTCAACGCTACACGGCATATCCTAGCTATATTTCTCAGAAACTTTAGAGCCGGGCACGCTCTCTACTTGCTTGCTTACTACGCAACTCCTCCAAAAAACCGTCAATTCCCTTTGATTGTACAATATGCGCGAATTCAGAACGCTGGTTTAATATAGTGCTAACACCCTCAATGAGCATATCAACAGCCTTATATTGATTTTGCTTTTCTTCAGTTATGTGGTATCTAAGCTTGATCTTAGGTCCTTCGTTTCGAATGATATCGACATCCACATCATAGCTGTTTTTATCTGCTTTCATCACTCTTACTATGTTGTATTTTTCGTCGCTATATTTCATCAAAATAGGCGAGTAGTTCGCTAGTAAATAGTGCGTATAAAGCTCAAAATATTGCTTTTTTTGATCTTCTGATAGCTCCCTATAGTGTTTGCCAAGAGTGAACTTAGACATCCACTTTATATCAAAATTTCTCTTTAGTACTTCTAAAATTTGAGGATCTTTAGCGGAAGTAGGAACAGTTTTATTTTTGACTATCCCAATAATTTCGTGAGCCACTTCATCTACAAACATTCTCACTTCTTGGTCACCGGCAGCCACTGGCATACAAAATAAAATGAAACCCGCACAGAATGAAATAATTATTTTTCTCATAATAAAACCCTCACTTTCTAATCATCAAGAGAATAGCTTACCACCTGCTGATCCTTACAGTGAGGATTTCTATTTTCTAAATATTGAATGTAGCTATCTCTAATTTTAATATATGGATCTAACGAAGAGCTAGTATAATCATATATTACTTCATTATATCTCATAACTATATTTGCGTTAACAAACAAGTCATAGTATACCACATCATCAAGGCCATAGACAGCATAAATAAACCAATTCACTGGATCCAAAAAGAAGTTGAATACTTTACTTACGGTACCCCTGGTAGTGCTTGGACCCAAAATAGGAGTAATGGAATATGAGCCATAAGAGAAGCCATAATACATTAAAGTATCTTCAAAATTCTGTGGTTTATATGGCACATCAAATTTACTTGCGATATCAAATAGCCCGCCGATGCCTAGCGAAGTATTAGTAATAAAGCGCCCGAGAGTATCGCCTGCAGCGTGGATATCACCCTGGAGTATATTGTTCACAAAAGTAAGTGGCATTTTGAAATTATCTAAAAGAGAATTTACTCTCGCCTTCCCCCAGTTCGGTATCACAGCATCATAAGCTTTGAGAGGGGGATAAATGATAGTTTTGTATATAGCTATATTGAAGGTAGATATTTTGCGATTCATCTTCTCCCGAGGATCATCTATCTCATAGCATCGATGGCGAACACCAGCTATAGCAGTATCGTTAGCAGAAGATATATTTGCTGCTATAAGAGCAGGCATAATTATGCTTGTCAATTTCCACATACAACAATGAATGCTATTCTGTCATTTTTTATGGAGTGCTCTGTAATGGTGTGCAATTTTAATTTTGCTTTTTTTACTTCGCCTTCTACATAAGCTTTATTGTAACAGAAATTTTCAAAACTATAATTTAAATTTGCATCTAGATTATCATCAAATGCCTTTTCTACAGAGAAGACAATAAACCCACCAGAGGTTAAAAGGTTTTTCATTTTTGCAAGATTTGTTGATAAGACCCTTTGGAAATGCAATGATAGCCCAGCAATAATTATATCATACTTACCTTTTGTTTTTGTTATGTAGTCTGAATAATCCGCTTCAACTAATTTATCAAAAATGCATATATCTTCTTTTATCAACTTTTTCGCTTCTTTAAGCATATTTTCTGAAATATCAACGCCGATCAGCCTATCGATTTTTATTCTGCTAACCAATTCTTTACTGCATTGGCCTGTGCCACAACCAATATCTAGCACACTATATTTATCATTCTTATCTTTGATGTTATCGAGAACTGCATCAATCAAATATTCGGGCAACCTATATCCGTTAGAGCAGCTGAATTCGTCATCAAATTCTACAGCAAAACGATTATAATATTCTTCGATTATGGAAATTGGAATTTTGCTAGGCTCCTTACCATCATCTATCATGCCAAGAAAATAATCTGCCTCTTGAAAAGATGGAGCTATTGTTAGGGCAAGTTTAAGCTTCTTTTTTGCGCTGCTAATTTTATTTTTTGCATATAAACACCTAGCAAGCTGGTATAGCGCCATATGGTGGTTAGGTTTAAAATAAAGTACTAACCTAAATCTTAGCTCAGCATCAAGCATATTATGAGAGCGCAAATGGTACATACCAAGTTGATAATTTGTCTGAATCAAATTAGAGAACTTATACTCGTTTTTCCTGATGTATTTTATAAAGTCATCTTTTAATTTCTGGACATTTAACAAGCATTTATGAAGGGTTTCGGATATTGTGTGCTTCGCTTCTTGTAACCTCATTACCATATTATTAGCTCATTTGTATAGAAACTATGATAATTTTATGATATTTAATAAACAATTGAATTTCTCTAAAGCATCAACTTTTCGAATATCAGGAGTAACCATAGTGTCATTATTAGCAAGCTATTTAAATAACATTAAACCCTCTCCAACTCTATCTCTTGCTAAAAAAGCGAAGGAATTAAAGGCTCAAGGCATTGATGTTCTCAATATATCCGTGGGAGAACCAGATGTTGACACTCCTCAGAATATTAAAGATGCAGCAATTGCCGCAATAAAATCCGGCAAGACTAAATATACAGCGGTGGATGGTATACCTGAATTGAAGAATGCCATTTTGCAAAAATACAGTACAAGATACCAAGGCATCAAGCTAAGCAACATTATAGTCTGTTGTGGAGCAAAGCATGTAATTTATGGCTGCTTTATGGCAACTATTAATGAGGGTGACGAGGTTATAATTCCCGCACCATTTTGGGTCTCTTATCCGGATATGGTAAAAATCGCTCGCGGCACTCCAGTTATTGTTGAGTGCACAGAAAAAGATGGCTTTAAGCTAACCCCGGCTTTGCTAGAAAAAGCAATCACTAAAAAATCAAAATGGCTAGTGATAAACTCGCCAAGCAACCCAACTGGAGTAAAATATACAAGAGAAGAGTTAAAAGCGCTGGCTAATGTCATAAAGCGCTATCCCGATTTATATGTGATGTCAGACGATATATATGAAGACATGGTTTATGGTGATAGTGTTTATTCTTTAATTGATGTTGCGCCTGAAATTGCAGATAGGATATTCGTAGTCAATGGCGTATCAAAAGCATATTCAATGACCGGATGGAGAATAGGATATGGCATAGGTGATGAGCGCATAATAAAATACATGGAAACTGTTCAGTCGCAGAGCACCTCAAACCCTTGTTCAATCAGCCAGTATGCAGCTTTAGAAGCATTGGTTGGTGATCAATCATCTATTGCATCAATGGTGAAAGATTTGGAAGAGCGGTGCGATTTATCGCACAAACTACTAACAGAGGTAGAAGGAATCACATGCATCAAACCACAAGGAGCATTTTATTTATTTCCAAGCTGCGGAGCCTTCTTCGGCAAAATGCTACCAGATGGTTCATTGATAAATAGTGATAGTGATTTTTGCGCATACATACTCAATGAAGCAAAAGTTGCAATAACCCCAGGCAGCGCCTTTGGTCTTGATGGGTATTTTAGGTTTTCTTATACCGTACCCAGAGAAACTATAAGGCAAGCTATAGAAAGGATAAAGCTTGCCTGTGATATGTTAAGGTAGCTCTCTATGGAACAAAAGAGGCAATAAGCTGCTCTTGAATAAACTTTTGCAGTATTGCTTGCAGATTAAACTCTGGATCTATCTCGCTCAGTGCTTCGCATACATCTATGAATTTTATTTCTTCCCTGCATAGCTTTATAAATTCTAATTCTAAAGCACTGAGCTGCATAGCAAAGATGTAATTGCTTGAATTTCTGGCAATAAGCAAATGGTTTTTCTTTTTAGCTATTTTTATATTAGGATCTGGCGATTCCGTATCACGCAAATGTTTCCAATAGCTATATATGTCATAATCTAGCTCGTATATACTGATGGTGGGATTTATTATAAAGCGTAAAGTTTCATAAGCATCTTGGGGGATATTCCTAAATTCTTCGATAGATTTACAAGCAAAATCAGCTATCATAAATGTCTTGTGATGGGCAAGATCCATAATTGCCATATCTCTTATATAACAAGGCTTAATTTGTTTGTCTCGTAAAAATTCTGGAAAGGAAAAAGCTAGTAAGTTTAAGTCACCGCTATTTGATGGATGTAAACGCAGATATTTCATAGCGATATTGAAAAAACGATCATACCCAATAATTAAAGATACAGAGTGAAAAGTAGATTCTACGGCCTGAACTAGCGTACAGTTCGAGCTTTCTCTATATATATTCAGAGATTCTCTAACAGAAGCAGCTTTAACCTTTTGCACTAAGCTCGCGTTTTTTTCACCATAGTAGATAAAATTAACAAATTCTTTCTGTAACTCTTTGAGACTCATCTGCTTTCATTTTAAAATCATATTTATTCATAATTGCTTGGGCTTTTGCCGCTTCTTGCTGTAAGACTTCTAGCGCTGGCACATTTGAATCCCATTCAATTAGAGTTGGTATAGGACCAAGTTTTTGTATAGCAACCTCATATAACCCCCACACATCCTCGCATACTTTAGTGCTATGAGTATCGAAAAGTAGATTTTTACTAACTCTAATATGGCCCGCCAAATGAATTTCTTGAACCCAAGCAGGATCTATATTTTCGATATATTTTAAAGTATTTGATTTATTATTATGGCAGGTTACATAAATATTATTAATATCAAGTAGCAATCCACACTTGCTCTTCTCAATGATCTTTGCAATGAACTCAGGCTCAGTCATAGTAGCGGAAGTAAATTGAATATAAGAAGATGGGTTTTCAACCAATATCTGCCTACCTAAAAAATTCTGCACGCAGTCTATATTTCTTGTAATTGCTTCGAGAGATTCCCTGTTGTATGGCAACGGCAAGAGATCATTGGTATGAATGCCATTATACTGGCCCCATGAAATATGCTCTGAAACGAGTCCTGGCTTAAATTCGTCCACTAAGCTTTTTGTCTTTTTTAGGTGTTCTATATCAGGCAGATCTATAGATCCTAGAGATAGACCAACTCCATGAAAACTTATAGGGTAAAGTGCCGCTACTTTCCTTAAGAAAGCTAAAGCAGCACCACCCTCAGCGAAAAAATTTTCTGTATGCACCTCCCACCAAGAAACCCTGGGGCTTGAATTCGCTACAAGGTCATGATGTATCCCTCTTAAGCCAATTCCTGCCTCAGTAGGGATTTGATGATGCATATCAGTTACTAACCTTAGTTGGTATCCATCTCCATTGAAGAATCTGTAGCCATATTGGATGACTTATCATGCATTTTACCTTCATGATGATTAGCCGCTTCATGAGCAGAGTCTTTCATGTTATCCATCATTTTATCGGCTGTATTAGTCGTCACGCACTTAGTAGGACCGTCGGTTCCACCTTTTTTCATGCATTCATCTTTCTTCATTGCTACCCATTCGCATGGATCATTATCAACCTTAGATTGACCAGCACAACTATGAGTTTTTGATACATTTCCACAGTCATTTTTACCAGCCTTTGCAACTCCGTAGCATTTTACCATGCCATTTGGCATAACTTTAGTCTTAGAGTTTTTAGCAGCATCATCACTAACCGCAGATGTTGTAGAGCCAAGAGCAAATAAACTAGCAGTTATAGCACCAATAAATTTATTCATCATTTTTTATTACCTTTTTATAATATTTATAAATAAATTACTGTGTAGTAGTTGTTGTTGAAGTTGTTGTAGTGGTGGTTTCACCAGCAGGCTTTGCAACTTTCTTTTTAGCTTTTTTGCTATGATGGTGCTTATGTTTGCTGGAATCATGTTGTTCACCACAGCAATTATGCTTACTACAGCTGCTGCATTTATGCTTTCCATCACATTTATGCTTATCATTAGATGACCAGTGCTCACAAGAAGTGGTTGAAGCAAGAGCTAATAAAGCTGCTGCTGTTGCAAAAAGAAATTTTTTATTTGAGTTTGTTTTTGTCATATTAGTCTCCTGTTTATAATATTAGAATTTTAGCGCCTAACGTCTTGCTTATGAAAGATATTTTTGCTTAACTAAGATCTTGTTATATATTTTTTTGTATAAAATTGCATTTATAACACTAAATTGGTAGTATTTTTCTAATAACTAGTATAAATTCATTTTACAACCAGAATATGGAGGGATGGCCGAGTGGTCGAAGGCGCTTTCCTGCTAAGAAAGTATATGGGTAAAACCGTATCGAGGGTTCGAATCCCTCTTCCTCCACCAGTTCTAACTTTTACCACCATTTTCCATCATTCACTACCTTTCACCGGAATCTACTAAATCACTAGCATTGCAAAGCACTGAAACATTGTTTATACTTACTT
>Ga0075163_10000078_pt1 | contig 103466 bp, 84 predicted proteins | sample JI1023141ADNA_FD_71478 | JGI IMG/M metagenome (GOLD analysis project Ga0075163, IMG submission 71478) | Wastewater effluent complex algal communities from Wisconsin, to seasonally profile nutrient transformation and Carbon sequestration -... | ecosystem: Engineered > WWTP > Effluent > Algae... | reverse complement strand
GCTCCACCAATTGGTGTGTGTAGGGGCGTCGCTTGACGACGCCCGCAAGGTCGCCGGCGATCAACCAATTCCCGGGCGCCGTCAAGCAGCGCCCCTACGGTTGACTGCATGAGTCCGGCTGGAAAGAGGGGTGGCGCGCAGCGACGCGGTGTGTGGGTTCGGAGTTAGGGCGATGTCCTGAAGCACCGTCACCCCGTCCGATTCATTCGTCGCCAGCTGCCTTGTTCCCTCCTGTGGTCAACCCCTCCGACTCCGTTCTCTCTGTTCCCTCCTGTGATGTCAGACTTACCGGTTCTCCATCCACTCCGGACTGCTGTAACGCTCGATCAGGCCGCTGACTTCTTCCTCGTTCAATTCCGGCCACGGCGTGGGCGTCTCCTCGGCCCCGAGCATGCGGGCGATGCCGGCGGAAAACTCCGTCTGAAACCGCTCCCAGTCCAGCTCGCCCACGCGGCTTTTCTCGATGGATCCCTGCAGGAGCAGGCCGTGCTTGTTGCGCTTCATCGCCGCGCCGGCGATCTTGGTTTGGGTGACGGTGTTGATCACGTCATACAACTCGGGCCGCTCAAAGCAGATGGTCGGGCCTTCCTCGGTGGGATGACGCGTTTCCTGCAACGCCACGGGTTGACCAAGGGCCCGCATGGCCGCCGCCAGCGCCGCGTGCACGTCGCGATAGGCCTGCGTGGCCGGGGCGTCGAACAGGGCATGGGCGCGCGGGATGACTAGGCAATAGGTCCAGTCGTTGCGGTGATCCACCAGCCCGCCACCGGTGGGCCGGCGGCACAGGTCGAAACCTTCGCCGGCCGGGAGATTGGCGCGGATGTACTCCATGGTCTGGCTCAGGCCAAAGGTGAAGGCGAGGGTGCGCCACCCGTAATGCCGGAAGCGGGCGGCCGCCGGCTCGGGGTAGCGTTGGAGCAGCAGGAAATCCAACGCCATGTTCTCGGCGGCGCCGGCGGTGCGGACAGGCAGGGTGTGCAGCAACATCACTTCAGGAAGCGCTGGGCCCGGCCTTCTTTCAAGGCGGCAGGCAGTTCCGGCAAATTGTAGAGGTCGGCAAACGCCAGCGCACCCTGCACCGCTTCCTTCGACGGCAAAGGGTCGGCCTGGATGATCGCACCGGCCACGATGGACGCCAACACCGCGGGCCGCAGGTCGTCCCAATCCCGCTGACGGGTGGCCCCGCCTTCCGCGTAGTACAAGCGCCGGTCCGCACCGACAAACACCTTGATCTCCTTGGGCGCGGTGCCCGTCAGCTCGCGCACCACGAGCGGGTTGTTGCGGTTGTATTTCTGCAGATCGGTTTGCAGCCACCCGACGAGCCCCCGCGTGCGCTGGAGGACGATGGCGCGGACCTTGCCCTCCGGTTTGCCGGCCACGGGGGAATTGGGAGCCGCCAGATCTTTCGCCAGCGCCGCAAAATCATACTCTTCCAACGCCCGCGAACGTTTGTCCCGCAACTCGGCCCGCCAGTCCGCCAGGGTCCGCAGGTACTGGTGACGCGGGAGTCCGGCCTCGGCTGGCGTCTCCTCCACCATCAGCGCGCTCAGAGCGGCCTGCTCGGCCTGGGCGTGGGCCCGGGCGTTTTTCAGGCGCGTCCACGAGCGCAACCCGTAGACCGCGCCCACCGTCACCGCCACGGTGAGGGCGACGATCAGCCAGGTGCGGCGCGACACGGCGGGCAGCATCATGGGTGGTACGGAGCCTTCCTCTTTGTGATCCGCCGCCTGCGCCGCCTGGGCGGCCTCCTCCATCGTCTGCGCCTTCAGCAGCAGCTTGTAGATGGGGATGGCCTGGGAAATGTTCTTCAGCTCGCGGGGTCCGAGCCGCGTGACCTGCAGGGCCAGCTTGTTGCGCACGACGTGATAGACGGTCTGAGAGATGCAGATGCCGCCGGGCTCCGCCTCCGCCTGCAGGCGGGCGGCGATGTTCACGCCGTCGCCCATCACATCCTCCTTGTTGACGAAGACATCGCCCAGATGGATGCCCACGCGGTGCAACAAGGTCTTTTCCGTGCCAGGCTTCCGGGTGCGCTCGGCAAAACTGCGCTGGATCGCCAGGGCACACGCCACCGCCTGGACCGCGCTCGTGAAATGCAGCAGCAGGCCGTCCCCGACCGTCTTCAGCACGGACCCCTCGTGTTCGGTGCAAATCCGCCCGATGGTGTCAAAATCCTCCCGGAGCAGCCGCAGGGTGGAATCCTCATTCTCCTGCATCAGGGCACTGAATCCGACCACGTCGGTAAACACGATCGCGGCCAACGAGCGCTGGCCGGGAATCGGCGGGGTGGACGGGGTGGATAACATGTACGGCTTTACCTAGGTCATCCCCCTCCAAGGTGCAACGCCTTTGCTCCGCCCTGAGGGCGGAGACCCAATCCGGGGGCACCGCCGGTCATGGGGCCAGCCGCTCGACGACCCAATCACCGTTGGACTCACGCCGATAGCGGAGCCGGTCGTGCAGCCGGCTGCGCCGGCCCTGCCAGAATTCCACGGTCTCGGGTGTCACCCGGTAACCGCCCCAATGCGGGGGCAACGGCACCTCGCGGCCTTCGTATTTTTTCTCCACCACGCGGTAGCTTTCCTCAATGACGGCGCGACCGGCCACCGCCGTGCTCTGCGGCGAGGCCCAGGCCGCCAGCTGGCTGGCGCGCGGCCGGCTGTGAAAATAAACCTCGGCCTCCTCGCGCGCCACCCGGGCGACCGTCCCCTCAATGATGACCTGCCTTTCCAGGGCGATCCACGGAAACAGCAGCGAGGCCTTGGCATTGGCCTCCAACTCGCGGCCCTTGCGGCTCTCGTAATTGGTGTAGAACACGAAGCCACGGCCGTCGCAGCCCTTCAGCAACACCGTGCGCACCGACGGCCGGCCGCTGCGGTCCACCGTGGCCAGCGACATGGCGTTGGGCTCGGTCACCTTGGCCGCCTCCACCTCCTGAAACCACTTTTCGAACTGCCGGAACGGGTTCTTTTCGAGGTCTTTTTCAAGCAGTCCCCGGGTCCCATAATCCTTGCGCATGTCGGCCAGTGTCATTGCCCCGCACGATGCCCACCGGCTTCCTCCTGTCAAAATCAACCTCGGCGGGCGACCGATACCGCTGGGCCCTTTCCTGCAGTCGCGGCTGGCCTGCCCGGGCCTAACCTGCTTGGCTCGGGCCTCCACCGCATGACGCCCGTCCGCTACCTCTCCCGCCACCAAAAAGAACTCGTGCGCTTCCTGCAGCAGCTTGTCCGCCTGCGCACGGTCAACCCGCCGGGGGAGAATTACGGCGAGATCACGTCCTTGCTGGCCGAAACCCTGCGCGACATCGGCCTGCAGGTACGCCGCGTGCCCATCACCCGCGCCGTCCAGAAGCGCACCCAACCCGACCTGCTCGACCACCCGCGCTACAACGTCATCGGCTTCTGGGACACCGGCGCCAGGAAGACCGTCCACTTCAACGCCCATTACGATGTCGTGCCCGTGTCGGGCAAGTGGCGCCACGGCAGCCCGTTCAGCGGCACGGTGGAGAAGGGTTGGATCTACGGGCGCGGCACCTCCGACATGAAGGGCGCCATCGCCAGCATCGTCTTTGCACTGAAGGCCCTGCGCGCCACCGGCACCAAGCCCAACTTCAACTGCGAGGTCTCGTTCACCGCCGATGAGGAAACCGACAGCGTCCTCGGCACGGGCTGGGTGACGGCCCACGGCCGGCTGAAGGCCGACTACGCCCTCGTCGGCGAGGGCGGGGAAGGCGACGGCGTCTGCTGCGGCCACAACGGCGTGGTCTGGCTGAATGTGCACGTGCACGGCCGCGCCGCCCACGGCTCCACCCCCGAGGAAGGCATCAACGCCCTCGAAAAAATGTCCGCCCTCGTCCTCGCGCTCGACGGCTACAAAAAGATTCTCGCGAAGAAAAAGTTCCGCACACCCGACGGCCTGATCCGCACCCCCACGCTCAATCTCGGCGGCGTCTTCGCCTCCGGCGAGGGCGGCAAGATCAACACCGTGCCGGCGGCCGCCAGCTTCAGCATCGACCGCCGCATCCTGCCGATCGAAAACGTCGCCACGGCCGAGCGTGACCTGCGGGCCTACCTCAAGAAAGCCGCGGCCAGGATCCCACAATGCCGGATCACCATCGAAAAGATCTCGGACAACCATTCCTGCTACCGCGATCCCGGCACGCCCTTCGCCGCCGCCCTGCGGCAAAGCGTCGCGAAGGTGCGTCGTCGTCCGGCGCAATTCTGCGTTTCGACCGGGTTCAACGACATGCATTTCTTCGCCAACGAACTGCGGATCCCGACCCTCGGTTACGGCCCCGGCGGCCTCGACTTCCATGCCATCGACGAACGCGCGAAAATCAAGGACCTCGTCAACACCGCCACGATCTACACGGACCTGCTGACGACGTTCGCCGGCTAGGAGCTCAGAGCCGGGAGCGGAGAGCTTGGAGCCAGCAGGGTCGGACTTGCACATGCTTGGCCCTGTTTTGCGGCATTCCCCTCGCGCTCGACTCATCATGGAGGGTCGGTCTCCCGACCGACCGCCTCTGGCTCCCCGCTCCCGGCTCTGAGCTCTCAGCTCCTGAGCCCCTGCCGGATCATGCTGACGGCGATCGCGGCGAGCAGCATCGAGATGATCTTGGAGATCGCGCGCAGGCCGGTGCCGCCGATCTTGCGGCCGAGCCATTCGCTGTAGTGCAGGGCAAAGACCACGAGCGCGAGGTTCACCGCCAGGGCGACGAGCGTGACGACCAGCCCCACCGCATCATTTTGCGCCAGGACCAGGAGCGTCGTGATGGAGGCGGGACCCGCGATCAACGGCATGCCCAGCGGCACCACGCCGAACCCTTCGGGGAGCTTTTCCGGCTCGGACGCGGACTGGGTGAGATCCTTCGCCGCCAGGATGAACAGGATGAGTCCACCCGCGACCTGGAAGTCGCTCACCGAGATGCCGACGGCGGTGAAGATGCTCTGCCCCAGCATGAGAAACCCGAGTGCCACGAGTCCGCCGGTCCACGTTGCCTGGTTCGCGATGCGCTGCCGCTGCGGGCCATCGATGTTCTGGCCCAGCCCGAGAAAGATCGCCGCGAGCCCGACCGGGTCAATCGCCACGAACAGCGGGATGAAAGCCAGGAGAAACTTGGACAGCCACTCTTGCATCCCCGCAGCGTGCCCGCTGCCCCTGGAAAAAGCAACGCCCCTCAGGCCACCAGCTCGCGCGGGGCGGCGGGCAGAATCAGGTGGAAAGTCGTGCCCACGCCGGGTTGGGAATCCACGCGCAGACGACCGCGGTGCTTTTCCATGATGGTGTGCGAGGTGGCGAGTCCCAGGCCGGTGCCCTTTTCCTTGGTCGTGAAAAACGGATCGAAAATGCGCGCCAGCACCTCGGGCGGCATGCCCGGTCCATTGTCGCCCAACGAGATTTTCACCCACGATTCGGCCGGGGGCAGCCCGGCCTCGGTGCCTGGTGCGAGATTCACCGCCTGCAGGGAGATGCGGCCGCGACCGGCCATGGCCTGCACGGCGTTGAGGACGATGTTGTGCACCACCTGACCGATCTGAGTCTCATCAACCTCCACCGGCCAGAGATCGCCGGGCAGGGTGTCCACGACCTGCACACTGGTTCCGGTCACGCCAAGTTTGGCCGCCTCACGCACGAGCCCGGGCAACCGGATGAGCTTCTTCTGCTGGGGACCACCCTTGGCGAAGGTCTTCAGCTGCTCGGTCAGCTTGATCGCGCGATGGATGACCTTGTCGATCTCCATGAGCCGTGGACCCGCCTCCAGCGGGAGGCCGGGGGTGTCCTGGACCAGATAAAGATTGCAGCTCATCACCGTCATCAGGTTGCCGAAATCGTGGGCGATGCCTCCGGCCATGAGACCGAGTGATTCCAGCCGGTTGGCCCGCTCCTGCTCTTCGGCGCGGCGCCGGCGCTCGGTGATGTCCGCAAACACACCATAAATGCCAACCGGCGTACCCGCCTCATCCCGGATGATGTCCGCGCGCACGAAGGCCGGCACGCGCCGGCCGCTGCGGGACAGCACATCCGTTTCCCCGCTCCAGGAGCGGCCGCTTTTCACCGCGGTGAGAATCTCCTGCGCCACCGCCTTGTCAGCAAAGAGCACCCCATCGCCCGGCACGGCATTGAGCTCCTCCACAGTATAGCCAAACAGGTCGAGGTGCGCCCGATTGTGATAGAGCGAATGCCCCTGCATGTCCCCGATACCGACGGCGTCGCTGGTGCTTTCCACCGCCTGGCTGATCCGGCGCAACATCGTCTCCGTGTCCTCCAGCTTTGCCTGCAAGCGCAGGCTCCGCCTTCGCCCCAGCATAAAGCCGGCGGCAAGGGCCGCCAAAGGGAGGACCCAGACGAGAACTGTCAGGAAAGTTGGCACCGACAATCCTTACAACGGCTTGGATGCCGGAACCTTGAGGATGCACCCGATCCTTTCTTTGGCGTCCCCGTCCTGACGGACACCGTCGTAGGGACGTCGCTGGTCGACGCCTCACTCCGGCCGATCCGGACGGATCAAAAGCGAATCCAAGGCCGGCCCGATGGTCGGATAAACAAAGTTGAATCCCGCCTCCTGCAAGCGCTGCGGCACGACGCGTTGACCGTGCAGGGCCAGCAGGGGGTCCACGCCCATCAGGCGCGATGCCATGAATTTCACGGCAAACTCCGGTGCGGGCGGACACCACGGCCGGCGCAGCACCCGGCGCAGCTCGCTCATGAAATCAGCGTTGCTCACCGGGTGCGGGGCACAGATGTTGTAGGTGCCGCTCAGATCCGGCCGCGAGAGGGCGGCCGCAAAGGCCGCCACGAGGTCCTCGCGGTGGACCCAGCTCATGAACTGCCGGCCGCTGCCCGCGGCTCCGCCGAAAAACCGGCGCGTCAGGCGCACCAACGGCGGGAGCGCGCCGTGCTCCGCATCCAGCACCACGCCGATGCGCAGCACCACGCGCCGCACGCCCGGCAGTGCCTGGGCGGCGAAGGTCTCTTCCCAGCGTTGACACACCTCGGCGAGAAAACCCGAACCCGCCGCCAACGACTCGTCACACCAACGGTCTCCCGCATTCCCGTAGAAACCGGTCGCACTGGCCTGCACCCAGACGGGCGGCGGATGCTGGACCTGCGCCCAACCCTGACCGAGTGCTTGCACGGCCTTTACCCGCGATGCCAGGATCTCGCGGCTGTTGTCCAGCGTGTGTACGCAGTTGATGGAACGTCCGGCAAAATTGACGATCGCCGCCGCGCCCTCGAGCTCTTCGACCCAGGGACCGACGGTCTCCGCGTTCCACGACACCTCACGCAAAGTCGCACCGGGACGCGGATCCCGGGACAGCACGACCACTTCCCGGCCCTCGGCCGCCAGCTGTCGCCCGAACGCCTGTCCGAGGAAGCCACTGCCGCCGGCGAGGATCACCTTGTTGGTCATGTTGAAAGGATAATGCCAAAAAATCGGTTGGCAACCGTAGGCGCGGCTTTACGCGGCGACCGATCGGGCCATAAACCCCCACTTGCTTCCCTTGTCCACGCCTCCCACCAATTTCTTCGATCTCACCCGTGAGGACCTGCGCCAGCGGGTCGTGCGCCGCGGCTTCAGTCCCGTGCACGCCGCCCGCCTGTGGACCTACGTCTATCGCCAGCGCGTGGAAGACTGGGCCCGGATGGATGAACTGCCCGTGCGTTTTCGCGATCAGTTCGCCGGCGAGGTGAACCTGCTCCGGCTGCCCGTGGCCGTGGAGACGCGGAGCAACGACGGCTTCACCCGCAAGTACCTGCTCGCCCTCGCCGACGGCCGCCGCATCGAGACCGTGCTCATGCGCTACAAAGGTCGCGTCACCGCCTGCATCAGCAGCCAGGCCGGTTGCGCCATGGGCTGCGTCTTCTGCGCCACCGGGCAGATGGGTTTTGTCCGCCACTTGACCGCCGGGGAAATCGTCGCCCAAGCCATGCACGTGGACGCCGTGCTGGATGAAACTGCCAGCGGGGCAGGGCGCGTCGGCCCCGACGCGCAGAACCCGGGCGCAACTCATCCGGAGGCTTCGTCCGACCGGCCGGCGGCCGAACCGCCCGCTTTGGCCCAGCCCGACGCCGCTTCCCCCCACGCGCGCCACGAGCGCCTGCGCAACATCGTGCTCATGGGCATGGGTGAACCCCTACACAACTACGACGCGGTGATGCAGGCCATCGACATCCTGCGCGATCCCAACGGACTCGCCCTGGCCGGAAGAAAAATCACGCTCAGCACGGTTGGGGTCATCCCCGGGATCATCCGCCTCGCCGACGAAGCGCGACCAGTGTCCCTCGCGGTGTCCCTGCATGGCGCCACCCAAGAAGAACGGGCCGCCCTTGTCCCCGTGGCCAAGAAATGGCCCCTGTCGGATCTGATGGACGCCTGCCGGTACTACATCGCGAAACAGAAGCGCCGGATTTTTTACGAATGGACCCTGATTGAGGGGAAGAATGATACCCCGGAAACCGCCCACGCCGTCGGCCGGCTGCTCCAAGGGCAGGAGGCCCAGATCAACCTGATCCCCCTCAACCCAACATCCGGGTACGCCGGCGCCCCGACCCGGCAGGAATCAGCCAAACGGTTCCAAGCCATTCTGGCCGAATACGGTTTGCCCAGTACCGTGCGGCAGCGCCGCGGCATCGACATCGCTGCCGGCTGCGGTCAGCTGGCCGCCGAATCCAGGTAAACGGCCCCTGGTAAGCGCTCACCGCAACCTGAGCGCTCCTCGCCAGCATAAGCTTGGAGTCCCCTCTATCAGGAGGGGTACCCGTCAGGGCGGGGTGGGTTGCCTTTGATCGGTAAAGAAACGATCCGCCGAACCGCGCTTCCGGGCCGTTGTTCCCCGGACTTGCGGCTTTTCCCCTTATTTAATCTTTGCCAAAGCCCCTCGGAATCCTAGCAGTGGACCCTTCAACCCATGAAATTCCCCCGCCTCCTTGCCCTTGCCTCACTCGCCACGCTGCTCGTCGCCCCGCTGACCGCGCAGACGGCCGCTGCTCCCGCCGCCACCGCGCCCAAGGTGCTGCCCACGGCCCGCGTCGCCTGGATCCACTCTGATGCGTTCATGGATGAACAGGGCGGCATCAAGCAGCTCATCAAGGTCCTGAAGGAGCTTGAGCTCGAGTTCAGCGGCACCGAGAGCGAACTCTCCCTGCTAAACGAGAAGCTCCGCACGCTCGTCGGCGAACTCCAGAAGCTGCAGGCCGGTGGCGAAGCCAATGCGGCTGCCATCCAGGAGAAGCAGACCCAGGGCATCCAGATGCAGCGCGAGCTGCAGCAGAAGCAGCAGGCGGCCCAGCAGGCCATCGGCGCGGCCCAGCAGGAAAAACAGGCCCCGATCGCCGCCCAGATCAGCAAGGCCCTCGCCGAGTTCACCAAGGAGCGCAACATCGACCTCCTCCTCGACGCCGCCAAGCTCGGTGATGCCGTCCTCATCGCCAAGCCCGAGCTCGACGTCACCGCCGACTTCATCGCCTACTTCAACGCGAAGAACCCGTAATCCGGTTCAATCCGTTCCCCTTTCCAGCCCGGCCCCAAGCGGCCGGGCTTTTTCTTGGCCCAGCCCCAGGTGGAGCGGCAAGTCCCTTTGCCGCCGTTGGGACGCTCCGACCGAACCCGAGAACCCAGCGAAATGCCCGCGGCGAAAAGTGGAGGGTTGAAAACAAACCGGTTACCGATCTGTCTCTGTTAGGCGGGCCAAGCCAGCGTAGGCGTTCTACGCACACTGAAAATACTGATTGGCGAAGAACTAATGCAATCTGGAGAATCTCGTTTTCCTGCTGTGATGTCCTGCTTGGCAGGCATCGGATGCGGCCTGGCAACCTCTTGGTTCTTGATCTCAGGCGCAATTGCCGAAAGGCGGACGGCTGCCGCCACGGTGGTCTGTGGTATTCTCTTTTTGCTCGCTGCGGGATTCGGGATGCTTTCCCGCAGAACCTCTACTCTCTTTGCCGCTTCTGCAGCTTCTATTCTCGCGGCCATCGAGGTGACCGTAGCAGCCGTCGTCGAGTCTGGGGCAGTTTCCTGGCTAAATATTCTCTGCGTTCAAGCGGCGGCACTCTCGTTCGGAGCCGTCATCGGACGAATGGTGGCGAATCTGCAGAAGAAGAAGACGATCCGGTCGCCGGTGCAAACGCAGGGTAAAGGGACGTGATCTGTATGCGCCACCTCAACTCAGCACCGCAAGCAATCCGGAGGAGCCCACTCTTCGCTCGCCCGCGCCAAGCATATCTCTAACGATCGTCAGACAAATCCCATGAAAGCCACCTGCCCAAAATGTAAGCGGTCGGATCGGATGAGCGCCGTGGATTCGGAGAACCGTGGCGGCGCCGGGATCTTCTTGCTCGGCGGCATATTGAGCTACCTGCTCCATCGGGAGTCCCAAAAGAACCGGCTGCACTGTCGTCGCTGCGATTTCGTGTTCGCTGCCCCCAGAACGGCGAGCCCTGCACGAATCATCACAACCACCTTGTTCCTCCTGCTCGTCGCTGCGGCCGCACTGTATTTTGCCTATAAATTCTCGGCTGAAGCGTTCGCGCAATAGGGAAAGAACCGACCCAGCCAACGCTCACCATCGGTCTTTTCTGGATCATGATAACCCCGGCTTGCCCTGAACCTGTTGACGGGGCCCAAACTCAGGCTGCCTTTCTTTGTGAATGTAACTGACCGCAGAACATGCGGCAAACTACCATGAGCCGTCTTGGACTAAAGATTGCGCGCTTGTTCGGCCGAACGCTCCCGGCGTATCGCAACATCAGTGAAGCCCGCACTTACCTTTTCGCCGCGCGAGATGCTCGCCTGGCAGCATTCAAGGTGCTTGCATCCAAGTCGGACCTGTTTGTCGCGAATGATACACCCGAGAGTTTGAAGCAGATGGAGGCGTGGTATTTCCAACTCGTCGAATCGGATGGCTTTCGCCTGCTTGGTGTAACCCGGGAAGAGTTCGAAAAATGCATGGCAACCTATTTTTGTCATGTTGCCGTCGTGAATTGCCCTGAAGCTGAGTGGTATGTCGCCGAATATGCGTTCGAACCTGGGAAATATGAGATCGGAGTAAAACGTGGTCTTGTGCATCAAATGCGCGGCTCATTCACCAATCATTTCGCAAAGGGAGCCAACCGCCGACGGACCGCAATTTATCGAGAGTTCCAGAGGTACTACAGTTTCGAATGATGAAACGACAAAATGTAGGGTCGGGTGGCGGATAGTGATAACGGAACCAAAACCACCCGGCCTTGATCAAGGCCGGCTTCCTCACTTCTCCAACTCCCGCAGCGCGTCCCGGGCGATCCAGCGCGCGGCCGGGGTGTCGAGTTTCAAGATGCGTCGGGCCTCGGCCACGGCGGCGCGGCGCAGGCGCGGGTTGCGTTTGCCGATCTGACGGAGCGCCCAGTTGACCGCCTTGCGCACGAAGTTGCGCTCATCCGTCGCTTCGCGCCGGATCACGGGAAGAAAGCGGATAAAGACCGCGTCGGGCAGTTCCTTCCGGTGCACGGCCATGCCCGCCATCATCGCGAAGCCCGTGCGCTTCACGAACTCGGTCCGCCGCGCACTCCACGCGAGGGCCTTCTTTTCCGCCGCGGCCGTCCGGTCGAAGAGAAACGCGACGCCATCCGTCAGATTCCAGCTGTCGCACGCGCGCACCCAACGCTCCATCTGTGCGGCGGTGAGCTGCTGCGGGTCGGCAATGAACGTGGCCATCAGCATGGCCTCCATCACGCCGCTCTCCCACAGCGCGAGCGCCAACGCATGATCGCGCCGGTGCGGCCGCACCATCCGCCGCAGTTCGCCCATGCTGACCCCCAGCTGCTCGTACCGCGTGTTGATCCCAAACCGCCGCATGCCAGCGATATTCCGCTCACTGCGACGACCACGCAGCTCGGCCAGCAAGGCTTGGACGGTTTCGTGCATGTTCGATTCTCAAACAGGGTTAACCACAGAGGACACGGAATACACAGAAAATGAATTCAGGTCTTGGAGGAGCAAACAGAGAGAAGGGAGGGGCTCCTTTCTGGCGCTCTGTTTCCTCCGTTAACTCCTGTGCAAAGATCGGATTCCTTCGGTGTGTTCCGTGTTTTCTGTGGTGATAATCCCCGGTGTTCTTTCCGCAAGACCTGGTCGCCTCGCCGGCCTGACCCACCTTCAGGCCAGCTTGATCAGCAGGGCCGAGGCGTCGGCCTGTTGCCCGGCGTCGCTGGACAGCCAGGTTTTGGCGTGGTCGAGCGCGGCCGGATCCAGCGGCAACCCCATGGCCTTGGCGCGCAGCAGCGTGCTGACGAGCATGAGCTGGGCGCGGGCGTCGGCGGGATTGGCCTTGGCGTTGCTCAGCTGCAGGTCGGCACCCGGGGTGGCGTGATCCGGGGCGAGCACCCCTTTCTCCACGAAAAACTGGGAGAGGGTGGCGCCCAGGGCCTGGATGTGCGCCTGCGGGGCGGACGGAGCCGCGTAGGGCAGGCCGGCGGGCAGCGCGGTCCACTCCATGTAAAGACGGACCTGTTCCTGAAACTGCTTCAACACCGTGTCGGCCGTCGAGGGCGTCCAGCGGGTGGTGAACTGTTTGAGTTCGCGGAATTTCTTCACCTCCCAGATGCGCAGCACGAACTCGAAATCATCGTTCACGTTGCGCACGGCACTGGTGATCACGTAGTCCAGTCCGCCCTTGGTAGTGTCGTTGAGTTCGCGGATGTTCTGCGCCGTCCACTCGGCCGGAAAAAGCACGTGATGCCGGGCGCTGGACACGGCCACGGCCGTCACCGCCTCGTAGCCGGCGGCGGCGGCGAAGGTCTCGGTGAACCACAGGGGCACGCCGCGACAGAATCGGCCGAGCTCGTCCTCTGGCTGGCGGGAACGCTCGACGGTATCGGCCACCCCCAACGTGGCGCACTGGGCGAAGGCCACCTTGCGGAGCTTGCCCTCTTTGCGCGCCACCAGCTGCGGCGCGAGCTCCTCGATCTGGTAGAACCAGATCGGTTTGCTGATGCTGGCGAGGCTGACCTTGTTTTCCACGGGCGCATCGCCGGCGATCTGCTCCGCGGTGGGCGCCACGTGCTCGTGACCGGCCATCAGTTCACCAATCGCGTTGGAAAAACCGAAGAGCCGGTCCTCGAGCTCCGGCCGGTTGAGATCAAACAGGATGTCGAGGAGGTGTTGCGCCGCCTCGACGTTGCGCACGGCGAGATAGGCCTGCAGGAGATTGATGCCCGTGGCCGGACCGTGCCGCGCGGCATCGTAACGCTGCGCGATGAACTCGATCAGCTCGTTCACGTGGCCGTGCACGCCGAGATCCCCGGAAATGGTCACCAGCACGTCGGGCCGGTTGCCGGCCGTAGCCAGCACCTCTTCGTGGATGGCAAGCGCCCCGGGCAGGTCCCGGGCCGCCAGCTTGGCCCGCGCCTCGGCCAGGCGTGACATCACACCGCCGACCACCGCGGGCTTTTCGCCGCCCGGTTGGCCGGGTTCGTTGGACTGTGGTTTGCCGGATGCGAAACGATCAAATAATCCCATAAGCTTTGAGCAAACGGATCGGACGCGCCGAAGCGATGCGAATTTGCCACCGGCCTCTGCGGGAATGACCCCGTTGCCAAATCCGGGTGCCGTCAAGCGACACCCCTTCACTCTGGTGACATCGTCGGAAACTCGTTGGACGAAGCCCGGGGCCGCCTCAGCTCCCGCTGCCGAGCAGGGCGGGTGGGATGCCGGCGCGAACCTCGATCGTCGCCAGTACCTTGGGCACATACATTCGCGTCTCGGCCGGAAGCGCTTCGGCAATTCCTGCGAAGGTGCGCGCGTTTTCCTTCTTCAACGTCCGTCCGACCCGACCCTCGCCAGCGTTGTAGGCGGCGAGGACCAACGGCCAGTCGCCAAAGCGGCCATGCAGGGCGCGCAGGTAGCGGGCGGCGGCGCGCGCCGATTTTTCCGGGTCCGTGCGCTCGTCGGGCATGAATGTCTGCAGGCCGAGGCTCTTGGCCGTGTCGGGCATGAGTTGGAAAAGCCCCCGGGCGCCCACCGGACTGCGGGCGGTGGGGTTGAACGTCGACTCGGTCTCGGCCAGCCACGCAAGTGCCGGAGGCACGCCCTCCTCGACGAACACCTTTTGCAGGCGCGGCAGCAGGGCGGACGCCCGCGCCGGGGCGGCCCGGGACTTCATGCGATCGAGCCACAGGCCGTAACTGGGAATCTCCTGCACGTCGCCTGAGGGTGGCGGCGTGGGCTCAGCACCGGGCCGCACCGGCGGGGTGGGGGTGGGCGAAGGCCGGGGTTTGGGTGTGGCGGCGGCGACCGCCTGCCGGGCGGCCGTGATGTAATCAAGCCGCTCTTCCAGCCAGTCGGCGTAATCCTGATAATCCGGCAAAGCGCGCAACGCGACCAAGGCCGCGCGGGCCTCCGGCTCATACGCCGCGAGGCGGCGCAGATCGTTGCTCGCGAGCGCCGCCTGCAGGCGCGTGGCAAACTCATCCCAGTCCTGCTTTGAGGGAAACTCGAACGCCTCCTTGATCTCATCCGGCGCAAAGGCCTCGAAAAGCTGCTGGCCAAAGGCCAGCGCCTGGGCGGCGTCCAGGGTCTCCCCGATGCTCTCCAACGGCGCGGCGGCATGGTTGGTTTCCGGGAAGGGCATCACGCGGTCCCGCACCAGGCGCTCCCGCACCAGCGCTTTGACCCGCAACCCAGGACGCTCCGTCCAGGTGATTGCCGGCTCCCCAAAGTACCGGGCCGTGTTTTTCGCGCCCCAATCGGTGGTGGCGATGCGATAGCGGCGCGCGGGATCCACGGTCTCCGGCCCGCTGGCTAGATTGAACTCGCCCCCTCGCTGGGCAAACGAAGTTTCCGGTCCCTGGTTGGCCGCCGCAAGCAGCGCCTGCAGGCGGGCACCGTCGACCTCGGCCGTGCAAACCGTGCCGTCGAAGCGCACGCAGGCGTCGAATTCCATCTGCGTCACATCCCCCGCCGGCAGGCCGCCGCCAAGCGTGGTGTTGCCGATGAAGGCCGCGTCCACGTCCGCGCCTTCGCGCAGGATCTGCGCGACGAAGCGCCCGGACTCGGCCGTGTCCAGCGCGCGCGTGGTCTGGCCGACGATGGCCCGTTCCTCGGCGGTGAGGTAACGGGCGCGCACGTCGCGGATGAGATGCGCGAGCTCGGGATCCTCCGGCCCGTCGGCCGGGACGGGTACCTGCTCAATTTCCCAGCGCAAGCCGCCCCCCTCATCCCGGCAGAGCCAGGCCAGCGAGACATACTGGGTCCACGAACCCGACTGGAAATAGCGGGTGCGCCCAAAGGGTTGGACGAAGCGCAGGTGATTGTGAGCGCCGGAAAACAGCGTGCCGTCCGGCACGAGCGCAAGCAGTTCGCGGTCGGCGGCCAGACCGCAATGACTGAGGACAATGGGCAGCGGGACGGATTTTCCCTCGGGAGCCAGCAGTTTGGGGAAATGCTCGCGCGCCCAGACGACGGGATTCGCCAGGTCGAGCGTGGGCCGCACGGCCACCCGGTAGGTGGAGAGGGCATCGGTGGCGAGACCGACGACCGTCGCGGTGTGCGCGCCGAGCGTGAGCGGCGCCGACGCGGGGGCGAAGGGCTGGCTGGTGCCGCGGTTGACGATGTTGCTGATCACGCGGACGCCGACCACCTCGGCGCGCCGCACGGTTTCCTCCAGCTCGAAATAGTCCGCCTCGTGATTGCCGAGGTTCAGGATCGTCGGGGCGCGGCGCACCAAGGCCGCATACAGGGCCAGATCGACCTCGCCCCCGCTGCGACGGGCGAGGCTGTTGCCGTACTCCTGCGTGTCCCCATTGAGCAGAATCGCCATCGGCAGGCCCGGATTGTCGGCCTTGATCCGGTCGACCAAGGCGAGGTACTGCGCCGTGCGTTCGTAGGCGGAATGCATATCGCCGGTGACAACCAGCACGGCCTCGGCACCGGCCGGCGCGCCGACGAGGTGGCCAAGCCCTTGCAGGGCAATCAGCAGAAGAAATAGGACCGGACGCCGCATGTACCGTGAATCTGAGGGAGATCCGACCGCGTGCAAGCCCGGTGGTTTCCCGCGTTGACCGGACGGCCTGTGCGGCTAGTTAGACCCCTCCCAGGAATGAATCGCGTCTATATCAAGACCTACGGTTGCCAGATGAACGAGCGCGACAGCGAGGCTGTCGCCGCGTTGCTCCGCGCCCGCGGCTACCGCATGGTGTCGGACGAGGATTCCTGCGACGTGATGCTGCTCAACACCTGCAGCGTGCGCGACATGGCCGAGCAGAAGGCCATCGGCAAGGCCGGCCACATCCTCAAGCAGAAGAAGCGCAACCCGCGCTTCATCCTCGGGATCCTCGGCTGCATGGCCCAAAACCGGGGCGCGGAGCTCCTCGACGCCTTGCCAGACGTCGACCTGATCGTCGGGACCCAGAAATTTCACCAGGTGCCCGACTACCTCGACAACCTCCGGGCCGCCCAGGACGCCGGTGCGCCCATCGGGTCGACCATCGTGGACATTGCCGAGGAAACCGGTTCGCAGAACACGATTCGCGACCACGTGCTCGAGGACCGTCAGGTCACCGCCTTCGTCTCCATCCAGCAGGGCTGCAACATGGACTGCGCCTTCTGCATCGTGCCGAAGACGCGGGGTGACGAGCGCTCCCGGCCCATGGATGAGATCGTGCGCGAGTGCGAGGAACTCGCCGCCCGCGGGGTGCGCGAGATCACCCTCCTCGGCCAGATCGTCACCAGCTACGGCCGCCGCGATTACACCCACACCGACGGCGTCACGCCCTTCGTGCAGCTGCTTGAGCGCGTCAACGCCATCCCCGGCATCAAGCGCATCCGCTTTACCTCGCCCCACCCGCGCGGTTTCAAGGACGACCTGATCCAGGCCTACGGCCGGTTGGAAAAACTCTGCGAGTACGTGCACCTCCCGCTCCAGTCGGGCAGCGACCGCATCCTCAAGGCCATGAACCGGCCCTACTCGCGCGACCGCTACAAGCAGATCGTCGACGACCTGCGCCGCGTGCGACCCGACATGTATTTCTCGACCGACATCATCGTCGGTTTCCCCGGTGAGACGGAGGAGGAATTCGCCCAGACCCGCGAGCTTTTCGAGGCCTGCAACTACGACATGGCGTACGTCTTCAAGTACTCGATCCGCTCCGGCACGCCGGCCGCGACGCTCGAGGACCAGATTTCCGACGAGGTGAAGGAGGCCCGCAACGCCACGCTGCTGAAGATCCTTGAGGCCAACTCCAACCGCCGCAACGCCACCCTGCTCGGCACCACGCAGGAAGTGCTGGTCGAGGGTCCGGACAAGAAGGGCGTCGGCTACATGGGCCGCACCCGCGGCAACCGCATCGTGCACTTCGCCGCCACCGAGCGCCTCATCGGCGAACTGGTCCCGGTCAGGATCGAGCGCGTGTCGACGGCGGTGCTGTACGGCTCGCTCACCCTCACGGGAGTTGAAGTTTAAGTTATCAGTTGAAGAACCAGCCCAGACTTTCAGCTCGTCGTCACCGGTAACTTCAACTTCAACTTGTCGCTTCAACTGTTCCATGAGCCTCTTCCTCGCCACGCTTCTGCCCGGTCTGTTTCTCGTCCTCTTGGGCGGCTTGCTCTGCTGGAACGGCGCTCCGGTCGCGGCGCAGGCCAGGGCCCTGCCGCGTTCGCGGGCCGCGGCTTACCTGTTTTTCGGCCTCGGCGCCGCGTTTTTTCTGTGGCGACTGTCCCGGACCGGTGAGTCCGATCTGATCTTCTTCAAGACACCGGCGCCGGTGATGATCGGCTTCGCCGTGCTGGCCGTGCTGGCCTTCATCTACACGCCCGATTTCCTGGCGGTGCGCGGTCTCTGCGTGCTCATGCTGCTGGCCGCCGAGCCGCTCCTCTACGCGGCGTACATGGAATGGACCCACCCGCAGCGCCTGCTGATGGTGTCCGCCGTCTATGTCGGTCTCACCGCCGCCCTGTATCTCGCCGCCTACCCGTACCGCCTGAGGGATTTCTTCGACTGGCTGTTCCGCACACCCTCCCGGCCGCGGCTGCTGGGGGCCGGGTTGCTCGCCTACGGTCTTGCGACCGCGGCGGCGGCCTTTACCTACTGAGCGATGTCTGCCGCGCAGAACGCCCTGATCATCCTCGCCGGCCCCGCCGGGGTGGGCAAAAGCACGCTGTGTGACCGGGTGGTCCGCGAGGTGCCCGGCTTCGAGCGGGTGATCACCGCCACGACACGTCCGCCCCGGCCCAACGAGATCAACGGCCGCGACTATCATTTTCTTTCCGAGGCGGAATTCGACGCGCGCCTGCAGGCCGGGGCCTTTTTGGAATGGGCCTGGGTGCACCGCAAATACCGTTACGGCACGCTGCAGTCCGCCGTGCTCGACCGGCTGCCGCACACGAGCCTGATCATGAACATCGACGTGCAGGGCGTGCGCAGCATCCGCGCCGCCGCCCTCGTCGACCCGCGCCTGAAGGGCCGGGTGGTCACCATGTTTGTCGCCCCCGACTCGATGGAAGTCCTGCGCGAGCGCCTGGAAGGCCGCGGTCCGGTCAACGCCGAGGAACTCGCCCGCCGCCTGCAGAGCGCCGAGCTCGAACTGGCCGAACGCAACAACTACGACTACGTGATCCACAGCGGCACGAAGGAACAGGACTTCCGCGCCCTGCTGGACTTCTGGGCGCAAGCGCAGAAGAAGCTGGCCGGCGCATGACCGCCGGGCACGGCGTTCATGCCTTGGGCGCTGATAAGCCCGATGCTTCGGCTGGGCTGTAGCCGGCCTCGTTAAGGCCGGACCGGGGTCAGCGACCCCGGCTACAGTCAAGCGGTCATTCAAAGCCCCGCAGCAAGCCGGGGCTCTTTTCTCAGCGTCGGGGGGCGGGAGCAGGGCGGGGCTCAACGAATTTCACGCCCATGCCGGTCATGCCCATGCGGACCTGATCGAGGCGCTGGTCCGTGGCCGTGCGCTGCGGCGGCGTGAGTTGCGCGGCGGCGGCGTTGCGCCGGGCCACCGCGTCGGAGCCGAGGTCGGCGGCGAGCGCGAAGTAGACGTAGGCCTGCACCGGATTCTTGGGATGACCCTCCGACCCCTCGTGCAACGATCCGAGGAAGAACGCGGACGTCGCGTCGCCCAGCGTGACCAGCGCGGCGTGATGTTCCCCGGCCTTCACGATGTCGCGGGCCAGTCCGTAGGTGCCGCCTTTTTCGTAGGCGCGGGCCAGCTCGCGATGCGCCTCCTGGTTGCCCTGCTTGGCCGCCGTGCCGAGCAACTGGAACGCGCGGACGTTGTCCGGCTTCCCGCCATCACCCTCCGCCAGCATCTTCGCCAGCACGACCATGGCGGGCGGATCGCCGGCGGCGACGCCCGCTTCACCGGCCCGGAGCGCCTCAGCCGTGAAGGCGGCGATCAGCACGGCTTCGTCTGCAGTCGGTTTCCGTCTGGCATCGATCGCCTTGAGCCGGAGCAGGGCGCGTTCGCGCAGCGCGGACTGCGCGACCCGGGCGTGGGCGCCCGTCACCCCGAGGGCGGCGGCGGCCCGGAAATGGCGGCGCGCCATCACCTCGTTCTTCGGGGCGCCCCCCATGCCGTTGGCCTGGGCGTAGCCGAGGGCATCGTGCGCCCCCGCATGGCCGGCGGCGGCGGCCTGCCGCCACATCGCCACGGCGGCGGCCTCGTTCTTGGCCAGGAGAAACTTGCCGGGGGCATCGATCGCCTCGATGCCGGTGGAGAGGCAGTCGCCATAGTGGTAGCGGGCCTCATTGACGCCGGCCTCGGCGGCAACGCGCAGTTGCTCGAGCTTCGCCTCGATTTGCTCATCCCCGATCCGGTTGACGATCCACACCCAGGCGTCGACCGCCTGACTGGACCGGTGCCCGGCCTGCGCATGCTTCTCCAGCAGCCGGTAGAGTTCCTTGTCGCTGATATCACTCCTGTAGTCCCCGGCTTGGTAGTGGCGAACGAGCGCATCCGCGTCGCCGCTTTTGGCGAGGGCGAGGCGGGACGCGGACGTCTCGCCGATGGGGGCGGGCTTGGGATTGACGGCGTCCTCGCGCTGCACGCGCTCCCATTCCTTCTTTCCCTCGGGATGGTTGGCCTCGGCCAGCTTGCGATAGAGTTCGCGGGCGCGCGCCATATCGCGCGGCTGGCCGACGCCGGCCTCGAGCGATTGGGCGAGCTGAAGCTGGGCGATGCGCATGTTTTTGGCCGCCACCTTTTCCAGCCAGCTCGCGGCCTGGGCTTCATCGGTCGGCGTACCGGGAAAGCCGTCGCGATAGGCAAAGGACACGAGCAGCATCGCGGGGTTGAACCCGGCGTTCGCGGCCTTGAGGAGCCATGGGAACGCGTCCCGCAGGCCGGCTCGCTGGGGGTTGGGGCCGGGTGGGGGGCAGAGCGCCTCGGCGAAAGCATACCAATCGCGCGCCGTGGCCGCAGGGGCCTCGGCCTTGGCCTTCAGAGCCTGTTGGGCTGGCGTGAGCGGAGGGAGCGGGGGGGTGGGCGGCGGCGGGTTGAGGCGCGCATGCTGCTCGGCCAGCTGGGCCATAACCTTGGCGTTGGTTTGGTGGACGGCCGCGGAATCCTTCTTTGCATCGCCCGTGTCCGGCAGCTGCATCTTGGCGAGAATCTCCTCCTCAGCGGTGAGGGCGCGCGGCGGCGGGGCCATCTCCTTCGCGGCGGGCGCCGGCGCGGCCGGGGCAACAAAGGACAGCATCACGTCGCTGATCGAGCCCCCGGTCGGGCCGGCCACCGCCGGGTTGGGAGGCAGTTTCATTTTCTCGCGCAGTTCCACCACGAACCCTCCGGCTCCGCGATGGCCTTGTTCGGCGGCCTTTTCATACCAGAGCAGCGCCTCGGGCAGGTTCACGGGCACGCCCTCGCCCTTTTCATAAAGGGAGCCGAGATCGAAGCTGGCGTTGCTGCTGCCGAGCGCCGAGGCCTTCTTCCACCATTCGATGGCTTTCGCGTGTTCCTTGGCGCGATAGGCGGAGGCGCCGAGGATCTCGGCCGACTCAAGGGTCTGGCCTTCGAGCGAGGCCTGCGCCTTCCGGATCCATTTCTGCTCATCCTCATCAGTGGTGGCGGCGAGAGCCCGGTCAAACCACTGCCGGGCCTGCGCGAGATCGGGCGCCCCGCCCACGGCATCGCGGAGATACTCGCCATAGAACAACATCCCGCGGACCGAGCCGGCCTCGGCGGCCTTCCGATACCAGATGCGGGCCTGCGGCAGATCTTTCACGACATCCTCGTCGGCGAACATCGGCACGCCGCTGTGCAGGTGCCCGAGATAGAGCATCGCTTGCGCCTCCCCGAGCGCGGCCGCCTGCTCCCAGAACTTGCCGGACTCCTCGAATCGATCCTTGTTGCTGGCCTCCATGCCCAGGGCGAGTTCCCAACTCCCAGCTCCGGCAAACCTCTCCTTAAATTTCTTCTGCTCCGCGAGCACCCACTCCTCCCCGGTCGCGGCCGCCTTGTCCAGCCAGGCCCGGCCCTTGGCGAGATCGCCCAGCCCTTTCTTGTCTTCCAAGTAGAGCCAGCTGAGTTCCATCATCGAGGAGAGGTGGCCGGCGGTGGCAGCCTGTTCCAGGAGACGGATCCATTCCTGATTCTTGCCTTTGATCCGGGCCGCAAAGGCCTGGTCGGCGAGGGCTTCACCTTGGTTCAAGGCGGCGGCGGGGGCCTTGCCGTCGCCATTGCTGAGCGCGCGCTGGGCCTTTTCGTCGAGCTGCTGGCGGGCGAACTGCGCCTGGGCCGCGGCATCACCCTGCAACACCTTGGTCGCGAGGGCGGCTTGTTGGAGGATCGGGTTGTCCTTGATCGGATCGTAGGCCGGCGCGCTGGGGGGCGGGTTCGACAACGCGGCGACGACCCCTTGCTGGGCATTGCGCAAGGCCTGCTGCTCGTTGCGTTGGGCGAGGAGGAGCTGGAGGCCGGCGTCGCGCTTGAGATTATCCACGAGGGCCTGGGCATTGGCCTGGCCCTTGGCGGCCGCCTTGATGAGCCAATCGTGCGCGGCGAGCGGATCGCGCAAGACGCCTTCGCCCTGAAGGAGGCAAAAACCGGCGTTGAGTTGGCCGACGGCGTCGCCTAGTTCGGCCGCGCGCAGGAAGCGGGCATAGGCGGCGGCCTTGTCGACCGGACGGCCCTGCCCGCGGAAAAGTAGGTTGCCCAACTCTGCTTCAGCGGTGCCGCTGCCTTTCTTCGCCGCCTCGGAAAACCAATGGTAGGCGCGGCCAAAGTCCTGCACGAAACCGTTGGTGCCATCGCGGTAGTTGATGCCAAGCGCGACGGCGAGAGTCGGGTCGGAGGAGTGGAGCTTCTCGCGCTGTTCGCCGTTGAGGAATTGGAACTCCGCCTGCACCCAATCGAGTTCGGTGAGCCTGGCGCGCTCATCGACGCTGAGCGTCTTGAGGCGCACCATGCCGGTAAGCGAGTCCACGAGCTGCAACTGCTCGCGGGCTGTGGCATTGCCTTGCGCGGCGGCCTTGGCATACCACCCGCGGGCCTGATCGAGGTCCTTGGCCACCCCAAGACCGTAATGGTAGCTACGCGCGAGATTGGTCTGACCCGACGCGTAACCGGCCTCGGCAGCACGGCGGTAGTGCACGAGCGCGAGTCCGTGATCCTGCGGAAATCCGCAGACGCCGCGCTCGAAGTTGGCTCCGATCACGTTGTCAAACTGCGGGCCGCCTAACTGGTCGGTGGTGGCCTTTTCCGTCTGGGCTCGCTGGGCGGCGGTGAGCTTGCCGCGCAAGTGGGCGAGGGCCTTCTCGAAACCGGCGCGCGAATTCGTGCCGAAACCGCCGTCGGGCAGCTGGAGGCGGAGGTCGGCCTGCGCGATCCGCTCGCGCAGGAGCAGGGCGCGGTAGGCGAAGTCCGGTCGGTCGTCGCGCAGGTAATCATGCAACATCACGAGGCCGTCCGCGTGCAGGCTGGTGGTGATCGCGTCGCCCCACTTGATCATGTCGGCGTCGAGGTAGCCGAGTTTGTAGTTCTTGCCGGAGGTCGGCTGGCCATTCAGCCCGGCGGAGAAATCGGCGACGATGGCTCTGGTGATTTCCCCGACGCGGACGCGGAAAAGCCGAAACGCCGCGTCGGCATCGCCCTTGGCGGCGAGCTCGCGGTCGGCCGCGGCCTGTTTGGCGGAGGCCGCGGCTTGGGTGGCGGCGGTGGCGGCGTCCTTGGCAAGCGCGGCGAGTCGCTCCTGCGCGGCGGCGTGGTTTTGCGCGGCGGCTTTTTCTAGCCAGGCTTTCTTGGCGGCGTCGGTCTCGGCGGAGAGCCAGTGCGTGGCGGCGAGAAACTGCGCCCCGGGGTGGCCGGCGCGGGCGGCGGACATGATCCAGCGGAAGTCCGTGGCGTTGCGCTGCGGGTCAGGGTAAGATGGGCCGGTGTGCTTGTTGCTCTCGATCTGCCGGCGTTCGATGTCGGCGAGGCCGAGCTGATACATGGACTCGGCGTCGCCCGCGGCGGCGGCCGTGCGGTGCTCGTCGAGGGTGAGGACCTTGGGCGCCGCGGGAACAGGTTTCGGCGTGGGGGCTGCGGCCATCGCGGGAACACGCTTGGGGTCGGGCTTGGCGACCTGGGCGGCAATCTCGTTCAAGCGGGCGAGAGCGATTTCGGGGGCGGTCGGGGCCGCGGCGATAGTGGCCGCGGTTTTATTCATCCAGCCGCGGCTCGGGTCGTCAGCGGACACGAGTGTGGCGGCGCGTTGCAGCCAGAATTTCGCCAAGGCTGGGTCAGCGGGGATGCCGTAGCCGTTGAGCAAGGCTTCCGCGTGACGCGTCATCGCCTCGGTGTCGCCAAGCTGCGCGGCCCGCGCATACCAAACGCGCGATTGCGGCACATCGCGCGGCACTCCGTCACCGTTGTTGAGGGCCATGGCGAGCCGGCTCATGGCGGTGCGATGCTGCTGCTCCGCGGCTTTTACCAGCCACGAGGCTGCCTCGGCTTGGCTCGTCAGCTGGCCGGAAACGCCGAGGACGAACTGGGCCTCGGGCGCGCCTTGATGGGCGGCGGCGGTAAGCTTGGCGAGACCATCAGGTTTGGTGAGCAGCATCTCGGCCTCGCGGCGGGACAGGCCCGCGTAGAAGGGGAAACTGGCTAGGGTCTGCTGGGCGAGCGGCAAGCCTTGCGCGGCGGCGAGCATCAGCCAGCGGGCCGCCTCGGCCCTGTCGCGCGTCGGGCCGCGGCCATAGCCAAAATCGAGAGCCAGGTCATATTGCGCGGAGCCAACGCCCTGCTCGGCGGCCTTGCGGCGCCAGATGAACGCTTCGTCGGGAGCCTCGGCCAGGAGCACGCTGGCGAGATCACTTTGCGCGTATTTTTCGCCGAGTTCGGCGGCCCGGCGGAGGTAACGCAGCGAATCTTCGAGTGAGTAAAAGAGCTGATCGTCGCGATTGCCCAGTAATTCGTAGAGCTTGTGGGCGGCCTTGGCGTCCCCGGCATCCGCAGCTTGGCGCAGGCGGGCAATCTCGTCGGCCTGCCCGCGGGCGTCGGCCAGTTCCTGCAGCCGGGAGTCAGCGATCTCCGCGTAACTGGTGTCGCTACCGGCCTTGGCTTTGGCCCGCTTGAGCCACTCCTCGGCTTTGACGAAATCAACCTTGGTTCCGTGCCCCTTCGTATAGAAGTCTGCGACCATGAGCATCGACGAAACCTGCCCCCCTTGGGCAGCCTTGATGAAAGCGGTGAGCGATTTGGCGTGGTTCTGTTCCAATCCGCCGAGGCCCTCGAAATAGATGACGCCGAGATGGCTGGCGGCCTCGACGTTACCCTTGGCCGCGGCGGCCATCAGCCAGCGCTCCAGCCGGGGCCACTCCACGGGCACCCGCTGATCATCCTCGTCCCCATCCACGTTGTCCAGGCGGTTGATCACATGGTTGGCGAGGTCAATCTGGGCAGCGACATCGCCGGATTGGGCCTTTTTCAGCAGCGTCGCCACATCGCGACCGTCCTCGGTCTGTTCGGCCAGTGCCGGCCGCCAGAGGCCCAGTCCGAACATGCATACCACTACGCGAAGAACCGATCGGAGCGGGAGGCAGGTCATGCCCCAGTGTGCCCGTTTCCCGGCGATTCGGCAATACGTAGACCTGCGTAGGCCGCTTGCGTGGCGGCCGGTCGCGCACATTGTGCGGGGCCCACTCCTTCTGCCCGCCTCCGATGAAAACCACCTTTCCCGTCACCGACCACTGCGATGGCGCGCGGTTTTTCAACCCGCACGGCCCGTCCGCCCGGGCGTTCTCGGATCTGCCGAAGTGGTGGTGGCAGCGGCTGCGCGGATCGGCGACGCCCTGGCCAAAGCAGGTGCCGCCGCCCGTGCCGGTGACGCTGGCTGACAACGTTGCCCCGGGGCAGATGGCCGCCACCTGGCTCGGTCATGCCACGTGGCTTTTGCAGCTGCCCGGCCTCACCATCCTCACGGATCCCGTCTTTGCGTCGCGCGCCGGCCCGTTTGGGTTGTTCGGACCCAAGCGCGCCCAACCCGCCGCGCTGCGGCTCGGCGAGCTGCCGCGCATCGATCTCGTGCTGGTCAGTCACAATCACTATGACCACCTCGACCTCTCCTCCCTGCGCTGGCTGGCCCAGCACCGGCGGCCACAAGTGGTCGTGCCGCTCGGCTTGAAATCCTGGTTGGAATCGCGCGGGGTGGGCAACGTCGCGGAACTCGACTGGTGGCAGTCCCATTTCCCTGGTGCGGGCACGGAGGTGGTCGGCACGCCGGCGCAGCACTGGAGCTCACGCTCGCCGTGGGACCGTTGCCGCACCCTGTGGGGGGGCTATGGGGTGAAGACCGGCGCCGGCAGCCTCTTCTTTGCCGGTGACACCGGTTGGGGCCCTCATTTTGCCGAGGTCCAGGCCAGGCTCGGTGCGCCCGGCTGCGCCTTGCTGCCCGTCGGCGCCTACGAACCGCGCTGGTTCATGGAACCCGTGCACATGAATCCTGCGGAGTCCGTGCGCGCGCATCTCGCCCTTGGCGCCCGCGTGAGCCTCGCGATGCACCACAGCACGTTTTGCCTCACGGATGAAGGCTGGGATGAGCCGGTGCGTGCGCTGGCGGTCGCCCGCCGGCAGGAAGGCATTCCCGACGACGCTTTCCGCACTCCGGTCGCCGGCGAGACCGTGCTGGTTGCGCTGGCCTAGCGACCGCGGCTCGACACGGAGGATCCGTTTCGCTTGGCTGCTCCGGCGCGGGCCGGCGCATTTCCCCATGAAACCTCTCTTGCTTGTCCTGCTGGCGGCCTCGTTGGTCGCCAATGTCGTGCTGGGTCTGCTGGCCCGGCATTCGTCTGCCAACGGAACCGACGCGGCGAATGCCTCCGTCGTATCGGACACTCTCCCCGCCAGCCCCCTGAAAAGCGGTGACGCTCAGGCAAACCCCACCCGCAACGCGACCGGAAGCGTGGCCAAGGGGTCCGGGGCTGTGGTCGGCGCAGTGTGGCCCGGCGTCGCCAAGACCGAACAGGACATGCACCGGGTCGTCGCCGACCTGCGGGCGGCCGGCTACCCGCCGGAGATCATCCGGGCCGTGGTCAACGAGCTGTTGAAACAACACTTTGCGGGCCGGGAGCCCAACGCCGGCCAGCCCTTCTGGAAACGCAGCGTTCCCAGCCCCGAGACTGTCGCCGCCCAGACCGCGCTCAGTAACGAGCGCCGCAGCCTCTTCGAATCCTTGCTCGGTCCCGACGGCCGCCCCTCCGCCCTGCTCGACAACGACGCCCGCGAGCGCCGCTACGGCAATTTGTCCAACGACAAGATCGATGCGATCGCGCGCATTGAGCAGGACTACAATGAAATGTCCGCCGAGGCCTGGGCCAAACGCCGCGGCAACGCCCTCACCAGCATGGAGAGCACCATGCAGACCCAGCAGCTCATGGAGGCCGAGAAGCGCGCCGACCTGGCCGCCGTGCTGAGCCCGGAGGAAATGGCCCAGTACGAGATGCGTACGTCGAGCACCGCGCGCACCTTGATGAACAACCTGCGGAACGTGGAGGTCTCCGAGGCCGAGTACGCCCGTCTTTATCAGGCCCAGAAGGCCTTCGATGCCGCCAACCCGATGCGGGCCACCATGGACGCCGCAGCCTTTGCCCAGCGGCAACAGTCCCAGTTGGCGATGAACTCGGAGGTCCGTTCCGTTCTCGGCGATGCCCGCTTCTACACTTATCTGGAAGGTGCCGACCGCAACTACGCGAGCGTGGCCCAGGCCATGGCCAAATACCCTGCCGTCACCCCGGCCGCCACCTATCAGGTTTATCAACTGCAGGTGGAACTGCAGGGCTCGATGTCCCAGATCGCCCGCGGCGGCCGGCTGACGCCCGAACAGACCGCGGAGCTCCGCACCACCGTGGAATCCTACAACACCCGCCTGGAAGCCCTGATCGGCACCGAAGCCGCCAACGCCTACCGCAATCAGGGCTCGGGCCGGATCTTCAGTTCGTTCCGAAACCTTCCCGGCGCGGCCGCGCCGACGAAGTAAGGTCTGTTGTGGTGGAGGGCTGATCTTCCGATCAGCCGCGGCCGGTCAGGACACCGGCTCTCCGAAGATCAAATCCTCGCGCACCACGCGTCTATCACCGCGGCTTGTTGCGGAATTCCGCGCTCTTGCGCAGGCTGTCGCGCACGTCGCTCTCGGTCCAACCGCGTTCCAGGACGTTGCGGCGATAGGTGCGCAGACCGCTCTCGTCCGCCTCGCGGCCCAGCACGTCCCGGTAGGCGCGGCGCACGATCAGGTCGGCGGCTTCCCGCCGGTAGTTGTCCTCGGTGCGCAGGTGATCCCGCAGCATCCGCTCGGTCCAGCCTTGGTCCATCAACCGCATCCGGAAGTCGCGCAATTCACCGGCCGAAGGTTCGCGGCCCAGCAATTCTCCGAAAACGCCCTTGATGATCTTCTCGGGGTCCATGCGCGGCCGATCAGGCCCGGGCCCCGGCCCGGGACGACCCGGATCCCTGTCCCGACCGCGCGCCCATTCGACGCGGATGGAGGAAATGCGGTCGTTCCAGGTGGTGCCCACGCCACCCGAGACCAGGCGTCCGGTGAGATCGCGGGCGCTCTCGGTCAGGCGCATGGCCTCGCCCCGGTAGCCGGCATTTTCATAGACGTAGACCTCCACATTGCCCTCCAGCCGCAGGGAGGAGATGGCGTCGTTCAGTTTCGAACCATGATCGAATGTCCGGCCCGACATGTTCTCGATGGCCTCGCCCGGATAGAGCACCAGCCCGTCTCCGCCATAGCCCGCATGTTCAAAAAGGATGACCCGGGCTTCCTCGCGCCGGCGGTTGTCCGGGCGGCGATCGTTGTCCCGGTAATCAGCACCGAGGCTGGTGACCAAACCAAGGAGACAGAGCGACAGGCGGAAAGTGGCGGTGTTCATACCAGTGGGACGCAGCCCGGACGGCGTTTATTCACTTTCAGGCTCAATAAAATGGCAACCCTTGCTCACCGGATTGAGCGCGGCGGCATGGACGACCAAAAGGGCGGTCTGCACGGCGTTGCGCAACTCGATGAGGTCGCGCGTGGGGCGGCAATCACGATAGAACGCCTGGATATCCTCCCTCAGTTCCAAGAGGATGTGCCGCGCCCGCGCCAGCCGGCGGGGCGAACGGATGATGCCGGCATAATTCCACATCGTCTGGCGGATCTGCTGCAGATCCTGCCGGATGAGCAACGGATCGGCGACCTTCACCGGACTCTGCCACCCGCGGGGCTGGGGTTGGCCGTTCTTTCCCTGATTGGTTGGCAACTCCGCAAGGTCGGCGAGGGCCGCGGCCTTGGCGGAGACCAGGCATTCCAGGAGAGAAGTACTGGCGAGCCGGTTGGCCCCGTGCAGGCCGGTGCAGGCGGTCTCGCCGATGGCGTTGAGGTGGCGGACATTCGTGCGGCCGTGCAGGTCGGTGTGGACCCCGCCGCAGGAGAAATGCGCCGCCGGCACGACCGGGATCGGCTCGCGCGTGATGTCGATGCCGTTCGCCAGGCAACGCTCATAAATGCCGGGAAACCGTTCGCGGATGAACTCGGGCTTGAGTGCACCGAGATCCAGGTAGGCGGAAGTGTCCGCCGTTTCCGCCAGATGGCGCCGGACCGCCCGGGAAACGATGTCGCGCGGCGCGAGCGAGCCGAGCGGGTGCACCCCGTCCATGAAACGCTTGCCGTGCGAGTCGACCAGCACCGCCCCTTCGCCGCGCAGGGCCTCGGTGATCAGAAAAGGCTGCGCGCCCTTCTTGAAGAACACGGTCGGGTGAAACTGGACGTACTCCAGGTCCATGAGCCGGGCACCGACGCGATACGCCATCGCCACGCCGTGGCCGACGCTGCCGGGCTGGTTCGTGGTGTGTTGGAAAATTCCGCCGAGGCCACCGGTGGCGAGAATGGTTTTCCGGGCGACAAAGGCCGTGACATCGCCGGTCGCGGTGTCCAGCGCGTAGCAACCGAAGCAGGTGAGCGGCTCGTAGCGGTCGCGCGGTTCGGCGGAGTTGTGCGAGAGGGTGAGCAGGTCAACCGCCACGAAGCCGCTGCGACGCGTGATCCCCGGCGTCGCGTCCACCTTGGCGGCAACGGCCGCGAGGATGGAATGTCCGGTCGTGTCCTTCGTATGGATGATGCGCCGCTCGTGGTGCCCGCCCTCGCGCGCGAGTTCCAGGTCGCCGGAGGCCACGCGATCAAAGCCGACGTTCAGTTCGTCGAGCAGCAACTCCTTCACCGCCGCCGGTCCCTCGGTGACGAGCTGGTCGATCGCCGCCGGATTCGCCGTGCCGTCGCTCGCCTCCAGAATGTCCTGACTCAGGCTGCGCGGATCCGGCGAGGTATCGTAGATGATGCCGCCCTGCGCCCAGTCACTGTTGGCCTGCAACGGTTCGGCGAGGGAAAGCAGTTCCACCTTTTTGCCGCCCTTCGCCGCGTGCAACGCATAAGCCGAGCCGGCAAGGCCGGCCCCCAGAACGAGGCAGTCGGTGTGGATGGTTTTCATTGAAATTCGGGGGCGGGCGGGGCGTCCCATGAGCCGCGCCTCATCCGGTGGATTCGCTCTACCGTTTGATCGTCTCTTTCAAATCCAGGCTGAGATCAGCCGCGGCCACGGAGTGGGTGAGGGCGCCGATACTGATGATGTCCACGCCGGGCAGGGCGTAGTCACGCAGGGTGTCGTACTTGACCCCGCCGGAGACCTCGACTTGGGCGCGCTTGGCGATGGCGGCGACCGCGAGCTTCACCTGCGCCGGGGTCATGTTATCCAGCAGAATGATGTCGGCCCCGGCCAGACAAGCCTCCTTCACCTCGGCGAGGGACTTCGCCTCGACCTCCACTTTCGCCCCGTGCGAGGCGGCGGCGCGGCACAGCTTGACGGCCTTCGTCAGCGAGCCGGCGGCGGCGATGTGGTTGTCCTTGATGAGCACCTGCTCGCCAAGCGAGCTGCGGTGGTTGAAGCAACCACCGGTGCGCACCGCGTATTTCTCCAGCGCGCGCCAGCCGGGCGTGGTCTTGCGCGTGTCGACGACCCGCACGCCGGTGCCCTGGACCGCCGCCGCGTATCGCGCGGCCTGCGTCGCGATGCCGGACAGGCGTTGCAGGAAATTCAGGGCCGTGCGCTCGGCCGTCAGGATCGAGCCCGTCGACCCCTCCACGCGCAACACCACCGCCCCTTTTTTCACCCGGTCTCCATCCTTCGCCATCAGGCGGATTTTCAGGGTGACGTCGGTTTTTTCAAAGACCCGGGCCGCGACCTCGAGTCCGCAGAGCACGAGCTCCTGCTTGGCATCAATGACCGCCCGGCTGCGATGCCGGGGAGGAAAGATGGCGCGGCTGGTGATGTCGCCCAGGCCGGCGTCCTCTTCAAGCGCGAGGTCGATCAGGTGTTCGGTGCGGGGGGTGAGCATGAGAGCGAAGTTAAGAGTTAAGGGATAGGTGTTAAGAGGAGGAACGCCAGCCTTGGTAACCATGGGCTTGTTCGGGGTTCGTCGATCCCCCTAACCCCGGTCCATGAACTCCTAACCTCCCGCGCCCTGCGGGGCGGGGGCCAGTTCGAACATGCGGTCGATGCAGCGGGCGGCGCGGCGGCGGATGTCCTCGTCGAGGGTGATGATCTGGTCGGGACGCGGGTTGGCCAGGGCGTCGCGCACTTTTTCCAGCGAGTTGAGCTTCATGTAGGGACAGAGCCGGCAACCGCCGATGAAGTGTTTCTCGGGCGTCTCGACCTGCAGCCGGCCGACGAGCCCGCACTCGGTCAGCATGAGATAATAGGGAGCGGACGTCGTCTTGACGAATTTCATCATGGCCCCGGTGCTGCCCACAAAATCCGCCACGGCGGCGACCTCGGGCGTGCATTCGGGATGCGCCACGACCTTCAGCCCGGGAAACCGGGCGCGCGCATCGGCCACGGCCGCGGCGTCGAACACGTCGTGCACGATGCAGGTGCCGTCGGAGGTGATGATCTCCTTGGCCACGCCGCGGCGCTTGAGCTCATTGCGGATGTTGTCGCCCATCAGCCGGTCGGGGACAAACAGGATGCGCTTCTGCGGCAGGGCGGCCACGATGTCGTAAACATTGCCGGAGGTGACGCAGACATCGGACTCGGCCTTCACGTCGGCCGTTGAGTTGATGTAGCAGACCACCGCGGCGTCCGGGTAACTGGCCTTGAGCTTCCGCAACTGGTCCCCGGTAAGGGAATCGGCCAGCGAGCAGCCCGAACCGCGGTCGGGCACGACCACGGTGGCGTCGGGCGAAAGGATCTTGGCCGTCTCGGCCATGAACACCACCCCGGCAAACACGATCATCTTGGCCTTCGCCTCACGGGCCATGAGGCTGAGGAAATAGGAATCGCCCTTGAAGTCGCCGACCCCGTAGACGATCTCGGGCTCGACGTAGGAATGGGTGAGGATGACGGCATCCTTCTCCTTTTTCAGCCGGTTGATCTCCAACGTGAGCGGGGCGAACCGCCGGCAGGCCTCGTAGTCCCACGACTTGCCCGGGGTGCAATCCACGTTCATGAGCGCCTTGAAGAGGCGTTCGGTCTCGGCCTCGAGCTCGGCGGGGGAGAAAGTGCGGGCGGCAGGAGCGGTCATGGATTCGAACAACTTAACCCGGAGTGGGAGGTCGGCAAGGCCCCATCGTGTCTTGTGGCGGGGCTTTCGGTTTGTGTTTCCAAGGGGTGGGGGATTTCCTCGGTGCACCCAACCCCCGACTGCCGTGCCTGCGGCCATTCCCACCCCAACTGATCCTGGTGCGCCGCACCACGCGCTGCTCGCCGCGCGCACGATGAGCCAGCATAACCGCGCGGAGATGCGCGCGGCCCTCGACGATGCCATCCGCCGCGCCGACCACGGGCGCCTGCCGCTGCGGGTGCCGCACGAGGTGAAGCAGGTGCAGAACCGGCGCGGCATGCACTACCATTATCGTCCCGAGATTTTTCTCGGACTGCAGGGTTGGACGGAATTCACGTTTCCCAGCGGCGGCTTCCGGGTCGGCCCCGGCGACCTGTGCCTGATCCCCACCGGCGTGCCGCACGCCGAGATCGTCTCCGGTGCCGACGGCAAACCCTTCCGCAATCTGGTGATCGGCTTCTACAACAACACCGTCAGCATCCACTTCGCGCACGAGGCCCGGCCGAAGAAGCCCGACATCGAGGCGATCGAATTTTTTGACGCACCCAACCTCGAGGCCCTGCTGATGTTGGCCAATTCACTCGTGCACACCCACGCGATGCAGGCCCCGGCCCGGGACGCGGTGCTGAAGGGCCTGATGCTTTCCCTCCTCGGGCTGTTCCGCAATCTCGTCGAGACCGGCACCGGCCACCTCAACAGCGATATCGGCAAGGTCTTTCAGGCCAAGTGTCTGGTGCGGGAACAGTTCGCCAATCCCGACTTGAGCGTGATGCACATCGCCACGCAGCTGGGTTGCTCGGCCGACTACCTGTCCCACCTCTTCCACACCGAGACCCGTGAACGGCTCACGCACTACGTGCAGCGCATCCGGATCGAGGGGGCCATCATCGCACTCGATGCCGGCGCCCTGACCATTTCCCAGATCGCCTACGCCAGCGGCTTCACGGATCCGGCCTATTTCTCGCGCGTGTTCAGGCAGCACAAGGGGGTGACGCCCCACGAATTCCGGCTGCAGCTCGATGCCCAGCGCCAACGCCAGGAAGACAAGCCCAAGACCGTCTACCACGACCACCTGGACTACACGCACGGTTCCCCCACCGCGAAGCAGCCCAAGCCCGTCGGGAAGTGAGCGGTCGGTTCAGTCGGGTCGCGCCTACCTCACCCACACGCGATAGCCCCACGGCTTCATCGCGAGCGGCACGAGGGCGTCCAGCGTGACCTTCTCCCCGGTGAACGCGTCTCGCCATTCTCCGGCCAGCGCAGGGTCATAGAGGTCAGCCGTAGCCTCCTTGGCGGAAAGATTGAGGACTCCGACCACCTGCCGGCCTGCGGCGGAACGCTCGATGGCGTAGAAGGACGCGTTGTCGGTCGTGTCGAGGCGCCGCATCGCCGCCCCGGTGTGCAGCGCCGGATGCGCGTGGCGCAAGGCGGTCATCACCCGGTAGAGGCGGGTGGTGGGATGCTCCTCCTGCGGCCAGACGATCGGGTCGCGTTCAAAGAACTGCAGCCGGCGGTCGAGTCCGACTTCCTGGCCGTTGTAGATCATCGGCACGCCGTCGAGGAGGAAGGTCAGGACGGCAAACGGCGCGTAGCCTTCACCCATGCGCTCGAACTCCGTGCCGGCCCAGCTGTTCTCGTCGTGGCTGCTGGTGAAGACCATCAGCGCGCTGCCGCGCGGAAAACGCGCCCGGATCTTGGCGTAGGCCTCATCGATCCCGGAAGCGGATCTCTTGCCCTGGGCGATCTCGTTCATCACGTGGTGCAGATCGAAACCGTAGGAGAGGTTGAAGGCGGCGACCTGATGCTGCGGCAGCTCGGCCTCGGCGAGGAAGAACGCGTCCGGCTTCACGGCGCGCACACGTTGCACGACCTCGTTCCAAAACGGGGTGGGCAGTCCCCAGGCCACGTCGCAGCGGAAACCGTCGACCCCAAAGTTCCTGATCCAGTGCAGGAGGACCCCGGCCTGATACTCGACCAGCCCGGGAGCAGCGAAGTCGAACTGGACAACGTCGGTCCAGTCGGTGCCGTGCGGGGGCGTGAGGTTGCCCTTGTCATCCCGCCAGAAGAATTCCGGATGGGTCCGGGTCAGCGGATTGTCGGGTGAGACATGGTTGGGCACCCAGTCGAGGATGACGCGCTGGCCCTGGGCGTGCGCGGCCGCAATCAGATCGCGGAGGTCCTGTTCGGATCCGAACTCCGGGTTGACGGCGAGGTAGTCCTTCGCGGCGTAGTAGCTGCCCAGCGAGCCCTTGCGGTGGAGTTCGCCGATCGGGTGGATCGGCATGAGCCAGAGGATGTCGACCCCGAGGGCCTTGAGACGCGGGAGCGCCGCCGTGACGGCGGAGAACCGGCCGCTGGCGGAAAATTGTCGCACGTTGATCTCGTAGATCGTGCTGCCGCGGGCCCAGTCGGGCAGACCGCGGGCGGTGAGATGAGCGCTGGGCCAGGCCTTTTCGCGCTCGGGCGCGGGCGCCGCCCAGAGATACGAGGCGAGGGTAAGAAACAGACTGAACAGAAGGGTCAGCAACTTTTTCATGGTCCGGGAAAGGCAGGGTGGGGCGAAAATCTCACGCCGGCTCGCCGGCGGCCCGAACCGGTTCACGCACCCACAACACCGTGAGGGCGGCGGCGATCAGCAGACAAACCCCGCCCGCCATGACGGCATGGACGAGATTGCCGTGCAGGTAAGTCTGCACCAGCTGGCCGAAGAAGAGCGCGGCGAGGATCTCGGGCAGCACGATAAAGAAATTGAAGATACCCATGAACACCCCGATGCGACCCGCGGGCAGCGCCCCGGCCAGCATCGCGTAGGGCATGGAGAGGATCGAGGCCCACGCGACGCCCCCGAGCGCCAGCGCCCCGAGCAGGAGATACTTCTGTTCCTCCCCATGGATGAAACCGACGGCAAGCAGACCCAAGCCACCGAGGGCGAGGCACACGCCGTGGATATGACGGCGGGAATACTTGCCCGCGAGGGCCATCAGTCCGAATGCCGCGAGGAAGGTGACCGCGTCCTTCACCGCGTAGCACACGCCGGCCCATTCCGCCCCGCGCTTGAAGAGCTCGGACGCGGGGTTGCTGCTGCCGAAGAGGACCGGCACCGCGTTGGAGAAGTGCAGCCACATGCAGAAGAGGCCGAGCCAGGTGAAGAACTGGACGACGGCCAGACGCCGCATGAGTCCGGGCATGTGCGCCAGCGCATCCAGGATCTCGCGCACCAGGGGACCGAAGCCACCGGTCGCGGATTTCTGGCGCCGAAACGCCTCCATGTCTTCCGGCGGATCCTCCTTGGTGGAAACCACGGTCCAGAGCACGGCGCCGAAAAAGGCGATGGCGCCGACATAGAAGGAGATCTTGACGTTGGTCGGCAGCGCGTTCGCACCGTCGGCCTCGCTGCTCACGCCAAACCAGTTGCGCAGGATGTAGGGCAGCATGCCCGCGACCACGGCCCCGACGCCGATGAAGAAGCTTTGCATCGCGAAACCCATGCCGCGTTGCCGCTCCGGAAGCTTGTCGGCCACGAAGGCGCGGAAGGGCTCCATCGAGACGTTGATGGACGCGTCGAGCACCCACAACAGCAGCGCCGCCATGTAGAATTTCGGCCAGTGCGGCAACAGCCAGTCGGCCAGGAGGCCGGAGTTGGGCATGAGCACGAGCGCGAGGGAACTGAGGATCGCCCCGACCAGGAAATAAGGGCGCCGCCGGCCCAGCGGCCCCCAGGTGCGGTCGCTCATCGCGCCGATGATGGGTTGCACGAGCAGACCGGTGAGCGGTGCCGCGAGCCACAGGCGCGCAATCTGGTCATCCGCAGCGCCGAGGTATTTGTAGATCGGGCTCATGTTCGCCATCTGCAGGCCCCAGCCAAACTGGATGCCGAGGAAGCCGAAGCTCATGTTCCAGATCGCCGGAAGGGAAAGGGGTTTGCGTTCACTCATGGGGTCAAGGGGTCGGGCTCACTTCACTCGCAAGGAGGCCGTCCGAACGGCGCGTTGGCGGGCCTTCGCTTTGGGCTCGGGAGTTTCGGGCGGTTCGCTGAAATCCTTCACCGGACGCAACCCGGCGCGATCATAGAGATCGATCCAGTGCCGGAGGATGGCGGTCTTGTCGCGACCGAGCGCGGCCAGCTGTCCGGCGGTGAACCGCCACTGCCAGTTGCCCTCGGTGGTACCCGGGCGGTTCAACGTCGCGGTCGCGGGCAGGTCCAGCAGGTCCTGCACCGGGATGACCGCGAGCCGGGAAACGGTCGCCAAAGCGGCCCGGATGACCGGCCAGGCGGATTTTGAGCCATCGAGACCGAAATACTCGGCGATCTTCGCCTCGTAAGGGGGTTGCAGCGACTCGAGCCAGCCGCGGGCGGTGAGGTTGTCGTGGGTGCCGGTGTAGGCGATGCTGTCCGGCGGATAGTAGTGCGGCAGGTTGGCGTTGTTGGCATCGTGGCCGTACGCAAACTGCAGGACCTTCATGCCGGGCAGTCCGGCCTGCCGGCGGAGGTTGACCACATCGGGGCCGATGTAGCCCAGATCCTCGGCGATGATGCGCGCCTCCGGCAGGGCGGCGCGCACGGCCTGGAAGAAGGCCAGACCCGGGCCGGGGCACCAGCGGCCGGTGCGGGCATCGGGCGCGTCGGCGGGGATTTCCCAGAACGTGTCGAAACCGCGGAAGTGATCGAGGCGCACCACGTCGTAGAGGGCAAAGGCCGCGCGCAGCCGGTCCAGCCACCAGGCGTAGCCGGTGCGGCGCAGATGCTCCCAGTCATAGAGCGGGTTGCCCCACAACTGACCGAGGGCGGAAAAATAATCGGGCGGCACGCCGGCTACAGCGAGCGGCCGGCCCTTGTCGTCGAGCCGGAAGACGGCGCGGTTGCGCCAGGTATCGGCGCTGTCCAGCGCCACAAAGATCGGCACGTCCCCGATGATGCCGACGCCGCGCCCGCGGGCGTAATCCCGCAGACGCTGCCACTGGCCGAAGAAGACATATTGATAGAAGACGTGGCGTTTGGACTCGCGCCGGACCGACACGGGGAGCTCCCGGTGCAGGCGGGGCGTCCACCGGCTGAAGGCTTCGGGCCAGCTCGGCCAGGCCCAGCCGCCGAAGTGCGCCTTCAACGCCATGAAGTCGGCGTATGGTTCGAGCCAGTCGGCATGAGCGCGCCCGAAGGCCGGGAAAGAGCCGAACCCCTCCAGCGATTTGGCGCCCTGGTCCGCAAAGCGGTCGGCGGCGAGCGCGAGCACGCGCCAGAAATCCCCGTAGAGCCAGCCGTAGTCGACCTTGCCCGTGGGCAGGCGGCGAAGCGGCGCGATCTCGGCCTCGGTGAGCAGGCCGGCGGCGGCGAGTTCGCCGAGGTCGATGAAATACGGGTTGCCGGCACTGGCGGAGAACAATTGGTAGGGCGAGTCACCGAAACCCGTGGGTCCGATCGGGCAGATCTGCCAGTAGCGCACCCCGGCGCCGGCGAGAAAATCCACGAAGGCGCGGGCACCGGCACCCACGTTGCCGATCCCATAGTCGCCGGGCAGCGAGGACACGTGCGCGAGCACGCCCGCACTGCGGGTGGTCAGCCAGGAGGAAGGAGGAGTATCCATGGACAGGGTCGGGCCCGGATGCACCCGGTCAGTCATTCTGACCAGACCACCCGAAGTTTGTCAGTAGGAAGGAAGGAGAAAAAGCGGCCACCAGGGTTGGACTGGTGGCCGCAGGGAGAGGCAACGGATGCGGGCCGGTTTAGAATTTGTACGAAGCGCCGACGGAGTACGACGCACCGTATTTCTGGTAGTCCTGGATGTAGCGGACGTCCGCGCCCGAGGTGGCGACGAGCGGCTCGTTGGTCATATTGTAAACCTGCCCGATGAGCGTGAGCCCCTTGAGGCGACCCTGTTTCGGGAAGGTGTAGCTGACCTGGGCATCATAGACCGTCTCGGGCTGGAGGTTCCGGTAGACGGCGCCGCGCGGACCGAAGGTGGCGATGTCACCGCGATACTCGGAACGGTAGCGTCCGCTGATGCGGGCCGAGAAGCCGTTGCGCTCATAGTAGAACGTCGCGCTGCGCACCTTGTCCGAGAGGCCGACCAGCGGGGTGGCGGGATTGCCCAGATCCGGCTGGATGGAGCTCTTGAAGAAGGACGCGCTGCCCACGAAACCAAAGCCCTTCAGCACGGGGGAGATTTTTTCGCCCGGCAGGGAGAGCGTGAATTCCAGACCGCGGACATGTCCGCCCTGGCCGTTCTGGGGCACCTCGTTGTAGCCCGTGAAGATGACGGGGGTGGAGGTGGAACCGCTCGGGAAGCCCGTGAAGTTCACCAGGGTCTTCTGGTTGTAGGTGTAGGAAACCAGCTGCTTGGTGAAGGCCGCGACCGACCAATAGCCCATGTTGTCCTTGAAGTAGTGCTCGAAGGAGAGGTCGATGGAGTTGGAGCGCCACGGCTCGAGCTTCGGGTTGCCGCCGCTGGCCGACCACGGGCTGTTCAGCGGATCGGTGGAGCCGGCCTTGCTTGAATCAAAGCCGTAGTTGCTGCCGGCGCGCATGTCGTTCATCGGCTGGCGGGCCAGCTGGCGGGCCACACTCAGACGCAGCACCTCGCGGGCGTTCAGCTCGAAGTTCAGGTTCAGTGTGGGGACGAAGTCGGTGTAGCTGTGCGTGGCCTTCACCTGGGTGGTCAGGGAACCGTTGTTGTTGGAAACCGAGGTACCGCTGCTCTCCTGCTTGGTGTAGATCACTTGCGTGCCGATGCTGCCCTTGACCGGGATGTTACCCAGCTTGTGCGCGAGGTCCAACTTCACGTAGCCGGTCCAGACATCTTCGGTCACGTCGAAATTGTTCGCGCGCTTGGACGGATCGTTGTTGGCGATCTTGTCGTAGAATCCGCTGTTGTAGAGCGCCAGCGGATCATAGCTGTACATCTTGCCCATGCCGATGAAGCTGAGATCCGTCAGACCCACGCTCGTCGGCATGGGCGCGCTGGAGGCACCGTTCTTGAGCTGGAGGAAGTAACCCTCCTGGCCGTTCGGGCCCGATTCCGTCTCGCTCTTGGTCCGGCTGTTGAAAACGACGCCGGCATGGAATCGCGTGAAGATACCGTTCAGCTCCTTCTGCGTGCCAAGCTTGTATTGGGCGATCTCGTCCTCCGCGATCGGGCCCTTGAGAAAACCGTGCTGGCCGGAGGGACGGTCGCTGGAAGTGCCCCAACCCTGCGGCATGCCGAGGCGCATCAGGGAACCCTTGGAATAGTCCAGCACATGGGTGAACACCGCGCCCGCCTTGCCGTCGGGAGAAAGCGTGTACCCGATCGTGTCGGGCGTGCCGACGCCGTTCACGCCGTAGCCCGAGTAGGTCTCCAGCACGAAGTCGGTGCGCTTCACGTGGGAGTAGCTCGCGTCGAAGTCCGTCTTCCAATCCTTCTCGTTGCCGAAGGAGAGGTTCCACGCCCCGGAGAACAGGTTGTCGTCCCGCTTCACGAAGTCGTTGCGCACGACGCCGAAGAAGTTCGAGAGGGTGGCCTTGGTGATCAGGCCGCTCACGGCGGTGAAGCCCGGCTGCAGGGTGGTGTAGGTGCCCCAGTTCGGACTGAGCGGCATCTCGATGCCGCGGAGCAGCTGGGTCTCCTGGAATTTCGAATAGAAGAGATCCACGGTCGAATGGACGTTGTCGCCCGGCGCGAACTCGAGCGTGGCCATGGTGCCGTTGCGCTTGATCTGGCTCGTGCGGACGAAGGGCTTGGCGCCGCCCAGCAGCGCGCCGGAGGAGGTGTTGTCGTAACCCCAGGCGTTGAACTGTTCGCCCTGGCCGGGACGGTCCGAGACGGACACGCCGATGGCGATGCCCACCTTGCCGCCGTCGAGCTGGTCGACGTAGGAAAGCGTCCCGCGGGAGCCGCCGCGGTTGGCCCCGGCGTTGTCGGGCTTCATGGCCGTCCACTCATAGAAGAGGTTGGCCGCCACCTGCCGGCCGCTCAGGGACAACGGGCGGACGGTCCGCAGATCGACGGTGCCGGCCAGACCCTGGCCCACCAGCGTGGCTTCAGTGGTCTTGTAGACGACGACGCTGCTCAGCAATTCGGCGGGGTATTGGTCGAACTCGACCGCACGACCTGAACTGGTGCTGACCTGCTGGCGGCCGTTCAGCAAACCGGTGCTGAAATCGCCGTTCATGCCGCGGATCACGATGGCTTGCGCGCGACCATTCAGGCGCTGCGTCGTCAGGCCACTGAGGCGGGTGAGGGAGTCGGCGATGCTGATATCGGGCAGCTTGCCGATGTCCTCCGCCGCGATCACCTCGCTGATGACCGGGGAGGTCTGCTTCATTTCGGCGGCGGCGGCGAGACTGCCGGCAAAACCGGCGGTGACCGTGAAAGTATCAAGCACCACGACCTCGGACTTCTTGTTGGGATCCGGGTTCGTTGGGGTAGGGGATTGGGCCAGCAGCATGGTGGCGGGGCTCGCCAGCAGCAGGCCGGCAACCAGTCCTCGGGAGAGGAACTGGCGCGTCTGGATGCGTAGGGTATCAGGTGTATGCATGGTCGGGATGGAGTGTGTTGGGTGGTAACAAATCGGCCGGGGTAACGGCCTTTGCTTATGTCCAAGCAATCCCACCGATGGGATTATCTCGAACCGCATTGGTCCCAAAAAACCGAGATGACCCGGACAATTCTTAGGTCCGTGCAGCCACCGGAGTCGACTCCGCTTACCTGCATCGCCCCCGCCCGGAAGGGCATTTCAGAGTGAAAAAAGCATCCCGGGCTCCGTTTTTCCCCGGTTCGTGCACCCGGTGGCCACCACGGCACCGCGCCCGGACCTAAGAATAATCCGGTTCATGCAGGAATTTTCACCCGTGGTCCGTTTGACCGCTCCGGCCTTCGCTCCAGCCTAACCCGTAGGATGTCTACCCCTAAAGCTGTTCGTTCGACCCTCTGGTTGGTCTTTCTCTCCCTCGGATGGCTCGTCCGGTTGGTCGCCGAGCCGGTGGTCGTCCCTCGTTTCACCCACCCGGGAGCGGGCCAAACCCTGTATTTCGTGCTCACCGACCGGTTCGCAAACGGCCGCACCGACAACGATACCGGTGGTTTTCCGGGCGGAACCGAGGAGCATGGCTTTGACCCGACGCGCATCGGCTACTTTCATGGTGGCGATTTCGCGGGGCTGGCCGCCAAGCTGGATTACCTGAAGAATCTTGGGATCACCGCCGTCTGGGTGACGCCACCCTTTCAGAACAAGCCGGTGCAATCGGGCTCGGCCGGCTACCACGGCTACTGGGTCACGGACTTCCTGAAGATCGACCCGCACCTCGGCACCAACGAAGACTTCCGCGTCTTCGTGCGTGAGGCGCACGCCCGCGGCCTCAAGGTGTGCATGGACATCATCGTGAACCACACGGCAGATGTCATCCATTTCCCCGACTACCGGACCGTGTACCGCAACACCAAGGACTATCCGCTCCGTGATGCCGCGGGCAACGTGCTCTCGGAACACGCCTTCGCCTACAACGGCCTCGGTGACACCGCCCGCCCGGCGTTGTCCGCCGAAACCAGCTTCGCCTACCGGCCGATCGTGCCCGCGGCCGAGCAGAACGTGAAGAACCCCGCCTGGCTGAACGACGTGACGCTCTACCACAACCGCGGTAATTCCACCTTCACCGACGAGAGCTCGGTGCACGGCGATTTCTCCGGTCTGGACGACACCTTCACCGAACACCCGCGCGTGGTGCTCGGCATGATCGAGATCTTCAGTTCATGGGTGCGCGACTACGGCGTGGACGCCTTCCGCATCGACACGGCGCGCCACGTAAACGCCGCGTTCTGGCAGGCCTTCGGCCCCGCCATCCGCGCCGCCGCCCGCGCGGTGGGCAAGCCCGGCTTCATCCAGTTCGGCGAGGTGGCCAACGAGACCCTGGACATCCCGCTGCTCAGCGAGTTCTCCACCTCGATGCCGCTCGATACCACCCTGGATTTCGGCTTCTTCGTGGCCGCCCGCAATTTCGTGTCCCGGGGCGGCCCCGCCGCCGCCCTGACCGACCTCTTCCAGCGCGACGACTACTACACCGATCACGACAGCAACGTGCAGGCGACGACCACGTTCATCGGCAACCACGACGCCGGCCGCTTCGGGTATTTTCTCCAGCAGGACAATCCCGGCGCCCCGGCCGCCTTGATCGCCGATCTGGTGAAACTCGGTCACGGCCTGCTCCTGCTCTCCCGCGGACAACCCGTGCTCTACTACGGCGACGAACAGGGCATGGTTGGCCGCCTCGGCAACGACATGCAGGCACGCGAAGACATGTTTCCGTCCCGCGCGCCCGACTTCCGCGATGCGCCCCTGCTCGCGACCACCCGCACCGGGGCGGACGACAAGTTCGACGAGCAACATCCGCTCTACCGGTTCATCGCCACGCTCACCGCGCTGCGGAATCAGCATCTGGCGTTGCGCACCGGCGCGATGCTGCCGCGCGCGACGGATCACGACGAGATCTTCGCCTTCTCCCGTTTTGACCGCCACGAACGCGTCGAGTACCTAGCCGTGTTCAACAATTCGCGCACAAAGACCCTGACGGTTGCCGTCCCCACCAGCCAACAACCCGGGGCCAGCCTGCGGCGGCTTTTCAGCTCCGATCCGCCGGCCGCCGGACCCGAAGTGGCCGCCGACGCGAACGGTCGCGTGAACGTGACGCTCGCTCCGCTGCAATTCTCCGTGTGGCGCGCCACGGCCCCGCTCGGCGCCGCGCCCGCCCCGCGTCTCGCCCTCGTCACTCCCTTTTCCGGCGCCGCACTCAAACTCGGCAAACGCGAGACGGATGGACACGTCTTCCCCAACCGCACGGAAATCCGCGCCGAAGTCGCGGGCGGCGACGGTCTCGGCGAGGTGACGTTCACCCTGGAACGCGCCTCGCGGCCCGGCCAGATCGAGTACCTCGGCACGGATGATGCCGCCCCGTATCGGATCTTCTGGCGACCGGCCAACGACCTGCGGCTCGGCGAGAAGTTCACCGTCACCGCCACGTACAACGACCTGCGCGGCCAGGTGGTCAGCGCCCGGTTGACTGATCTGTCGATAGCATCGACCGAGATGCCGACCGGCATTGTCGGATCGCAGGTGCCCTGCATCACGCAACAACCCGTCGCCGGCCAGGCGCCGCTCAAGGGCGTCGTCACCCTCTCCGTTGCCGCCACCGGCACCGGTCCGCTGGAATATCAGTGGCTGCACAACGACGACGAAGTGGCAGACGCCACGGAATCGACGCTGAACGTGGAGGTGTCGCCGGACACGGTCGGCCGCTATCGCGCAATGGTCCGCAACCGGGCCGGTACCACGCTGAGCCGGGAGGTAAAGGTGGAGGTTGGTCCGGCCGCGAGTCCCTGACCGGCCGGGCCGGCGGACGGCCAATTGTGTCATCGCCAACCGGCCTGCCGGCTGCAGGATCGGATCCCATTGTCATGAGCAGAATTCTCGTCCCCCATTTCCCTCGTATCGCCCTGTTGTTGCTGTTGTCCGTGGCGCTCGGTTGGTCCGCCGGTTGCGGCAAGCGCACCACGGCGGTTTCCCAGGCCACCAAGGACGGCATCATGCTGGTCGGCAACGGAGCCGAGCCCTCCGATCTCGATCCCCAGACCATCACCGGCATTCCCGAGCGGGATATTGTCTGCACGCTCTTCGAGGGCCTGACCCGCAGTGATCCGAAAACCCTCGAGGCCCGCCCCGGCGTCGCCGAAAGATGGGATGTGTCGGCGGATGGTCTGACCTACACTTTTCACCTGCGCAAGGGCGTGACCTGGTCGGACGGCGTGCCGCTGACCGCGCGCGATTTCCATGTGTCTTTCCGCCGCCTGCTGACGCCCTCGTTGGCCTCCGACAACGCCGACCAGCTTTACATGGTGATCAACGCCGAGGCCTACCACAAAGGGACGTTGCAGGACTTCTCGCAGGTCGGATTCAAGGTCATCGACGATCACACCCTGGAAATCCGCCTCGCCTACCCGGCCCCGTTCCTCGTCAAGACCATGGCCTCTCGTTCCTGGTTTCCCGTGCCGATGCACGTGTTGGAAAAGTTTGGCAATCCGCTCATCCAGGGCAGTCCCTGGACCAAGCCGGGCAACCTCGTCGGCAACGGGCCCTTTGTCCTGAAGGCGTGGTCTCCGCACAGCTACGTCGATGTCGAGCGCAGCCCGACCTACTGGAACCGCGCGAGCGTGAAGCTTAATGGCATCCGCTTCATCCCGATTGAAAACCAGCCCGCCGAGGAAGCCGCCTTTCGCTCCGGGCAGCTGCACAAGACGGAGCGCGTCCCGCTGACGAAGATCGCGGTCTACCGGCGCGAGGCTCCCGGCCTGCTGCACATCGAACCTTATTCGGGGGTGTATTATCTGAATTTCAACGTGAACCGGGCCCCGTTCACCGACGTGCGCATCCGCCGCGCGCTCGCGATGGCGGTGGACCGCGAGAGCCTCGTGAAAAACGTCACGCTGGCCGGCGAAACCCCTGCCTACCACTTCACGCCCGAAGGGTTGGAGGGTTACGTCTCCACCGCACGGACGCGCTTGGATTTTGATGAGGCCCGCCGACTCCTGGCCGAGGCGGGTTATCCCGGCGGCAAGGGCCTGCCGCCCATCACCCTGCTTTTCAACACGGCGGAAAACCACCGCCTGATCGCCGAGACCCTCCAGCAGACCTGGAAACGTGAACTCGGCATCGACCTCGTGCTCGAGAACCAGGAATGGAAGGTGTACTTGGACAACATGCAGGCCCAGCGGTACCAGCTCTGCCGCGCCGGCCTCATCATGGAACCCTTCGATCCCTCCCAGTTCCTCCGGGTCTTCACGACGGATTCCGGCTTCAACCGCACCGGTTGGTCCGACCCGGAGTACGACCGCCTCTACGAGGAGGTCATGCGGACACCCGACCAGACCAAACGGCTCGCCCTGATGCAGCAGATGGAAAAAATCCTCACCGACGCCATGCCTATTCTGCCGATCTACTACTACACCAACCAGTTTCTGTTGGATCCCTCGGTGCACGACTGGGTGGGCAATCTCATGTCCCTCGGACCCTTTGAGCAGGTGTGGTTGCAGTGAGGTGCCAGGTTGATCCTCCATTGGTCATTTCTTGCTGACTGCTAGCAGCCGGGCTAATTTGGCTTAACTCTCGGACGGCGTTCCGACTGAATACCGGCAGAATGGCTGCGTCTCCCACAACCCCTTCGCCGGTCCACGGCGTGCAGGCCTCCCCGACATCTGATTCAGTGCCGGCGATCCTGATCATCAACTGTGGCAGTTCGTCACTGAAATTCGCCCTGATCGCCACCCATCAGGAAACCCTCCTTCTCTCCGGTCTGGCCGAGCGCCTGGGCACCCCTGAGGCCACCATCAGCTGGAGGCTGGGGGAGGAGAAAAAATCCAAGACCCTGGCCGGAGAGGATCTCCGCGCGGCCCTGCACGAATTGATCGCCATCCTTCCCGCCAACGTCCGCATCATCGCGGTGGGTCATCGGGTGGTACATGGCGCCGAGGCTTTTTCACACAGCGTGCTGATTGATGCCGGGGTGTTGGCCGGCATCGAGCGATGCTGCGCCCTCGCCCCGCTGCACAATCCGGCCAATCTCGCCGGTATCCGGGCCGCCCAGAAGATGTTTCCCGAAACGCCCCAGGTGGCGGTCTTCGACACGGCTTTTCACCAGACGATTCCCCGGCACGCCTTCCTGTATGCCGTGCCCTACGACTGGTACGAGACCGACGGATTCCGGCGGTATGGGTTTCACGGCACGAGCCACCGTTACGTCGCGGGCGAAGCGGCGCGACGGCTCAACCAGCCGCTAACCTCACTCGGTCTGATCACGGCGCACCTGGGCAACGGCTGCAGCGCGGCCGCGGTCGAGGGCGGTCGCTGCGTGGACACGACCATGGGCCTCTCGCCGCTGGAGGGCCTCGTCATGGGCACGCGCAGTGGCGACGTCGATCCCAGCCTCCATGAATTCATGGCCGCCCAGCGCGGGTGGAGCCTCGAACGCATCATGCGCGCGCTCAACCGCGAGAGCGGCCTGCTCGGCCTGTCGGGCCTCAGCAACGACATGCGCACCTTGGTCGAAGCCGCCGCCGGGGGCCACGAGCGGGCGCAGCTCGCGATCGATGTCTTTGCCTATCGCCTCGCCAAGTCGATCTCCGCCCTCAGCGCGGCGCTCACCCGCCTCGATGCCATCGTCTTCACCGGCGGGATCGGCGAACACTCCAAGGTCATCCGCGCCCGCACGGCCGCCAACCTCGGGATTCTCGGCGTGCAACTGGATCCCGCACTCAACGAGGTCCACGGCGGCCCGGCCTCCGGCCGCATTTCACGTGAAGGCTCCCGCGTGTGCCTCGTCGTGCCGACCAACGAGGAGCTGATGATCGCCCGCGAAACCCTCGCCGTCCTGAACCCATGAAACACACCTTCTTTCTCGCCGCCTCCGGCGTCGGCAGCGGCCTCACCTCGACCTCGCTCGGAGTGTTCCGCGCCCTGGACCGCAGCGGCATCCGCGTCGGGTTCTGCAAACCCATCTCCCAGGAAGCCGGCCCGAACAGCGGTCCCGACCCGTCCAGCGAGTTCATCGCACGCACCACCGGTTTCAAGCCCGCCGAACCGATCGCGTTTGAGGTGGCCGAGCGCTACGTCCGCAACAACCAGATGGAGGAGCTCATGGAGCTCGTGGTCGAGAAGGTGCGCAGCCAGGCCGCCACCATCGACGTGATGATCGTCGAGGGTCTTCTCCCCACCGCGACGCAGACATTTCCCAACCGCATCAACCGGACCGTGGTCACGGCTCTCAACGCCGAGGTCATCCTCGTCGATTCCACCGGGGTCGATTCCCTCGAGGAACTCGAGGAGAGCCTGGGCACGGCCGCGTCCCTTTACGGCGGCGCCACCAGCCGCAATGTCATCGGCTGCATTCTCAACAAGGTCCGCCTGAGCGATACCGTGGCCCGGCCCGGTGCCGTCCGGGATGTGGGCGATCCGGTCGATGCCCCGTCGACTTCCCCGGGCGTTGATCCCGCCGCCCTCGCCGCCCTGCAGCAGCGCGTGATCGCGGGATGCCCGATTTTTCGCTCCGGCCATTTCGACCTGCTCGGCTGCATTCCCTGGAATCCCGACCTGCCTTCCTATCGCGTGAGCGACGTGGCCAAGCACCTCGACGCCCGCGTCATCAACGCCGGCGAAATGGACCGGCGCCGCGTCACTTCCGTCTACCTGTGCGCCCGCAACGTCGGCAATGTCCTCCACCTTTTCCGCGCCGGCTCGCTGCTGGTGGCACCCTACGACCGCCTGGACATCTTCATCGCCGCGGCCCTCGCCACGATGAACCGCGTCCCGCTGGCGGGCATCGTCGTCACCGGCGGCGAGATCAACCATGCTCCGTTTTTCGACCTCTGCCGGCCGGCGTTTGCGCTCGGCCTGCCGGTGCTGCAGGTGCCGACGGGCAGCTTTGTCACCGCCACCGCGCTCGCCAAGATGAGCAACGAGATCCCGGCCGATGACGACTTCCGCTTCAACAGCACCCTCGACTTCATCGCCCTGCAGATCGATGTGGACCGCATCAAGTCGCGCGTCGACACGGCCCTCGAGCTGCGCATGTCGCCGGCCGCCTTCCGGCACCAGCTGACCAACCGCGCCCGCACCGCCAACCGGATCATTCTGCTCCCCGAGGGCGACGAGCCACGCACGATCGTCGCGGCCACCATCTGCGCCCAGCGCGGGCTGGCCCGTTGCATTTTGTTGGGCAACCCGGCGGAGGTCCGGCAGGTCGCCGAGCGGCAGGGCGTGCGGCTCGACGGGGTGGAGATCATCGACCCGGCCGAGCGCCGCGAGCGTTACGTCGCGCCCCTCGTGGAACTGCGCAAGAGCAAGGGCATGACCGAGGAGCAGGCCCGCGAGGCGCTGGAGGACAATGTCATGCTTGGCACGATGATGCTGGCCAACGACGAGGTCCACGGCCTCGTCTCCGGGGCGGTTCATTCCACCGCCAACACCATCCGGCCGGCCCTGCAGATCATCAAGACCAAGCCGGGCTCGAAGGTGGTCTCCTCGGTGTTCTTCATGTGCCTCCCCGAGCAGGTGCTCGTTTACGGCGACTGCGCGGTGAATCCGAATCCCGACGCCGAGGCGCTGGCGGACATCGCGCTGCAGAGCGCGGCCTCCGCCGAAAGTTTCGGCATCCCGGCGCGCGTGGCCATGATCAGCTACAGCACAGGGGAATCGGGCGGCGGGGCCGACGTCGACAAGGTGCGCGTCGCCACGCAGCTGGCCCGGGAAAGAAACCCCGACCTGTTGATCGACGGACCGCTGCAATACGATGCCGCCTCAATCGCCGATGTGGCGGCCAAGAAAGCGCCGAACAGCCCGGTCGCCGGCCGCGCCACGGTCTTCATCTTCCCCGACCTGAACACAGGCAACACCACCTACAAGGCCGTGCAGCGTTCCGCCAATGTCGTGAGCATCGGCCCGATGTTGCAGGGCCTCCGCAAGCCGGTGAACGACCTCTCGCGCGGCGCCCTGGTCGAGGATATCGTCTACACCATTGCGATCACGGCGGTGCAGGCGGAGTCGGCCAAGTGAGTCCGCGGCGGTCCCGGTGGCGGTGGGATTGTCGTTGAACTCCGGCGCTTCCTACGGCGAATTGATGCTCCATGCCGACCGAGACCGCCCTTGCCCCCGGCTGTGATGTGCTCCTCCTCGAGGATGACGCCGTTTTCCGGCGCCGCGTCGCCGCCCATATCCGCGGACTGGGCGCCGAGGTGACGGAAGCCGGCACGCTCGACGAGGCCCGGCGGCTGCTCGGATCGCTGCGTTTTGAATACGCCCTGGTCGACCTGCACCTGCCAGACGGCGAGGTGCTGGTCCTGTTTCGGGAAGGCGCCTTTTCGGAAAACACCGCCGTGGTCGTGATGACCGCCTTCGGCGGCATCAAGGAGGCGGTCGAGGCCATGCGGCTCGGCGCCTGCGACTACCTCGCCAAGCCCTTCGAACTCGAACAGATCCCGGTGGCGTTTTTGCGCGGCCGACGCAGCCAATCTGCCGCCCGGCGCGAGGAGCACCGGACGCGCGGACCTGCCGGGGAAACCGACGCCATTTTCCTGGGCGAGACCTTGCGGGCCCGGCTGGAGATCATGCTGGCCGCCGAACGGCGTTTGGACCGCGCCCCTCCTGTGTTGCTCGAGGGCGAGACCGGCACCGGCAAGAGCCGGCTGGCGCGCTGGCTGCACGCGCATGGCCCGCGGGCGGCGCAACCCTTCATCCCCATCAACTGCGCAGCGCTGCCCGATACCCTGGCGGAAGCCGAACTCTTCGGCCACGAGCGCGGGGCGTTCACCGACGCCAAGCAGGCCCGGCTAGGACTGTTCGAGGCCGCGGACGGGGGCACGCTGTTCCTGGACGAGATCGGCGCCCTCGCCCCCGGTACGCAGGCCAAGATTCTCACCGCCGTGGAGGATGGCGTCATCCGCCGCCTCGGCGGCACCCGCGAGATCAAGACGGACGTGCGCATCATCGCGGCCAGCAACCAGCCGCTGGCGGGCTTGGTCCAAGCGGGCAAATTCCGCGACGACCTCTTCCACCGGCTGAATCTCCTGCAGCTGACGCTGCCCCCGCTGCGCGATCGCCCGGGTGACATCGTGCCGCTCGCGCAGCATCTGTTGGCGCGACTTGCTGCGCGCCACGGGCTCGGCGCTCTCCACTTTTCCCCCGCCGCGGAAACGGCCATGCGGACCCATGCCTGGCCGGGCAACATCCGGGAGCTGGCGCACGAGATCGAACGCGCGCTCATCTTTTCTTCTGGCCCCACGCTCGATCTGGCGACGCTCGGTCCGCCCGATCCGGCCTCGTCCGCCGGTGGCGATCCCGCGGCCCAGCCCTGGCTCAATCCAACGTGGCAGCTGCCTGAAAGCGGATTCTCCATCGACCGCGTCGTCGACCACCTCGTCGACGAGGCACTGCGCGCCACCGATCACAATGTGTCGGCCGCGGCCCGTCGCCTGGGCGTCACGCGCGAATTCCTCCGCTACCGTCTGGCCTCGGCGAAGCGACCGGGTCCGTAGAGGTCGCTCCCTTCCGCTTGGTGGCAGGCAACCAATCGCCGGCGGCGCGGTCGGAAGAGAATGGTTGGCTACCCCCAAACCTGCCCGTTGCCCCTTGGCATGAATCTCACCTCCTTTCCGCCCAATCCGCTGGTCATCAGCGCTCTTGGCACGAACGAACAATCGTGGCATGTTTCGCGCAACGAGATTCCTGCCGCGGGCAATCCCGCTCCGGTCAACCCCTCCGTCTCATGACCTCACGTCTACCCTGGTGTCTCCTGCCGCTCGCCTTGCTTGGTCCGGTTTACTCCGCCCCGTCCGAAAACAATCCCGCCCCCACGCCGGTGCCCACCCAAAGCTACACGGACCAGGGATCCATCACCCGCCAGGTCACCACGGACTACAGCGGCAATTACTACAACAACTTTGGATCCGGCTCCATGTACGGCAGCAACTATATCAGCGGGACGTCGTACAGCACCGTCACCACATACTACAAGATGCTGGTCTCGCCGCCCGTGCCGCCGGCGCTCGGCGAGCCCATTCCCAGCAAAAAGGTGCAGGCCTCGCTGGCCAAGTTTTCGCCACCGTCGATGCTCGCCTCTTTCGTGTACGAACCCTTTTTCACGCCCCTCAGTCCGCTGCTGTTTTCCGAGGACCTGAGCAAGGCGCGCCGCGAGAAGCTCACGGCCTACACCACGGCCCGCGCGGCGGCCGTCGAGGCACTCCGGGCCAAGATTGATTCCCTGCTGGCCGCCACCCCCGAGGTGCGGCAGAGCGAGTTGGCCGAATTCGCCCGGGTCCAGACGCCGACGCTGGTCGAGTTGGAGAACATGGCGGAAGAAATGCGCGCCAACTATGTCGACGGCCGCTGGTACGAGACCAGCAGCAACTGGAACTCGACGCGCAACTGGCGTCTCGGGGACAACACCCGCTGGGAATCCAACATCGACGAGATCAAGGTCGCCCTGGGCTCCGCGTTTTTCCAAGAAGGACTCTCGCCCGCTCAACGCCGCCTGCTGCGCGAACTGGCGATGGAGCTCACCGATTCCCTCAAGCAGCCGACCGACGAGATCGCCCTCGGCACGCCCGGACCGTTCTTCTACTTCACCCCGGAGACCGCCCGCATCCGCCTGCCGGTGGACATGCCGGCGGAACTGGAAAGCAAAATCCGCAGCTACCAGGACGAAAAGGCCGCGCTGAAGCTGGAGCTGCGCGAGGCGCTCTACCGTCAGGACCGGGCCTTCTTTGAATTCACCCGCGTCAAGGCCCTCAAAGCGCTGGCCGAACAGCAGGCCGCACGGCTCGCGCGGGTGGAAACGCTCGCCGAGGAAATCCGCCAGGGCCTCGCGCTGCTGCCCAATCCCGCCCGGCCCGCCGGCATCCCGCTCCGCGGCGAAGCGACCGGCCTGATCAGCCGTTATCTGGCCGCCAAGAGCAGCTGGCAGCGCGCCATGCTGGCGAAGCGGGAAAAGCTGCGGAATGACTTCCCGGAGGACCGCGTGGAGTTCATCCGGCTGCGGGACACCATCGCCATCCAGCTCGTGGCCAACCGGCGCTCCTCCGACGCCGTCAAGGCGCAGCGGGATGTCGCCCTGGCCGACCTCGAGGCCTTCAATGCCACGCAGTCCAAGGGCTATCAGGCCCTGGCCCGCGACAAGGAAAAGATCAACAGCGAGCTCGTGTCCCTGGCCAAGTCGCTGGCCAGCCACGGTGGCGGCAAGAGCGTCGAGCTGCTGTTGACGGAATTTGCCTACGCGCTGCGGCAGCAGGAACGTTGGGATCAGTTCGCAGAATACGACACCGCCGTCCTGCAGCCCGGGTTGTCCCCCGAACAGCGCCGTCTGTTGTTCGGCGCCGCTCTGGAAAGAATGGAGCTGCCGTTCGGGGAGAAATTCTGACCCGCCGCATGCCCCGCGCCTTCAGCCTACGCTCCGCCACCGTCGCGTTCACCGTGGCGGGGTTGCTGATGGCCATCTTCGCCGGCCTGCTCCTGCGTTTCCGGCAGGAGCTCACCGAGGAAATCCACCGCCGGATGATCGAGCGCGACGCGGCGGTGCTGCATCCCGTCGCGTTGCAGCAACTGCGGGACGCCGCCGGCCTGCACACCGATTCACCGGCACCGAATCCCGACCTCCTGGCCTACGCCGGGCCCGACGACTCGGTCACCCCGCTCACGCATTCCGTGCTCGCCGTGCTGGCCGCCCTCAAGAGCGCGCAGCAGACCGGCATGCTCGGCGTGGCGGTGTTCGACGCCGACGGCAACCCGCTGCGCGCAGTGCCAGCCTCCATGCTCTTCGTCGACCTGCCCCCCGACGACTACCTTGAGCTTACCCGCCTCAAACCCATCAGCCGTTACCATCCTCGCTTTGCACTGGGCCCGGCCTTCGCCGGCGCCCATCCCAGCGAGGGACCGGTGCCGGTGCTCGAGGTGCTCCTGCCCCTGTATTTTCCGGGTTCCCAAAACCTGGTCGGAGTCGCGCAGTATTTCATGGATGCCCGGCCGCTCGCGGCCGAGCTGGCCACGATCGACGCCCGCATCGCCAGCCAGACCCGCGGCACGCTGCTGGGTGGCATCGCCCTGATTGTGCTCGTCGTGGGCGCCGCGCACTGGGCCATGATCCGCGCGCAACGGCTGATCGCCGAGCGCAACGAGCGCCTCATCCGCGCCAACCTCGAACTTTCCCTTGCGGCCAAGGCCTCCGTCCTCGGTCAAATCACCTCCCACCTGCTGCACGGCCTGCAGGGTCCGGTCGCCGGACTCCGCGCCGTGCTGGCCACGCGTCCGCCGCATGAGACCAGCGAAGAGTGGCAGTCTGCCACGGACTACACGGCGCGCCTGCAGAGCATGATCCAGGAAACCGTCTCCCTGCTCGGCGACCGCAGTTCGTCCACCGCCTACGAACTCAGCGGACATGACCTGATCGGTGCCATGCGCGAGCGCCACGCCGCCACGGCGGCGCAGCGCGGCGTGCAATTGGAAATCTCGGGTGGTTTCGGGGCTTCCCTCGACAGCAACCGGGGCAATCTGTTGTGTCTGATCGCCAGCAACCTCATCGAGAACGCCCTGGAAGCCAGCCCGGCCGGCGGCACCGTGCGTGCAGGGCTGACACTTGCCGACAACCGCGTGCTCCTCACGGTGACGGATGAAGGCCCGGGCGTACCCGACGAGATCCGGCAACGGTTGTTCCAACCCGGCCGCAGCAGCAAGCCCGGCGGCTCAGGCCTCGGCCTTGCCATCAGCCATCTCCTCGCCCTCGAAATCGGCGCCGAGCTGCAACTCGTGCAATCCGACGAATCCGGCAGTGAGTTTTCCATCAGCCTGCCGCTGCAGCGGCTGCACACAGATTCGTTGTGATCGCAGAATCCCCCGGGCCTGATGTGAGCGATGCCCCAAAGAGTGCCGGGGCATGAGTAGGGCCAGTCTCCGACCGGCCTCTTCCTTCCGCGCGAATTCGGCCGGTCGAAGACCGGCCCTACTTCCATAAAGGCCGGGGTCGGTGACCTCTCCCTCCCATCACAAAAAAAGCGCGATCCCGGAGGATCGCGCTGAAAACTTGGGACTGTGTTTTTGGATAATTCAAAACGTCACCTCTCCCAGAGGGGGGCGTCCGTAACATTGAGAATTCAATAGCTCCTGATTATGGAGAATGGAAACGTCACTGGGGGATAATTCAATCGCTCCTTCGTGCCGCACCGGCGCCCGCCAACCAAAGTATCGTTTCATTTCCTCGGCCCGACGCATCGCAATTTACAGTATGCCAATAAATTGTATCTCAAGGCATCCTGAAAGTATCGTTTCATAAGCACAGCCAAGCGGGCGGTAGCGGCTGAATGTGAAGCCCGCATAAGTAGCCGGAAGCGGCTTTTTTGGGTGCGTTCCGGCTAAATATGATGACCCGCGGCGCGACTACCCCTTTGCCGTGTCGCGCTTGAGCGGCTTGGGCAGGAAAGCATCAATCTCGCCGTCCGTGAACGTGAGGTCCTCCCGGAATTTTAGCGCCTTTTGCGCCGCGGCGTAAGCGTCGGAATTGGTGGGGGGCGCTGACGCATAAGCGGTGTGCAGATCCTGAAGCAACTGGTCTCGCTCCACCTGGAGTGCCTCGATGGGCTTCTCGCCCATGGCCAGATCGGTCAACAACGAGAAATACTTCTCCCTGATGAGCCACAGTTCGCTGGCGGCCTGCTTGTGCTTCTGGGCCAGCTCGCCGTGATCGAAGTTCTTGGTGTAGGCGTTGAGGGCCAGGAGGGCCGTTGACAGGCACGCACCAATGATGGTGGGCACCTTGCCGGCGCCGAACACCGTGGCCAGAAAGCCGCCGGTGGTCAGGGCTGCCAGGACGATCTGCGTAACCTTGATACGGCTCAGTCGAGCCAAGAGGATGTCCGCACACTTCTCGTGCGTCTTGTGGCTATAGACGACGCGCCCGAAACACTCCCGCAACTGCGCTTCCAGCACCTCCCTCGAATGAGGGCTGTCTTCAGTCTGGGAATGAGGTTCCATAGATTTCGCGCCACTTTTGCTTCGCCGACCACTCCTGCTTGTTAGTCTCGTAGGCAATGGCTTCCTTGGCAAGGTTGCAGCCGCGTCGCGCCTTGTATTGGAACAAGCCCTTCCCGTAAACGTAGGCCCCGCTGCCCGGGGCGCGCCACCACTCCTGCTGGTCGTCTTGATTGGCCATCCAGTCGAACACGTCCCGGCTAAAGAAGTCGTAGTAGAGGTAGGACTTGTCGCGATACTGGTAGTTCTCAAGGAACTGGTAGGCGAGGGTGTCGATCAGCAGGCCGCCGATGGGCACATCCCAAGTTTTCTTCCACGCGCGCAACATTCGGGCGAGACGGACGAGGTTGCCGTTGGTCGCGTCATTGCGTTCCTTGATGGCCGCAATCTCCCTCCGTGGATCCGTTGTGCGCCAGCTGCCTCCATTGTTCGAGTCGGGGTAGGTATAAGAGTCGTTGTCATTCACGAATACCGGCACCACCTCGAAGTTTATCCCGTCGTCAAAGGGGACAACGATCACCTGCCCATCAGCACGGATGGAGGTGACAGAAAAGGTCTCTTTGATGGATGCTCGGACGGCCTGCAAGAGGGCGGCCTGTCCATTGCCCGTGTGCGCGTTGTATTGGTGGTAGAGGGCGTTGGGCAGCTCGAAAACCATATCCACATCGCTGAACCCGTCGATTGCTGTGTTCCGGCCATAGGAGCCGACGTAACGGCTGTGCGCCGCATCAGAATCTGTGGTCCAAAAGTCGGTGTTTAGCCGGCGTGTGATCCGATGGTATCGGTATGAAATGTCATCTCCCTTGGTGACAATCTGATTAGAGCAAAATGATGTGAACCATTCGGCGAGGGGCATGGAGGTATAGCATGTGCGCTGCTACAGCAGCTTGGGTTGGTGCTTCTCCCGCGTGGCCCCGCGGATGTCTCACGTGTATCCTGCGGTCGCCAGAACGTGTCAAAATGAAAGCCCACGACGCTTAGCCTGCGACCCGCCCCACGGCCCCGGAATCGGTTGCCGGACCAGTCGCCGGCGCCAAGCCATACAAGGGATGATCCGGGCTTCCTGGGCACTTCCAGCGGGCGCCCACCAGCACATAGCCCATGGCGCGCAGGAGCACTGGATTCCGGCAATCTCTGTCAACGGTTGCCCGGTCTCGCACCCGATATGGCGGGAAGTCGGGATGGAGTTGGCGAATCACCCTAATACGCCGGAGGGTGAATTCTTCCGTCGTTTCCGTCTGCCGCCGCATCTCCTGAGCAAGGCGGGGCATTTTCTTATACATACTGACGCCCATCGACGCGCCGAAGGGCAGGAACGAGATGAATGACGCGGAGCAAACCCGCCGGAACGGGCGTGCCGCCCTGATGCGCGAGGCGAGATGGGGCAGCTTGCTGATGTATTCCTCTTCGCGTGCTCGCCAATCAACCACGTCGCCCCGGCGGCGTTTCTGAGAACTGAGACGCTTGCGAACCCAGATGCGATCGTTGCGACCAAGCCATCTGACCGCGGTCCTCCACTGCGTCGGGGTCACCCGCGACCTGCCGCTGCATACCGTCTTGCGGTGGCGCGCTCGTTTCATGCGGAATGCCTTCGTGCGCTCCGCATTCGGCAGCCGAGGAATCGGCAGACCCTCCTTGTTCGCCAAGCCGAGCAGGCGCACTATGCCAATACCGAGGTCGGCTTTCAGGGCGTTCATCGTCCACGCCGGGTCGAACCACCGCTTGCGCAACTGTGCGCGAAGTCTGTCTTCGTTTTGTTGTGCATTGACGGGGGCCCGGGCCTTGACGGTCTCGAGACGCGCGTGAATGCTCTCGATGGACAGATCGAGGAATCGCATCACGAGCAGGTGCATGCGAAACGAGCGGTGGTTGGCCTTGTTCTTCACCGTCTGGGCGGGCCAGGCGGAGGCGTCGTTGGGATCGAACAGTAGATGCCGCTGGGCCCACTCGTGCTCGCTGCGCTGCGCGAAGAACTGATGCAGGAATTCAGTTCGGCGCAGCTGACCGCCTTGCAGCAGTCCCCGTCGGTCGAGTTGTTCGTGGTAGAGGAGTCGCAAACAATCCGGGTCAATCTGTCGTGGATTGTTGCGCAACATCCACCTCACATCCCGCGCATAGGTCACATCTATACCGTCGGGCGGTCGAGCCCTCCGGATGCTGACTGCATCGTCGGCCACCGGGTAGTCGAACTTCCAAAACTGGCCGGGCACGAATTGCGAAATCTCCAATGCGTCCCCGTGAATTGGGCAGCAGAAAACCCCAGGCACCTGATGGACACGCCTCCACCAGGTGTGCTCGACTCGGCGGAGGTCGCCGGCGCGGCACTTGGCACAAAAATTCAGGTGGCGGAGCCCGTCCTGCGCGGGATCGCGATGCCACTTTAGCAGGTTCATAGCCACCGCGCGGTCAAACCGCATGGCGACCTTGACCCGAGTCGCGAGCTCGGTGGGCATGAGAAAGGCTGCGATCGAATACATGGTGTGACGCAGAATGAGGTCTTCGGCGGTCAGCCCGACGCGCACCCCAATCTTCTTCGTCAGGGCGTCGATGCCGCACGGGAAATCGAAGGGAATGACCAGCCGGGGATTCCCAAAGAGGTGCTGGGCAAATTGGGACCGGCTAGGACCAATGAGGCCCCCGTAGATTCGAGCCAGCAGGCCGAACAGCGGCTCGTCCTCGTAGGGCCCTTCGATATATGAGATCATGCGGGATGGGCTACAACCCCTAGTGCCTCAAGCGCGGCCAGCTTGTCGCCGGCTTTGGCCGCCTTCTTCATCTTCCCGGCCACCGTTTCTGCAACGTCTGCGGAAATGGTGACGGGAGACGAGGGCGGCAGCTCCAGGCCCGCAATCGGTTCGGCGCCGACGCGTTCGGTCTCAACGTGCGCAATCGCGTTGAACGCCTCATTCATCGTCTTCGCCACCGCCGCAATGTCCTTTGCTTCGGGCGCCTTGCCCTTCAGCTCAACCAGCCGGTCCTGCACGGTGTAGAAGAGGAGCTTGGACGTTTCCCTCAGAACATTGGCCGTAAGGCGCTCTTTCTTGCGCCCGAACAGCCGCATCTGGGACAGCAGAAACAGCTTCACCGCCAGGTCTGGAATGCCGCCGGAGAGTTCCAGCACCACTGCAGAGAGGCTCGCCAAGGGGTCCATCTCCGCGACGTATAGGTAACGCGCCATCTGTCCAAAGAAGGCGTCCCACACCTGACCAGCTACAAACGGTGTGTAAGGGGGGATCGGGCTCAAGAAGCGGCGCGACGCCGCCAGGTTTTCCTTCAGCAAGTCTGCCGTGGCTGTAGATCCGATCACCACCACGGCCACCCCGATGCAGTTCATCATCCGGACGAAGTAGTTCAATGCCCGGCGGGCGCCGTCGTGGGCGGACTGAATCAACTGGAACTCGTCCACCACGAACAGCCCCACGTTGTATTCCTGGCAGAGCTGAAAATAGAGGCTCTGTATGCGGTTGCCGTTGGCCCGGTCCACGCCCCAATCGCGTGCCAACGGGATGCTCAGGGTTTGCTCCGCTTGGTCGAATATCTCTCGACCGAAGGACTTCAGAGATCCGTCCTGGAACAAATTGAGCTTGAGGCAGGGTATCTGTGTGAAAGCCACGCGCTCTCCATCGACGAGATAAGCGTGTTCGGCCACTGGCACGAAGTCCTGGACCGCGAAACCTACTGAAAGGGTTTTACCCGTCCCCGGTGGACCACTCACGACCGCGCCCAACGGCATGAACTCATAGCGTTTGGGGAGCTGCCGGCCATCCTTGAGCTCCTTCCTGTCGCGCATCCACTGCCGTCGATACCCCGGGTCCAGCGGATTCCGACGCTTGTAGCTCTGCCGAATGAGCAGATCGACTTCCTTGACTGCCGCCATGTGGGCAATCCCGGGGAGAAAGAACTCGCGCAAAACGAACGCCGCATGCGGGCGAAGGTGCGCGGGCAGGCGGCGTTCCGCCGGATCGTAGGCCGGCTTCACTGTAAGCAGGTCCCGGATCTGCTCCTTGGTGCGGATTGGGCCCAGGGCGCCGATGAGTGGATTGCCGCGGTAGGCGGCAATCGGATCATCCAGATTCAGATATTCGCCCGGCGTGTCGATGGGCTGGACTTTGCCGAGGGTCGTGCTCACGAAGCGTCCTCCATCATCCCCGCGATTTCGGACTCATCCTCGGCCTGTAGTTCGGCAAGCGTGATCGGGGGCTTTCCGGTCCCCGATGGCAGCGGCGTCACCCCCTGCGCCGCGATCAGGTGCTTTTGGTCGGCCAGGTTCTCCGCGCGATCTGATTTATCGCGGCGACGTTCTGCCACGGAGCCGCGCGCAGCCTTGGTTTTCGCCATGGCCCCCTCGATGATTTGTTGCTGCTCGCACTCGTGGGCAATGTCACGCACCTCGTTTTCGCTCTCGTAGACCGCCTTCGCCACCGCGCTCGTCGCCTTCTCCCCTTCGTAGTCCGCAACACTCCACGTGGCAAATTGCTGGGAACGCGGCGTCAGTTGCATCTTCACCAGATCCTCTCCGTCGTGGAGATAGAACCAGGAATAGCTCGCCGGGTGATAGGTCACATCGACACTCCAGCTGCCATTCTCTGCCGCGTTCGCGCACCAGGAATTGAATTTCGGCAGCATCCCGGGGACGGGCTCATAGAACATTTCCCCGTATTTCACTCCATCGCGGGTCAGATCCGCCTTGGCGGTCGGCAGGCACCACCGCATGAGCGGTTCCATAGGCCAAGTCTTGCGACGACCGGCACGGTCGGGGAGCCCAAAGTCCCACAAATTGCGTGGCGATGGGACCAGACCCGCAGCGATCATTTCCGGGGTGCGCGGGTAGTCCTTAATTTCGTGATAGTGCGTCTGCAGAATCCACGAGATAATGAGCCGAACGCTCTCGAAGTAGTCCATGCAAGCGAGTGCCACCGGGCTCTCGTCGCCGCGTTCCTTTGGCCCGTTGGTATGGCCGGGAACGCTGTCGGCCTTTCCGGCGACCGCAGAGTTATAGGCCTCAGCGAGGCCTTTCAGGTCGGGCCGGAAGGCCGGCACGATCGTGAGACCGCGAATTATCTTCTTCTTGACCAGAATACCGTGCTTGTAATTCGCGCCTGCACCGTCTTCAGCCAACCGGGTGGGCAAACACGCCGATACCCACTCGTTGGGGCCGATCTTCCGGCCGTAGCGGGCACACAACTGGACCTTGTCCTCGGCCGCGGATAACAAGGCCAAGCTCACGGCATCATAGCTCTCGTTGCCGAGATGGAGGTAGAAGCCGACGATCATGTGGCTGAACGCATCCGTCACCAGATAGAGGACCGCCTTCTTCTCCAGGGGCAGCCGTGTGAGCTGGTGGACCAGATGCCAGTCCAACGGGGTAGCATCGACGAAGAAGACCGCACCCGGCCCCCCTACCTTCGACGCGGTCTTTTGGCGCCGGCGGCGCAACCAAAGCTCGAACCTGCGATCGCCATAGAGCTTCCGCAGGAGCATCTCGAAATCATCGTCGAGTTCCGACCAGTAGCAGAATTGCTTGTAGGATGGGTAGGTGCCCGTAGGGAACCTGGCTAATTCTCCGTCCGGGGGCACTCCATCGCTGCAATCGAGATCGAGGAACAGGTTGCCCACCGTGAGCTTCCACGCCCGCCGCCGCTTTCCCGCCGTTGAACCTGCAAAGAAATACTTCCGGGACCCGGCGATGATCTTCTTCACGTCCATGTCCAGCACGACGTAGGCCTTCCTTCCGTCCAGCCTCGGCCGCCCCGCGGGGTTCCTCGGCACACCGGCTTCAGAGGCCATGTTCACCCGGGCCCCCAGGCCAATGCCGTTGAGGCGGCGAAACCACCTCCCGGCCAGCGCCTGCGGTGACATGCCGCCCTGCAGATACCGGATGAAGATGCGGAACAGGTGGGCGGGCTCCACATCCCGCTCTTGCGCGATACGGCGGATGACAGGCCAGCGCGTTTTGGCGACAAGGGCCTCCGTGTCCAGGTCAATCAGCGGCTGGATAAGCTGCGTGTTCTTATCCATCCGGGCGACTTGCGCCGGCGACAACTTGCCGTCGGGGATGCGCATGACTGCGAGAGGCTCCACGTCGGTGGGCACCCACTCGCCTGTATCCACGAAATGCGCTGCCTGCTCCACCGGATAGAAGCACTCGCGCGCGCGCGGGTCCTCGGTCGAAATGACGATTACATGCTCCTGTAGCACGGCGAGCACACGCAGGTATAATCGCTTGGGCATCCTGACTCGCTGCTTGTTTGCCCCACGATAGGCCTGTCGGATTCTATTCTCGAGCATCAGGACGGTCTCAGTTCGTCGTTCTCGATAGACCTGTCCTTCAATAAAGGGGTGGGTGATACGAGCGGGGAGGGAGGGAAGGGTGTCAATCATGGTCAGGCGACCGCACGAAGCGGCTCAATGGTTGCATTGGGAAGGTAGGCCCCACGGAGATCCAATGGGAGGGTTCCTTTGAGGGTGAGGTGATAAGCGACAGAGAGGGCGGTGCCCCGGGGTAGGCCCAGGGCGGCATCACATCGCGAGCATACAGTGCGCAGGGGCGCACCAGTGCCTAGGTGAGGGACGATCCAGGCCGTGGCGTCACGGACAACGATGGCATCACAGGGCAGGCGGCCCTCCTCCGCGAATTCCATGACCAGCTCCATGTTCGCGATGAGCTGCCGTGGCAGGCGGGTATCGAGGATCAGCGACCATGGAATGCGCCGCTTCGTCCAATACGCCTGCTCGATGGCGAGTTTCTCGACAACCCTCTCCGTGAGGTCCTTGGCCTGCTTCACGGCATAAGCATGTCGCTGGAGCATGCCGCCGGGTCGCTCGAAAGTGACGACCAAGTCGGTGGACATGATGATGTCCTGCTTCTTGCCCCCATGTGGGACGGCCGGGTGATCCACCTGCAGCTCGAACGCGATTTCCCGCGTCAATGCCGGGTCCAGGGCAAACTGCTCCGCGAGGTTCACGACCCCCATTCCCGGGGCGTGGAACATCAGATTGGTGTCGAATTCCGGCGTGGATACCGGGTGCATGACCCGGTTCACGACCCACGACCCGAACATCGTTCGGAAACCGAACGAGGGAAAGTCCACCACGGTAAACAGTGGCTCGTATTCTTCCGGCGGAGCCTCAAGGAGGCATTTACCCCTGGCGACCACGCACTTTGCGTAGTCGCGGGCCAGAAAGTAAGGATGGAAACGCCCGCTCATGACGGCAGGCGGAGCGAAACGGCAATGCCGCAGCACCGATATTGATTTTTCATTGGCCTATAGCCACTTAGCGTGGCTGGACAGTGTTCTATCCAAGATGCGCACCCACCTGACACGACATCTCTGCCGGCCGTAAGCACGCCCGTCCGCGCAGTTTTCTTGACTGCGCAATAGTGCCGGGCCATCGTCCACTCGTCGAAGCTCGTAACTCCGACAATTGGCTTTCAGCCCGTCACGCTGCCCCGTCGCAAGACGAGGTGGACCTCAGGTTGAAGTCCTTTTCTAGGCAGGCCGACGGATCGCTCTTCTCGATTGAGCCGTCGGCCTGTTGCTTTTGTAAGGTTGGTTAGGCTGCCTTCAGCTTATAGACGTGGGCGCCTCCCTTCTCGCCCCTCGAGGAAATCTCGAACAGCCGTTCGGTTACTCTGAGATGGTAAAGCTCCTTGCTGTAGCGGCCACTGGCAATCTTACCTGCCGCGGCGGGATACCTTTCTTTGATGTAGTCCCTGACGTTCTGGAGCGTGAATGGCTGCGTCTGCGAGCGCACGGCCTCCCGAATGATGTCCTTTACCGACTTCGCAGCTCCAAGCCCCGCGGACTCGTTTGCCGCCTTCGGTTTCCCCCGACGCACACCCTTTGTAGAACGTGACCGAGCGCCGCGGCCACCATGGGCCCCTCCGCGCGCCGGTCGAGGGGCCACCGTAGCCTCGAACCGATGTTTCCGCAGGCTCACCGTCGCATCCCCACCGCCCCGGAGCACCTCGATCGCAGCATTGCAGCGACGAACAAAGCTGTCCCGCTTAGCTTCAATATCCCGGATGATCGCCTCCATTTGATCGGACATGAAAGGAAGCCTATGCCCCTCCCAAGGAGGCCTGACAAGCAAGAAACAGATACCCCTCCCTGTGAGACCCATCCGTGGCCGGATGTGCCCCAATCACAGACCACTCCCAATGAGGGCCCCCTAGAGGGGAAACCGAGGCCATTGAATTCTCCAAAAAACGATTCCCCGGGGAATCCTACCGCCCAAAGAGCCGCTCAATCGGCACGCGTAGGGCGGCCGCGAGGGCGATGATCTCCACGTCCCGCACCAGCCGCTCCTGGCTCTCAATCCTCGCCAAGGCCGAGCGGTCCAGCAAAACGCCGCGGATCTGCAGCTTCGCCACCAAGGCTTCCTGGCTCATCGGGACCCGCGCCGCGTAGCGCAGCTTCCGGATGGTCGGACCGATCACGTTCTTGAGTGAGCGCTTAGGCACGGGAGCAATGTGTGAGATTCACACGTTGACAATAGCCGACCATGCGCTACCTATGGTGTGAGATTCACACGAAATGAATCACAACAAAAGTGACCGCCCCGGGCGAAAGACACCCGGGGCCGACCCAACAGCGGCAGAAAGGCTTGAGGCCTATATCGCCGCAGACCAAGTGGTCGCGTTCGAGCCGGGCTTCCCGGACAAAGAGTTCCCCTACGTCCTCTGTTCCATGTGGGGCGTCGTTCCAACCAACGAACTCTTCGTTCGACTCACCAATGGCGAGGTGTCGTTCATCGACTGCGTTCGATCTCCTCTCGATGTGCCCGCGATGGGCGATCGTAGGTTCGGCATGGATGTTGAGGACGCGAACGCAGCCGGCGCCCTGGCTGATCAGATTTGGAAACGCCACAAGCATCAGCTGATCCGCCCAAGGACATGAACACAACACCTTGGTTCGTGCCCCTCCGGGCGACCGGTAGGATCAACACGGCACCCTCTCTTAGCGCCCCTCTCTTAACCCCTCTCTTAGGACACAGACGACCCGGCCGCCTTCCCTTCAGCGTGCATGTCACACCAAACACCCACCGACACTCTTTCCGAATGCCACCGCTCAATTTTTCTGGAGAGCGGTCTGGCCTATGGGCGCTGCTTCGGGAGCAAGACTGGGTATGCGCGCAATCATCCTGTTCGGTTTTTCGTGGCCAACGCGTGTGTGTTCACGCGCACCAGAGTGTGCGTGTGGCGGGGGGACCTCGATCTCGCGATGCGCGCCGATCGTCGCGGCCTTGTCGTCGCCTCCCGTCGGCTGAATCGGCAACTATTCGTCCTGCGAGAACAGGTCCGGGACGACCTCGGGGCGCTACCGCGCGAGTGGCTGACAGAAAACGCATTGGTCACGGTGTGGCGCGGGAAAGTCGTCACTGCAGGCTACACCCGCCGCCTGCATGGCACCCTGAAACAACTCATTGCGCGATCGGCAGGACTACGTTGAAGCGCGCACACCGATCCGTGGGCACTCGCGTTCCATTGCGGGATTTCTACGGCGCACTGGACCATGCCTCCAGAAACAGGGTCGGGCCGCTGAGGGAATACCTCGAGCGACTTGGGTCCAGCCTCCACGTTGCGGCCCAGCGCGGCGAATGCGCCAAATTCGGGCGGCATGTCGAGCTCCTGCTGATCACCGCAACCCTTGTCTCCATCTGTGGCTGGATGCCGAGATACCGGAAGTGGAGCCGGCGCATCGAACAAATGCTGCCGGGCCAAATGCCGTCCGACCTCCGTCGGGCGCTGCGCCGGATTGATCTCAAATGCCGCGACTGTCCACCAACGCTGCCAATCCTCATCCGCGCACCCGCCCGCTGGCGGGCAGGATCGTGGATGCTGGAGCCGGTCCTAGAGGATCGGAAGAAGCGACGAGTCTGACCCGATGCGTATTGTCTGTCTCTCCGACACCCACAATCGGCACAGAGCTATCTCTGTGCCGGACGGCGACGTGCTCATTCACGCGGGTGATTTCACGAATACCGGCAGCGTCGAAGAAATCAGTGCGGCGATGAGCTGGATGGCTGAGCTCCCTCATCGCCACCGTATCGTTATTGGGGGCAACCATGACTGGATTTTCGAGCGCGAGCCCGAGGTCGCGGCCAAGCTGATCCCACCGCATGTGCATTATCTCTGCGACAGCGGTTGCGTGATTGAGGGGCTCAGAATTTGGGGTTCCCCGGTCCAGCCGCGATTTCTCGACTGGGCATTCAACAGGGACCGCGGAGTAGCGATCGAGCGACACTGGGCAATGATTCCTGAAAATACAGATGTGCTGATCACGCACGGCCCCCCGTATGGGCGACTGGACCTCACCTGGGCTGGGCATTGCGGGTGTGAATCGCTCTTGCGGCGGTTAACGGAAGTGCGCCCCAAACTGCACGTGTTTGGACACATTCACGGTGCTTACGGCGTCGATGTGCTCGGACCTACACTGCTGGTGAACGCAGCGACCTGCAATGAGGCTTATCGGCCAGTGCATCCTCCGATCGTGATAAACATGGAGGGAGGATCATGCTCACAAGAGCAGTGAGTATGTCGCCTGATCCGCCCCTTCGTCACCCCCAGCATGCGTATCCTGCACTGCACCGACTGCCACTCCAACAAGGCTTGGTTCAACTGGCTCGTCGAACGCTCTGTCGGCTACACCCTGGTCTGCCTGACCGGCGACTACTTGGATCTGCTCGAACTGCACCGGATCGAGGAACAGGTTCGATTGGTGAGGGACGCTGTGCAGGGCGCCAAGTGTCCGGTTGCCCTGTGCAGCGGGAATAACGACTCGTTCACCGGGCCGCCGGCCCCGGCGTATCTCCACCATGCCGCATGGATGGCGGAGACCAGGCGGGAGACGGTGTGGAGCGATGGCGACGTATTCACCCTCAGCGGCACCCGGTTCCGGTGTATCGGCTGGAACAGCATCCTACCCGCAGCCGACGAGCGCGAGATATGGCTGTTTCATGCACCACCAGCCAGATCGCGTCCGGCCATAGATCAGGACGCCCACGACGTGGGTGACGAAATCCTTGGTGAAGTCTGTCGCGCATCGCGGGGCCCCCGAGTCGTGCTCTCCGGGCACCAACATACCCCGCAAAGCTGGGTGGAGAAGGTGGGTAGGACTTGGTGCTTCAACCCTGGGGTCACGCCGAACGCATCCGTTCCAAACCACGTTGTCGTCGATCTGGTGGCCAACATCGCGATCCACCGGGTCAACGACCTTGATCGCGAGCGAGTAGAAATTGCGCCGTGAAGCCTCTGGTGATCTCCCTCAGATAGCCAAAACTCCCTCTAGCAGACAAGTTGTGGCGAAGCTATAAGCACCCGATAGCTCGCCACAACTGGGTCGAGGCCGGGAGGATCGACCCGATGGGGCTGGACAGCCGCAAGGATGGCCATGGCTTTGGCAAGAAACGCACAGTGTCTCCTGAGGGGTTCGGGGGCGGGCGAACGTATCACCTATAGACAGCAGTCGGCCGACCCAAAGGCCTCCACGCTTCCTCCGCAATCAACGACAACCCTGCCATGAAAACCAACCTCCTCGTTACCAAAATTCTCGCCGGCACCACGCTGGCCTTGTTCTCCGGTCTCGCCCTTCCCTCCGCCTATGCCGGCTCCGGTTCCGGCGTCAGTATCTGGCGCGACCAGGACAAGAAGGCCCCTGCTGCGGTCGCCCCGGCTACCACCGAAAAGCCCGCCTGCACCGACTCCCGCGTCGTCCCCGTGAAGCAGACCATGTGGACCCGCAATGGGGGCCGCGGTCCGGTGACCACGACGTTCGGTGAAAAGCGCGTGTGCAATTCATGCGCGGTATCCGTCGCAAGCACGAAGACGACCGATCGCAATTCGCACAGCCCCAAGGCCGCGTGGGCGTCCAAGGCCACGCATGATTGCGGCAAGAGCGGATGCGGCGTCGCGGTCGCGACCGGTGCGACGGCCGCTCCGAATTCGTAACTGCAAATGAAGCCCGAGCCATCTGTAGCAAGCCACAGATGGCTTTGCCAACCCTGCTAAAGACGTGCGCGCCGCAAGCGCAGGGCATTGCTAATGACCGAGACGGAAGAGAGCGCCATCGCGGCACCCGCAAGCATGGGGCTCAAGACTACGCCAAAGAACGGATAAATCACACCTGCCGCGATCGGCACCCCGAGGACGTTGTAAACAAAAGCGAAGAAGAGATTCTGCCGGATATTGCGCATAGTGGCCCGGGAGAGGTGGATCGCCTTCGCGATTCCCCGCAGGTCTCCCTTGATCAGGGTGACGCCCGCGCTCTCCATCGCGACATCGGTGCCAGTGCCCATCGCGACGCCCACGTCGGCCGCAGCCAGCGCCGGCGCGTCGTTGATTCCGTCGCCAGCCATCGCGACACGCGCGCCATTCTTTCTCAACTCCTCCACGAGACCGATCTTGCGCGCTGGCTCCACTTCCGCCTCGAAACGATCAATGCCAAGCTGCCTGGCTACCGACTCCGCTGTATGGCGATTGTCGCCCGTCGCCATCACCACCTTGATCCCGAGCGCGTGAAGACTCGTCATAGCCTCGCGGCTCGTGGCCTTGATCGGGTCGGCCACGGCGAGGAGGCCCGCCACCCGTCCGTCAATCGCGACGAAGAGGGCGGTCTTTCCTTCGGATTGCAGCTTCGTGGCGTGCTCCACCAGCGCACGATCACTCGGCACGCCTTCGCTCTCCAGAAACCTGCCCTTCCCTACAAGCACCGCGTGCCCTTCGATCTTCCCGGCGACGCCACCGGCTGTGACCGAGCGAAAGTCCGATACATTCGGCACGGCAATCTGACGGCTCTCCGCGCCCCGGACGATGGCGGCGGCCAGCGGGTGCTCCGAGGCGCGCTCCACGGCCGCGGCGAGTCGCACGAGCGTCTCCTCGTCCGTGCCACCTACGGCCACGACAGTCACGAGCTGCGGCCGGCCCTCCGTAAGCGTGCCGGTTTTGTCCACGACCAACCACTCCACCTTTCCTAGGAGTTCGAGCGCCTCGGCATTCTTGACGAGAACGCCCTCCTGGGCGCCACGCCCGACGCCAACCATGATGGACATGGGCGTGGCGAGCCCGAGCGCACACGGACAGGCGATGATCAGGACCGCGACCGCGTTCACGATGGCGTGCGCGAGGCGTGGCTCGGGCCCGAAGAAGAACCAGAGAACGAAGGTGAGGGCGGCGGTGATCACGACGGCCGGCACAAAGATCCCGGCCACCTTGTCCGCGAGCCCTTGGATTGGTGCGCGACTGCGCTGCGCCTCAGCCACCATGTTGACGATGCGGGCCAGCATGGTGTCGGCGCCGACTTTCTCGGCACGAAACACGAAGCCGCCTGTCGTGTTCACGGTGCCACCAGTCACGTGATCGCCCGCCTTCTTTTCCACCGGCATCGACTCACCGGTAAGCATCGACTCATCGAGCGAGGATGCCCCTTCTTCGATCAAGCCATCCACGGGCACTTTCCCACCTGGTCGCACCCGCAGGCGGTCTCCCACCTTCACCTCCGCCAGCGGCACCTCCTGGTCCCCCTGGGCCGTGACGCGCAGCGCGACCGGCGGAGACAGGTTGAGTAGCGCCTTGATCGCGCTCGACGTGCGCGCCCGCGCCCGCAGTTCGAGCACCTGGCCGAGCAGCACGAGCACGACGATCACCGCGGCAGCTTCAAAATAGACATCGACCACCTCGTGCGCCCGCATCGCGGGCGGAAATAGGCCCGGCCAAAAGAATGCCACGATGCTGTAGCCCCACGCCGCGCCCACGCCGATGGCGATCAGCGTGAACATATTCCAATGTCCCGAACGCAGCGATTTTGCCCCGCGCACAAAGAAGGGCCATCCGGCCCACAAGACCACCGGCGTCGAAAGAAGAAACTGCGCCCAGCGGCTCGTCGGGGAATTCGCAACGTGCAACAGCGATGGCACGAGGTGTAGCATGCCAAGCACGAGAACCGGCAGCGCCAGTGCTCCGCCCAGCCAGAAGCGCCGCGTCATGTCGTGCAGTTCGTGGTTATCCTCCTCCGGTCCGGAGGTGACGGTCTTCGGCTCGAGCGCCATTCCGCAGATGGGGCAAGCACCAGGGTGATCCTGTTCGATTTGCGGGTGCATCGGACAGGTCCAGAGGGTCTTGGCGGGCTCGCGGTAGGCTGGGTTGCGCTCCAGTGCCATACCGCACTTCGGGCAGTCGCCCGGCTTGTCCGATTCGACTCCTTCGCACATCGGACAGTAATAGGCAGCTCCCGCCGGCGGCTTCCGATCATGGTGGTGCCCGGAGCCGTGATGCGTGCAGCCCTCATGGCCATGAGTCACTGCGTCGCCGTGAGCATGTTTGCCCTGGCTTTCCATGGCGTGGACGTGTCCATGATCGGATTTGGGATCCTCTGGGGAGTGCTGTTTCATGCCTAGCTGACGGAATCTAGCCTCATTCCTTACACTTTTCCACCCGGCGACGTTCGCGGGCCTGGCAGGCACAGTTGAGACAGCCCTCCCGGCTACAAGCGCCGCAAAAGACCTCCAGACGTTCCCGGAGTTGGGTGCGGGCCCGGTGCAGCACGACATCCAGTGTCGCCACCGTAAGATCGAGCTCCCGGGCTGCATTGGTCTTCTTCTCTCCGTGCAGATCAATCCGGCGGAGCACGTCGGCGTAGCGCGGTTTGAGTGTCGGCAACAGCCCTTCAAAACAGACACACATCACGGCGTCCCAGTCTGCCGGCGGCGGCACCCGATCACTTCCGGTCGTCCGCAGCTCAGTCCAGAGGCGATCAACCCGACCACGGTCCCGCTGTTGTCGCCGGTAATAATCCACAATCGCGCGCCGCAGTATCCGATAGAACCAAGGGATCACTCGCTCTCCCCGCTGCAGACTCGACCCCTTTTGCAGCGCGCGGAGCAGACTATCTTGCAGCAAATCCTCCGCCTCGGACGCATTTCCCAAGCGGGCAGCGAGAAAGCGATGAAAGCGACCCCGCTCCGCGACGAGCACGCGCACGCTCTTCTCGTCCAGCGTTACGGGGGCTTTCCCATCCATAAGACCGGAAGGTTCCCCTGACTTTGTCTTCGTGGCTGCTGACCGCACCCAACTTCAACGCCCCGAAGCCGTAAATCCCTCAGCTAAAACGAGATTTTCCGCGGCTCCGGGTTATGGTGCCGCCGGCACTGTAAGGAACTGGGCCGCTTGAGTAGGTTCCATTGTTAAGCCAAGCAGCACACCAACGCGGCGAAGAACCGCCACCACCCAACAACCTAACTTCACCATGCGCCCCTTCCGAATCCTCGCTTCCGTGCTCGTTGCCTTCGCCCTTATCGAAGTCTTGGCCCAAACCCCGCCTCACCCCAATCATTCGATGCCCGGCATGTCCGGGGCGGGAATGTCCATGGAGGGCCAGATGACCATGCCGATGGCGTTAGGGCCGATTCAGGACAGCCAGGAAGCCTCAGGGACAGCATGGCAGCCGGCGGACACGCCCATGCACGCCGCTCATTCGATGCTCGGTAACTGGGCTCTGATGACGCACTACAATGCGTTCCTTGGCTATGACCACCAGGCTGGGCCGCGGGGAGATGATCAGGTCAATTCGGTCAATTGGTTGATGCTCATGGCGACCAGGCGAGAGGCCGACCATGAACTGACCTTTCGCGGCATGTTCAGTTTGGAGCCGGCGACCACAACCAGGAAGGGTTACCCGCTCCTGTTCCAATCGGGTGAAGCGTATCAAGGCCAACCGCTGATCGACCGTCAGCATCCCCACGATCTGTTTATGGAACTGTCGGGGCGTTATCGCCGGATACTCACCCCCGACTCGGTTTTCTCTCTTTATGTCGCACCGTCTGGCGAACCCGCCCTGGGGCCCGCCGCCTTTCCCCATCGCATGTCCGCGATGGACAATCCTGCTGCGCCCATCAGCCACCACTGGCTCGACTCCACCCACATTGCCTTCGGTGTCCTCACCGCCGGCTTCGCGCAAAAGACGTGGCAGCTGGAAGGTTCCTGATTCAACGGTCGCGAACCAGATGACGACCGTTGGGACATCGAGAAACCCAAACTCGATTCGTATTCTGGTCGGCTCACCTGGAACCCGACACCGGAATGGAGCGCCCAGCTTTCGCACGGCTACCTGAAGAGTCCCGAGGAACTGCATCCGGACGAGAGTGTGCGCCGGACGACTGCGTCCATCATGCACCTCACCAAGCTGGCCGATGGCAGCCATCTCGCGACCACGTTCGGGTGGGGCCGCAATCGCGGCGACCAGGCGACGAACGCGTTTTTGATCGAACCGAGCTACATGACGGCGACCTACACGGTTTTTGCCCGCGCCGAATATGTCCAGAAAACCGGTGAAGAGCTGGGATTGCCGCCAGATGACCGGATAATTCCGGTCAAGCAATTCACGCTCGGCGCGAGTCGCGAACTCGTGAAGGGCCGGCCCTATCAATTGGCGCTGGGGGCTTCCGCCACCTATTCGTGGAAGCCAAACGACCTAGACGGGCTCTACGGCAAAAACCCGGTCGGCTACTGGATTTTCCTGCGCCTGCGCCCAGCGGCGATGGGCCATTGAGATTCTACGTCGGGCCGGCGACCACGGCGCCGGCCGTGTCGTCTGCGGAGACCCACGTTCAGAAGAAAGTCCGGCCGCCCATTGCTAAGCGGCCGGACAGGCACAAACCCGCGTTAAACCTACTGACAACGCGGAAGTATCACTAAAGTCTGCTGCGCGGAGAGGGGCGCGAAATCGCGGGTTTCATGAGGAGGTGAAGGTAAACCAGTCCTTTCCCCACACGAGCAGCGCCCCAAAATGGCCTGAGGCGGCAATCAACACGAACGTCAGCGCCGCCACCAGCCGACGTGCCCAAACCTTTCCGGGCGTAATCGCATCGCGCCACGCTCGGGCGCTGAGCCAGGCCAACACGGCCCAGATCGCCGCGGCAACGGCCAGCCAGCGGTGCAGTTCGAGGATGTCGTGCTGATCCGAACGAATGTGTTCATGGGCGGCGAGCAACCAGCCGCTCCCGACAGCCAAGAGCGCAGCAATTGCGCCGAGCCCGAAGAGGCCTGCGACGGCTCGCCCGAGAAACTCCGAGTTCCGGAACCCCCGCACGGCCTCGAACACCGCGCCCAGAACTAGCAGCGCCACAGGAAAGTGCAGCAGCACAGGGTGGAGACGGCCGAGCAACTCTGCGGGAGAAGCCATAAGCAAAGGCACCTCACGACCGGGAGGGCCGCGAGGTGTCTCGAAGCCAGAAATCAATGCTTGTGGTGATGCTCGGGTGTGCTGCCGCCCTGCTTCGCCGCGGCCTCATCGAGGACCTTGAGATACTTCTCGGGGTCCTTGTTGAAGTCCTTCTCGCAGTCCTTGCAGCAGAAGCTGACCAGGCGGTCCGGCTTGCCCTCGACGCGGTAGATGAAATCGACGGGCTTGCCCATGTCGCCGCCGAGCTTGTCCTCGGAAACGATACAGGCGGTGGTCGGGTATTCGGCCTTGGCCTTGGCGACCCAGGCGGCGTCCTTTGCGGTTACGGGGACCAGTTGGCCCTTGTTGTGGCCTTCGTGGGCGAAGGCGGAGTTGGTGATCGCGACGGCGCCGAGAAGCGCCGCAACGATGGCGAGGGTGCGGAGGGATTGCATAGATTTGATTGACGGTTCGAGAGGTTAAACGGCTGCCGCGCTCCGATCCCTCAACATTTCGGGCTTCTTCTTTTGGGGCTTAAAACCTGTCGGTGACGCTCAGACCTAGCCACCCGCCAGCTGCGACCGGCCTGTGGACGACTCCTCGATCCGGATCGCGGCCAGCTCGCGTTTAACCGCGGCGGTGACATTGGCGAAGCAGCATGAGCCCTGAGGATTGCGGATTTCGCAGGCGCAGCGGTCCGCCTTCATCTCGGCGGCAATGCGGCCCGGTGCTGTGCATTGGCCGGTTGCCCGGATCTCGGCCCGGGCCATTTTTGTATCAAACCCAAAGCAGTAGCATAACTGGGGATTGTCGCTATGCTTCGCTGTCGGGACTTGGCGCACGTCCCCCAGCGTCAAGATCGTGCCCGTCCCGGTGAAATACACCACCGGACAATCCGGCGTGCGGCAAAAGGCGAAGGGCTCCGCTTCGACCATCGCAAGGTGCGGCAGTTTCACTTGATGCTTGAGCGTCAGCAGCGAGATAGACTTGCCGGGTTTGCCGCAGCGAGGGCAGACCAAGGCGGGCGATCCTGAAGGCGGAGCGGTTTCGGCGGCTGGGGTGGTGGAGCAACAGTCGGGCATGTTGGACTTATTTGAGGGTGGAGCGGTCGGCGGGAAAGCCGCTGGCGTCGATAAGCGTAAGCAGTTGATCGCGGTTTATGGCCGAAGGATCGTAGATCAGAATCGCCGCCTTGGAGTCGTAGTCCACAATGGCCTGCTTTACGCCCGGAGCCCTGCTGAGTGAAGCCTCAATACTCCTCGCGCAGGATGGGCAGTCCATGGAAGGGATCAGCACGCTGATTTTGGCGTCGCTGGCCGCGACCGCAGCGGCGTTGATCGAGTGATTCCGTGCGGGCAGCGACGGATAGATCGCCGCACCCAGCGCCACCAGTGTTCCGAACCACAGGCTGATCCGCGTCGTCTTGCCGGGCGGACAAGGGCAGGATCCGTCATCACAGTCGGCCTTGGGGCGACGGTAACTGCAATACCAAGCCAGACCCAACAACACGAAGGTGACGCAGAGCAGAACCGGCCGCCACTGGGCGAACCATGCCGCCGCCGCGAAGCTGCCAAGCCCGAGACTGAGGGCCAGCAGCGGCCCGATACAACACAGCGAGGCGGCAAGCCCGGCAAAGACGCCACCAGTCAGCATCCAGGAGAATCGGGGCTTTTTCATGGTGGCATGCTACACCCTATAGTATGGTATAGGGTCAAACAACCCTTCATGACCATTGGCGAGCTGGCAAAAAAGGCAGCAGTAAACGTGCAGACCATCCGCTATTACGAGCGGGAGGGACTGATGACGGGCGCTCATCGCTGGCCGGATTCGGGCTACCGGGACTTCGACGACGAGGCGCTGTTGCGCCTGAAATTTATCCGTTCAGCGAAGGATCTCGGTTTTACTCTGCGGGAGATCAAGGGGTTGTTGGACATGCGTGTCTTGCCCGGCGAGTCGTGCGCTGAGGTGCGGCGGATGATTAAGGTCAAACTCGCCGAGCTTGACCGCCGTATGACTGAAATGCGGCGGCTGCGCCGGGCGCTGGTCAAGCTGGATGAGGCTTGTGGACAGCGCCAGGCCGACACCACCTGCCCAGCCCTCTGGGCGATCGAGAAATAGGTCAGCGCCCCAAGACGAACATCTGCAGTAATATCGGCATGCGCCAATTGTCCCCGTGAGCTGGGTTCCCAACATCAGTCTTACGCGGTAGCAACTGACACAAGGTCATGTCGGTTCGGCCATGGCTTTTGGGGCCTAAAACTCGTAGGTGGCGCTCAGGCCGATCCATGCTCGCCGACCCGGAGCGGCCAAGCGGGGCGACCAGTCGCCGTCTGGGTCTGCGGCTTCGGTGAAATGCGCGTCCACGGCCAGCGTGGTGTGCCACGAGATCCGGTAGGGCAGCCTCAGGTCGGCCCCCCAATAGCCATACGCGTCGCTGACGCCCGCTCCCGCAGCCTCAGGCAGGACATCTTTTGCCCGCACGTGCCCGACATAGACCCGCCCCTCCAGATAGGTGCCCCAATGAGGCAGGGGTAAATCATACTCCAGCGAGCCTTGCCCCGCCAGGGAGCGGAAGCGTATGTCGTAGCCCGATTCGAGGACCCAACGCACTTGCCGCCTGGTTGTCCAAGTCATGCGCATGTTCGTCTCGAACGAGTGTGCCGCCGCGCCCGCGACGGGTGCATCGACATACCAGAAATGGGTGCCGGAGGCCTCGATCGAGAGGGCTTTGGTCACGGACCACACATATCCGATCGCAGAGCGCAGCTCGCCGGGCGCCGTGGAATCGAAGGGGCGGCTGGACCAAAACTGCCCTCGCCATCCACGCACGGCCCCATCCAGCCCCACCTGCCATGCCGGTCCGGAGCGTTCGACTCCGCGATAGACGTGACGGGAGACAACGCCGGAGGACGCGCTAACCACCAGGTCCTCGCTGTCGGCCTGCAGCCGGCTGCCAAGGGTAACCGCAGCAAAAGCCAACAACCCGCGAAGCCCAGACCCTATCGCTCGCAAGGATGGCTTCTGCCGCCCGCGCGCACTACCGGGTGGGGTGATCATCCGCCCCGGGATGCGCTCCGTCATGGGCGCGCACTTCGATTCGGGCTGTGCCCGTCGGCAATGGATCAAGCACGATCTCATAGGTGCCGTATGCCGGCCGGCGCCACCGGCGGCGTATTTGCCTGGGCTCGAAATGCTCCACGGTGGCACGGAGCACCCGCCCGGCCGAATCGTAGAGCGTCACGTCGAGGTGAGTCTGCGTCGTGTCGTCGGCGGTCAGGTGCTTCAGCACGTAGCCCTTGAGGGTCAGCGGCCCGGCCTTCCGCTCCAGCCATATCTTTTCGACCTCCACCACCGAGGACCCGACGCGCTCGAGCTTGATGTCGCGGACATCGGGCGGGGCGCGGAACGGGGTGGCACAGCCAGCCAAGAGTAGCAGGGTAAGTGACAGGCTGGCGGCGGTTTTCATGACGAGGGATCCGGGGTGTTGAATCCCCCTTGAACGCCCCAGCGCAGGCCGATCCCTCCGCTATTTCTATCGAGGGCGTGAGTCCGGCTTCCGGGGCGCGAGCTGGGCTCGCTGTCGGATGCGGCGCCAAACTGCCGCTTGGAATCCCGGCTCGCGCGGTGGCGACACCGCCCAGGACAGGAGCAATTTCCGCAATGTCGTGATTGTTTTCATGGGTGGTAGTCACCAATGGCCTTTCTCCTTCCACTGCATTTCTGCGAGTAGCTCATCCACGATCGTCTTAGGGCGCTCGCCGCTGGCGAAGCGCTTTGGGGCCCGCTGGAACAAGTCCATGCACATGGGGCAGCACACCGGATAGGCCTTCCCGTCGTGGTAGAGGCGCGCCATTCCGCCGGTATTGGTCAAATCCTTCCCGCATACCGTGCAGGTTTCGTTGAGATCGCTCATGGCTTTGGGGGCCTCGGGCCGCTCCGTTTCAAGGACGGGGCGGCCCTCGGCCGGTTATGGATGCAGGGGGTGACTGCCTCCAAGGTGAGAATCGCGTATCATTTCTTGTCGGGTTTCTTGGCGACGAAGAAGCAGGCTTCGCCCTTGTCGTTGACGTAGGTGACCTCGCGGGCGGCCGATTGATTCTTGGGCGCGCCTTTCAGAACCACCCGCACCTTCTCCTTGCATGAGGGGCAGGTGAGCATCGCGCCTTCTTTGCAGTGCTCCATCGCCTCGACGGGACTGGCGATGGTCTTTTCGGTCACGGTCTGGCATTGGTTGCAGACGTAGAGAACCTTGTCGCCAGCCTTGAGCTTGGCGAATTCCTCGGCCGTCTTCATGCGTTGCCAGTAATCGGGACCGGGACCAGCGATGACCGGAACAGCGGCGCCTGCAATGAGGCCCGCGAGGATGAGTAGCTTTGCGATGGTCTTCATGGGTTTGTTGTTTTTGGGGCTTGTCCCTGCGGACACTGAAATCTCACCGCCGTAGGGTCCGGCGGAGCGGCCGGTTACTTTCGAGGCGGGACCTTGGTGACATACATGCACTCGTGTCCTTTCTCGTTTACGAAGCGGACTTGGGCCGGATGCGACGCGTCGGTGGGCGGGTCGATGACGACGTGCATCTTGTCGTTGCAGCCAGGGCAGATGATCACAGCGCCTGCCTTGAAGCGCTCCGTTACGTCCGTCGCACTCGCCAAGGTCACTTCCCTTTTGGAATCACACTTTCGGCAGAGGTAAAGAATCCGGTCCCCGGCCGTGAGCTGGGCGAACTGCTCCTGGGAGCGAAGCGCATCGGCCATCTTGCTGCGCGAATACAAGACTGAACCCGCTGCGCCCACCACAAGCAGGCCGATAATGGCGAGGAATGCTGTGGTGGGCTTCATGGGTGGCAGGAAGTGGTGTCGCTCGCTAGGTGCTCGCGACTGCGGGTTCTGCTGGGGGCGGCGGCTCCGTCGGGGTGCTCTTGGGCAGGGCCCGCACGCGCCACAGATAGAATATCGCCGGATACACGAGCAGCTCCATCAGGGTGGAGGTTACCACACCACCGACCATCGGGAGGGCGATGCGCTTCATCGTGTCGGCACCGGTTCCGTGACTCCACAGGATGGGCAGAAGACCGGCGATAATGACCGCAGCGGTCATGGCCTTGGGCCGAACACGCTTCACCGCGCCGTGATAGATCGCGTCACGCAAGTCGGTCGGAGTGAGCAAGCGTCCGCTCTTCTTCCATTCGTCGTAGGCGAGATCCAGATAGAGGAGCATGACGACGCCGGTCTCGGCATCCAGGCCGGCCAGTGCGATGATGCCCACCCACACCGCCACGCTCATATTGTAGCCCGTCAGGTGCAGCGCCCAGAAGGCGCCCACCAGCGAAAACGGCACGGCCAGCAGCACGATGGACGTTTTGATCCAGGACTGGGTGTTGAGGTAAATGATGAAGATGATGATCAGCAGTGTGAGGGGCACGACGATCTGGAGCCGGGCTTTGGCCCGCTGCATGTATTCATACTGGCCGCTCCAGAAGATGCTGTAGCCGGTGGGCACCTTGATTTCGCCGCGCTGGATGGCGTCGTTCACCGTCTGCTGCGCCCCGCGCACGTAGGTGCCGATGTCGATGCCCTGCACATCCACGTAGATCCACGCGTTAGGCACCGCCGCCTCGCTCTTCACACCCATGGGGGCGGCAACAACCTTAACCTTGGCGAGCTGGCTCAGCGGGACTTGGGCCGCCGGTGCGGCACCCGCGCTACCCATCTCGGAGGAACCGCCCGTGCCAGTCCGCACTGGAATCAGGATCTCGCGCAATGCCTCGAGGTTTTCCCGGTAGTCACGCTCATAGCGCAGAATCACGCCGTAGCGCTCCAAGCCCTCGACGGTGGTCGTGAGCGGCATGCCGCCAAGTGCGACCTGCAGGACCTCCTGCACTTCGCCGACCGTGAGGCCGTAGCGGGCGATGGCATCGCGATCTATGTCGAATTCCACGTAGTTACCGCCCATCACGCGCTCGGCGAAGACACTTCCCGTGCCCGGAGCGCGGCGCATCACGACCTCGATCTCCCCGGCGATGCGCTCCAGTTCGCGCAGGTCCGGGCCGGCAACCTTGATTCCGACCGGGGTCTTGATACCGGTCGCCAGCATGTCGATGCGGGTCTTGATCGGCATGGTCCAGGCGTTTGTCAGACCGGGGATCTGGACCGCGTTGTTCAGCGCCGTCGTCAACTCCTCGATGTTCCGCCGGCGGTGGGCCACGACCTTGCCGGAGTCGTCCTTAATATCGACCTCCGGCCATTCCTCCTCGGGTTTGAGCATGATGGTCGTCTCGATCATGTCCATGGGCGCGGGGTCGGTGGCGGATTCCGCACGCCCGATCTTGCCGAACACATGGTGGACCTCGGCGAAGGACTTGATGATCTGGTCGGTCTGCTGAATGAGCTCGCGCGCCTTGGTGGGCGAGATGCCGGGGAACGTCGTCGGCATGTAGAGCAGGTCACCCTCGTAGAGCGGGGGCATGAACTCCGAGCCAAGGTTCTGGTAGGGGAAAGCCTTGCCAGCCTTCAGAGCGAGCTCCTTGGCGCCGCCATCGGGCAGCACGCGCTCCACGATCGCATTCCACGGGAAGAACACCCAGCCAACGATCACGGCAGCCGCGATGATCACCGACCACCGGAACTTGATCATGAGGTCGAGAACGGGGTGATACAGCCAGATGAGGAAGCGGTTGACCGGGTTCTTCTCCTCCGCCGGGATCTTTCCCCGGATGAAGAAACCCATCAACACCGGCGCGAGGGTGATGGAGAGAATCGCCGCCGCGGCCATCGAGTAGGTCTTGGTAAACGCCAGGGGCTTGAACATCCGGCCCTCCTGGGCCTGCAGCGTGAAGACGGGTAGGAAGGAGACGGTGATGACCAGCAGCGAATAAAACAGGGTTGGCCCCACTTCAACCGAGGCATCCCGGATGATGTCCCAGTGGGGCTTCTTCCCGGCATCGTGCTCAAGGTGCTTGTGAGCGTTCTCGATCATGATGATCGCCGCGTCCACCATGGCGCCGATGGCGATGGCGATGCCGCCCAGCGACATGATGTTCGCGCTGAGCCCCTGGCCGAACATGATCGAAATGGAGGCCAGCACGGCGATCGGCAGGATGATGATCGCGACAAAGGAGCTGCGCAGGTGCATGAGGAACAGCAGGCAGACGAGGGCCACGACCACGCTTTCTTCGATGAGCTTCTCCTTCAGGGTGCGGACTGCGCGGTCGATGAGCGCCGTCCGGTCATACGCGACCGAGTAGGTCACTCCCTCGGGGAGACTCTTCATGGCCTGGTCCAGCCGCGCCTTGACGGCCTGGATCACCTGCCGGGTGTCCACGCCATATCGAACTACGACGACGCCACCCACGGTTTCGCCCTCGCCGTTCAGTTCCGCCACGCCGCGCCGCATGTCCGGACCGAGATTCACGTTGGCTACCTCGCCCAGCAGAATCGGTGTCCCGCCTGGTCCTGTGCCAACAGCCACCTTGCGCAGGTCATCGACCGAGGAGACGTAGCCCTTCACGCGAAGGATGAACTCCTTCTCGGCCATCTCGACCGAGCGTCCGCCCACCTCCCCGTTACTCCGCTGCACGGCCATCGCCACCTGGGCAATCGACAGGTTGTAAGCGTGCAGCCGGTGCGGATCGACCGTGATCTGGTATTGCTTCACGAAGCCGCCGACCGAGGCGACCTCCGCGACGCCGTCCACGCTGGCGAGCTGGTAGCGCAGGAACCAATCCTGCATCGAGCGAAGCTGGGCCAGGTCGTGGTTCTTGGAATTGAGCGAATACATGAACGCCCAGCCGACGCCGGTGGCATCGGGACCAAGCCGCGGCGCAACGCCGGTCGGCAGGCTGCCGGAAAGGCCGCTCAGGTATTCCAGCACCCGGCTCCGCGCCCAATAGGGGTCGGTGCCGTCCTCGAAGATCACATAGACGAAGGAAAACCCATAGAAGGAGTAGCCACGCACCACCTTCGCCGATGGCACCGAGAGCATCTTGGTGGTGATCGGATAGGTCAGCTGATCCTGAACGATCTGTGGCGCCTGGCCGGGCCATTCCGTGTAGATGATGACCTGGGTGTCCGACAGGTCGGGGATCGCATCCAGCGGAATCTTCCGCAGCGCGTAGATGCCGCCTAAGATCAAGGCGGCGGTAGCGGCCAGCACGAGGAACTTGTTCCTCAGGGAGAAGTCGATGATGGCTTTAAGCACGGGAAAGGTGGGTTTAGGCGTGGGCTGTTGAAACGGGAGGAGGGCGCGGGAGGAGGTGCCGACTACTTTTTGTCGTGCTCGCAGGGTTCGCCGGCCGCCATGGCCGCGGCGGACATGCCGCAACTGCCGCAACCACCGGCGTCCGAGACGGGCCCAGCTGATGACGCAGCCACTTCAGAGCGCAGGTAGTCGACTACGGACATGTCGCCCCCGATTGGCGGGTGTCCCGGGGGAAGGTTCGCGGCGAGCATCTTGGTATCGAGCGGCGGGGCCATGCGGGAAACGCGCGGCTGCGGTGCGGCAATCTCCTCGCCGCAGTTCAGCATCTTCTGGCCGTAGAACGGATTTTTTGTTTCGGCGTCACGTTGCAGCCAACGAGCATTCGCCATGGAGCACTCGAAGGCGTGCAGCCCGGCGACCGAGCCATGGCCGCTCTTGAGGGCCGCATCCGTCACGGCCGTGCTGATCGGAGTAAACGCGGCGCGGGCCATGGCGAGGTCGTCGGGGACGACGGCCTTTTCCAAGAGACCGCCGAACGCTCCGTGGACGGCATGAGGTTCCGCGGCCAGATAGGCCGACAGGGCGTCGCGAAGCGCGGGGAGCTTCTCCTTGTAGCCCTCGAGATTGTCGTCGGCGAGCGGAGCTGCCGCGTCGGCCGCCGCCAAAGCCAAGGCCTGCAACTCTGCGCCCACTGCGACAGGCACAGCACTCGTATCCTTGCGCACCTCGGTCGTAACACTCGGCGCCGGCTTCGCGTCCTCGGGTTTGAGCATCTTTTGGATCGCCTCCCGCAACTGGCTCTCGGAATCGAGCAGGAATTGACCCGAGGTGACCACCCGGTCCCCCGCCTTGAGCCCGCTGAGAACTTCATAGAAACCGCCTTCGCTGCGGGCACCCAACTGGACCTCGCGGGGATCAAAGAAACCACCGTCGAGCGCCACAAAGACCGTGTTCCGTTCGCCGCTGCGTAGCACAGCCATGTCCGGCACCAGCACGGCATCGGAGCTCAACTGGGACGAGAAGGACACATCGACAAACATGCCCGGGCGAAGGAAGCCATCGGGATTGGCCAGCACGATGCGCGCAGTCGCGGCCCGGGTCTGTTCCTCGACCCGCGGGAGGATCAGCTCCACGGCACCGGAAAACTTGCGCTCCGGACCGTAGCTGGAACGGATCAGGGCGGGCTGACCTGCGCGAACAAAGGGCAGGTCCTTCTCATAGACCTGCGCCTGCACCCAGACCGAGGACAGGTCGGCCAGCCGGTAGATGCGCTCTCCCGGCTTCATCATCTGGCCGGCAACCGCCATCTTCTCGACCACCACACCGTCACCGGGGGCACGGAACACCACGGTCCGCTTCACCTCACCCGACTGCCGAAGTTCGGCGATGAAGTCCTCCGAAAGATCAAAAAGCTGAAGCCGTGAGAGCGCGGCCCGCGTCAGCGGCCCGCCCTCGGCACCTTCCGAGCGCAGGGCGAGCAGGTAGTTGAGCTGCGCGTTGTAGAGTTCCGGAGAGTAGATTTCAAACAAGGGGTCACCCACCTTGACCGTCGCCCAGGTCGTGTTGACGTGCAGCTTCTCGAGCCAGCCCTCGTATTTGGTGGTGATGTCCCGCAGCCCTTGTTCGTTGTAGGCCACCGTGCCAACGGTGCGCAGCTCCCGGCGCACCGGCCCGCGGGCGATCACGGCGGTCCGCAGGTTCATGCGCTGGACGGTGGCGGCGTCGATCTGGATCTGGCCCGAGGCCGAGTTGTCCTCGTCCTCATAGACCGGCACCATGTCCATGCCCATGGAATCCTTGCCCGGGCTGGGCTTCGCCTCGCCTGGCATCATGGTGGACTTGTAGTATTTGACTTTGCTCTCCCCGCCGGAGGAGGCGGGCTGCGCGGTGTTGGCGCGGATGGGCGTGAGCTTCATTCCGCAGATCGGGCAGTTGCCCGGCTCCTTCTTGATAACCTGCGGGTGCATGCCGCAGGTGTAGAGCTGCTCTGCGGCCCATAGGCCGGTGCCGACAACCAGCGTGAGAACGAATAGCGTGAAGAGGCGCATGGATTTCATGTGAAAAGGGTCAGGATTTCGGTGAAAGGGGGCTGTCGGTCGGGGCAATGTCGGCGGTCATCAGCAGGAGGTCGGTCACGGCAAGCTCGCGCTCCCGGAGGGCCGAAAGCCGCTCGATCCGCATGTTGATCGCCATGAGCCTGGATTCAGGAATCATCGCCGGACTGCCCATGCCCGACTGATAGGCGGCTTCCGCAGTGGCGATCACCCGCTCATAGCCAGGCAGCGCCGTCTGCTCGATGAAGCGGATCATCTGGTCGGCCTCGCGCACCATGTAGAGCATCTGCGCCAGCTCGGCCGCCAGGTTGATTTCCTCCGCACTGACCCGCGCCACGCTGGCGTCCCGGCGGGCTTCGGCCGCAGCGATGTTCGCCGCGATCTTCTCCCGCCAGATCGGCAGGGTTACGGAGGCGGCCGGACGAACCATCAGCGGATCGGCCTTAAAGTCCGCCATGGCGCCGACCGCGAAATCCGGGGTCTTCGCCTTTTTGGCCACTTCGATGCTTGCCCGGGCCATGTCCGCCATCGCCCGCATCTGGGCCAGGCCGGCGTTGCTGGCACTCGTGCGGCGCCAGAGTTCGCCCTCGTCCGGCAGAACCGTGGCGATCAACGCGATTTCGGGCCACGCGGGATCAGTTTCGTCCGCCTTCAGGCCCAGGGCCGATTTGAACCGCGTCCGAGCGGCGCGCTGGCGATCCTCCAGGACGGCAATGTCCGAACGCACCTTGGCGAGGTCGTTGGAAAGGCGGACCGATTCCGACAGGGTGCCCATGCCCCGACCGGTGGTATAGTCGATCTGGGCGAGTTCCTGCGATTGTGCGAGGGCGCGCAGGGAGGCCTGGCGCAGGTTCAGCGCCTCGTCGGCAAAAGCGAGTTCGACCCAAGCCTTCCGAACGTCGGCCGCCGTCCGCAGGACGGTCGCAACGTAGTTCCGGTAGGCCACCGAGCTGGCGGCGGTCATTTCGTTTGCCATGGCCCGGCGTTTGCCGGGCGTCATGAAGTCGAACATCAGCCCGGGCATGAAAGTCATCAGCGTGTCCGCCACGTCCGCCTCGAACGTCAGTTGCGGGTCGGGCAGCGCCCGGGTGGGCGCGATGGCGAACACACTCGCCTGCCAGTCGCTGTAGGCGGCAAGCACCTGGGGGTGCCGTAGCACCGCATACCTCAGGTAATCGGCGAGCGGGGCGTGCGGTGCCGGCAATGGCTGATCTGCTGCGTGCAGCACCTGCCCGAGGCGGGTTGATTCAGTGCGCACTTCCTTCTCGGCCGACGAGGGAAGAACGGTGCAGCCCGATACGAGCACGAGCAATCCCGACAGGAGTGGTGCGGCGGAGGATGGTTTCATGGAATGGGCGAGACGAAGGCCGCCCGTTGCGGTCTGCAGCGGGCGGCGGGACTGGGGGCTAGGTGGACAGCTTGGGCATGTTCACTTCAGCCTGAGTCAGGCTTTGGCCGGCGTTCCGGTGCATTTGGCGCAGTTGTGCTCGGGGCCGACCTTGGTCTCTTCGGTGACCGTCCTCGGACCCTTGCCGTTGCCGAAAGAGCTCTTGGTGACCAGCGTGGTGACCGGGCACATGTGGCAAACGGTCTTCGAGCCGATCTGCGTGGGAACCAACGGGCCTTTGCCGTTCGCCATGGCGGGCTTCATGATCGTGTCCGTCACGACTTCGGCGCCGGCACACAGCTTGACCGGGGTGGCATCGGCTTTGGCGACCGTGTCGGCCTTCGGCTTGCCTTGCGCGGCCCAATACTGGGGGCCGGGGCCGGCGATGGCGCTACTGGCAAACAGGGAGGCAAAAAGCAGGCCCAGGGAGAGGCCGGCGGGCTTGATGAGAGACGTGGTATTCATGGGATGACTGAGTTGAGTTGGTCTTGTTGACATAAGGTTATACTCCCCGAGGGGTCCTTTTCCCTCAGGCAGTTCTTGCCTACACCTGTGCAGATATTGTCCTAGGATTGACGGACTGACTCCCCATCCGCGCCTCGGCCCGCTCGAAGGCAGAACGGTAGATTCTTGAGGGAATATCTCTTCTTCTTACGTTAAACCCACCATGAGCAACGATCTCGACTCCCTGTTGGCGGCTTACGCCAAACAACCACTCCCGGATTTCAAGGGTCCGTCACGCTCAGATATTTGGGGCGCGATTGAACAGCGCCGGAAGCAATCGGGCTGGGCCCGAATCTTCTCCACCTTGGACCTGCGCGATCTGTTTACCGAACCGCGGATGGCGGTCGCGGCGCTCGCCTTTGCCGCCCTGGTTGGAATGGTGCCCGCAGCGATGGTCGGCCGCACGCAGAACGAACGCCGCCTCGCCCGCCAGTCCATCCACTTCGAGGTCTTTGCCGTCAGCCAGAATCCGCTGGGCTCCGTCTTCACCCAGCCTGGCCTGGTGGCCCGGGAGGCCCACCGATGAAGAAGGTCGCGCTCTTTCTCTCCGCGATCGCAGCTGTGGCGGCAATCGCCTGTTACCTCACCATGCGGATGTCGCAACCCCTGGTGACTTCGGACGACATCGCCTCGCACGAATGGCTCCACCGGGAATTGAAGCTCTCCGAGGCCCAGCACAAGGCGCTCGAGCCGATCGAGCAGGGTTTCGGCGAAAGACAGCGCAAGCTGGCCGATGCGCTGCGCGACGCCAACCGCCAGCTCGCCCGGGCGATTGCTGAGGACAAGGCCTACACACCGCGCGTTGCCGCCGCAGTTGAGCACGTGCATCACCGCATGGGCGAGCTGCAGAAGGTGTCCATCGAGCACGTCTTCGCCATGCGCTCAGTGCTGACCCCGGAGCAGGGCGATAAGCTGCTGAGCCTGGCGCAACAGGCTCTTGAACAGTCCCCCTGAACCGTGGACCCCGACCTGCCGCTCATCGAGGCACTCCAGGCGGGCAATGAATCGGCACTCAACGAGCTGATCGACCGCCACCGGGAACCTTTATTCTACTTCGCCTTCCGCTATCTGCGCGACGAGACGGCTGCGCGTGATGTGGTGCAAGAGGCCTTCGTGCGGGTATTCTTCAAGGCGAAAACCTTTGAGCCGCGGGCGTCGGTCAAGACCTGGATCTACGCGATCGCGCTCAACCTCATCCGCGATGAGGGCCGGCGGCTTTCTAAACACCAACGGAATGTTTCGCTGGACGCGCCCGGGCCCGGTGACCGACCACCCCTGGAGGTTGAGGATTCCGCCCCGACACCAGACCAACAGACCGGGCAGAAAGACCGCTTTGCCGGCCTTCACTCCGCCATCGAGAAGCTGCCCCACAATCTCAGGGCGGCCCTCGTGTTGTTCTGTCTCGAGGGAAAGTCCCAGAACGAAGCCGCCGAAATCCTCGGCACCACACCCAAGACCGTCGAGATGCGCGTCGCGCACGCCCGGCAGAGGCTGCGGCAGTTGATGGGCGCTCATAACGTCAACGCATAGCCGGCAAACATCTTTGTTTCGCTTTCCTCTCTTCCCCTGCTACCCGTCAGATCCTCGGCGTTTCGCCCCTCTTTAGATTCAACCTTTGGTCATCGCCCTCGCATCCGCTCCCCGGCCTGGATTCATCCAGCCGGGGAGTCGCCTTTTACTGTGTTAGCCCTCGCCTGTAGGACGCATGCGCGGTGCGCGCAGAAGCCGTGATCGGCTTGCTCAAAAAGCCCGTAGGTTGCAGCAATACGCCATGCCAAACAGGACCGCTGCCGCGGACGCCCCGCCCCGTTACGTCCCGGTGTCCCGCTACCAAGACAATCCGGCCGAGGCACGGAAGCTCCTCGGATTCATCAAGCGTTACGGCGGAATGAACGCCGTCAAAGACGCCACCGCCAAGGACGCGCCTGCGTGGGCCGAAACCCCCGATCAACTTGTTCGCGTCATTGGATTCCGCTCCATGGACGGAGAAACCTGGACGCGCTGGGCCCGCTTCTGGAATGGTCCGCGGCAAATCTTCGACCTCAGCGGTCCACTCATTCGCGAGTTTGAACAGACCGATGTGGACGACATCCCGCTTACGGCCCTGCGGGAGCCCTATCCGGAATGCTACCTGCATTTCGGGCCAAATAGCACCGCGCAGATCACTCATCCGGTAAACGCCATCATGACAGACCAGCTCGCCACCTTCCGCGTTGATGGCGTCTATGTCCATGTTTACCGCGATCACGAGCCGGACTCCGAGGCGTTCACTGCGATGCACCTGGATTTCACTACCCGTTGGGTGGGCAAGGAAATCAACTCACCCCGTCCCCGCGGGATTGCGGAACCGTCGTTCTCCGCCCGAATCTCCGGCACCGACACCACCTCAATGCGGGTGTCACCTGATCATCCTCGCTATTTCGAGCCCCTCATCGCATTGCAGACGGTCAGGGAAGGTATCGCTGACGGCCTTGCGTATGGCGAACATGACGCGCTCTGGCAGGACGAGCGACTCCGACAGCACATCCCCGCGCTTGTCGCTCAAGTGCCCCGTCTGCGCGGTCCACTGGGACCAGTCACGTTCTATTCGGACCACCATCGCGCGTTGAACGCCGTGTTGCGAGACGCCATCCGGCTTACGATCAATGCCCTGTTCTTCATCTGCAACTATCCCGCCCAGCAGCGCCGCATCGTCGATCGCGCAGCCCCCACTGAATTGGCCGCAGCGTTGTCCGCCCCAAACCTCAAGCCGGCCCAGAAAACCTCCGCTGAGCGATCCCTGAAGGAGCGTGGGTTCGGCTATGTGACACTCTGCACCCCCGAGCCGCGTGAGGCCATTTCCGCTCATCATCCGCACGAGCCGGTTTCGACACACTGGCGGCGCGGTCACTGGCGGCACCAAAAGGTCGGACCACGCCGTGGCCAGATCAAGCTGACATGGATCCGCCCCACGCTCGTCGCCGCCGACGCTGATCGCGCTGCTGACGGCCGCGCTTACACCGTAATGCCGACCAAACCCAGGGAATCCTGACGTGTTCCTTCCGAGCGATCACGACATCGAGGAGAAGCTCAGGGCCTTCAACCCGGCCCTATGGGTGCTAAAAGCCGTATTTGCTCTTACGAAGCTCGAAGGCCTGTCGCCCGCCTTCCATGACCGCGGTGATTGCGTGACGCATAGGCTCGCAGTCTATTGACCCGACTGGCTCGATTTTACCGCGCGCAATATCTCCGGCATCTACATTGTCGAAGCAGGCGACAAGCTCCGCGTCGCCATTCACCACGATGTTTGCGTTGTGGCTGACGAACAACAGCTGCCGGTTGTGTTTCGTCTCCGCAATGCGTTCGGACAGGACTTGGATCTGCTCGTTGTCCAGGTCTTCTTCAGGCTGGTCGATGAGGAGGGGCGCTCCGGATTGATTGAGCAAAGTCCGAAGCAGACATGTCGCCTGTTGCCCCGGAGAGGCGGCATCAAATGGAATATAGTTGGCGGTGCCGTCGGCCTTTTGGCCCATCTTGAATGTGAACCGGATCTGATCGTGAAGGTTCATGAACCGGACCTGTTCGAGAACATCTGACGTTAAGCCGTTGCGGATTTGCTCCAGATTGGCCGTGGAGAACGCCGCGGCAGTAAGCAATGGGGTCGCGGGCAGGAGCGTGCCGCCCTTGCTCCAGAGCAGTGAGGAAAGCTCGGCCAAGACAGCTACCCATTTCTCTATGGGATGATCGGCCCCGCAGACGGCATCGGCTAGGTTGCTGACCTTTTCTTCGCCTCCTTTGACGTGCTTGCCTTCGATAAGACGTTCGATGGCCGCCACGATGGGACCACGGTCGGCACAGAAGAGTGCTTCAGCCTTAAATTCGTTCTCAGCCTGGTCGCTGATCAACTTGCATTGATTTCGCAAGAGTTCCACGCGCTCTTGCAGGACCTGCAGGAACTCCTGCCAGGGCGCGTCGCCGGTTTCATCCAACAACGCCTTCACGGTTTGGCGCTCGGAATCGAGCTTCGACTGCTGCTTCTCCTGCTCGGCAATCTGTCTGTTGAGGCTCTGGATTTCAGTGAGCTGCTGACTGTTCTTTGCGCTCTCTTTCACACACCGGTCGTATTCGGTTTGATGTTTTTCGTAGGAGACCTGCAGCGCCGAGAGCACAGCCGTGCGATCGGAATTCAGCCAAGCATTTTCCGTGGCCGCCTTGGACATCGCCGCGAGCTGCTTTTTGACCCCGTCGATATATTCGTTCGCCGCAGCCGCGACTTCCTTCACCTTCGCCGCGTCCGGCAAGCCGTCTGCGACAACAATGCTGCCAAGCGCCTGGACCTGAGTGCGCGCCTGTTCCACGATTGTCGCCGCCTTCGCGGGCAGGTCGATCGCTCGCAACAAGACTTGGTGTTGCTGACTCAGTTGATCATGGGCGGCAACGATGGCCTGCTGTTCGGGCGTCAACGCTTGAAGTTTGGACTGAAGGGCGGTGACCTGCTCCTTCTTACTCTTAATCGCGATGGTCAGTTCCGCGAGCTGACCGTCGAGGGTGGAGACCTTGAGTTGGCGTGCCCGCTGGTCCTTCACCTTAGGCAAGACCGTCTTGTCGATCTTGTCCTGGATTTCTGCCAGTGGCGCCTTCACTGGATCCGTCACGAGTCGATTGATCTCGTCCGGCAGGGTGCCGACGCTGCTGAGCTGCTTCTGGGCGTAGGAAACGATGGGGAATTCCCGGCGCACCTGATCAGGAGGCATCGCCTTACTATCACCGGCCGGATCGGTTACGGTTACGACATCGCCCTTGTCAGTGACAGAGCGGACGATGCGGTAGATCACCTCGTTTCGCTTGTAAAATACCGACACGACACCGTTCTTTGGTCGCAAGGTTCCGTCGATAAGGGACTTGCGGCGGCGCTGAAAGTTCGGGAGCTCATGAGCGAGTTCACCGACATCGAGCGGATCGTCGCACAGGGTCCATCGGACATACTCAAGGAGTGAAGATTTGCCGGTGCCGCGCCCACCAATGAATGCGTTGAACTGGGGGTTTAAGCCGAGTTCAACGGCACCGAGAAACGTGCTATCGCTGACGGTCACACCCACGATCTGGAATAGGGGATAGACCGGCTCCGTCTGGCTGATACGGGACTTCTTTGCGAGGCATGCTTGCCGCAACGCTTCCGCAGAAGGCTCCGCCCATTTTACCCACGTCGGCCATTTGCCCAAGTCTGCGAAATCATGCACATCCGCGCCTGCGTGTTGTTTCGTCACGACTTCTCTGCAGTCGGAGGTCTGGAAGACGCCGAAGTCGCGGTTACCCCACTGGCTGATCTTCCCCTCGATTTTATCTCGATTGCTTTGCTCCAACTCGTGGTAGTGGCAGCCCTCGATATAGCCGCCAACACACGGCATGGCCTTGTAGTGGGAGTGATAGCCATCCCGTATTGCCGGCTTATGGCCGCCCTTCTTGACGTTCGGCAGCAATATGAACCGATCCTTCAGATACCGGAACTTGTTTGGGTTCGTTTCTTCCGGATTGGTGCGGATGTCCGAGAGTGCATTTGCGATCTCGTTGACCGTAAGATCAACGTGAAGCGGTTGGGTTAGAGTTGTTTTGTCCGATACGGGGCCCGTGGGCGCCAAGCGGAGGGCACCCCAGATCAGGCTGAGTTGTTCGTCCGTTAGGTTCGGATCGAACAGAAGGAGGACCTGACAGGATGGCGTGGCGAGAGTGAGTTCTATGCCGGGAAAAACCGCCAGACGTTCGGCAATAGGGAAGGGGGCGCCGCCAGGGCCTGTCTCCGCTTGCGCTGCGTTGTGGACGTGCCGCCAGACACACAGGTCATGATGGTCGGTGATCGCGAGTGCGTTGATGCCCTTGCGCCGACAATCTTGAACCAGCGCTGCGGCAAAAGCGTCGCGGTTGGCTGGCCCGACGAGAGCCGCAGGTCCGGCCCAATTGTTGTCGCGAGGGGTGTGGATCTGGAAGTCGCACTTGTGGAACTTCGCACCTTTATCGGGCGGCGGATTCATAGGGGGATTGGGTGCCTGGACGGTTAAACGGGGTCTCGCGCGTTATTCGTGAGACCGCTGGATTGGCCCAAACCCACCGATATGCCGAATGCGTGTAGTTACCTTTCTTCTTACGGGGTAGGCTCCAAGGCAAACAAACTCAGTTCCGGCGTCGCCTTTTCCCGGTCACCGTTCCCCGGGGCCGATAACGATTCTGACCCTACCAGCCAGCATCTATCTGCGAACACGCTGCGTATAATGGACGCTAAAAACCCGCCGGGACAGATGGCGCGGCGGGCTAGGAGGATCAATTATCCAGGTGATGATTCAAATATCACTGGTGACGTTTTGATTATCACCAGTGACGTTTTGAATTATCCGGAGCCAGACTGGTTCTGAACTCAGGCCTCGATCTGCGGGCGGGAGGGCTCCGGCCAGTCGATGTGGAAGAACTTGCCGCGGGGCTTGTCGGTGCGCTCGTAGGTGTGCGCGCCGAAGTAGTCGCGCTGACCCTGGAGCAGGTTGGCCGGCAGGCGGGCCGAGCGGTAGCTGTCGTAGTAGGCGAGGGCCGAGGCGAAGGTCGGGGCCGGCACGCCGCACTCGGCGGCGAGGGCGACGACCTTGCGCCAGTTCTCCTGCGCCTGCTTCACGGTCTTGTTGAAGTAGGAATCGAGGAGGAGGTTGGCGAGCTTCGGGTTGCGGGCGTAGGCCTCGGTGATCTTCTGCAGGAACGTCGCGCGGATGATGCAACCACCGCGCCAGATCTGGGCGATCTGACCGAAGTTGAGCTTCCAATTGTATTCCTGCTGGGCGGTGCGCATGAGCTGGAAGCCCTGGGCGTAGGAGCAGATCTTGGAGCAGTAGAGCGCGTCGTGGATGGCCTGGATGAGCGCCTTCTTGGAGCCTTTGTATTTCTTGCTCGGTCCCTTGAGGATCTTCGAGGCGGCGACGCGCTCTTCCTTCACGGCGGAGATGCAGCGGGCGAACACGGACTCGGCGATCGTCGGGGCGGGCACGCCCATGTCGAGCGCGTTGACGGAGGTCCACTTGCCCGTGCCCTTCTGGCCGGCGGTGTCGAGGACGATGTCGACGAAAGGTTTCTTGGTGACCGGATCCTTCTGCTTGAGGATGTCGGCGGTGATCTCGATGAGGAAGGAACCGAGCATGCCCTGGTTCCACTCGGAGAAGATGGCACCCATCTCGGCGGGCTTGAGGCCGAGGAGACCCTGCATCAGCGCGTAGGCCTCGCAGATCATCTGCATGTCACCGTACTCGATGCCGTTGTGGACCATCTTGACGTAGTGGCCCGCGCCGTTCTCGCCGATGTAGGTCGCGCAGGGCACGCCGCCCTTGATGGGCTTGCCGGGGGCCGCGCCTTCGAGGGGCTTGCCGGTCTTCTTGTCGACCTTGGCGGCGATGGCGTTCCAAATCGGGGCGAGCTCCTTGTAGGCCTCGCGGTCCCCGCCGGGCATGAGGGCCGGGCCGAAGCGCGCGCCTTCCTCGCCGCCGGACACGCCGGAACCGATGAAGCGGAGGCCTTTTTCCTTCAGCGCCTTTTCGCGACGGATGGTGTCGGTCCACAGCGCGTTGCCGCCGTCGATGATGATGTCGCCCGGCTCGAAGAGCGCGGCGAGTCCGTCGATGACGGCGTCGGTGGCCTTGCCGGCCTGGACGAGAATGACGGCTTTGCGGGGCTTCGCCAGGGACTGGACAAACTCCTCGAGGGTCTTGGCGCCGACGAGACCGCCGGGCGTGTTCGGGTTTTCTGCGACAAACTTCTCGGTCTTCTCGACCGTGCGGTTGTACACCGAAATCTGGAAGCCGTGGTCGGCTATGTTGAGGGCAAGGTTCTGACCCATCACGGCGAGACCGATGAGTCCGATGTCAGAATGCGTTTTGGCCATAGGAACGCATTAGTTAGCGGCTGGGGTGGCAAAGACCAACCTGATTTTGCCCGGTCAGCGTAATAACCCGACCGCATTCCGGTAAAAATCCGGCCAGTAGCCGGGCTACCTGTCCGGAGGGGCCGTCCTACTCAGGGCTTCGGCGTCTTCTGCTGCTTGGCGTTGTAAGCTCCGGCACTCGGGAAAAACGGCGCGATCTTCTCCACAATCGGGGTCATAAACTTGGGTTCATTGCGGTTATAGACCCAGGAAAAGAACACCACGCTGCCCACGACAAACACCACGACACCGGCAATGATCTTGTTCATCTGCATGATCCGTCGGGCCAAAATCACCACGACAATGAACGCCACGACCGCGATACCGATCTTGAACCAGACCTCGGGCTTGAGGGTCTGCATCTTTTCCAGAGCACTTACGGCGAACAACAGCATACCGTGTGTGTTAACGCGACCGGCCGGTGAGACGAGCATTTTTCCGTGCCCGTCGGGTTTTCACAAATGATTGGCGGAAGCGGGTCTGCGTCGTTGTTGCCACTCCTGAATCAGGGCATGCGTATCGGCGTCCTCGGGCCAGGCTTGCAAGGTTTTCTGAAGATCATCGCCAGCCTCGTTCAACCGGTTCAGCGCCAGCAACCACCGCGCCCGCTCCCGTCTCAGCAACGGGGGGAGTCCGAATGCCTGTTCCAACATCCTCGAAAGATCGACCGCCTCGCCCAAGGCCCCCCGCGCCGCCGCCTGGAGCGCACCTTCCTGCAAGGTGTGCCGAGCCTGCTGAAACCGGGCGCGAGCTTCGTCGGGCCTCCCTTGTTCCTGGGCGTGCGCCGCCCAGAGCTGATAAATGTAGGCCTGTTGACCCGGATTCCATGCAAACGCGGGTTGCTGCTCCAGGTAGGCGAACAACGTGTCCGTGTCCTGCCAAATGCGCACCTGCCTCCCGCCGAGCCAAGCCAAGGCACCGACCAGCACGAGCAAGGCCGGCACGCGAAGGCGGTTCACCGCAGCCGGCTGTGCGCGCGGGACCAGCAGCAGGACGAATGCGCCGATCAATACCAGATGGGGCAGATAAACGTGCCGGTCCGCCACGGCCCAGTGCGGCCATTGGGCGAGGCCCAACACCGGCAGCGCCAGCGCGGTGCTGCCGAGGACCACGCCCGTGGTCGCCGGCCACCGCCGCCGGCCCAACCAAACCGCAGCGTGACCCAAGACGACCAGCGAGGCCAAGGTCAGGATCATGGGACTGTGCACCCGCCAGGCCGGCAGCATCGGGTTGTTGGGTGTCTGCCCAAACGGCCAGAGCAGATCGGTCCAGACCGAGCCCAACATCGCCGCCCCCATCTTGAGCCGCACAAAAAAATCCACCTCCGCCAGCGTGGGCGGCGCCGGGTAGAGCCACGGCGTGGCCGAGCTGCTTTTCCAAGTGATGTACACGCTCACCAAGGCGGGCATCAGGAAGAGCGCGTGCCGGCCCAACCAACGGCCGATCGCACGGCCGGGGCTTCGCCAGGAGGGCGCCATTCTAAAAACCCAGATGTCCGCCGCCATCAGCCACAGCCCATAAGTCGCGCCGACCGGATAAGTGAGATAACTCGCCCCCGCGAGCAACCAGGCCCAGACGAAACCGCGCCGCGCGGCGGCCGCGTCCGCCGCTTCGCTGGCCCGGAGATAACACCAAAACGATCCGAGCAGAAAAATCACCATCAGGGGATAGGGTGTGGCCGTCACCCAGCAGGCGGATTCCACGTGGGCGGGGTGCACCGCCCACATCGCCGCACCCAACCAGGCCAGGGCACCGGCCGTGCCTTCCGGCAAACCGGATCGCAACCGGAGCAGCAGACGTTTCAACACCGGTCGGAAGAGGAGCACGGCGCCGAGGTGCAACAGGAGGCTGACCCCGTGCCAGGCTGCGGGGTTGAAGCCGAAACCTGCATGGATGCCGCGATAAAGGAGCCACGGCAGGGGTTTGAAGCGCAACGCGGTGTCGCCGTTCAGGAGCTTGGCCACCAATTCCCACGACCACGGCTCGGTGATCAGCGGGTTGTGGGTTACGTTGACCGGATCATCCCACCGGACGAAATCATAGCCGAAGGCCGGCCAGAAAACCGCCGCCACCAACAAGGTCAGGGAAAGGGCCGGGCCGAGCCCGCCGCGGAACAGGCGGTCAGTAACGTTGCGCCACACCGAAGTAGTCGAGGAGCCAGGCTTCCTTCCAGACACGGAAACGGCCCTCGGGGGTGATCTTCCCATACTCCTCACGATCCGGGTGCGGCAGCAGGTAACCGAGCTCGGTATTCACCATTTCCATCTGTTGCTGCTGCTGGTTGATGTCGTCGATAGGGCTCGTCGCCCACGCCACCGGTTGTTCACCCGCCTCGCGGAGCCGGCGGTTGTGGCGCTCCACGAGGGCGGCGAGGTTGCGCCGCCAGGGCACGCGGTCGACATGCCAGCTCTCCGGATAGAAGCCGCCGAAGGGAATGTAGAGGTTGTCGGTCACGTAGCGGCGGCCGCTCTCGGTCGGGGTCGACAGGCTGAAACATACGGTGATGGCCCCGCTTTCCTGCGGCACGAACAGCGTGTGCAGGCGGATGGTGTTTTCGCGGTTGTGGTGGACGGAGGTGCGCAGCCAGATGCCGCCGCCGATCTCGGCCTTGAGCGCCTGCATGGGGGTGAAACCGTGGTCGCGCAACCAGTCGCGCACCTTGAGCAGCCGTTTCTGCGTGGGCCACTCATCGCCGCTGCTGTTCACCACATAGCGCGGGAAGAGGGGCAGCGGGCTGAGGCTGATGGCGCTCACCTTGAACCAATTGAAGGCTGATTCGATGAGGAACCAGATGAGAAACGCCGCCAAGGCCACCACCCACGCCGGGCGCTCCACCAGGGGCAGCTGTTCGTTGGCCTGCGCACAGAAAAGGGCGAACAGGATCCAGCGCAGCCACCGGATCGGAATGGCCAGCAAGGGCGAGGCGAGGCGCAGGTTGATGTAGAACAACAGCAACAAAACCGCGACCGCCGGGGCGAGAACCACTGACAGTACCTCGGACATGATGGAAAGGATCGCGGCCCGCGCCGCGGATTGCACGGCTTAGCTCAGCCGTACCGGCATGATCACGCAGACAAAGCTCTCCAGCGTCTTGAACACGCCCGGGCTAACCTCATCCTTCAGTTCGAAGAAAACCTCGTCCTTGGTCAGGGCGCGGAGCGGATCCATCACAAACTGCGGGTTGAAGGCGACCTGGAGGTCGGGACCGCTGTACGAGATGGCCATCGATTCATGGGCCTCGCCGAAATCAGGCGAGGAGGCGGTGATTTCCAGCAGATTGGAACTCAACTTGATCTTCACCGAATTGGACTTCTCGGAAGTCACGAGGGCCGCACGGTGCACGCACTGCAGGAACAACTCGCGCTCCAGCTTGATCCGCTGGTGGGTCTCCTTGGGAATAACCTGGTGATAATTCGGGTAATTACCCTCCACCACCTTGGAGAACAGATAGATGCTGTCGGTGAGTCCGCCCGATTCCTTGCCGGTCTCAATCTGGAAGGCGGCGCGGCGGTCATTGAAGGCGATCTGGAGTTTCGCGCCCTTGCCCAGCAGGCGGAGCAGTTCGGACACGGTCTTGGCCGGAAGGATGATGGCCCCGGCACTGGCGGCCGGCACTTCCAGATCCTTGCTCACCAAGGCGAGGCGGCGGCCGTCGGTCGCAACGAGGGCCAGCTTGCCCTCCTTGAAGTTGAAATACACGCCGTTGAGGATGTAGCGGGTCTCGTCCGTGGATTGCGCGTAGGCGACGTTGCCCAGCATCGTGGCCAGCTCGGCCTGATCGAGGGTGTAGGCCTTGTCGTCACCGGAATCCGGCAGCTTCGGAAACTCCTCGGCGCCGATGCCCATGATGCGGAAATTGGAACCACCGGAGGCGATCTTCACCTGATGGGCGGCGGTGGAATCGAAGGATACGTCCACGTTGGGCAGCTCGCGGACGATCGTGGCCAGTCGCTTCACGGGGAGAGTGACGGAGCCGCCTTCCTTGACCTCGGCCTTGATCTTGCAGCGGATGCCGAGATCGAGATTGGTCGTCGTGAGAGAGATGCAGTCCTTCTCCGTTTCGATGAGCACGTTGCTCAGGATGGGCATCGCGGCCTTGGAACCGACGACATTGAGGACCTGGGCCAGGCCGTTGCTGAAATGGTCGCGGTTGATTTTGAATTTCATCAGACGAAGAGGTGGTTGGAGTACTTAGCTAACAAATAATGATTAGAAAGGTATTCAATAAGGAAGTATTCGTATTATTATGGTCTGCGAGTTTCAGAGCAACTGCGCATCCACCGAGCGAAAAACCGGTCGAACCGGGCTGTGAGGCCGGTCTGAATAAGCGCCAATAACCTCGGGGTTGTTCACAGGAAAAAGTTATTCGGAAGATTCCTGCTTCATCTTCACAACCTTTCGGCGCAGTGCCCGCATCTGGGCGTGGCGCACCACCCGCTGGTAGTGGGCGAACAGACCGTAGGCGATGTAGCTCAGGAAAACGAAGAAGAGCGCCACCTCTTGGAGGCGGATCACAAGGATGAGGCCGATAAAAAAGATAACGAGGGTGCGGACCCGCGTGCGCGTCTCCCAGTTCACCTGCTTGAAGCTGGGGTAGCGGATGGTGCTCACCATCAGGAAGGACACGAGAATGAGGATGAAGGGGAGGGCCAGCGCCCACTGGCGGAGCTCCTTGGCGTTGGCGGTCAGGTTCAACAGCAACAGCACCAGCGAAGCCACGGTGCCGGCCGCCGCGGGGATGGGCAGACCGACGAAATCCTTGCTTGATTCCGCCTCGTTGCGGTGGAGCAGGGGGTTGGTGATGACATTGAAGCGCGCCAAGCGGACCGCCCCGCAGAGCAGGTAGATGAAGGCGATGATCCACCCGAGCTCCCGGAACCACTGGAACTCCTCGCGGGGCGCCAAGATCAGGAAAAAAACCATCAGGGCGGGAGTCATGCCGAAGGACACGACGTCCGCGAGCGAATCAAACTCCGCGCCAAACAGGGAGGTGCGTCCGCCCATGCGGGCCAGCCGGCCGTCCAGCGAGTCGAAGATCACCGCCGCCAGAATCAGCCACACCGCCTGCGTGTAGAGTGTCATCCACTGGTGGTTCGGGTGGAGGGCCAGATATTCGCCGCCGTCGGTGAGCAGGCGCGCCTGGATGCACTTGATCACGGCCGCAAAGCCGCAGAACAGGTTGCCTGCAGTCATCAGGTTCGGCAGGAAATAGATCCGGCTCGCCTGGGTGACGTTGTAGGGGTTCTCGCGGTTCTGGAGGTCCGACATGGCGCGGCTACTTGGTCAGGCTGTCGAGGTACTTCCAGAACTTCGAGTGCTGCTCAAACAGTTGTTGCTCGGAGACCGGCAGTTTCATGCGGAAGAGCACGTCTTCCAGCGAATCCTTGTGGAGGATGTAGTGGGTGTGGAGGTTGTCGCCCTCCACCGTGAAGTAGAAACGGAACTCGCCGGCCCGCAGCCGGTAAAAGGTGCGTTCGCCCCGGGTGAAACGGCCCAGCGGCTCGCGCGGGTTGGCGAGATCCGTGGGACGGATCTTGCTGATCGGTTCGATGGCTTCGAGCTGCACGAGTTTGTCGAGCCGGTTCAGCTCGCGCATGCTCTGTTCGGAAAAAGTGACCTGGTACATGGTGGTGGGACGCAACGACCGCGGATCTTGGCGGACCTGATGGCTGGCAACAAGTTCAACCCCCGGTGATGTGAAAGCTCTGTATCCCTCTGGGTACTGACAGCAACGCTATTCGCCTTTCCGCGCGGGCTGCCTCTTGGGTTGCGCGAGTGCCGGCGGCCGCTAGCCTCGTTTGCATTACTTCGAACCCCGTCACCCTCGCCGCCATTCGTGCCGCCCGGCGCCGCATCGCCGACGGGGTTGTGGCCACACCTTGCCCTGAATCCATCCCGTTGTCCGACATCACCGGGTCCCGGATCTTCTGCAAACTGGACAACCTCCAGCGCACGGGCTCGTTCAAGGAACGCGGCGCCCGCAACGCGCTGCTGCGACTCTCCCCGTCCCGCAAGAAAAGCGGCGTGATCGCCGCCTCCGCCGGCAACCACGCGCTCGGCCTCGCCTACCACGGCCAGCTGCTCGGCATCCCCGTCACCGTCGTGATGCCCGACTACGCGCCACTCATCAAGGTGAGCACCTGCCGCGGACTCGGTGCCCGTGTGGTGATCGCCGGCCGCGACTTTGCCGAGGCGCGCGCCCGGGCGGATGCCTTGGTGGAGACGGAAGGACTCACTTACATCCACGGTTTCGACCACCCGGATATCATCGCTGGGCAGGGCACGATGGCGCTGGAGATCATGGAACAGGTGAAGAAGGCCGACGCGATCGTTTGCCCGATCGGTGGCGCCGGACTGGCTGCGGGCATTGCCGTGGCCGTCAAGGCCCTGCGCCCGCGGATCAAGGTCATCGGGGTCGAGTCGATGGCGACGGCCAGTTTCACCGCCGCGCTCAAGGCCCGGCACCCGGTCACAATCCCGCGCCGCGCCACGCTCGCCGACGGTCTCGCGGTGTTGCGCGTGGGCGACAACGCCTTCGGCCTAGCCCGCGAGCGGCTGGACCGCGTGGTCCGCGTGAGCGAGGACTGGATCGCCCTGGCGATTCTCCGCATGATCGAGCTGGAGAAAATCGTGGTCGAGGGAGCCGCCGCGGCCCCGCTGGCCGCGCTCATGGCCGGATTGCTGCCGGAACTGCGTGGCAAGAATGTCGTCCTCACCATCTGCGGCGGCAACATCGACCCCGCCGTCCTCAGCCGCGTGATCGAGAAAGGTCTCGTCCACGACGGCCGGCTCGACCGCTTCACCGTGCACATCAGCGACCGGCCGGGCGGACTGGCGGAACTCACCCGCGTGATCGCCGCGAGTGGCGCCAGCATCAAGGACATCACGCACGATCGCGCCTTCAGCGGCCCCGATGTCTCGGCCGTCAACGCGGTCTGCACCGTCGAGACCCGCGACCACCAGCACATTCGCGAACTGCACCGGACGTTGCGCAAACATGGGTTTCCCGTACAGGTTTAGCGACGACCGGGACCGGAACAGGTCGGGCGCGATCTGGTTGTTGGTGATGGCCCTGCTGGCGGGATGCCAGCACGCACCCCCGCCGGCCCCGGCGCCGACCCCTGCTCCCTCAACCAAGGTCGTCGCTCCCGTGCCGCCGGTCGAGGCACCGAAGCCGCCCATCCCGCTGGGCGACGTGATCATTGTGGCCGGCCAGCGCTTCGTCACCGGCACCCGCGTGGTCACGTGGCTGGAGAAGGGCGCCTATCGGGCTTCACCCAAAACGTATGACGTGCGCCAGTGGCCGGCGCCGCCGGGCGACAAGGAACCCCGGAAAGCGATCCCGGCCGGGCTGGCCTCGCTCCAAGGTCATGTCGACCAGTTGGTGCTGCATTACGATCAGGCCGGACTCAGCCGAATCTGCTTTGATGCCCTCGAGCAGCGCGGCCTGAGCATCCATTTCATGATCGATGTGGACGGCACGATTTATCAACCCATCGACCTGGAGGCCCGGGCGATGCACGCGACCACCTCAAACAGCCGTTCCATCGGCATCGAGATCGCCAACGTGGGCGCCTTTCCACCCAAGGAAACCCAGCCCCTCGCCAAATGGTATCAGGCGGATGTTCCCGGCAAGGTGCGGATCAAGCCGCCCAAGGAAGTGAAGGAGACGCGAATCCACACACCCAACTTTGTTGCCCGCCCGGCGCGGCCGGCCCCGGTGCGCGGCATCGTGCAGGGCCGGATGCTCACCCAGTATGACTACACGCCCGAGCAATACGCGGCGCTGGCCAAGCTGACCGCAACCCTTTGCCGCGTCTTTCCCCTGATCAAGTGCGACTATCCCCGCGATGCCGCCGGACACCTGATCACCCACAAACTGCCCGATGCCGTGTTGGAGAAATACCAGGGCATCCTCGGCCATTTCCACATTCAGGAAAACAAGATCGACCCCGGCCCCGCTTTTGACTGGGAAAAAATCATCGGGCGCAAGTAGGGTGAATCTTTCGGATGAGGCGGCCGCCTTCGGCTAGAGCGGTACGATGCCCTTGCACGCAGGATAGGACGTGCAGCGCCAGAAGTTGCTGCCGGGCGTTTTGCCAGCCTTGGCGGTGCGCAGCGCGGTGAGCCCACCGCACTTCGGGCATCGGGGTGGTTGGGGCAGATCGGTCCGATCAGTCGGATCCGACCAATCAACCTGATCTTTGCGAAAAGCCGTCGGCACCCCGCGCGCAGCCGTCAGCCGGCTTTCTTTCCGTACGCCGGGTCGACCTTGATGCGCGCGGTGGCGAGGATGGAGGGCAGGGTGGCGATGCAGACCCAGACGAAAAACAGCGGGTAGCCGAGCCGTTCCTGAATGCCGCCGGAAAGCATGCCGGGCAGCATCATGCCGAGGGCCATGAATCCCGTGGCGATGGCGTAGTGCGCGGTTTTGTGCGCGCCATCGGCGATCATCATCATGAAGACCATGTACGCGGTGAAGCCGAAGCCGTAGCCGAATTGCTCCACCACCACCGCGCCGCCGATCAAGATCGGGGCGGTCGGCTGGGTGGTGGCGAGCCACACGTAGGCCAGGTTGGGCGCATGCATCGCGACCAGCATCGGCCAGAGCAGGCGCTTGAGACCGTAGCGCGCGATGGCGAGTCCGCCGAGAATGCCGCCGAGGGTAAGCGCGGCGATCCCGTACGTGCCGTAGATCTCGCCGACCTGGGAGGTCTGCAGGCCGAGCCCGCCAGCGGTGCGCGCATCAAGCAAGAAAGGTTGCACCAGCTTGACCAACTGCGCCTCGCCGAGCCGGAAGAGCAGGAGGAAAGCGAGGATGGCAACAATCTCCGGCTTGCGGAAAAAAGTCGCGAAGGCCTCCGCCCAATCCACGGCCAGTCCGGCGGATCCCGCCACCGGGCCGTCGCTGGTCGGACGCGGCAGGGCCCACAGATGATACAATGCAACGAGCACGAAAAACACGGCGGGCGGCACGAATACCCAGGCCCACGCGGTGCGCACGTCGCCCGTGGAAACTTCCAAACGCCCCGCCAGGTAGACGAGACCACCCTGGCCGGCGATGTTGGCCAGCCGGTAGAAGGTGCTGCGCACGCCCACAAAAGCGGCCTGCGCGGTCGGCGGCATCGCAAGCAGGTAAAAGCCGTCGGCCGCGATATCGTGCGTGGCCGAGGCGAAGGCCAGCAACCAGAACACCGCGAGCGTCCACCGGAAAAAATCCGGACCCGGCACGGTGAGCGCGACCGCGGCCAGCCCGGCGCCGACGAAAAACTGCAGGGCCACGATCCAGAAACGTTTCGTGCGGAAGCGATCCACCAGCGGTGACCACAACGGCTTGATGACCCACGGCAGGTAGAGCCAGCTCGTGTAGAAGGCGAGGTCCGCGTTGGAGACACCCAGCTTTTTGTACATCGGCACCGATAGCGCGACGACCGCGATGTAGGGAATCGCCTGACTGAAGTAGAGCGAGGGGATCCAGCGCCAGGGACCCGCCGGACTGGTTGGTTGGTTGGCCATGCAAGGAGGTGGGCGCACCGTGGCGTTTCCCGCCCGCCGGCGCAACGGCAGATGCTAATGCCGCGGATTAAGTGGGCTTGTGATTGGGTGCTGGGTTGCGGATGGACGTCGTTTCCTGTAAGCCCGTGCTGTTTGATGCCGTTGTTCGTTTGAGGCGGCTTCCTCAGGAATGCAGAAACCAGCAGCCATCTTACCCCGGGCCTCGCTCGTCTATCTGACGGGTTGCGCAGCCTTGGCGGGATTGCTCGTCTTGGCGGCGTTCCTCTCCGCGCCACTCCGCGGAGCAGATGAACGGGCCACGGTCATCACGGATCCGTTGCAGGTCTGGCCGATGTCTTCCGAAATCCGGGCGTTGGAGCACCCGCTGTCGATCGAGGGCCGGATCAACTATTACGATCCGCTCTTCAAGATGTCCTGGATCGAAAGGGACGGGGTCTCCACCTACCTGCAGCTTTCCGCCAACGCCCCGGCTTTGCGTACGGGCCAGTATGTGCGTCTTGAAGGCACCCTTGTTCCCAACCAGGGCCTGGAGGCCGGGCGGGTGACGGTGACGGTGATCGCGGAGGACAGTCCCATCGTACCGAAGGATACCCGGGGACGGATCAATGATCTGGACCGGTTTTCGAGCCAGGTGGTGGTGGCCGAGGGTTATGTGGATAGCGAACGCTTCATCGACGCCGATCATCTGCGGCTCACGCTGATCATCGAGAACCGCCCCGTCATCTGCTGGGTCAAACCCGACCAAACCAACGCGCCGTCCTGGCATAACAAGTTTATCCGGGTCACCGGGCTGTATTCCTCGCGGTTTGATCCGACGCGCACCCGGGCCACGATCGAACTGTGGGTGGCATCGCAGGAGAATCTCACTGTCCTGGGCACGTTGCAGGAGGATCCGCGTTTCGAAATTCCCGGCACCGCCATCAACGAACTTTATCATCAACCGCCAGATTCGACGGTAAAAGTTCGCGGTCGGGTCGAGATTCATCATCCCGGTGAGGGCCTGATCATCCGGGACAACACCGGCCAGGTGGAGGCACACAGCATCCAGAGCGAACGCGTTGAACCAGGCACGGAGGTCGAGGCGGTGGGCCAGGTCCACCAGGAGGGCAGTTGGGTGCTGGAACACGCCCTGTTCCGCAAGGTCGCGCCCGATCTGCCCGCTGCGGCCCCGGCGGATCCGGCGGGGCCCTTGGCAAGTGTGGCCGCCATCCGCGCACTGAGCCAGACGGAGGCGGCCCGGGGTCGGGAAGTGGTCATTCAAGGCATGGTCACGTGGTCCCTGCCGGAGTCCGACGTGTTCTTCCTGCACACCATCATGGGCAGCGTGCGCGTCTACTATGACCGGACCAAGACGGGGGTGATTCCTTACGGGAAATATTTCACCGTCAAGGGCGTGACCCGCGTCGGCCTGACCGTGCCCGGCGTGGAGTTGCGTGAGTACGTCGACCTCGGCTCCATGAGCCATCCGAAGGCCCGGCCCATCAGCTACGAAGAGGCGATGACGGGGCAGCTTGATGCGGAGTGGGTCGAACTGCGCGGATTCCTCCAATACACCGAATCCGAGGGTGACTGGCGCTGGATCCATGTGATGACCCCGGGCGGGAAGTTTGTCGGTCACCTCCAGTCCCCGGTAAACTTTGTGGCCAATCCCGGTTCCCTGATCCGCGTGCAGGGAGTCTGCGAGGTCAAGTTGGGTCCCGAAGGCCGGGTCGCGGACTTCATCTTGCGGGTGCCGTTTCTGCACGACATCACGATCGAACAAGACGCGCCCGCCGATCCCTTTGATCTGCCCCGACGTTCACTGGATGAATTGGAACTGCTGAGTGGCGGCGGGCAGATGCAACGCGTGCGTGTGGCCGGCACCGTCCTGCACCAGACGACCTCCGGCCAGGTATTCCTGGCGGATGGACGGAGCGGTCTCCGCATCATCAGCACGGGTAAACAACCGTTGCAGCCCGGGGACAGGATTGAGGCGGTCGGCATCTTGGGACGCGAAGGCGTGAATGTCGTGCTGCGCGATGCGTTGTATCGGCGCACGTCGGGCGGCCCGGCGCCGGTTCCTGCTGTGCTCGCCGATCTGCAGGAAGCCCATCCCGGCCAGGACCTCAAGCTGGTGAGCGTGCGCGGCATTCTTCAGGATGTCTTTCGCGGGCCAC
>Ga0075163_10000077_pt1 | contig 103472 bp, 93 predicted proteins | sample JI1023141ADNA_FD_71478 | JGI IMG/M metagenome (GOLD analysis project Ga0075163, IMG submission 71478) | Wastewater effluent complex algal communities from Wisconsin, to seasonally profile nutrient transformation and Carbon sequestration -... | ecosystem: Engineered > WWTP > Effluent > Algae... | reverse complement strand
ACGAGTGGCACGAGCTGCTGGGCAACAAGCGCGGCGTGCAGGTGCAGCTGGCGCTGGCGCGGCTGCGCGGCTGGAACGCGGGCCTGCTCACCTGGGGCATGTCGGCCACGCTGGGCAACCTGCGCGAGGCGATGCACACGCTGCTCGGGCCCGGCGCGCCCGGCACGCTGGTGCAGGGCGCCGTGCCCAAGAAGCTGGTCGTCGATTCGCTGCTGCCGGGCCGCGCCGAGCGCTTCCCCTGGGGCGGGCACCTGGGGCTGACGATGCTGCCGCAGGTGGTGGCCGAGATCGAGGCCAGCGGCACCACGCTGGTCTTCACCAACACGCGCTCTCAGGCCGAGCTCTGGTACCAGGCGCTGCTGGACGCCAAGCCCGAGTGGGCCGGCATCGTCGCGCTGCACCACGGCTCGCTGGACAAGGCGGCGCGCGAGTGGGTGGAGCAGGGCTTGAAGAACGGGACACTCAAAGCCGTCGTGTGCACCTCCAGCCTGGACCTGGGCGTGGACTTCCTGCCGGTCGAGCGTGTGCTGCAGATCGGATCGCCCAAGGGCGTGGCGCGGTTGCTGCAGCGCGCCGGCCGCTCTGGCCATGCGCCGGGGCGGCCCTCGCGCGTGACGATCGTGCCCACGCACAGCCTGGAGATCATGGAAGGCGCCGCGGCGCGCGACGCCATCGCCGCCGGCCACATCGAGTCGCGCCACTCGCCGCGGGAGCCGCTGGATGTGCTGGTGCAGCACCTCGTCACGGTGGCGCTGGGCGGCGGCTTCCGGCCCGACGACTTGCTGGCGGAAGTGCGCCGCACGGCCGCCTACGAGCACTTGTCCGACGCGAACTGGCAGTGGTGCCTGGACTTCGTGCGCCAGGGCGGCCCCTCGCTGGCGGCCTACCCCGACTACCGCCGCGCCGTGCCCGACGCCGAGGGCGTGTGGCGCGTGCCCGATGCGCGCCTGGCGCGGCGCCACCGCATGAACATCGGCACCATCGTCAGCGACGCCAGCATGAGCGTGCGGTTCGTCGGCGGCGCGCGCATCGGCAGCGTGGAGGAGAGCTTCGTCGCGCGCATGAAGCCGGGCGACTGCTTCCTCTTCGGCGGCCGGCAGTTGGAGTTGGTGCGCGTGCACGAGATGACGGCCTGGGTGCGCCGCGCCACCGGCCGCCGCCCGGCGGTGCCGCGCTGGAACGGCGGGCGCATGCCGCTGTCCACCACGCTGGCCGACGCGGTGGTGGACCAGCTCGCCCGCGCCGACGCCGGCCGCTGGGACTCGCCCGAGCTGCGGTGCGTGCGGCCGTTGCTGGAGATCCAGCAGCGCTGGTCGCACCTGCCCACGCCCGGCACGCTGCTGGCCGAGGTGCTGGCCTCGCGCGAGGGCACGCACCTGTTCCTCTACCCCTTCGCCAGCCGGCCGGTGCACATGGGCCTGGCCAGCCTGATCGGCTGGCGCGTGGCGCGGCACGCGCCGCGCACCTTCTCCATCGCCGTCAACGACTACGGCTTCGAGCTGCTGAGCGCCACGCCGATCGACTGGGCCGAGCCGCTGCCCCAGGTGCTGCGCCATGGCCAGCCGCCGGACGGGCGCGACGCCCTGCTGCACGAGGTGCTGGCCAGCCTCAACGCCGGCGAGCTGGCGCAGCGGCGCTTCCGCGAGATCGCGCGCGTGGCGGGCCTGATCTTCCTGGGCTACCCGGGCGAGCGCCGCGGCAGCCGCCAGGTGCAGGCCTCGTCGTCGCTCTTCTGGGAGGTGCTGCGCAAGTACGACCCGGCCAACCGCCTGCTGGCCCAGGCCGAGGCCGAGTTGCTGGCGCAGGAGCTGGAGATCGGCCGCCTGGCCGCCAGCCTGGCGCGCATGGCCGGGCAGCGCCTCGTGCTGCAGCCGCTGGCGCGGCCCTCGCCCTTCGCCTTCCCGCTGATGGTGGAGCGTTTCCGCGAGAAGCTGTCCAACGAGAGCGTGGCCGCCCGCATCGCCCGCATGGTGGCGCAGTTGGAGCAGGCTGCCGGCGGCGGCGTGGCGCCGGGCGAGGTGGCCTCGGCCACGGCCGAAGGCGTGCGCGCGCGGCTGGCCTTCGGGCAGGACGCGCCCGACGCCGCCGCCGGCCCGCGTCCGCCGCGTCGCCGTCGCGGGCGCGCATGAACGCGACGGGGTCTTCCGGGACACTGTCTTCCCCGTGACCCGCGCCGTCCCGCCCCCCTCTTCCTGCGAAGCCGTCTGGGCCGGCGAGCGCGTGCTCCTGCTGGCCGGGCGGGCGCTGTGGTGGCCGGCGCGCCGCACGCTGTTCGTGGCCGACCTGCACCTGGGCAAAGCCGCCGCCTACCGCGCGCTGGGCCAGCCGGTGCCCGGCGGCACCACGCGGCAGAACCTGGCGCGGCTGGACGCGCTGATCGCCACGCAGGCGCCGCAGGCCATCGTCTTCCTCGGCGACTTCCTGCACGCGCCCGAGGCGCGCACGCCGGCCCTGCTGCGGGCGGCCGCGGCGTGGCGCGCGCGGCACGCCGGCATCGCCATGACGCTGGTGCGCGGCAACCACGACCGCCGCGCCGGCGACCCGCCGCCCGAGCTGGGCATCGCCGTGGTGAACGAGCCGCACCTGCTCGGCCCCTTCGCTTGCTGCCACCATCCGCAGCGGCACGCCACGCATTTCGTGCTGGCCGGCCACGTGCATCCGGTGTGCCGGCTGCAGGGGCCCGGCCGCGACAGCCTGCGCCTGCCGTGCTTCGTCAGCGAGCCCGGCCTGGCGCTGCTGCCGGCCTTCGGCGAGTTCACCGGCGGCGCGCCGATGGACGCCGCGCCGGGCCGTCGCCTGCACGTCGTGGGCGGCGCGGGGGTGTGGGCGCTGCCGGCGAGCGCAGCTCCGTGAGCGCCCGCGACGCTCAGCCCAGCCCGATCGGCGCCGGCGTCGCCCTCACGATGCGGGAGAACAGCCGTTCGTAGGCCGCCTCGGGCCGGTGCTGGCCAGTCAGCGGGTCGCGGTTGGCCTCGAAGGCGGCGTCCAGCGTCTTCCAGTCGGCCTCGCTCAGGTGCCGCTCGGCGGCGGGCAGGATCTCCTGCTCCTCCAGCCGCATGTGCGCCAGGTACAGGTCGACGTAGCGCATGAACGCCCGCACGAAGGCGCCCTGGCGCGACTCGCCCAGCAGCTCCCAGGCCAGCAGCAGGTGCATCAGCTCGTGCACGGCCCCTTCGGTGTAGGCGTGGTCGCGGTCCAGCCGCGCCACGGCCGCGGCGGTGTCGGGCGCGGCACGCACCACGCGCGGGAACAGCAGCGTGGTCTCCTTCGGGTGGTGCAGGCGCTCGGGAAACTCGCTGATGTAGAACAGCATGGCGCGCAGCACGTCGAAGAAGCCCTTGGGGTCGTCCTCCAGCCCGCGCTCGACCAGCAGGCGCATCGACCGCAGCATGGCGGCCAGGGACAAATGCTCGTCGCGGATGATCTGCAGGCTGCGGTGGGTCATGGCGGTGGTCCTCGCGTTCAGGCCAGTCTAGGCGCGGGGCGGGGCGGCGGCGCTGACGTGGATCAAGAAAGGCGGGGCCGCCCAGGGACGCCAGATTGCTATTATTTAACTAGCTTTTGTCTCAATATCCATGCGGGCTTGAGGCCAATATTGCTTGAAACCGGCAGCGCCGCCGCGGCTTTCGGCGCCCCGCGTTCCCTCGTACAGTGGCGCATCGCCCGCGCCAACCGAAGGAGCCCGCCATGTCCACCGCCACCGCCCAGCCCGGCACCCTGTGGGACAACCCCATGGGCACCGACGGCTTCGAGTTCATCGAGTACGCCGCGCCCGACCCCGCCGCCATGGGCGCGCTGTTCGAACGCATGGGCTTCACCGCCGTGGCACGGCACCGCCACAAGAACGTGCTGCTGTACCGCCAGGGCGAGATCAACTTCATCCTCAACGCCGAGCCCGACAGCTTCGCCCAGCGCTTCGCCCGCCTGCACGGGCCCAGCATCTGCGCCATCGCCTTCCGCGTGCGGGACGCCAAGGCCGCCCACGAGCGCGCCATCGCGCTGGGCGCCTGGGGCTACGCCGGCCACGCCGGGCCGGGCGAGCTGAACATCCCGGCCATCAAGGGCATCGGCGACTCGATCATCTACTTCATCGACCGCTGGCGCGGCAAGAACGGCGCCCGGGAGGGCGACATCGGCAACATCGGCTTCTACGACGTGGACTTCGAGCCGCTGCCGGGCGTGAGCGGCGCCGCCGCCATCCACCCCGAGGGCTTCGGCCTGAAGCTGATCGACCACCTGACGCACAACGTGCACAAGGGCCGCATGGACGAGTGGGCGGGGTTTTACGAGCGCCTGTTCAACTTCCGCGAGGTGCGCTACTTCGACATCGAGGGCCAAGCCACCGGCGTCAAGAGCAAGGCCATGACCAGCCCCTGCGGCAAGATCCGCATCCCCATCAACGAGGAGGGCAACGACCAGAAGGGCCAGATCCAGGAGTACCTGGACCGCTACCACGGCGAGGGCGTGCAGCACATCGCGCTGGCCGCCCAGGACCTGTACCACGCGGTGGACCAGTTGCAGATGGCGGGCGTGAAGCTGCTGCAGACCAGCGAGACGTATTACGAACTGCTGCCGGGGCGCATCCCGGGCCTGGCCGAGCCCATCGGCGAGCTGCAGTCGCGCAACATCCTGGTGGACGGGCACGAGGGCGAGTTGTTGCTGCAGATCTTCAGCGAGAACCAGCTCGGCCCGATCTTCTTCGAGTTCATCCAGCGCAAGGGCAACGAGGGCTTCGGCGAAGGCAACTTCAAGGCCCTGTTCGAGACCATGGAGCTGGATCAGATGCGGCGCGGCGTGATCCCGGCCAAGGCGCCGGGTTGACGGCGCCGCAGGGCCAGACTTCAAGTCGAATCGGCCCGTAGCCCGCACCGACATTGCGTTAACAGCTCTCTATTTGATAGTATCCCGCGGCAACCCGAAGGCCAGGGCCCCCAGCGCGCCTTGCACCAGCGCGCAGGCGCCGTAGATCATCGCCGCGCCCACGGCCGCCGGCGCGGCGACGCCGAAGGGCGCCAGCGCCGCCGCCGCCGCCGCCTCGCGCGTGCCCCAGCCGCCCACGCTGACCGGCAGCGCCGCCATCAGAAAGATGGGCGCGCTGGCGAACGCCCACACGGCCGGCGGCTGCCGCACGCCCAGCGCCAGCGCGCCCGCGGCCAGCGCCGCCGCCGACAGCACCTGCACCGCCGCCGAGGCCAGCGCCTGCCGGCCCACCTGGGCGGCGAAGTCCGGCCGCGCCGCCGCCGCGCCGAGCGGCGCCAGCCAGCCCGGCGCCCAGCGGCGCAGCAGCCACGGCAAGGCCCAGGGCAGCGCCAGCCACGGCGCCGTGCCAGCCAGCGCGGCGGCGGCCAGCCCGGTGGGCGGCAGCCGCAGCGCCGCGCCCAGCGGCCCGGCGCAGGCGGCGGCGCCCAGGCCGCCCAGCGCGCACAGCATCCACAGCCCGCTCACGCGGTCCAGCACCACCGACCAGGTGGAGGCCAGCGTGTCCTGCCCGGCGCGGCGCAGCACCACGGCGCGGTACACGTCGCCGCCGACCACCGCGCCCGGCAGCAGCGCGTTCAGCCCGATGGCCTGGAAGTACCAGCGGCAGGCGTCGCGCACGCCGACGTCGGCGCCCAGCCAGCGCGCCAGGGCGCGCCAGCGCAGGGCCGAGACCAGGTTGGAGGCGATGGCGGCCAGCAGCGCCGCCAGCAGCCAGGCCGGATCGGCCTGGCGCAACTGCGCCCACACGCGCGCCGGGTCGGCCAGCGCCAGCACCGCGCCCAGCAGCGCCAGGCCCAGCAGGCCGCGCCACAGGGCCTTGCGGGCGCGCTTCACGCTATTAAAGATGTAGCTGGTGGCGCAGTATCGGCGCGGGCTAGGCCGCCATTTTTCTCATCGCCTGGCACGTACTCCTCGGCGTGGAACTGGGGCACGCCGCCGGCCTCGTGGTAGATGCGCGTGAGCAGCTCGCCGATCAGCCCGGCGGCGATGAGCTGCACGCCCATCAGCACCAGCATCACGCCCACCAGCAGCAGCGGCCGGCCGCCGATGTCCTCGCCGAACAGCTTGAGAACGAACAGCCACCCCAGCATCAGCACCCCCGGCGCCGCCAGCCACAGCCCGAGCCCGCCGAAGGCGTGCAGCGGGCGCTGGCGGTAGCGCATGAAGAAGACGACGAGGATCAGGTCCAGGATGACGCGGAAGGTGCGGTCGATGCCGTACTTGGACACGCCGCGCGTGCGCGCGTGGTGGCGCACCGGCACCTCGGTGATGCGCGCGCCGGCCTCCTTGGCCAGCGAGGGGATGAAGCGGTGCAGCTCGCCGTACAGGCGCAGCCGGTCGATGATGGGCCGGCGGTAGGCCTTCAGCGCGCAGCCGTAGTCGTGCAGGTACACGCCGGTGGCGCGCGAGATCAGCCGGTTGGCGATGCGCGAGGGCAGCTTGCGCGACAGCTCGGCGTCCTGCCGGTCCTTGCGCCAGCCGGAGACCATGTCCACGTCGGGGTCCACCTCCAGGCGCTCCAGCAGCAGCGGGATGTCGTCCGGCTCGTTCTGCAGGTCGGCGTCCAGCGTCACCACGTAGCGGCCGCGCACGCGGTCGAAGCCGGCCTGCAGCGCGCTGGACTGCCCGTAGTTGCGCGCCAGGAACACCGGCCGCAGCCAGGGCGTGGCGGCGGCCAGCTCGCGCAGCCGGGCGGCGCTGCCGTCGGTCGAGCCGTCGTCCACCGCCAGCAACTCGAAGCGAAGCGGCTGGCGCGCCATGGCCGCGCCGATGCGCGCCACCAGGTCGGGCAGGTTGTCGACCTCGTTGTAGATCGGCACCACGATGGAGACATCGGGCGCGGCGGCGCGGGGGGCGTCGGTCATGGCGGGTGGGCTCGGCTCTTCAGACTGGATAATGGGCACCGACGATTGTGCCTCGCCCCGCCGGCGCGACGCGCCGCCCTCCTCACGCCCATGACCGCCACCGCCGCAGCCGCCGCGCCGACGCCCCGCTTCCCGCTCGACCGCCCCCTGGCCTGGCTGCTGCTGCTGGCGCTGGCGCACGTGGCGGTGCGCGTGGCCGTGTCGCCGGCGCTGAAGTGGGACGAGGCCGAGCAGATGCTGTGGTCGCAGCAGCTCGCGCTGGGCTACGGCGCCCAGCCGCCGCTCTACACCTGGCTGCAGTGGGGCGTGAACCAGGTCGCCGGCCCCAGCGTGCTGGCGCTGTCCTTCCTGAAGCACGCGCTGCTGGCGCTGACCTACGTGCTGATGTACCTGGCCGGGTGCCAGCTGCTGGGCCCGCGCGGCGCCTGGTGGGCGTCGGCCAGCATGATGCTGCTGCCGCCGCTGGGCTGGTACTCGATCCGCGACCAGACGCACACCATCCTGGTCACCGCCATGGCCTGCGGCGCCTGGTGGCTGCTGCTGCGCATCGTGCGGCACCGGCGGCCGGCCGACTTCGCGTGGCTGGGGCTGGTATGCGGCCTGGGCCTGCTGGCCAAGTACAGCTTCGCGCTGGTGGCCGGCGCCATGCTGGCGGCGGCGCTGTCGGTGCCCGAGTCGCGCCGCGCGCTGCTGTCGCGCGGCTGGTGGTGGGCGCTGGTGGTGGGCGCGCTGGTGGTGCTGCCGCACGCCACTTGGCTGCTGTCGCACCTGGCGGAGGCGACGACGGGCACGCTGAACAAGATGCAGATCCACCCCGAGCGGCGCCTGGGCAAGGGCCTGCTGAGCCTGCTGGACGGCGCGCTGGGCACGCTGGCGCTGTGGGTGCTGGCGGCGCTGTGGGCCTTCCGCGCCGCCTGGTGGCGCCGGCCGCTGGCGCCGGCGGCGCCGTGGGCGCACCGGGTCTTCGCGCGCTACCTGGCGCTGGTGCTGCTGGCGCTGCTGGGCATGGTGCTGTTCGCGGGGGTGACCAACTTCAAGGGCCGCTGGGTGCTGCCCCTGCTGTGCATGGCGCCGCTGGCCGCCTTCGCCGCGCGGCCGGAACTGCAGCAGCACCCGCGCGCCGGCCGCTACACCGGCGCGCTGATCGCCATGGCGCTCGTCATCCTGGCGGCGGCGGGCGCGCGGCCCTGGTTCAGCGGCCTGCGCGGCGAGCCGGACGAGCTGAACCACCCCGCGGCCGAGCTGGCCGTGGCCCTGGCCCAGGCCGGCTACGACGGCCGCGGGCTGATCATCGCGTCCGACCACATGATGGCCGGCATGCTGCGCACGCGCTTTCCGGGCGCCGAGGTCGATGCCTGCACCTCCGAGGAGGAGAGCGTGCCCGCCTGCGTGGCCGCCAACGCCGCGCGCGCCCGCGCCGCCGGCCGGGGCTGGCTGCTGGTGTCGCGCGCCGACCGCATCGAGGCCGGCTGGTGGGACAAGGCGGGCGCCCAGGTGCGCCTGCCGGCGGTGCGCAAGGTCGAACTGCCCTTCCACATGGTGCGGGACGGCATGCCGCCGGCGCGCTACCACTTCGCCTGGCGGCCGGCGGAGGCAAAGCCATGACCACCGAGCCGACGCCGGGCCGCCCCGAGGGGGCCACCTTCCTCGTGACCGGCTGCGCCGGCTTCATCGGCATGCATTGCGCCGAGCGGCTGCTGGCGCGGGGCGAGCAGGTGGTCGGCATCGACAACCTCAACGCCTATTACGACGTCGCGCTGAAGCAGGCACGCCTCGCGCGCCTCACCGCGCACCCGGCCTTCCGCTTCGAGCGGCTCGACCTGGCCGACCGCGCCGGCATGGCGGCGCTGTTCGCCCGCGTGCGCCCCACCCACGTGCTGCACCTGGCCGCGCAGGCGGGCGTGCGCTACTCGATCGACGCGCCCGACGACTACACCGACGCCAACCTGCTCGGCTTCGCCCACGTGCTGCAGGGCTGCCGCGCGCAAGCGGTGCGCCACCTCGTGTTCGCCAGCAGCTCCAGCGTCTACGGCGGCAACGCCAAGCTGCCCTACGCCGAGACCGACGCGGTGGACCACCCCGTCAGCTACTACGCCGCCACCAAGAAAGCCAACGAGGTGATGGCGCACAGCCATGCCCACCTCCACGGCCTGCCGTGCACCGGCCTGCGCTTCTTCACCGTGTACGGGCCCTGGGGGCGGCCGGACATGGCGCTGTTCAAGTTCACCCGCGCCATGCTGGCCGGCGAGCCGATCGACGTCTACGGCGAGGGCCGGCTGGTGCGCGACTTCACCTACATCGACGACATCGTCGAAGGCGTGCTGCGCGTCCTGGACAAGCCCGCCACGCCCGACCCGGCCCACGACGCCCTCGCGCCCAACCCCGGCACCAGCAGCGCGCCGTACCGCATCTTCAACATCGGCAACAGCACGCCCACGCTGCTGCTGGACTACATCGACGCCATCGAGTCCGCCCTGGGCACGCGCGCGGTCAAGCGCATGCTGCCGATCCAGCCCGGCGACGTGCACAGCACGGCGGCCGACACCGCCGCGCTGCGCGCCTGGGTGGGCTTCGCGCCCGCCACGCCGGTGCGGGACGGCGTGGCGCGCTTCGTCGATTGGTACCGGGAGTTCTATCGAGCATGAAAGTCACCGTCTTCGGCACCGGCTATGTCGGTCTGGTTCAAGGGGCCGTGCTGGCCGACGTGGGGCACGACGTGGTGTGCGTGGACATCGACGCCGCCAAGGTGGCCGCGCTGCAGGCCGGCCGCATCCCCATCCACGAGCCCGGCCTGGACGCGCTGGTGCGGGCCAACCAGGCCGCGCGCCGCCTGCGCTTTTCCACCGACGCCGCCGAGGGCGTGGCGCACGGCGAGCTGATCTTCCTGGCCGTCGGCACGCCGCCCGACGAGGACGGCAGCGCCGACCTGCAGCACGTGCTGGCCGTGGCCCGCACCATCGCCACCCACATGGCCGCGCCCAAGACCATCGTCAACAAGTCCACCGTGCCGGTGGGCACGGCGGACAAGGTGGCCGGCGCGGTGCGCGCGGTGCTGCGGGCGCGCGGCGCGGACATCCCGTTCGAGGTCGTCTCCAACCCCGAATTCCTGAAGGAAGGCGCCGCCGTCGCCGACTGCAAGCGGCCCGACCGCATCGTCATCGGCACCGCCAGCCCCGCCGCCGAGCGCCAGTTGCGCGAGCTGTACGCGCCCTTCAACCGCAACCACGACAAGATCGTCGTCATGGACGTGCGCAGCGCCGAGCTGACCAAGTACGCCGCCAACGCCATGCTGGCCACCAAGATCAGCTTCATCAACGAGATCGCCGGCCTGGCCGAGCGCCTGGGCGCCGACATCGAGGCCGTGCGGCGCGGCATCGGCAGCGACCCGCGCATCGGCTACCACTTCATCTACCCCGGCGTGGGCTACGGCGGCAGCTGCTTCCCCAAGGACGTGAAGGCGCTCATCCACACCGCGCAATCCATCGGCTTCGACCCCGAGCTGCTGCGCGCCGTCGAGCGCCGCAACGACGCCCAGCGCCGCGTGCTGGCCGAGCGCATCGCCGCGCACTACGGCGGCCGGCTCCAGGGCAAGACCATCGCCGTGTGGGGCCTGGCCTTCAAGCCCGAGACCGACGACATGCGCGAGGCGCCCAGCCGCACCCTGCTGGCCGCGCTGTGGGCCGCCGGCGCCCAGGTGCGCGCGCACGACCCGGTGGCGATGGACGAGGCGCGCCGCCTCTTCGGCGAGCGCCCCGACCTGGCGCTGTGCGACACCCCAGCGCAGGCGCTCGAAGGCGCCGACGCGCTGGCCATCGTCACCGAGTGGAAGACCTTCCGCGTGCCCGACTTCGGCCAGATGGCGCGCCTGCTGAAGGACCGCATGGTGTTCGACGGCCGCAACCTCTACGACCCCGCCGTGCTGGCGCGCCACGGTCTCGGCTACGCCTCCATCGGACGGCCGGACGTCCCGCCATGCCCCGCTTCGCCGCCAACCTGAGCCTGCTGTACCCCGAGCTGCCCTTCCTCGACCGCTTCGAGGCGGCCGCGCGCGACGGCTTCGAGGCGGTGGAATACCTCTTCCCCTACGCCTTCGCGCCGCAGGAGCTGGCCGCGCGGCTGAAGGCCCACGGCCTGCGCCAGGTGCTGTTCAACGCGCCGCCCGGCGGGATGGACGCGGCCGGCATCGATGCCGCCTGGGCCGCCGGCGCGCGCGGCACCGCCTGCGTGCCGGGCCGCGAGGACGAGTTCCGCGCCGGCGTGCAACTGGCGCTGCGCTACGCCGACGCGCTGGATTGCCCGCGCATCCACTGCATGGCCGGAATATGGGATAAAAGCGGCTCCAGCCCGCATGCAGCAAGCGCCATACGCTCTCTTTATGAAAGCAACCTGCGCTGGGCCGCGCGCGAGGCGGCGCGGGCCGGGCGCACCCTGCTGATCGAGCCGATCAACCCGCGCGACATGCCTGGCTACTTCCTCAACCGGCAGGACGAGGCGCACGCCCTCGCGCAGGCCGTGGGCGCGCCCGGCCTGCAGGTGCAGATGGACCTGTACCACTGCCAGATCGTCGAGGGCGACGTGGCCACCAAGATCCGCCAGTACCTGCCCACCGGCCGCGTCGGCCACTTGCAGATCGCTGGCGTGCCCGAGCGGCACGAGCCCGACGTGGGCGAGTTGAACTACCCCTACCTGTTCCAGGTGATCGACGAGGTCGCCGCCGCCTGCGGCTGGCCCGGCTGGGTCGGCTGCGAATACCGTCCGCGCCTGGGCGCCGAGCCCGGCGGCACCTCGCGCGGCCTGGGCTGGCGCCACGCGGCGGCGGGCGCGGCCGGGGGCTGATCCCGTCCCCGCGCAGGCCCTCGTCCTACACCGCGCCGCCGCTGGCGCGCCTACCCTGCAGGCGTGCCCTCGACCGCCAGGATGCCCGCCCCCTCGACCCACCCGGCGCCGCGAGCCCCCGGGCTGGGTGATCTGCCGGCCCGCTACCGCCAGGTGCGCCGGCATTCGCTGCGGCTGGCCGCGCCGCTGTCGGCCGAGGACCAGTGCGTGCAGTCCATGCCCGACGCCAGCCCCACCAAATGGCACCTGGCGCACATCACCTGGTTCTTCGAATCGCTGCTGCTGGCGCCGCACGCCCCCGGCTACCGCGCGTTCGACCCGCGCTGGCACTACCTGTTCAACTCGTACTACGAGGCGCTGGGCCCGCGCCACCCGCGCCCGCAGCGCGGCCTGCTGACCCGCCCCTCGCTGGACGAGGTGCACGCCTACCGCCGCCACGTCGATGCCGCGGTCGAGGCGCTGCTGGCCGACCCCGCCGCGCTGCCGCGGATCGGGCCCATCCTGACGCTGGGCCTGCACCACGAGCAGCAGCACCAGGAGCTGCTGCTCACCGACATCCTGCACGCCTTCGCCTGCCACCCGCTGCTGCCGGCCTACCGCGAACCGTCCGCGCCCGCGCTGCGGCTGGCGGCCCAGGCCCCCGGTCCGCGCTGGCTGGCGCACGACGGCGGCACCGTCCACATCGGCCACGCCGGTCCCGGCTTCGCCTTCGACAACGAGGGCCCGCGCCACGCCGTGCTGCTGCGGCCCTTCGCCATCGCCGACCGGCTGGTGAGCTGCGGCGAGTACGCCCGCTTCGTCGCCGACGGCGGCTACCAGCGGTCTGGCCTGTGGCTGTCCGACGGCTGGGCAACGGTGCAGGCCGGCGGCTGGCGCCACCCGGCCTACTGGCTGGCGCCCGGCGACCCGCGCCTGGCCCTGCGCGGCATCGGCGCGGCCGAGGGCTGGCACGTGTTCGGCCTCGACGGCCCGCGGCCCCTGGACGCCCAGGCGCCGGTGTCGCAACTGAGCTTCTACGAAGCCGCCGCCTACGCCGAATGGGCCGGCGCCCGCCTGCCCACCGAGGCCGAATGGGAAGCCGCCTGCGCCCTGCCCGGCTTCGCGCAGGCCACCGGCCACGCCTGGCAATGGACGCGCTCGGCCTACGACCCGTACCCCGGCTTCCGGCCGCTGCCCGGCCCGGCGGCCGAATACAACGGCAAGTTCATGGTCGGCCAGATCGTGCTGCGCGGCGGCAGCCTGGCCACCCCGCCGGGCCACGCGCGGCCCACCTACCGCAACTTCTTCCCGCCGGCCGCGCGCTGGCAGTTCAGCGGCCTGCGGCTGGCCCGGGACCTGCCGTGACCGCGCCGGCCCGCCCGCCCGACGCCGCCGCCGGCCAGGACGCCGCCGGCGACTTCGCCCGCGAGCTGCTGCAGGCGCTGGCGCGGCGCCCGCGCGGCATCTCGCCCAAGTGGTTCTACGACGCGCGCGGCTCGCGGCTGTTCGACCGCATCGGCGCGCTGCCCGAGTACTACCCCACGCGCACCGAGCTGGGCATCCTGCGCGCGCGCGCCGGCGAGATCGCGCGGCACGTCGGGCCGGACGCGGAGATCGTCGAGTTCGGCGCCGGCTCGCTGGTCAAGGTGCGGCGGCTGCTGCAGGCGCTGCGCGCGCCGCGGCGTTACCTGCCCATCGACATCTCGGGCGAGCACCTGGAAGGCGCCGCCCGCGCGCTGCGCGCCGAGTACCCCGGCCTGGCGGTGCAGCCCATCGTGGCCGACTACACGCGCGCCTTCGCGCAGCCCGCGCCGCTGGCGGGATCGCGCCGCCGCGTCGGCTTCTTCCCCGGCTCCACGCTGGGCAACTTCGATCCGCCCGAGGCGCTGGCCTTCCTGCGGCGGGCCGCGCGGCTGCTGGCCGGCGGCGGGCTGCTGCTGGGGGTGGACCTGGTCAAGCCGCCGCCAATCCTGCACGCGGCCTACAACGACGCGCAGGGCGTCACCGCCGCCTTCAACCTCAACCTGCTGGCGCGCGCCAACGCCGAGCTGGGCACCGACTTCGACCTGGGGGGCTTCGACCACGCGGCCTTCTACAACGCGCCGCTGCAGCGCGTCGAGATGCACCTGGTCAGCCGCCGCGCCCAGGCCGTGACGGTGCGCGGCCGCCGCTTCGGGTTCGACGAAGGCGAGGCGCTGCACACCGAGTCCTCGCACAAGTACACCATCGACGGCCTGCGCGCGCTGGCGGCGCGCGCGGGCTTCGGCATCGGGCCGGTGTGGACCGACGCCGAGCGCCTGTTCAGCGTGCACTGGCTGCCCGCCGCACAATAGGCGCTTCCCAGGAGACCCCGCCATGAAAGCCATCTGGAACGGCGCGACCATCGCCGAGAGCGACGACACCGTGCTCGTCGAGGGCAACCACTACTTCCCGGTCGAGTCGCTGCGGCGGGAATACGTCACCTTCAGCAACCACCACACCGTCTGCCCATGGAAGGGCACGGCCAGCTACTGGTCGCTGCTGGTCGACGGCGACCTCAACCCCGAGGCCGCGTGGTACTACCCCGACCCGAAGCCCGAGGCCGAGATGGTGCGCGGCCGCGTGGCGTTCTGGAAGGGCGTGAGGGTCGGGCCCTGATGCGCGGCGCGGCCTGCCCCCATCCCGCGCCGGGCACCCGCCCGGCACCAAGCCGCCGCCGCGTGCTGGCCGGCGGCGCGCTGCTGGCAAGCCTGCTGCCGGCGCTGGCCGCCTGCGCCGCCCCCGCCGGCATGCGCGGCATCACCTTGTCGCGGCAGCGGCTGAACGAACTGCTGGCGCGCAGCTTCCCGTACACGCGCGGCTTCTCCGGCCTGGCCGACCTGACGCTGCAGTCGCCCCGGCTGCGCCTGCTGCCCGAGAGCAACCGCCTGGGCACCGCGCTGGACGTGGTGCTGGCCGAGCGCGTCACCGGCGGACGCTTCGGCGGCGGCATGGACCTGGACTACGGCCTGCGCTTCGACGCCCAGCAGGGCGCCATCCGCATGGCCGACGTGCGCGTGAACCGGCTGGACATCGACCCCCTGCCGCCAACGCAGCGCGCCCTGGTGGCGCAATACGCCCCGCGCGTGGCCGAGCAGTTGCTGGCCGACCTGGTGCTGTACCGCCTGCCGGCCGAGCAGCTGGCGCTGGCGCGCGACCTGGGCCTGGGCGTGGGCGCGCTGCGCGTGCTGCCCGAGGGGCTGCGCATCGACCTGGTGCCGCAAGGGCTGCGCTGAGGCGCCGGGCCTCCTTCGGCTTTTTAAGTGCCAAATCGGCCACTGGCTGGCGTTCACGCTGCGCCAACAGCTATTGGAAGAATAGCTTCAGCAATCCTCTCGGCACCGCGTAACATTCAAGCGCGCGCCGCAATTGGCCGCGCACCCCCACAATCGCCAGCGACCCCACTCCACCACCTGAAGGAAATCCGCGCATGAGCACGACGTCTCCAACCATCATCTACACCCTGACCGACGAGGCGCCCGCGTTGGCCACGGCCTCGCTGCTGCCCATCGTGCGCACCTTCGCCAAGGCCGCCGACGTCAACGTGAAGACCAGCGACATCTCGGTGGCGGCGCGCGTGCTGGCCCTGTTTCCGGAGGCGTTGAGCGAGGCGCAGCGCGTCCCCGATACCCTGGGCGAGCTGGGCCGGCTGACGCTGACGCCCGAGGCCAACATCATCAAGCTGCCCAACATCAGTGCGTCGGTGGCGCAGCTCAAGGCCGCCGTCAAGGAACTGCAGGACAAGGGCTACAAGCTCCCCGACTTCCCCGAGAACCCGCAGACGGACGAGGAAAAAGACATCCGCGCGCGCTACAACAAGTGCATCGGCAGCGCGGTGAACCCGGTGCTGCGCGAGGGCAACTCCGACCGCCGTGCGCCCAGGGCGGTGAAGGAATACGCGCGCAAGAACCCGCACAGCATGGCCGACTGGAGCCAGGCCTCGCGCTCGCACGTCTCGCACATGCACCACGGCGACTTTTACCACGGCGAGAAGTCGATGACGCTGGACAAGGCGCGCGACGTGAAGATGGAGCTGATCACCAAGAGCGGCAAGACCATCGTGCTCAAGCCCAAGGTGGCGCTGCAGGACCGCGAAGTCATCGACTCCATGTTCATGAGCAAGAAGGCGCTGGTGGCCTTCTACGAGAAGGAGATCGAGGACGCGCACAAGACGGGCGTGATGTTCTCGCTGCACGTGAAGGCGACCATGATGAAAGTGTCGCACCCGATCGTGTTCGGCCACTGCGTGAAGATCTTCTACAAGGAGGCGTTCGAGAAGCACGCCAAGCTGTTCGAGGAGCTGGGCGTCAACGTCAACAACGGCATGGTCGACCTGTACAACAAGATCGCCGCCCTGCCGCAGAGCACGCAGGACGAGATCAAGCGCGACCTGCACGCCTGCCACGAGCACCGGCCCGAGCTGGCCATGGTCGATTCGGCCAAGGGCATCACCAACTTCCACTCGCCCAACGACGTCATCGTCGATGCGTCGATGCCGGCCATGATCCGCAACGGCGGCAAGATGTGGGGCGCCGACGGCCGCCTGAAGGACGTCAAGGCCGTGATGCCCGAATCGACCTTCGCCCGCATCTACCAGGAGATGATCAACTTCTGCAAGTGGCACGGCGCGTTCGACCCCAAGACCATGGGCACCGTGCCCAACGTGGGCCTGATGGCGCAGCAGGCCGAGGAATACGGCTCGCACGACAAGACCTTCGAGATCACCGAGGACGGCGTGGCCAACATCACCGACCTGGCCACCGGCGAGGTGCTGATGAGCCAGAACGTGGAGCAGGGCGACATCTGGCGCATGTGCCAGGTCAAGGACGCGCCGATCCGCGACTGGGTCAAGCTGGCCGTCACGCGGGCGCGCAACTCGGGCACGCCGGTGGTCTTCTGGCTCGACCCGTACCGCCCGCACGAGGCGCAGCTGATCACCAAGGTCAAGATGTACCTGCACGAGCACGACACCACCGGCCTGCACATCGAGATCATGAGCCAGGTGCGCGCCATGCGCTACACGCTGGAACGCGTGGTGCGCGGGCTGGACACCATCAGCGCCACCGGCAACATCCTGCGCGACTACCTCACCGACCTGTTCCCCATCATGGAGCTGGGCACCAGCGCCAAGATGCTGTCCATCGTGCCGCTGATGGCCGGCGGCGGCATGTACGAGACGGGCGCCGGCGGCTCGGCGCCCAAGCACGTGCAGCAGCTCGTGGAGGAAAACCATCTGCGCTGGGACTCGCTGGGCGAGTTCCTGGCGCTGGCGGTGAGCCTGGAGGACCTGGGGCTGAAGTATGGCAACGCCAAGGCCACCATCCTGGCCAAGACGCTGGACGCCGCCACCGGCAAGCTGCTGGACAACAACAAAGGCCCCAGCCCCAAGACCGGCCAGCTCGACAACCGCGGCAGCCACTTCTACCTGGCGCTGTACTGGGCGCAGGCGCTGGCGGCGCAGACCGAGGACAAGGAGCTGGCGGCGCGCTTCCAGCCGCTGGCCGACGCGCTGGCCGCGGGCGAGCCGAAGATCGTCGAGGAACTGGCCGCGGTGCAGGGCAAGCCGGCCGACATCGGCGGCTACTACAAGGCCGACCCCGCCAAGACCAAGGCGGTGATGCGCCCGAGCAAGACCTTCAACGACGCGCTGGCGGCGGCGGGTTGAGGTCCAGCCCGGATGGCCTCGCCGCCATCCGGGCTGGATAGCTATTCAAAAGATAGCTGATGCCGAAATCGGGACGCGGGCAAGCGCCCGATCCGGCTTGAAATCACGGCGCGGCCGGCACCTGCAGCCCACGCTGCACCGCCAGCCGCGCGGCGAAGGCGTCGAGCACGCGGTGCACTTCGGCGAAGTCCTCGAAGTGCACCAGCTCGCCCGCGCCGTAGAAGCCGACCAGGTTGCGCACCCACGGAAAGATGGCGACGTCGGCGATGGTGTAGTCGTCGCCCATCATCCAGGCGCGGCCCTTCAGGTGGCGGTCCAGCACGTCCAGCAGGCGCGCGCTCTCGGCGGCGTAGCGCTCCAGCGGACGCTTGTCCTCGATGTCCTTGCCGGCGAACTTGTGGAAGAAGCCGAGCTGGCCGAACATCGGCCCGACGCCGCCCATCTGGAACATCAGCCACTGCAGCGCCTGGTAGCGCGCGGCGGGGTCCCGGGGCAGCAACTGGCCGGTCTTGTCGGCCAGGTAGACCAGGATCGCGCCCGACTCGAACAGCGCCAGCGGCCGGCCGCCCGGCCCCTGCGGGTCGAGGATGGCGGGGATCTTGTTGTTGGGGCTGAGCGAGAGGAACCCGGCCGAGAACTGGTCCTGCGTGTCGAAGCTGACGCGGTGCGCCTCGTAGGGCAGGCCGGTTTCCTCCAGCATGATCGAGACCTTGACGCCATTGGGCGTGGGCAGCGAATAGAGCTGCAGCCGGTCGGGGTGGCGCGCGGGCCATTTGCGGGTGATGGGGAAGGTGCCGAGGTCATTCATGCGGCGCACTATAGCCACCGGCGGGTGCGCGATCGCGGCGATGGGCGTAAAGTCCCTTTTCATCGATCCCACGCCCGCCCACCGAGGCCCCGCCCACCATGAACGCCCCCTTGCACCGTGACCTGCCCGCCGTGCTGGACGCCACCGCCGCGCGCCGGCAGATCGACCAGGCCTGGGAAGGCGACATCCTGCGCCAACTCACCGACTACATCGCCATCCCCGCCAAGTCGCCCGGGTTCGACCCCGACTGGGCCGCGCACGGCTACATCGACCGCGTGGTGCAAAGCGCCGCGCAGTGGGTCGAGGCGCGGAAGGTGCCCGGCCTGACGCTGGAAGTGGTGCGCCTGGAGGGCCGCACGCCGGTGATCTTCTTCGAGATCGCGGGCACCAAGGCCGGCAGCACCCAGACGGCGCTGATGTACGGCCACCTGGACAAGCAGCCCGAGTTCTCCGGCTGGCGCGCGGGCCTGGGGCCCTGGACGCCCAAGTACCTGGACGGCAAGCTCTACGGCCGCGGCGGCGCCGACGACGGCTACGCGGTGTACGCCGCCATCGCCGCCGTGCAGGCGGTCAAGGCGCAGAACCTGCCGCACCCGCGCATCGTCGGCCTGATCGAGGCCAGCGAGGAAAGCGGCTCGCCCGACCTGCTGCCCTACATCGACGCGCTGAAAAGCCGCTTGGGGCAAGTGGGCCTGGTGGTGTGCCTGGACTCGGGCGCCGGCAACTACGACCAGCTGTGGCTCACCACCAGCCTGCGCGGCATGGCCGCCGGCGTGCTGAAGGTGGAGGTGCTGACCGAAGGCGTGCACTCGGGCGACGCCTCGGGCGTGGTGCCCAGCAGCTTCCGCATCCTGCGCCAGCTGCTCGACCGGCTGGAGGACAGCGCCACCGGCCGCCTGCTGCCCGCCAGCTTCCATTGCGAAGTGCCGGCCGAACGCCTGGCGCAGGCCCAGGCCACCGCCGCCATCCTGGGCGACGAGGTGTACCGGCGCTTCCCGTGGGCGCACCACGACTGCGGCGGCAGCACCGTCTTCACCCTGCCCACCACCACCGACCCGGTACAGGCGCTGCTGCGGCGCACCTGGCAGCCCACGCTCAGCGTCACCGGCGCCGAGGGCCTGCCGGCGCTGCGCGACGCCGGCAACGTGCTGCGGCCCTACACCGCCTTCAAGCTCAGCCTGCGCCTGCCGCCGCTGGTCGATGCCGCGCAGGCCGTGCAGGAGTTGAAGCGCCTGCTGGAAGACAACGCGCCCTACCAGGCGCGCGTGACCTTCGACGGCGAAGGCGGCGCCACCGGCTGGAACGCGCCCGGCCTCGCGCCATGGTTCGGGCAGGCGCTGGACGCGGCGTCCCGCGCCCACTTCGGCGCGCCCTGCGGCTACATCGGCCAGGGCGGCACCATCCCGCTGATGAACCAGCTCAGCCAGGGCTTTCCCGCCGCGCAGATGATGGTTTGCGGCGTGCTCGGTCCCCAGAGCAACGCCCACGGCCCCAACGAGTTCCTGCACGTGCCCTATGCCAAGCGCCTCACCGCCGCGGTGGCCGAGGTGATCGCCCGCATGCCCTGAAGGAACAGGCGCCCGCATGGCCGACCCGACGCTGACCAGCATCGCCAGCACGCAGGGCGACGCGCTGGCGATGCACGACTGGCCGGTGCCCCTGGGCGCGCCGATCCGCGGCGTGGTGGTGGTGCTGCACAGCGTGGGCGAGCACGCGGCGCGCTACGAGGACGTGGCCAGGCGGCTGAACCAGTGGGGCTTCTCGGTGCGCGGCTACGACCAGTACGGCCACGGCGAATCGGTGGGCGTGCGCGGCGACCTGCCGGCCGACGACCGGCTGCTGGCCGACCTGGCCGCCGTCATCGACGACACGCGCATGCGCATGGACGACCGGCTGCCGCTGATCCTGATGGGCCACTCGGTCGGCGCCCTGGTGGCGGCGCGCCTGGTGACGCTGAAGATGCGCCGCGCCGAGGGCCTGGTGATGGCCTCGCCCGCGCTGCGGGTGAACCTGCCCTGGGTACGCCGGATGCTGGTGCGCGTGCTGCACCGCGTAGCGCCGCGGGTGCGGCTGGCCAGCGGCCTGCGGCGGCGCTACCTGACGCACGACCAGGCCGTGGTCGACGCCTTCCGCCGCGACCCGCTGGCACACGGCCTCGTCAGCGCGCGGCTGGGATACTTCGTCCTCGGCGCCGGCCCCGCCGTGCTGGCGTGCGCGCCGCGCTGGCGGCTGCCAACCCTGGTGCTCTACGGCGGGCAGGACCGGCTGATCGACCCCGGCGGCAGCCGCGACTTCACCGCCGCCGCTCCGGTCGAATGGGTAACGGCGCACGCCTTTCCGCTGCACTTCCACGAGCTGTTCAACGAGCTGGAGCGCGAGCCGGTGTTCGACGTCCTGCACGACTGGCTGGTGGCGCGTTTTCCGCCGATCCTGCGGGCGTTCACGGGCGAGCCGCTGCTGGCCGGCCGGATTTGAATCAAATCGACCGCAAGCCCGTGCTGATATTGCGCTATAAGCTATCTAAATAGTAGCATCAGGCTGCCGCGCGGCGCCGCGGGCCCAGCCACAGCAGCGCCGCCGCCACCAGCGCCAGCGCGGGCAGCGCGCCCAGGTTCAGCCAGGCCCAGCCCTGGGTCGTGACCAGCGCGCCCGAGGCGAACGAAGTCAGCGCCATGGTGGCGAACACGCAGAAGTTGATGGCCGCCTGCGCGCGGTCCTTCTCCTCGGGCCGGTAGGCGGTGAGCGCCAGCGCCGTGCTGCCGGTGAACAGGAAGTTCCAGCCCACGCCCAGCACCAGCAGCGCCGCCACGAACTGGTGCAGCGCCACGCCCGACAGCGCGATGGCCACGCACAGCGCATTCAGCGCCACGCCCACACCCATCACCGGCAGCACGCCGAAGCGGCGGATCAGGTGCCCAGTGGCGAAGCCCGGCGCGAACATGCCAATCACGTGCCACTGCAGCACCCACGCCGTGTCGCCAAAGCCGAAGCCGCACGCCTGCATGGCCAGCGGCGTGGCCGCCATCAGCAGGTTCATCACCCCGTAGCCCAGCGCCGCGGCGGCCGTGGCCACCACGAAGACCGGCTGGCGCATGATCTGGCCCAGCGGCCGCCCCGCTGGCGCTCCCGCGGCGGGCGCCGGCGCGCGCGGGAAATCGATGCGCGCCATCACCGCCATGCCGGCCAGCGCCACCGCCGCCAGCGCCAGGTACGCGCCGACGAAGGGCGTGGGCAGCAGGGTGCGCGTCCACGCCGCCAGATTGGGGCCGATGGCCGCGCCCAGCAGCCCGCCGGCCAGCACCAGCGACACGGCCTTCTCGCGCCAGGCCGGGGCCGCCAGCTCGGCCGCGGCGAAGCGGTAGAGTTGCCCGTTGGCGTTGTAGTAGCCCGCCACCACCGTGGCCAGCACCAGCAGCGGAAAGTGCCGCCACTGCGCCGCCAGCGCCGCCAGCAGCGCCGAACCCAGCGCCACCGCCAGCCCGATCTGGAACGACCCCCGCCGCCCGAAGCGCGCCTGCGAGCGCGCCACCAGCGGCGCCGCCAGCGCCCCGCCCACCACGTAGCCCATCACCGGCAGCGTCGCCATCCAGCCGTAGGGCGCCAGTTGCAGCCCCACCAGCCCGTTGATGGCGATGAAGGTGATGTTGTTGACCAGGAACAGGCCCTGGGCCAGGGCCAGCAGCAGCAAGCGGCGGTTCATGGCGCGGTCAGCAGCGCCAGCGCCGCCAGCGGCGCGGTTTCGGCCCGCAGCACGCGCGGCCCCAGGCAGGCGGGAGCGAAGCCGGCGGCGCGCGCGGCGGCTTGCTCTGCCGCGTCCAGGCCGCCCTCGGGGCCGGACAGCAGGGTCGCGGCCTGCCCCGGCGGCGCTGCGGCGGCGCGCAGGCCGGGCGCCGCCGCGTCGAGCGACAGCAGCCAGCGCGCGCCGTCTTCATGGTCCTTCAAATACGCCTGAAATGAGAGCTGCTCGCGCACGTCCAGCAATCGGTTGCGCCCGCTTTGCTCGCACGCCGCCACGGCGACGGCCTGCCAGTGCGCGCGCTTCCTGGCGGCGCGCTCACCGGCCAGGCGCAGGCTGCTGCGCGCCGTCAGCACCGGCGTCAGGCTGGCGGCGCCCAGCTCGGTCGCCTTCTCCACCAGCCAGTCCATGCGCTCGGCCGCCATCAGCCCCACGGCCAGGTGCACGGCGCGCGCGGCCTCGCGCTCGACGCCATCGTGCGTGCCCACGGTCACCTCGACCTCGCTGCGGCCCATGCGGGCGATGGTGGCGCCCCACTCGCCGCCGCGCCCGTCGAACAGCGTGACCGCGTGCCCCGGCTGCAGCCGCAGCACCTGGGCGTGGCGCGCGGCGCCGGGCGGCAGCGCCAGCCGGGCGCCGGCGACGAGATCGAAGGAGACGTGGAAGCGGGGCATATCGGCGGCGATTCTGGGGCACGCCGATGGTACGCTGCGCTGCCATGGTCCAGCGCCTCGCCCCCAGCGCCACCGCCTGCCCGTCCTGCCGCGCGCCGATGGACGTGCGCACCGTGCCCAGCCACAACGGCGCCACGGTGGAACTGGACCTGTGCCACGCCGCCACGGCCCGTGGTTCGACGGCAACGAAAACCTGCGCATCGCCCCGGCCGGCGTGGTGGAGCTGTTCCGCCAGCTGCACGCGCACCGCCACGGCCCGCAGGCGCCGCTGGCCCGGCGCATGGCCTGCCCGCGCTGCCGGCGCGAGCTGGCCGAGGGGGTGGACCTGGTGCGCTCGGGCCGCTACATCACGTACCGCTGTCCGCAGCGGCACGGGCACTTCTCGACTTTCTCGTCGTTCATGATCGAGAAGGGCTTCGTGCGCCAGCTCACCGCGCCCGAGATCGCCGACTTGGCCGAGCGCCTGCGCGTCATCCACTGCGGCAGCTGCGGTGCCCGGTCGACCTGCGCCAGGACCACGCCTGCCCCTACTGCCGCGCGGCGTTCTCGCTGCTGGACCCGAAGGCGGTGGAGCGCGCCCTGGCCGGCTACGGCGCGCAGGCCCGGCGCGCCGACGCCGGCCCGCGCCCCGCCGACCTGGCCGATGCCCTGGTCAGCCTGGAACGCTCCCGACGCGAGGCGCGGAAGGAGCGCCGGCAGGGCACCACGCCCGCCAGTGGCGGCGACCTGTGGACCGCGGGGCTGGACCTGGTGTGGGACTGGTTGGCGCGCCGGTAGCGCTGCATATTCAATAGCTATTGGTCCAATATGGAAGCCGGCTGAGGCCCGATTCGGCTTGAAACCGGCGACGCTCAACCGCCTTCGGCCACCGCCGGCAGCACCGTGCCCCGGCATTCGCCGAAGCCGATGCGCGCGGCGCCGGGCTTTTCGCACCAGCCGCGCAGGATCACGCTGTCGCCGTCCTGCAGAAAGCCGCGCTGCTCGCCGCCGCCCACCTCGACCGGCCGCTGCCCGCCGTGGGCCAGCTCGATCATGGCACCGGCCTCGCCGGGCCCGGGGCCGGAGATGGTGCCGCTGCCGATCAGGTCGCCGGGCTGCAGGCTGCAGCCGCCGGCCGTGTGGTGCGCCACCATCTGGCCGATGCTCCAGTACTGGTGCCGAAAGCTCGTGCCCGACAGCCGCGCCGGGCCGCGCCCCGCGCGCCGCGCGGCCTCGCTCTCCAGCCAGACTTCCAACTGGACATCGAAGGCGCCGGCCGCGCGGTTGGCCGCCGATTCAAGGTAGGCCAGCGGCTGCGGGTCGGCGGCCGGCCGCGTCCAGGCCGTGCGGTAGGGCGCCAGCGCGTCCAGCGTCACGATCCAGGGCGCCACGGTGGTGGCGAAGTTCTTGGCGTGGAAGGGCCCCAGCGGCGTCATCTCCCACACCTGGATGTCGCGCGCCGACCAGTCGTTGAGCAGGCTGATGCCGAAGATGTGGGCGTCGGCCTGTTCCAGCGGGATGCGGCGGCCAGCGGCGTTGCCGGGGCCGACCCAGACGCCCAGCTCCAGCTCGTAGTCCATGCGGACGCAGGGCTGGAACACCGGCGCGCCGGCGCCCGGCGGCACCCACTGGCCCCGCGGCCGGTGGAACTGCTGGCCGCTCACGCCCAGGGTGGACACGCGCCCGTGGTAGGCCTGCGGCAGCCAGCGGAAGTTGGGCGTCACGTCGGCGCCGGGGCGCATGATGCGCATGCAGTTGAGCGCGTGGTCGAGCGAGGTGTAGAAGTCGGTGTAGTCGCCGATGCGCGCGGGCAGGGTGTATTCCACCTCGGCCAGCGGAATCAGGCAGGCGCGCACCCGGCGCTGCGCGTCGGCGCTGGCGCCTTCGGCCAGCAGCGCGAACAGCGCCTGGCGCAGCGCGCGCCAGGCGGCGGGGCCGGCGCCCATGAAGCGGTTCAGCGCGGGCTCGGCCGCCAGCGCCAGCGCCTCGGCCGCCGCGCCCGTCACCAGGCCGGTGGCGGCCAGCGCGGCCAGGTCCAGCGCCTGGTCGCCGATGGCCACGGCGCCGCGCCAGGGCGCGCCGCCGCCGCGCGGGCGCAGCACGGCGAAGGGCAGGTTCTGGATGGGGAAGTCGCAGCCGGCGGCCTGGGCGCTGGCCAGCCAGCTGCGCGCGGCGGGGTCGTGGGTGGCATCGAGGAGGGTCATGGTTGCTATTATTTAAGTAGCTATAAGCGTAATTTTCACGCCGGCGTACGGCCAAAAAGGCTTGAAAAACCGCTCAGGCCGGCTGCGGCAGCAGCGCGTCGTCGAAGATGGCCACCGCGCGCGTCCAGCCGGCCGAGGCGCCGCGGATCTTGTGCGGAAAGCAGCTGACGATGAAGCCCGTGGCCGGCAGCGCCTCCAGGTTGTGCAGCTTCTCGATGTGGCAGTAGCCGATGTCGCGGCCGGCCTTGTGGCCTTCCCAGATCAGGCCGGCGTCCTTCGATTCAGCGTACTTCTGCGCGGTGTGGACGAAGGGCGCGTCCCAGCTCCAGGCGTCGGTGCCCGTCAGGCGCACGCCGCGCTCCAGCAGGTACATGGTCGCTTCGTAGCCCATGCCGCAGCCGGCCGACACGAAGTCGTCGTGGCCGTAGCGGCTGCCGGCGCGGGTGTTGACCACCACGATCTCCAGCGGCTTCAATTCATGGTCGATGCGCTTCAACTCGGCTTCCACGTCGGCGGCGGTCACCACGTAGCCGTCGGCGAAGTGGCGGAAGTCCAGCTTCACGCCGGGCTGGAAGCACCACTCCAGCGGCACGTCGTGGATGGCGATGGCGGGCTTCTTCTGCCCGCTTTTTGCGTCCATGGTGGAGTGGAAGTGGTAGGGCGCGTCGAGGTGCGTGCCGTTGTGGGTGGACAGCTGCACCCGCTCCACCGCCCAGCCTTCGCCGTCGGGCAGGTCCTCTTTTTTCAGGCCGGGGAAGAAAGGCGCGATCTGCTCGAAGGTGTGCTCGTGCGTGAAGTACTGGATCCTGGGCGCGAAGGCGGGCGGGTCGCTCACCACGTCGTTTTCCAGAAAGATCGACAAGTCGACGAATCGGCGGGGCATGGGTTTCTCCTTGGGGTTATCGAGGCGTTCAATCGGCGGTGATGTGGTTGTCGCGCACCACTTTGGCCCAGGCCTGGGCGTCGTCCTTCAGGAACTTCTGGAAGTCCGCCGGCGTGCCGCCGGCCGGCACCAGCCCCAGGTCCTTCAGGCGGCGCTGGAAGTCGGTGGTGGCGATGATCTTCTGGGCCACGTCGTTGATCCTCGCCACCACCGCCGGGGGCGTGCCCTTGGGCGCCAGCAGGCCGTGCCAGGAGTCGCCCACGAAGCCCTTGAAGGTCTCGTTCACCGCCGGCACGTCGGGCAGCGCCTCGGCCCGCTGGGGCCCGGTGACGGCCAAGGCGCGCATCTTGCCGGCCTGGATGTTGGGGATCGCCGTGGTGGTCGGCTCCAGCACCGTGGTGATCAGGCCGGCCATCAGGTCGGTCGTGGCGCTGGCCTTGTAGGGCACGTGGAGCATATCGGCGCCAGCGGCGTTCAGCAGCCGGACCATGGCCACGTGCGTGCCCTGGCCGATGCCGTAGCTGGCGTAGCTCAGCTTGCCGGGGCTGGCCTTGGCCGCCGCCAGCAGGTCGGCCAGCGTCTTGTAGGGAGACTGGACGGACGTGACCAGCACGTAGGGCACCGAGAGCACCCGGATGACCGGTACGAAGTCCTCCGCCTTGTAGGGCAGGGCCTTGTACACGTAAGGGTTGATCGACGTGGTGTTGTTGACGGTGTAGAGCAGCGTGTGGCCGTCGCCCGGCGCCGTCGCCACGGCCTGGGCGCCGATGATGGTGCTGGCGCCGGCCTTGTTGTCGACCACCACCGGCTGGCCCAGGGCCTTGGACATCGGCTCGCTCATCAGGCGCAGGATGACGTCGGGCGATCCACCGGCGCCGAAGGGCACAACGATGCGGATGGGCTTGCTCGGGAAGGCGCCCTGGGCCGGCGCGGCCAGCGGCATGAGCAGGGCCGCGCCTGCGGCGATGGCCGCGAGCGCGCGCCGCCGGGGCGAAGCCGCATCGAGAGCAGCGGCACGAAGGGAAAGGGCAAAGTTCATCGTGGTCTCCTTGGGGTGGTGCAGGTAGGGGCTCAGGAAGCGACTGGCCAGTGAACCATCGGCAGGCCAGGATGCACTCGGGCGCTGCAGGTCGTGGCGAACGTTCGCGCGGTCGACGACGAAGCGGTCGAGGGGATTGGCTGGGGTCATGGCGTGATCGGAGAGAGGAAAACAGTGGTTTCAAACAGTTGTATGAAACGAAGCATACGAAACCCAGCCATCGAAGCCAATCAGGGATTACCCTGGTTTTGGCGGATCAGCGCCGCGCCAAACCGGGCGGTGGCGTGCGGCTGGGCGCGCCGATGGCGGCGACCAGATAGTCCAGCAGGGCCTCGCGCCGCGCGACCCGGTCCGCCCCATCGAAGCGCCCCATCGACATCGTCGAGATGCGGTTGGTCTTGCTGCGGTCACTGGCCGTGAGGATCACCGCGCAGTAGGTGAAGGCGTAGCGCCAGTAGAAATCGTCCGGGCTCACGTCCGGGCAAGCCAGGGCAAACGCGGCGATGTATTCCCTGGCCAGGGGATCGAAATGCTTGCGGATGATGCGGGCCGTCATCTCGCTGGGGCTGACGCGGTCCTTGATGAGCAGCTGCACCAGCACCGCGCCCTCGCCTGCCTCGTCGGCGTCCAGGTAGGGCGCGATGAAGGTGTCCAGCACGGCGCGCAGGGCGGGGCGCTGCCCGGCGCGCCGCGCTTCGTCCAGCACTTGGCGAAGGTGGGCCAGCCGCCGCGCGTTGACGCGCTCGGAGAGACTGTCGAGCACCGCCTCGCACAGGGCCTCCTTCGAGCCGAAGTGGTAGTTGACCGCCGCCAGGTTGACGCCGGCCGCGCTGGTCAGCTCGCGCAGGACGACTTTCTCCATGCCCTTCTCGGCGAACAGGCGCGTGGCGGCCGCGATGACTCGGGCCTTCGTGTCGTTAGAGAGGTCGAACGTGCGTTTGATTTCCATGCCGCGATGGTAATCACCACCGGCGCCGGGCCGCGTCATCCGGGGGTCAACCCTGACGGCGAGCCGTGCCCCGATGGCCCAATAATCGGCCGCATGACCACCACCGCCACGCCCCCCAACGTTCCCCAGATCCGCCTCTATCAGGACTGGCTGCGCGATCAGCGCGGCCTGCAGTTTGCCGACTACCGCGCGCTCTGGCAGTGGTCCATCACCGACCTAAACGCCTTCTGGCAAAGCATCTGGGACTACTTCGACCTGCGCTCGCCCATGCCGCACAGCGCCGCGCTGGGCCGCAACGTGATGCCGGGCGCCGAGTGGTTCCCTGGCGCGCGGGTCAACTACACGCAGCAGGTGTTGCGGCACGTGGAGGCCGCCCACGCCGCCGGCCTGCCGGCCCTCATCAGCGAGAACGAGAAAGGCCAGGTGCGCGAGCTGAACTGGCCCGAGCTGCGGCGCCAGGTCGCCGCGCTGGCGTTGCACCTGAAGGCGCAGGGCGTGCAGCCCGGCGACCGCGTGGCCGCCTACCTGCCCAACGTGCCCGAGACCGTCGTCGCCTTCCTGGCCGCCGCCAGCGTGGGCGCGGTGTGGAGCGTGTGCGCGCCCGACATGGGCACCCACGCCGTGCTCGACCGCTTCAGGCAGATCGAGCCCAAGGTGCTGATCGCCGTGGACGGCGTGACCTGGGCGGGGCGCGACATCGACCGCGGCGACGTGGTGCGCGAACTGCGCGCGGGCCTGCCCAGCGTGCGGCACCTGATCGTGCTGCGCAACCTGGGCACTCCTGAAACAATAGCGGACAGCGTAGATTTCACGCTGGCTACCGGCCGAAATGATGCTGAAACCGCGTCTTTCGAGCCGCAGTGGCTGCCGTTCGACCATCCGCTGTGGATCGTCTACTCCAGCGGCACCACCGGCCTGCCCAAGCCCATCGTGCACTCGCACGGCGGCATCGTGGTGGTGGCCATGGCCAGCGGACTGCAAACCGACGTGGGCTGCAGCTACGAGGCCAACAGCTTCGGCGAGCGCTTCCACTGGTTCAGCTCCACCGGCTGGGTGATGTGGAACGCCCAGGTCGCCGGCCTGCTGGGCGGCACCACCTGCGTCATCTTCGACGGCAGCCCCGGCGGCCCGCGCGACGCGCCGGACTGGACCACGCTGTGGCGCTTCGCGGCGAGGCACGGCGTGACGTATCTGGGCTCCGGCGCCGCCTTCTACGCCGGCTGCATGAAGGCCGGCGTCGATCTGGCGCAATGCGGCGACCTGTCGGCCGTGCGCGCGCTGGGCAGCACCGGCTCGCCCCTGTCGGCCGAGGTGCAGCAGTGGGGCACCAAGCAGTTCCAGCGCATCGCCAGATCGAAAGCCCAGGAAGATATCTGGTGGTACAACGTCTCGGGCGGCACCGACTTCGCGGGCGGTTTCATTGCGGGAAATCGAGACCTGCCGCAGCAGCCCGGCGTGATGCAGTGCCGCATGCTGGGCGCGGCGGTGGAGGCCTGGAGCGACACCGGCGAGCCCGTGGTGGGCCAGGTGGGCGAGCTGGTGTGCACCCAGCCCATCCCGTCCATGCCGCTGCACTTCTGGGGCGACCCCGGCAACGCCCGCTACCTGGCCAGCTACTTCGAGATGTACCCCGCCGGCGTGGGCCGCAAGCCCGGCGGCGGCGACCTCGATGCCAGCGCGGGCGGCGTCTGGCGCCACGGCGACTGGCTGCGCATCGGGGGCGAAGACGGCCAGGGCGAATGGTGCGTGATCTACGGCCGCAGCGACGCCACCATCAACCGCCAGGGCCTGCGCATGGGCACCAGCGAGATCTACAGCGCCGTCGAGGGCATCCCCGAGGTGCTGGACTCGATGGTGGTGGACCTCGAATACCTGGACCGCGACAGCTACATGCCCCTGTTCGTGGTGCTGCGCCCCGGCGTGACGCTGGATGACGCCCTGCGCAAGTGCTTCAACGACGCCATCCGCCAGTCTTTAAGCCCCCGCTTCGTGCCCGACGACATCTTCCAGGTGCCCGAAATTCCGCGCACCCTGAGCGGCAAGAAGCAGGAGCTGCCCATCAAGAAGCTGCTGCTGGGGCAGCCGCTGGAGAAGGTGGTGAACAAGGAAGCGATGGCCAACCCGGGATGCTTGGCGTGGTACGTGGAACTGGCCAAAGAGCGAGGCGTGGTGAGCCCGCAAGCGGGGAAAGTATGATCTGACCCCATTTTTTCTTTGGGAATTGTGAACGAAGCTGATTCCATTTTTCCAAACGTAGAAAATTTCGTCGAGCGTCTTCGCGACCTTCGTTATCAACGTCTCGATGGAAAAACCACAGAATTTGGTTTGCGTCGATCATTGACGCCTTCGGAGCGACTTGGGTGTCTATTTCAGAACTCAGCTTGAGGAGCAATCCAATGTCGATACAGTCAAATTGGCCAAAGCCTCCATAGAGCATGAGAAGCGACGAAATTCTCGCAGAAAAACTTCACGCGCGACTTTTTCAGATTAATCTTTGCGCAAATTTGTTTACCCTTCAAATGGATCAAAAAAGAAAATAAGTCAAATCAAAATTATTTCTGAAGTGGTCGATTAAATAGCATCTGACCGCCGTTTCTCCTATTTTTATTGAGATTGATCATGTCACAGAGCAGACTCACGCGAGTGGGTGTTTTTTATGACGGCAATTATTTTCTGCACGTCAGTAACTATTACGCCTTCCATCATCTTCGCCGCGCCCGCATCGACGTGTCGGGGCTGCACAACTACATTCGGCGCGAGGTCGCCAAATGGGAAGGCGCCGAGGAACGCTATTGCCAGATCGTCGATGCCCACTATTTCAGGGGGCGGCTGCGGGCGCACGATGCCGACGAGCGGGATCTGCTGTACAAGGAGCGCGTGTTCGACGACATCCTGAGCCGGGAGGGGGTCACCAACCACTACCTTCCGGTCGGCCCGTTCGGCGAAAAAGGGATCGACGTCTGGCTGGCGCTGGAGGCCTACGAACTCGCCATCTACAAGCGCTTCGATGTCGTCGTGCTGATTGCCGGCGATGGGGATTTTTTGCCGCTCGTCCGCAAACTCAACACGCTTGGCACGCGCGTCATGCTGCTGGGATGGGACTTCAAATTCGTGGACCGAAACGGCACCGAGCGGGAAACCAAGGCCTCGCAGTCGCTGCTGGAGGAAGCCACCTACCCGATTCTCATGCACCAGGTCATCGACGACCGCTCTCTGCGCAACGATCCGGTGATCAATGGCCTGTTCGCTCAAAAAAGTGAATACGCCGGCCGAGTGACGGTGGAGCCGGCGGCACTGCTGCCCGTGTCAGCCGCTTCCGCTGGCAGCGCGGCGCCCGCGAACCCTTCAGAGCCGTTGAAAGGACGCATCCAAAATCTCAAGGAAGGGTATGGGTTCATCATGCCCGCCGCAGGCGGCCAGAATCTTTTCTTCTACCACGCCGAGGTTTCCAATGCCGACTTCAATGAGCTTCGCATTGGCGACGAGGTCGAGTATCACGCGGGACAGAATGACAAGGGACTGTGTGCCGTGCGGGTCAAGATGCTCATTGATGAGCAGCCGGCGGAATAGGAAAATTGGTTAAAAAAAACGTGAAGCCGATCAAGATGCCTCTTGCATCAGTGCCACCAGGTCGACGTGTTTGTTCTCGATGGCCAAATCGAGCGCGGTTTTGCCGTCGTTGTCCTTGAGGTTCTTGATCGCGCCGCCGATCAGCAGGCGACGCACGGTTTCGTAATGGCCGGCGGCCGCCGCGATCATTAATGCGGTGCGGCCATTGGCATGGCGCGCATCGGGGTTCACGCCTTGGGCGAGCAGGGCGGTGACCTTGTCAGCCTGCCCGGCGCTGGCAGCAAGCGCGATGGGCGCGATATCGGCCGCTTGAGCAGTGGCCATCAAAGGCGAAGCACTGGCCAGGCTCAGGACGGTGCGCAGAAGCAGCTTTTTCACGGTGATGTCCTCGGGGCACGGGGTAGCGGAAGAAGTGGATGCACACGGCAAGTTTGCCGAAACCCGGCGTTCAGTTGTTGAAGCAAGGCACGTGCCAATGAAAAGTTGAGTCCGGCGGTGTTGTTGCACCAAATCGGTGTGAACGCAGGTTTTCGGCATGGCTCGAAATTTGCTTTGAGCCATGTCCGTTTGTCCATTCAATGCATTTCATCACAATGTCTCAACATACTTTCTGGGCGGCGCGCCGTCGCGTTCTGCAATTTTCTTCTTCTGTCGTGGCCTGCGCCGTACTGGTGGCGTGCGGGGGCAACGACGGCGACGTGACCCTCAAGCCCAACCGCCAGCCTTTCCCGTTGGTGGAAGCCACGGTGGCCAGCTTTCACGCGGCCATGCGCAACGGCGACGTGTCCTGCCGCGACGTGGTGGAGGGCTACCTGGCGCGCATCGCCGCCTACGACGCCGAGGCCAGCGCAGCCTACCCCAACAGCCCGGCACTGCACAGCGTGATCGCCGTCAACCCCAACGCCCTGGCGCGCGCCGACGAGCTGGACCGCGGCTTCTTCTCCACCGGCGTCATGTCCGGTCCGATGCACTGCGTGACCGTGCTGGCCAAGGACAACTACGACACCTTCGACATGAAGACCACGGCGGGCTCGCTGGTGCTGCAGAACAACCAGCCGCCGGACGACGCCTACACCGTGAAGAAGATCCGCGACGCGGGCGGCATCATCATCGGCAAGGCCAACATGGACGAGTTCGCGTTCGGCTTCACCGGCAGTTCCTCGCTGGGCGGCAAGACCAAGAACGCCTACGTGCCGGCCAACAGCGCCGGGGGTTCTTCGTCGGGCACCGGCACCTCGATCGCGGCCAGCCTGGCGATGGTCGGTCTGGGCACCGACACCGGCGGCTCGGTGCGCGTGCCGTCGGCCGTGGAGGGCCTGTATGGCCTGCGCCCCACCCTGCGGCTGGTGAGCCAGGACGGCATCCTGCCGCTGGCCCACGGCCAGGACACGGGCGGCCCGCTGTGCCGTTCGCTGCCCGACTGCGCCTTGACCCTGGACGCGATGGCCGGCTTCGACGCCGCTGACACCAGCGGCCAGCGCACGGACAAGGCTTGGGACGCGCCTCTGGTCGCCACGGCCGCGGCTTACGACGCGATGACCTCACGCCCCGCGAGCTACACCACGGCGTTGTCGGCCGATGGCTTGAAGGGCGCGCGCATCGGTGTGGTGCGCTCGATGTTCCCCACGCCCACCGCGGCCAACCTGTTGTTCATCGACACGCTGAACGCCGCGCTCGAGAAAATGCGCGCTGCCGGTGCCACGGTGGAAGACGTGGAGATCACCGACCGCGGCACCATCCTCACGGGCTATGCCAGCCTGTCGAGCTACCAGTTCCGGGACGACTTGACGGCGTACCTCGGTAGCTGGGCCTCGACCGCTGACGGCCACCCGCGCACCACCGAGGAAGTGGCGGCGGCGATGGTCACGCTGGAGCCGACCCGCTCGGCCAACTTTGCCAACTACGTGACGCTGGGCACCGACAAGGAAGCCAACCCGATCTACCAAAACAACCTGAAGCCGCGCGACGAGTTCGTGATTCCACGGGTGCAAGCCGCGCTGGACAACAAGGACTTCACCACCGGTGCCGCCAAAGGTACGGCTTACGACGTGCTGGTCTACCCCGTGCTGCAAGGCTTCAACAGCACCAGCGTCAACTCGGGCAGCAACAACCGCCTGAGCCCGTTCACCGGCTTCCCGGCACTGGCGTTTCCGGCTGGGTTTGTGAAGGCGACGGCGGAGTCGCCATCGGTCGAGCCGGTCACGTTTGAAATGATTGGCCGCGCCTTTGCCGAGCCCACGCTGTTCCGCCTGGGTTATGGCTGGCAGACCGTGGCTGGGGCGCGCATACCGAGCCCATTGGCGCCGGAGTTGACGAAGTAGGCGTCAAGACCCCGCGAAAAGGGGGTCGGTGATGGCTCCCTCTCTCAATGTCCCTCGTCCGGCGAGGCGAGCACGCCGAAAAGCCAGGCCAGGCCCTCGTCCGCCATCGCGGCCTTGGGGGCGACGGCGTTGAGGCGGAAACGCCCCAGCGGCAGGGGGGCCTCCAGCCCCAGCACGCCAAAGCGCGCGGCGTGCATGGCGGCGAAGCGGCGCGGCAGCGCGCAGACGAAGTCCGTCTCGGCGACGACGGCCAGCGCGAACATGAAGGTGGGCACCGTGAGCGCGATGCGCCGCGACCGGCCCTGCCCGGCCAGCACTTCGTCGACGAAGCCATGGGGGTCGCCGTGGAGCGAGACGACCACGTGCTGCGCCTCGCAATAGCGGTCCAGACCAGGCGCCTCGGCCAGGGGATACCCCGCGCGCACGGCGATCACGAAATCCTCCTCGTAGAGGGTGCGGGCATGAAAGCGCGGCGCGATGTCGTCGGTGGGGATGACGGCGATGTCCAGCGCGCGCGCCTCCAGCTCGGTGAAAGCCGCGCGCCAGGCGCGGTCGGGTGAGGTCTCGCCCTGGGTGGGGAGCAGTTGGCGCAGGCTGATGTCGATGCCCGGTGCGCCCTGGCGCAGCCGGGCCAGCAACGGGGACAGCAGCACGGCCGAGACGCCGTCCGGCGCGCCGAGGGTGAAGCGGCGGGTGGACGCCGCCGGATCGAACGGCTCGGCGACCGAGACGATGCCCCGCACCTGCGCCAGCACTTCGGCGATCCGTCCGGCCAGCGCCAGCGCGCGGTCCGTCGGCACCACGCCCTTGGGCGTGCGCACGAACAGCGGGTCGTTGAGCAGCCGGCGCAGCCGCCCGAGCCCATGGCTGACCGCCGACGCCGAAAGGCTCAGGCGCTCGCCCGCCCGCCCCACGTGGCGTTCCGCCAGCACGGCCTCGAACAGCACCAGCAGGTTGAGATCGACGCGGGATAGATCAATTTGATTCAGCATATTTCTGAAAACATACCACTGGATTCATGACATGGGAACTGCGATCTTTCAGTCCCCCGGTGCCGACGGCGGCGCCGGCCTTTGAACCCTCCCCATGATCGCAAGGAACCACACCATGTCGCACTCACGACGCTCACTTCTCGCCGCGGGCACCGCCGGGCTCGCCTCCTGCGCCAGCACTTCAGCCCCGGGGCCTGGAGACGCCGGAATTTCCCGGACGGTGGCCGCACTCGTCCAGCGCTCCGAGGCATCCAATGCCGCGCTCGTGCGCGGCGACATCGAGGGCTACCGCGCCATGGCCCCCCACGCCGACGACTACACGCTGATGTCGCCCTTCGGCGGCACCCCCACGCACGGCGCGGACATGACGGAAGAGAGCTGGGCGGCGGTCGGCCGCTTCTTCAGAAACGGCACGTTCGAGCAGCAGGTGGTGCAAACCTACGGCTCGGCCGACATGGTGGTTCTGGCAACCCGCGAACGATGCCACGCCGAGGTCGGTGGCCTGCCGGCGCAGGACTGGCTGCTGCGCGTCACCCTGGTCTATCGCCGCGAGGGCGGCCAATGGCTGCTGGCCCACCGCCACGCCGATCCGCTGGTCACCCAGATCTCGCTGGCGCGCGCGGCAGCCCTGGCGGCGGGCGACGCGCCAGCAATGCCGCGCGGCTGATCCACCCCGCCCGCGCCTTGAACGCAACCGCTCCATGCAGCAACAAATGCTCTACCTCATCCCTTGGGCGGCCCTGTCGTTCTGGACGCTGGGCCAGATCTGGTTCGTCCAGGTCGTCATCTACCCGCTCTTCGCCCAGGTGGGCGAAGCGGACTACGTGGCTTATCACCGCTTTTACTCCCGCCGCATTCCGCTGGTGGTGATCCTGCCGGGTTTCGCCAGCTTCCTGTTGCCACTGCCACTCGCCTGGCTTGGGCCCGACGTCCCTTTGTGGATGAGCGTGACGAACGTGGCCGCCGGCATCGTCGGCCTGCTGGTCACGGCACTGCTGGCGATCCCCCGCCACGCCCGGCTGGAAAAAGGCGGCAAGAACCCGGCCACCATCACCGAGCTGGTCCGCTGCAACTGGCCGCGCACCGCCGCCATCTCGGTCCAGGCCGTCGTCACGGTGCTGATGCTGGTGCATGTCTCGGCGCGCGCCTGACCCCTCCCCTGCGCACACGAAAGACGCATGCCATGCCTCTGCAAGCCTACGGCCCCCGCGGCGCGGCGCTGCTCGACTGCTTTCGCGGCGACGCATCGGCGATGCTGATTTGCCACCAAGACGGCGTGCGCGACGACGTGCCCGCGTCCTTCAGGCGCTTTGCGGAGGTCGTTGAGGTGGGGCCGGAGAATTGGGGCCCGACAACGATTTCCATCCTTCCGGGCAAGAACAGGTCAACTACCATACTGTGGGACGCAGCATGGGCATGGCCCCTGGCGCGCCTGAACAACTACACGACTCGACCGGAGACTTCTCATGACATTCCAGCTTCCCGACCGCATCGACACCCGCCCCATCGCCATCCTGGGCGCCGGCACCCTGGGCCGCCGCATCGCGCTGATGATGGCCACGCGCGGCGCCGAGGTGCGCCTGTACGACCCCAACGCCGAAGTGCGCGACGCCGGCGTGGCCTACGCGCGCGAGCAACTGCCGGGCGTGCTGGAGAAGATCGCCGACGGCAAGGCCGGCACCATCGTGGGCTCGGACGACATGGCCGCCACGCTCAAGGGCGCTTGGCACGTGGTCGAGGCGGTGCCCGAGAAGCTGGAGCTGAAGCTGTCCATCTTCAAGCAGATCGACGAGCTGTCCGACCCGGACGCCATCCTGGCCAGCAACTCCTCGTCCTACCCCAGCAGCGCGTTCGCCAGCAGCGTGAAGAACCCGGCGCGCCTGCTGAACATGCACTACCTGATGCCGCCGCAGGCGACCCCGGTGGAACTGATGTCCTGCGGCCAGACCGACCCGGCCGTGATCGATCTGATGGACAAGCTGCTGCCCGGCTACGGCCTCACGCCCTACAAGGTCGAGGCGGAGAGCATGGGCTTCATCTTCAACCGCATCTGGGCCGCCATCAAGCGCGAGGCCCTGTGCGTGGTGGCGCAGGGCGTGGCCTCGCCGCAGACGCTGGACGCCATCTACTGCCAGGCGCTGGGCACCAAGTCCGGCCCCTGCCGCAGCATGGACGCCGTGGGCCTGGACATCGTGCTCTCCATCGAGGAGCACTATGCCCATGAGCTGCCCGGGCTGCCCACCGCGCCGCGCGAGCTGCTCAAGAAGATGATCGCCGAAGGACGCCTGGGCCGGAAATCGGGCAAGGGCTTCTACGACTACCCGCCCAAGAAGCAGCGCTGACGAGGCCCTGCCGCGCGCTGTTCACTGACGCTCGAACGGTTCGCGCCGGCAGCGCGCACCCTGCGGGACTTCGCGCCGCCGGCGCAGCCATTCGGCGTCTCACGGCAGTCCCCGATTCGGGGGCCTATGGGGTCAGATCAACGTTCCGTCAAATTGATAGCTGACAGCGCTTGATGCATGCGGGCTGGAGACCGAAATTGCCATTGATCAATAGCGAACGAGGCCACGTTCCAACGCATGCATCCGCCACCGCACGCCACCCGCACCACCACCGCCTCCGCGCCCGACGCCGCCTGGCACGCCCGGCCGAGGCGGCCTGATCCGCCGCGCCGCCGGGGCCGGCTCGCCCCTTGTCACAATCCGCCGCATGCCCGCCCCCGCACGCCGTCTTGCCCTGGTCCTGCTGCTGGCGCTGCCATGGCTCTGGCCCTTCACGTCCGGCCCGGTGGCGGCAACGCAGCCCTATCTGGTGTCAGCCGCCGTGGCGGCGGCGCTGCTGGCGCTGTGGCCGGCACGGCCGTCGGCCGGCTGGGCGGCCGACGGCTGGCTGGCGGCGGCGCTGGCCAGCAGCGTCATTGCGCTGCTGCAGTACTTCGACCTCGAAACGGCGCTCTACCCCTGGGTCAACATCGCGCAGCCCGGCCAGGCTTTCGGCAACCTGCGCCAGCCCAACCAGTTGGCCACGCTGCTGGCGATCGGCCTGCTGTCGCTGCGCTGGTGCGTGCAGGCGGGGCGCCTGAACGCCGGGCCGGCGGCGGGGATCGCGGCGCTGCTGGTGGCGGCGCTGGCGGCCACGGCCTCGCGCGTGGGCCTGGTGGAACTGGTGGCGGGCGGCGCGCTGGCGCTGTGGTGGGCGCGCGGCGCCGGGCGCGGGCGCGGGCGCGGGCGCGCGGCGCTGTGGGCGGTGGGCGGCGCGGTGGCGCTGTACGCGCTGGCGGCGCTGGCGCTACCGCTGCTGGCGCAATCGACCGAGGGCATCGCCGGCCGCGACATGGTGGAGCGCCTGCGCACGGCCGAAAGCACCTGTGGCAGCCGCCTGATCCTATGGCGCAACGTGCTGCACCTGATCGCGCTGAAGCCCTGGACCGGCTGGGGCTGGGGCGAGCTGGACTACGCGCACTACGTCACGCTGTACGACGGCGCGCGCTTCTGCCACATCCTGGACAACGCGCACAACCTGCCGCTGCACCTGGCGGTGGAGCTGGGCGTGCCGGTGGCGCTGGCGGCCTGCGCGCTGGCGGCGTGGCTGGCCTGGCGCGGCCGGCCCTGGGCCGAGCGGCAGCCGGCGCGCCAGCTCGCCTGGGGCGTGCTGCTGGCGATCGGGCTGCACAGCCTGGTGGAATATCCGCTGTGGTACGGGCCGTTCCAAATCGCGGCGGCGGCGTGCGCGTGGCTGCTGTGGGCCACGCGCGCGGGGGCGGCGGCGGGGGCGCCCGCCGCAGGGCCGCCCCAAGGCGGGCGGGCCCCCTCGGAGGGCAGCGCAACAGGCGAAGCCGCGCGGCGTGGGGGCCAAGTCCAGCCTTGGGTACGGCATGTCGCCGCCTCGGCCCTGCTGTGCGCCGTGGTCTACGCGGGCTGGGACTACCACCGCATCAGCCAGATCTACCTGTCGGCCGAACAGCGCAGCCCCGCCTACCAGGGCGACCCGATGGGCCACGCCCAGCGCTCGTGGCTGTACGCCGACGTGGTGCTGTTCGCCGAGGTCACCAGCCGCCACGCCACGCGCGACAACGCCGGCTGGATGCTGCCGGCCGCGCTGCGCGCGCTGCACTTCTCGCCCGAGCCGCGCGTGATCATCAAGGTGATCGAGAGCGCCGCCTTCCAGGGCCGCGACGAGTTGGCGCTGGCGCACCTGGCGCGCTTTCACGCCGCGTTCCCGCGCCGGCACCGCGCCTGGATGGACGACAACGAGCGCCTGCTGAAGAACGCGCAGGCGCTGGATCGGCCCGGCGGCGCGGCGTCGGCCGCCGCGCCGCCGGATGGGTCGTGAACCGGCTTCAGGGCGCCGGATTCGCGGCGCGCTGCCGCACCCGGACCAGCACGAACTCGGCCGGCCTCAGCGGCGCGAAGCCGACGCGAACGTTCACCACGCCCTGGTCCACGTCGGCCGGCGTGGTGGTGCCGCGGTCGCACAGCACGAAATAGGCCTGCTCGGCCGTGCGGCCCCGGAACGCGCCCTGGCGGAACAGGATTTCCAGGAAGGCGCCGATTTGGCGCCGCAGGTCCGCCCACAGCGCCTCGCCGTTGGACTCGAAGGCCGCCCAGCGCGTGGCGCGGTCGATGCTCTCCTCCAGGAACAGCGCGGTGCGCCGCACGGACAGGTACTTCCAGTCCGAGCTCAGCTCGTCAGCGCCTTGCAGCGTGCGCGCGCCCCAGACGACGGCGCCGGCCGGGAACATGCGCAGGCAGTTCACGCCGAGCGGGTTGGCGACGCCGTTCTGGCCATCGGTCAGGCTCACGTCCAATGCCGGCACGCCGGCCAGCGTGGCTTCCAGCCCGGCCGGCGCCGTCCAGACGCCGCGCGTGCCGTCGGTGCGCGCGATCACGCCCGCCACGGCGCCGCTGGGGGCAAAGGCCTCCGGCCAGTTGCCGCGCAGCGGGTTGGCGGCGTGGATGCGCGGGAAGTACAGCGCCGCGTTGACGCCAAGGCCGGCCACGGCGGCGACGCCGTCCAGCGTGATGCCGGCGGTGCCGGTCCAGCGGCCGGCGTGGTAGGGCGGGTCCACCAGCACCACGGCGCGGCGTTCGGTGGCGTAGGCAATGGCGGCGCACCAGGTCGCGTGATCGACGTCGGCGGCGTCGGCCGGGTCGTCGGAGAACGGCGGCAGGACCAGCAGGTTGAACAGGTCCGCCTTCTCCAGCGCGTAGAGCCCGCGCCGCGCCTCGCGCAGGCCGGTGCCGGCAATGTGTTCGACGCCGATGGCCGCGCCGTCGCCGCCGCCGGCCAGCGGCACGCCGTCCGCGCCGGCCTCGGGCCGCGCGCCGGACGTCGCGGCGACTCGCAGCAACTGGCTGTCGCGCGCCAGCACGGCAGCGGCAAAACGCGGATGGCCGGGCGTGATGGACAGATGGAGGAACACCTCGGCCGCTTGCGTGGCCTGGTCCTGCACGCGCAGGTTGAACGAGCTGTCGTCGGCCACCGCGTCGTGGTCCACGCGCAGCCGCAGGTGGTTGCCCCAGCTTCCGGGGCTGGCGGCCTCGAACTGCCAACCCTCGGCCGGCGCGGGCGTGCGCGCGGCCACGGCGCCGTGGTGCACGCGCACGATCAGCGCGTCGTGGCCGCCGTTGTCGAAGAAGTGGCGCACGGCGAACGACATCGGGCTGTCGCTGGCCAGGCCGCCGAAGACGCGCGCGTAGTCGCCGTGGCTGCGCACGCGCACGGGGCTGGCCGCGTCGCCGTCGATGGGCCCGCGCGGCGCGCGGCCGACGAAGGCGGTGACCGAGGTCGGCACGCCCTCCACGGCGCGCCGGCCGTGCACGGTTTCCTCGACGTAGACCCCCGGGTTCGACGGCGGGGCCGGCATGGGCAGCCTCAGGCGCCCGGCGCCACGTAGCGGCCCGACTGGCCGCCGTGCTTTTCCAGCAGCCGCACGCCGGTGATCACCATGCCGCGGTCGGCGGCCTTGCACATGTCGTAGATGGTGAGCAGGGCCACCTGCACGGCGGTCAGCGCCTCCATCTCGACGCCGGTCGGGCCGGTGGTCTCCACCGTGGCGGTGCAGGCCACGCCCGCGCCGTCGATGCCGAAGTCGATCGCCACGCGCGACAGCGCCAGCGGGTGGCACAACGGGATCAGCTCGCTGGTCTTCTTGGCCGCCATGATGCCGGCGATGCGGGCGATGCCCAGCACGTCGCCCTTCTTCGCCGTGCCGGATTCGATCAGCGCCCGCGTGGCCGCCTGCATCTCGATGCGGCCGGTGGCCACGGCGACGCGGCGCGTGGCCGGCTTGCCACCCACGTCCACCATGTGGGCCTGGCCCTGGGCGTCGAAGTGGGTGAGGGGCGATGCGGGCGAGGTCATGCGTGGTCACAAATGCGGCGGAACGCGCCGCGCGCTGCGGGCATCATACGGGCTCGCGCGCGCGCCGCGCGCCGCCCTGCATCGATGACCAGTAGTTACAAGCCAAATCGCCCCGCAGCGCTTTCAAGACAAGCGCTGGCAGCTCTCGTTAGCATAGCAATGCTGGCGCCCGCCGGCCACGCGCGGACGGCGCCCGCCGCCGGGCCGCCCCCAGGCGAGCCAGCCCCCTCGGGGGCGCCCAGCGCAGGGGGCACCGCAACAGGCGACGCCGTGGAGCGTGGGGGCCCGATTTCTCGCGGCCTGCCCTCGCTCGGCGACGCGGGCGAGATGACGGCGCTGGAGGAGCGCAAGCTGGGCGACGCCATCATCCGCGAGCTGTACCGCGACCCGGACTACATCGACGACCCGGTCGTCGGCGAGTACGTGGACGGCCTGTGGCGCCGGCTGCTGGTGGCCGCGCGCGCGCGCGGCGAGCTGCCGCCCGAGCTGGACGAGCGCTTCGCCTGGGAGGTGCTGCTGGGGCGCGACCGCAGCGTCAACGCCTTCGCGCTGCCCGGCGGCTACTTCGGCGTGCACCTGGGGCTGGTGGGCGTGATCGGCTCGCGCGACGAATTGGCCTCGGTGCTGGCGCACGAGATGACGCACATCACCCAGCGCCACATCGCGCGCCTGCTGGGCCAGCAGAGCCGCCAGAGCCCGCTGCTGCTGGCGGCGATGGTGCTGGGCGCCCTGGCCGCCAGCAAGAACCCGCAGGCCGGCGCCGCGCTGGCCGTGGGCGGGCAGGCGGCGGTGATCCAGCAGCAGCTCAATTTCTCGCGCGACATGGAGCGCGAGGCCGACCGCATCGGCTACGGCGTGATGACGCAGGCCGGCTTCGCGCCGCAGGGCTTCGTCGGCATGTTCGAGCGGCTGCAGAGCGCCTCGCGCATCAACGACAACGGCGACTGGCCCTACCTGCGCAGCCACCCGCTGACCACGCAGCGCATCGCCGACATGCAGCAACGCCAGCAGAGCCTGCCCCGGGGCGCCACTTCGGGGCAGGATCTGGAGGCGCTGCTGGTGGCCGCCCGCGCCCGCGTGCTCGGCCGCCCCGGCGTGGACGTGCTGCGCGCCTGGGCCGGCGAGCCCGACCAGCCCGGCTTCGCCAGCGGGCCGCTGCCGCGCCGCGCCGCCGCGCTGTACGCCGCCGCCCTGGCGCAGGCGCAGTTGCGCGACCTGCCCCGCGCCGAGGCGCTGGCCGAGCAGTTGGCGCGGACGGTGGCGTCCGACGTGGGCGCCGCGCGCCAGGCGCGGCTGCTGCGGGCCGAGCTGGCGCTGCAGGCCGGCCAGCCGCAGCGCGCGCTGGCGCTGCTGCCGGCCGGAGCGCGCGGCGAAAGCCAGGACCCGCGCGGCCAGGCCGGCCGCGCCGCGCTGCTGCTGCGCGCGCAGGCGCTCACGCGCGCCGGCCAGGCGGGCGAGGCGGCCTCGGCGCTGCAACCCTGGGTCAGCGACCACCCGCGCGACGCCGGCGCGTGGCAGGCGCTGGCGCAGGCCGAAGGGGCGCAAGGCCGCATGCTGCGCGCCCTGCGGGCCGAGGGCGAGGTGCCGATGGCCCGCATGGACCACGCTGGCGCGGTGGACCGCTGGCGCGCCGCGCAGGACCACGCGCGCCAGCACCCCGGCGGCGCGGCCGAGCTGATCGAGGCCAGCATCGTCGACACCCGGCTGCGCGCGGCGCAGGCGGCGCTCAGGCAGCAGCAGCTCGACGAGCTGAAGCGGCGCTAGTTTTCAAGCAGAAAGTGCTTGCAGCCCGCGCGGATATTGTGCCAACAGCTATGTAAAATATAGCTTTCAGGATACTGGAAAGAAGCCGCGCCAGCGGCTCAGGGGGTCAAGTGACGACCCGGTCGATCAGCACGCCCAGCGCCGAATAAATCAGCGAGCCAAGCAGCGCGGCGCCAAAGCCATTGACGTGAAAGCCCTGCAGCAGCCCCGAGGCGGCCCAGAACATCAGCGCGTTGATGACGAACAGGAACAGCCCCAGCGTCAGCAGCGTGATGGGGATCGTCAGCACCACCAGCACCGGGCGCACCACCAGATTCAGCAGGCCGATCACCAGCGCCGCGACCATGGCCGCGCCGAAGCCGGCCACCGCCACGCCGCCGTACAGGTAGGCCACCGCCAGCAGGGCAGCGGCCGACAGCAGCCACTTCAGGATCAGTCTCATGCGACCAGCATAGCGCGGCGCGGCGGCGGCTCAGGACGTTGCGACGCCGCCGTCGCCCGCGGTGGACGGCGCCGAGAGCCGCGCCCGCTCGGCATAGCGGTTGAAGCGCAGCGCCGTGCCCTCCCGCGTGATGCGGCGCCACACCGCGCGCTTGGCGCAGGGGCCGAGGGCGGGCCAGTGCTGCACCTCGTCCTCGGTGCGCCCGCAGCCCTTGCACACGGCGTCGCCCTGGCTGGTGGAGCAGATGGCGATGCAGGGCGTGTCCGGCGTGGTCGCGTACCAGGCCAGCCAAGCCTCGCGCGCGGGCACGGGCATGCGCTCGGCATGCACCTCATCCTCGTGGTGGAAGACCATCAGCGCGTACACCTCGGCCAGCGCCGCGACCTGGGGCGCCAGCGCCGCGCCGCCAGCGGCGGGCTGGCGCGCGCGCCAGTGGTTGATGGCGGCCTCGATGTCGGTGATGTGGATGGCGCCCATGCGATCGCTTCAATATTAATAGCTGTCGGCTCAATATCAGCGCTGGCTGAAAGCCGAAAACGCTTCAAACCGGCGGTCAAGGCCGGGCCGGCCGTGTTCAGCGTTGTCGCCGGCGCGCCGCCCAGGCCACGGCCGCCAGCGCCCACAGGCCCAGGCCCCAGGCCAGGCCCGTGGGGCCGCCGCCGCTGTCGCCGTCGTCGTCGCCGCCTTCGACGGCGAGTTGCAGGCTGCGGTCGGCATCCAGCAGGCCGGGGCCACAGCTCTCGCGGGTGCAGTTGCAGGCGCTGTTCACGGCGTTGCCGGCGACGCAGGTCGGGTAGGCGCGGTTGGCCGGCGGGAAGTCGCGCGCGCCCGACTGGATGCGCGAGGCGATCCGCGCCGGCGTCAGCGCCGGGTTGACGGCCAGCATCAGCGAGGCCACGCCCGCGGCCAGCGGCGCCGCGAAGCTGGTGCCGTTCTTGGCTGCATAGACGTGCTGCGCCGGCCCGCGCGTGCCGGTGTTGGAGGTGGAATACAGGTGCGCACCGCTGGTATCGGCGCCTCCGGAGCCACCGGGCGCCATGATGCCGACGTTGATGCCGTAGCTGGAGTAGTAGGTCTTCAGCCCGTCCTGCCGCACCGCGCCCACGGCCAGCACGCCGGCGCAGTCGGCCGGGCGGGTGAGGGGGCCGTTCTCGTTGCCGGCGGCCACCACCACCAGGGCGCCGGCGGCGCTCGCGTCGTTGATGGCCGACTGGTAGGCGTACGTGCAGCCCGTGCTGCCGCCGAAGCTGACGTTGATGACGCGCGCCGGGTGGGCGTTGCGCGGCACGCCCTGCACGGCCAGGCCGGCCGCCCAACGGATGCCGTCCACCACGTCGGACAGCCAGGCGCCGCACTTGCCCGACACGCGCACCGGCAGCACCTGGGCGCCCCAGCTCACGCCGGCGCCGCCCAGGCCGTTGTTGGTGGCGGCGGCGATCTGCCCGGCGATGAAGGTGCCATGCCATGAGCTGTCGTCGGCCGGGCAATTGGGGAAGCGGGCGCTGTTGGCCTCGGCCTCGGTCACCCAGTCGCCGGGGTCGGAGGCGTCGGCATCGCGGCCGTTGCCGTCGTTGGCGGTGTCCAGGTCGCTGATCAGGTCGTAGCCCGGCAGCAGCTTGCCCGCCAGGTCGGGGTGGCCGTAGAGCGCGCCGGTGTCCACCACGGCCACCACCTGGCCGGCCGCGCCGGTGGCGCGGTCCCAGGCCGGCGGCAGGTTGAGCGCGGCCACGCCGCCGGCCGCCGGCGTGCGCAGGTGCCACTGCGTGCCGTCGGTGTAGAAGGGGTCGCTGGGCTCGGCCAGGCGCTTCAGGCGCACGTCCGGCTCCACGTGCGCCACCTGCGCGTTCAGGCGCACGCGGCGCTCGGCCGCCTCCAGCGCGGCGCCGGACAGCGGCTGGGGAAAGTGCAGCAGGTGTCCCTGCGCGCCCACGCGCATCGGCGCTTCGCCGGACAGGCCGGCATCGGCGGCGACGGTGGCCAGGCGCTCGCGCTCGGCCTGCGCCGACTCGCGCCCGCCGCCGTCGGCGGGCTTGAGCTGCACGATCAGGCCGCGCGCCACGGGCGCATCAGCCGCCCGGACCGGCACGGCGGCCAGCAGCGCGGCGCACAGCGCGAGGGAAGAAAGGAGGGTGGGGTGACGGCGGCTCATCCATGGGTTGTAGCACGAGCGCGCGCGGGAGCACACCCTGACGGAGGGCGGCGCCGAACGAGGCAGCGTGGCCGCGCCACGGCTCGCGCTGCCCCGGCCCCGCGCGTCAGGCGGTCTGCCGGCGGCGCAGGCCCACGCGGCGGCGCACCAGCCCCGCCGCCATCTTCAATTGCAGCCGCCAGGTCGGCCGATGGCCCCAGGCGCTGGTCTGCGCGGTGTGCTGGACCTGCCAGGCTTCGGGATCGATCTCGTGCGCGCCGGCGCCGATCTCGAAGTCGAAGCCCGAGGGCGTGGCGCCGTAGAAGGAGAAGGTGCCGTCCGGCGCCGGGTGCTGGCCCAGGCCCAGGCTGATGGGCACCTTGCGCGCGCAGGCGCGTTCGTAGGCCAGGCCGATGTCGTGCAGGTTCGGAGCCTGCAGCATGAAGTGGTGCATCCGCTTGGACAAAGGCAGGTCGAACAGCGCCAGCGAATGGTGGCGGCGGTTGCAGTGCAGGAAAGTGCCGCGCACCTCGATCGGGCCGGCGCGGGTGGCCAGCCGCTCGGTCACGCCAAAGCCCGGCAGCGTGGTGTAGAAGGCCTCCAGCCGGGCCAGGTCGCGGCCGACCAGCACCGCGTGGCCCAGGCCCAGCCCCTGGCCAGTGCAGAAGCCCTGCGGGAAGGCTTCCGAGGCGAAGGACCGCGCGGCGGGCGCCAGGCCGGTGAACAGCTCCACCGCGTTGCCCTCCGGGTCGCGCAAGGTATGCAGGCGCCGCACCCGCCGGGCCTGGCGCAGTGCCGCATCGGCCGGCGCGGCGGGGAAGCCGGCGCGCTGCAGGTGCGCGAGCACGGCGTCGAGCGCCGCGTCGTCCGCGCATTCGAAGCCGATGGCGGCGATGTCGTCCGCCGGGCCCGGCCGGGCGATCAGGCGCTGGCAGGCAGAATCGATCTGCCAGCCCAGGCTGTCGTCCGCATTGGCGACCGGCGCGGGCAGGCCAAGCACGTCGCCGCAGAAGCGCTGCCAGGCCGGCAGGCGGGACACCTCGAACACCAGGTAGCCGAGGGCGAGAGGGGAAGCGGGCATGGCAGGCTCCTTTAAAATGTATGGAATGAGCATTTTTAAGTATTGTGTTGAAAATTGAATGGTATGTCAAATTTTCAAGGACTGTCCATCGCCGACCTGCCGGCTCCCCTGGCCGAGGCGCTGGCCTGGCAGCCGCCCGGCCTGGGCAAGCGCGAGCGCACGCGCCGGCAGTTGCTGCTGGCGGCGGTGCGGGTGTTCGGCGCGCGCGGCGTGGCGGCGGCCACCATCCAGGAAATCGCCCTGGTGGCCGGGATGACGCCCGGCACCGTCTACAACCACTTCGACACCAAGGACGCCATCGTGGCGGCGCTGGCCATGTGGATGGCGCAGGCGCTCAACGACCGCATCCTCCAGAGCCTGGACGGCGTGGCGGACGGCGCGCAGCGCACCGTGATCGGCCACCGCCGCCACGCCTGGCTGGCGCGCGAGAGTCCGCGCTGGTCGTTGCTGCTGCTGGAGGTTTCGGCCTCGGTCCCCGACGTGATGCACCACATCGCGCGATTCGCGCTGGCGGATCTGCGGCTGGGCATGGCGCAGCAGTCCTTCCACGTGGCCAGCGAGGGCGCGGCCATGGACCTGATCCTCGGCCTGGGTTCCCAGGTGATGCAGACCATGGCGGGGGGGCAGGCGGCCGCGCACCATGATGTCGCCACCGCCACCGTGCTGCTGCGCGGCCTGGGCATGCCGGGCGAGCGCGCCGCGGAGGTGGCGTGCCGGCCGCTGCCGGACTTTCCGCCGCTGGGGGCGCCGCCCCGGCACCCGCCCGTGGGGTCGGGCGCGGTGGCCGCCTTCGTGCCCACGGCCTGAACCGCGGCCCGGACGCCCGCCGCCGGCGCATTTGCTAGATTCGAGGCCGCCCGCGGCGCTGCCGCGTCCACCCCCCGTTCAGGAGAACCTCCCCATGATCCAAGTCGTCGCGGTCATCACCGCCAAGCCCGGGCTGCGCGCCCAGGTGCTCGAAGCCTTTGCCGCCAACCGCGCCGCCGTGCTGGCCGAGAAGGGCTGCATCGAATACGGCGCCGCCATCGACGCGCGGGGGCTGCCACCGTCCAAGGGCAGCGTCGGCGAGGACACCTTCCTGGTGATCGAGAAGTGGGCGTCGCTGGCCGACCTGCAGGCCCACGCCGCGGCGCCGCACATGGCGGCCTATGGCGCGAAGACCAAGGAGTGGGTCGAGCGCAAGATGATCCACATCCTCGAGCCGGTGTGAGCGTTCCGTTCATCCAGAAAAAAACGCGCCCGAGGGCGCGTTCTTGTTGCGAGGCACGGACGCGCCGGCTTATTTCGACGACACCACCCGCACCATGTCCAGGCAGCGGTTGGAGTAGCCCCATTCGTTGTCGTACCAGCTCACCAGCTTGACGAAGGTGCCGTCCAGCGCGATGCCGGCCTCGGCGTCGAAGATGCTGCTGCGCGCGTCGCCGCGGAAGTCGGTGGCCACCACCTTCTCGTCGGTGTAGCCCAGGATGCCCTTGAGCTTGCCTTCGCTCTGCGCCTTCATCTCGGCGCAGATCTCGGCGTAGCTGGCTTCCCTGGACAGCTCCACGGTCAGGTCCACCACCGACACGTCGGACGTGGGCACGCGGAAGGACATGCCGGTGAGCTTGCCCTTGAGCTCGGGCAGCACCACGCCCACGGCCTTGGCGGCGCCGGTGCTGCTGGGGATGATGTTCTCCAGGATGCCGCGGCCGCCGCGCCAGTCCTTGTTGCTGGGGCCGTCCACGGTCTTCTGCGTGGCGGTCGCCGCGTGCACGGTGGTCATCAGGCCGCGCTTGATGCCCCACTTGTCGTGCAGCACCTTGGCCAGCGGCGCCAGGCAGTTGGTGGTGCAGCTCGCGTTGCTGATGATGGGCTCGCCGGCGTACTTGCCGCAGTTGACGCCGTGCACGAACATGGGCGTGTCGTCCTTCGACGGCGCCGACATGATGACCTTCTTCGCGCCGGCGTCGATGTGCTTCCGCGCCGTGTCCTTGGTCAGGAACAGGCCGGTGGATTCGATCACCACCTCGGCGCCGGCCTCGCCCCACTTCAGGCTGGCGGGGTCGCGCTCGGCGGTCAGGCGGATCTTCTTGCCGTTGACGACAAGGGTGTTGCCTTCCACCTGGATGTCGCCCTTGAACTGGCCGTGCACGCTGTCGTACTTGAGCATGTAGGCCAGGTAGTCGGGCTCCAGCAGGTCGTTGATGCCGACGACCTCGATGTCGGGGTAGTTGGCCACCGCCGCGCGGAACACCATGCGCCCGATGCGGCCGAAGCCGTTGATGCCGATCTTGATGGTCATTGCCATTTCCTTTTTGCTAGTTTATTGATAGCTGCTGGCGCAATGCCCATGCGGGCTTAAGGCCAAAATCATTCAAAAATCCGTCAGGCGCGGCGGCGCAGCGCGGCGCGCACGGTGTCGGCCACGTTGCTGGGCGTGAAGCCGAAGAAGTCGAACAGCGCGGGCGCGGGGGCCGATTCGCCGTAGCGGTCGATGCCGACCACGGCGGCGCAGCCGTACTTCCACCAGTAATCGGTCACGCCCATCTCGACCGCGATGCGCGGCAGGCCGGCCGGCAGCACGGCTTTCTTGTACTTCGCGTCCTGGCGGTCGAAGGCGCTGGTGCTGGGCATGGAGACCACGCGCACGGCGATCTTCCGCGCGGCCAGCAGCAGCTGCGCGGCCAGCGCCAGGTGCACCTCGGAGCCGGTGGCGATGATCACGGCCTGGGCCTTGCGCTTCAGGCCGGCGTCGGCCGGTTCGCTCAGCACGTAGGCGCCGCGCGAGATGTCGCCCAGGTCGCGCTTGGGCAGATAGGGCAGGTTCTGGCGCGACAGCAGCAGGGCCGTGGGGCGGTCCCGGCTTTGCAGCGCGCAGGCCCAGGCGATGGCGGTCTCGGCGGTGTCGGCGGGGCGCCACACGTCCAGGCCGGGGATCAGGCGCAGGCTGGCCGCGTGCTCGATGGACTGGTGCGTGGGGCCGTCCTCGCCCAGGCCGATGGAGTCGTGCGTGAAGACGTGGATGACGCGCTGCCTCATCAGCGCCGCCATGCGGATGGCGTTGCGGCTGTAGTCGCTGAAGGTCAGGAAGGTACCGCCGTAGGGAATGTGGCCGCCGTGCAGCGCCACGCCGTTCATGATGGCGGCCATGCCGAACTCGCGCACGCCGTAGTTGATGTGGCGGCCGATGCGGCCCTGGTCGTCGCGCACCACGCCGCCCGCTTGGTCGACGCGCAGCGCGGGCGTGCTGGAGGTGTTGGTCAGGTTGGAGCCGGTCAGGTCGGCGCTGCCGCCCAGCAGCTCGGGCAGGGCGGCGGTGAAGGCCTCCAGCGCGATCTGGCTGGCCTTGCGGCTGGCCACGGTCTCGGCCTTCTGGTGGGCGGCGACGGCGGCGTCCACCGCCACCTGGGCGAAGGACCGGGGCAGCTCGCCGGCCATGCGGCGCGTGAACTCGGCCGCCAGCTCGGGGTGCGCGGCGGCATAGGCGGCGAAGGCGGCGTCCCACTGGCCTTCGGCCTGGCCGCCGGCGGCCTTGGCGTCCCAGTCGGCGTAGACCCCGGCCGGGATCTCGAACGGCGGGTGCGGCCAGTCGAGCTTTTCACGCGTGAGGGCGATTTCCTCGGCGCCCAGCGGCTCGCCGTGCGCCTTGGCCGTGCCCTGCCGGTTGGGCGAGCCCTTGCCGATGTGCGTCTTGCAGATGATCAGCGTGGGCTGCGTGGCGCTCTGCCGGGCGCTGGCGATGGCGCGGTCCACGGCGTCCACGTCGTGGCCGTCGATGGGGCCGATCACGGCCCATTGGTAGGCGGCGAAGCGCAGCGCCACGTCGTCCACGTACCAGGGCGCCACCTGCCCGTCGATGCTGATGCCGTTGTCGTCGTACAGGGCGATCAGCTTGTTCAGCTTCCAGGCGCCGGCCAGCGCGCAGGCTTCGTGGCTGATGCCCTCCATCAGGCAGCCGTCGCCCAGGAAGGCGTAGGTGTGGTGATCGACGACCTCGTGCCCGGGGCGGTTGAACTCGGCCGCCAGCAACTTCTCGCCGAGGGCCATGCCCACCGCGTTGGCGATGCCCTGGCCCAGCGGGCCAGTGGTGGTTTCCACGCCCGGCGTCAGGCCCCATTCGGGGTGGCCGGCGGTCTTGCTGTGCAGCTGGCGGAAGTCCTTCAGCTCCTGCATCGGCAGGTCGTAGCCCGTCAGGTGCAGCAGGGCGTAGATCAGCATCGAGCCGTGGCCGTTGGACAGCACGAAGCGGTCGCGGTTGGCCCATTGCGGGTGCGCCGGGTTGTGCCGCAGGTGGCGGCCCCACAGGGCCACGGCCATGTCGGCCATGCCCATCGGGGCGCCGGGGTGGCCCGACTTGGCTTGTTGCACGGCGTCCATGGCCAGCGCGCGGATCGCGTTCGCCATCTGTTGAGAATCGGCCATCGGGGGCGGCTCCGGAAAGGGGGCTGGGGTCGGGGAAAGCCCACGATTTTACCGGGCGCCGCGCGGGCGCGATCCGTACTACAGTGCGGCCCATGCAAGGCCTGCACCTCACCGCCGACCTGGCCGGCTGCCGCTGCGACGCGCGCTGGCTGACCGACGCCGGCGCGCTGCTGGCCGCCTGCGTGCAGGCCGTGCGCGCCGCCGGGCTGCGGCCGGTGGCGCAGCTCGCGCACGCCTTCGACGCCACGCCGGACGGCCCGGGCGGCGTCACCGCCACCGTGCTGCTGGCCGAGAGCCACCTGTGCGTGCACACCTGGCCCGAGCGGCGCGGCGCCACGCTGGACGTGTACGTCTGCAACGTCGGCGGCGACCATTCGGCGGCGGCCCGCCACCTGCTGGACGCGCTGCTGGCCCTGCTGGCGCCCGCGCGCACCGAGCGCCACGCGCTGCGGCGCGGCGCCGTGGCCGAGGCGGCGCCATGACGCGCGCCGCCGCCGCGCTGATCCTGGCCGCCGGCCGGGGCGAGCGCATGCGCCCACTCACCGACACCTGCCCCAAGCCGCTGCTGGCCGTGCGCGGCCGGCCGCTGCTGCGGTGGTGGGTCGATGCGCTGCGGCGCGGGGGCTTCGGCGACATCGTCGTCAACACCGCCTGGCTGGGCGAGCAGATCGAGGACTATTTCGGCCGTCAGCCCGCTCCCCCATTGCGCTATAAGCTATCAAAAAAGGAGTATCCGGCGATCCGCTTCTCGCCCGAGGGGCGCGACTTCGGCTACGCGCTGGAGACCGCCGGCGGCATCGTGCGCGCGCTGCCGCTGCTGGCGCCGGGGACCGACGACGTGTTCTGGGTCGTCGGCGGCGACATCTTCGCGCCCGGCTTCGTGTTCAGCCAGGAGGCCGTGCAGCGCTTCGCCGCCAGCGGGCGCCTGGCGCACCTGTGGCTGGTGCCCAACCCGCCGCACAACCCCCAGGGCGACTTCGGCCTGTCCGCCGACGGCTTGGCGCTGAACGAGGCACCCGCCCCTGCACCGGCGCCCCCCGGCGCGCCGGGGGGCGGCCGGCGCTTCACGTTCAGCACCGTCGCGCTGTACCGGCGCGCGCTGTTCGCGCCGCCGTGGTGCGGCATCATCCGCGGCAACCCGCAGGGCACCGCCGCGCCGCTGGCGCCGCTGCTGCGGAGCGCCATCGCCTCGGGCCAGGTCAGCGCGGAGCTGTACACCGGCCCCTGGACCGACGTCGGCACGCCGGAGCGGCTGGCGCAGCTCAACGCCGGCTGAGCCGCCCGGCGCGCCGCCGCCCTTGCGGGTAAGCTCGCGCGCATGAACACTCCCTACCGTGAGCGCCGCGCCCGCGCCGCCGCGCAACTGGGCGAGGGCGCCGTCGCCATCGTGCCCACGGCGCGGGTTCAGGTGCGCAACCGCGACAGCGACTTTCCCTTCCGCCCGGACAGCTACTTCCACTACCTGACCGGCTTCATCGAGCCCGAGGCCTGGCTGGTGCTGGGCGCCGACGGCCGCAGCACGCTGTTCTGCCAGCCCAAGGACATGGAGCGCGAGATCTGGGACGGCATCCGCCTGGGCCCCGAGGCCGCGCCAGCCGCGCTGGGCGTGGACGAGGCGTATCCGGTTCATGAACTGGACGCGCGCCTGCCCAAGCTGCTGGAGAACACCGCCACCGTCTGGTACCCCTTCGCCACCCACCCCGGGCTAGAGACGCGCGTGGACGGCTGGCTGGGCCAGGTGCGCGCCCGCGCGCGCTTCGGCGCGCTGGCGCCCGAGGGCCAGCGCGACCTGTGCGCCGTGCTGGACGAGATGCGCCTGGTCAAGGACGCGCACGAGCTGGACCTCATGCGCCGCGCCGCCGCCATCAGCGCCCGCGCCCACGTGCGCGCCATGCAGACCAGCGCCCGCATGCTGCGCGCCGGCCAGGACGTGCGCGAATACCACCTGGACGCCGAGCTGCTGCACGAATTCCGCCAGCACGGCTCGGAGTTCCCGGCCTACGGCAGCATCGTCGCCGCCGGCGCCAACGCCTGCGTGCTGCACTACCGCGCCGATGCCGCGCGCATCCGGGACGGCGAGCTGGTGCTGATCGACGCCGGCTGCGAGCTGCAGGGCTACGCCAGCGACATCACCCGCACCTTCCCCGCCAACGGCCGCTTCACCGGCCCGCAGCGCGCGCTGTACGAGCTGGTGCTGGCCAGCCAGCAGGCGGCGGCGGAGGCGACCCGGCCCGGCGCGCGCTTCACCGACCCGCACGAGGCCACGGTGCGCGTGCTGGCCCAGGGCCTGCTCGACCTGGGCCTGCTGGACGCGGCCAAAGTGGGCAGCGCGCAGGACGTGATCGCGCAGCGCGCCTACTTCCCGTTCTACATGCACCGCACCAGCCACTGGCTGGGCATGGACGTGCACGACTGCGGCAGCTACGTCGAGCCGTCCGAGGTGGGCCAGGTGAGCGAGCGGCGCGACCCGCTGTCGGGCGAGCTCATCAAGGACCGTCCCGCCCGCATCCTGCGCGAAGGCATGGTGCTGACCCTCGAACCCGGCCTGTACGTGCGCCCCGCCGAGAGCGTGCCCCGCCCGTTCTGGAACCTGGGCATCCGCATCGAGGACGACGCCGTGGTGACCGCCGGCGGCTGCGAGCTGATCTCGCGCGGCGTGCCCGTCGATCCCGACGCCATCGAGGCGCTGATGCGGGGGTGAGCGCCATTCCGCGCATCGTCTCCGTCAACGCAGGGGCCGCGCGGCCCCTGCGCGTGGCCGGCGGCCGCACGCTGCTGAGCGGCATCCGCAAGACGCCGGTGGCCGGCCCGGCCGCCGTGCGCGCGCTGGGGCTGGCGGGCGACGAGCAGGCCGACCTCAGCGTGCACGGCGGCCTGCAGAAGGCGGTGTACGCCTACCCGCGGGAACACCTGCCGTTCTGGCGCGAGCAGCGCCGCGCGCGCGGCGTCAGCCTGTTCGACGAGGCGCTGCCGCCCGGCTTCATGGGCGAGAACCTCTCGATCACCGGCCTGCTGGAACGGGATGTGTGGATCGGCGACACACTGCGCTTCGACGGCTCGGACTGCGTGCTGCGCGTGACCGCGCCGCGCGAGCCCTGCGGCAAGTTCTGCGCCGTGATGGGCTTCGCCGAGGCCGCTCGCGTGATGGTGCGCGAGGCGCGCTGCGGCTTCTACCTGGCGGTGGACACGCCGGGCGAGCTGCAGGCCGGCATGCCCTTGCACCTCACGCCCGGCCAGCGCGGGCTGTCGCTGGTGGAAGCGGTGCATGCCAAGTGGGCCAAGCACCGCAACTGAAGGATATTTGTGCCAAATCCGCCCACAGTCCGCTCCGATGCTGCGCTGAAAGCTATTAAAACAGAAGCAACCTCTTGCTTCCATTCGTCAGCGTCACCATGATCCGCGTCCAGGTCAACCAGGCCGTCTGCGACATCCAACTGGCTCGGCCGACGCGCCTGAACGCCCTCACCCTGGCGTCCACGCAGGCTCTGCTGGAGGCGGTGCGGGAGGCGCGCCGCGACGACGCCGTGCGCGCGCTGCTGCTCAGCGGCGAAGGCCGCGCCTTCTGCGCCGGCAAGGACCGGGACGACCCGGCCGGCCCCGAGTTCGTGGCCCTGCTGCAGGCGCTGGCCGAGGCCCTGATGGACTGCCCCAAGCCCGTGGTCGCCGCGGTGCACGGCTGGGCCGTCGGGGCGGGGCTGGAGCTGCTGCTCAACTGCGACCTGGTGCTGGCCGCGCGCGGCGCCCGCTTCATGCTGCCGGAAACCCACCTCGGCCTGTTCGGCACCGGCGGCGTGGCGGCGCTGCTGCCGCGCCAGGCCGGGCTGGGGCGGGCCAAGGGCATCCTCATGCTGGGCGAGGCATTCGGCGCCGCGCAGGCCGAACAGTGGGGCCTGGTGTGGGCCGTGCTGGAGGACGAGGCCGCGCTGCACGCCGAGGCGCGGCGCGTGGCGCGCCGCCTGGCCGGCGCCGACCCGGCGCTGATGGGCCGCCTGAAGGCCGCGCTGCACCGCGAGGCGGTGGGCGATCTGCAGGGTGTCCTGGCGCGCGAGGCGGACATCCACTGGCAGATGCGCTGATAGTGCGCGGACAGCTATTGAATTGGAAGCAATCTCAGCGCCGGCGCCCCATCCACAGCCGCGCGGCCCCGTCCAGCAGCAGCGCCAGGCAGGCGCCGGCCAGCGCGCCGCTCAGGTGGGCGGCGCTCACCACGTTGAAGCCCCAGCTGCTGTCGAAGGCCACCGGCACCGCCCAGCCGCGCTCCAGCGCCAGCTTGACCGCCAGCCCGCCGCTGAGCAGCAGGCCCAGCCAGCGCGTGGCCGGCGCGGCCAGGGCGCGCACGGCCAGCACGCCGGCCGCCGCGTGCACCGTGCCCGACAGGCCCCAGTAGCCGGCCACCTGCGGCCAGTGCTGCAGCCCCAGCGTGCCCAGCGGCCAGGCCAGCAGCAGCGCCAGCGCGTCGCGCGGCGGGGCGCCCAGGGCGCGGCCCAGCACGGCCAGCGCGCCCAGCGCCAGCGCGTTGCCCAGCGCGTGCGGCAGGACGAAGTGCACCAGCGGCGCGGTCCACAGCGTCCATGGCGCGGCGGGCCACTGGTCGGCGCGCCAGATCCAGCGCGCCAGCGCCGGGCCGCTGGTGGCGGTGAGGATGGCGAGCAGCCCGGCCGCGCCCAGCAGCAGGCAGGTGGCGGGCCAGCAGGCGCGGCGCATGTCAGGCGGCCCCGGGCGCGGCGTGCGGCGCGCTGGCGCGGCCGCGCCACTGCCGGCCGATCCACTGCGACAGGTCGTCCACGTAGGTGAACACCGCCGGGATCACCAGCAGGCTGAGGAAGGTGGAGGTGATCAGCCCGCCGATCACCGCCACCGCCATGGGCGAGCGGAAGCTCGGGTCGGCCGCGCCCCAGCCGATGGCGATGGGCAGCATGCCCGCGCCCATGGCCAGGGTGGTCATGATGATGGGGCGGGCGCGCTTGTGGCAGGCGTCCATCAGGGCCTCGAAGCGCGGCAGGCCGCGCTCGCGCCGCGCCAGGATGGCGTACTCGACCAGCAGGATGGAGTTCTTGGTGGCCACGCCCATCAGCATGATCAGCCCGATGAGCGAGGGCATCGAGAACGCCTGCCGCGCCAGCAGCAGCGCCACGAAGGCGCCGCCCAGCGACAGCGGCAGCGCCGCCAGGATGGTGACCGGGTGCAGCACGTGGTGGAACAGCAGCACCAGCACCAGGTAGATGCACAGGATGCCGGTGAGCATCGCCAGGCCGAAGCCGACGAACAGCTCGCCCATCACCTCGGCGTCGCCCACCTCCACCACGCGCACGCCGGCCGGCAGGGCCTTGACCGCCGGCAGCTCCTTGGCGGCGGCGGCCACCTCGCCCAGCGGCTGGCCGGACAGCTCGACCTCCAGCGTGACGTTGCGCGCGCGGTCGTAGCGGTTGATGACGGCCGGGCCGCCGCTGTAGGCCAGGCGCGCCACCTGGCCCAGCGGCACCGGCCCCCTGGCGCCGGGCACGTGCAGGTGCGCTAGGGTGTCCAGGTCGCGCCGCGCACTGTCCTGCAGCTTGACGACGATGGGGATCTGGCGCTGCGGCAGGTTGAGCTTGGGCAGTTGCGCGTCGTAGTCGCCCAGCGTGGCCACGCGCAGCGTGTCGGCGATGGCGCTGCTGGTCACGCCCAGGTCGGCGGCGCGGGCGAAGTCGGGGGTGACGGCGATCTCCGGCCGCACCAGGCTGGCGGTGCTGGTGATGCTGCCCAGGCCGGGCAGGGTGCGCAGCTCGCTCTCCACCGCGCGCGCGGCGGCGCCCAGGGCCTGCGGGTCCTCGCCCTGCAGCACCAGCAGGTACTTCTCGCCCGAGCCGCCCAGGCCGACCTTGCTGCGCACGCCGGGCAGATCGGCCAGCAGGCGACGCAGGTCGGCCTCGATGGGCTGCTTCTTGGGCCGCGCGCCGCGCCCGGCCAGCTGAACGGTGAGCGTGGCCTTGCGCACGTCGCCGGTGCCGCCGCCGGCGAACGGGTCGCCCCCGGCCGCGCCGCCGCCGATGGTGGTGTAGACGCTCCTGACGTATTCGTTGCCCGCCAGCCGCGCGCGCGCCTGCTCGGCCACGCGGCGGGTTTGCGCCAGGGTGGTGCCGGGCGGCAACTCCAGGTACACCTGGGTCTGCGAGTTGTCGTCGGGCGGGATGAAGCCCGTGGGCAGCAGCGGCACCAGCGCGATCGAGCCGGCGAAGAACGCCAGCGCGCCCAGCAGCGTCAGCCCGCGGTGGCGCACGCACCAGGCGGCCCAGCGGCCGTAGACGCGCAGCCAGCGCGGGTCCTCCTGGCCGCCGACGATCGGCTTGATCAGGTAGGCCGCCATCATGGGCGTGAGCAGGCGCGCCACCACCAGCGAGGCCAGCACCGCCAGCGACGCCGTCCAGCCGAACTGCTTGAAGAACTTGCCCACCACGCCGCTCATGAAGGCCGTGGGCAGGAACACCGCGATCAGCGTGAAGGTGGTGGCGATCACCGCCAGGCCGATCTCGTCGGCCGCCTCCATCGCGGCCTGGTAAGGCGTCTTGCCCATGCGCAGGTGGCGCACGATGTTCTCGACCTCGACGATGGCGTCGTCCACCAGGATGCCGACCACCAGCGACAGCGCCAGCAACGTCACGGTGTTGACCGAGAAGCCGAAGGCGTACATGCCGATCAGCGCCGGCAGCACCGACATCGGCAGCGCCACCGCCGCGACGAAGGTGGCGCGCCCGTTGCGCAGGAACAGCCACACCACCAGCACCGCCAGCAGCGCGCCCTCGCCCAGCATCTTCAGCGAGGCGTGGTATTCCTCCTCGGCCGGGGTAACGAAGTCGAACGCCTCGGTCATCGTCAGGTCGGGCCGCGCGGCGCGCATCTCGGCCAGCGCGGCGCGCACGCCGGCGCCCACCTCCACCTCGCTGGCGCCGCGCGAGCGCGCCACCTCGAAGCCGACCACCGGCCGCCCGTCCAGCAGCGCGGCCGAGCGCGGCTCGGCCACGGTGTCGCTGACCTCGGCCACCTGGTCCAGGCGCAGGTGGCGCCCGTCGGCCAGGGCGATGGGCAGCGCGCGCAACTCCTGCGCCGAGCGCACCGTGGCCAGCGTGCGCACCGGCTGCTCGCCGCTGCCCAGGTCCACCCGGCCGCCGGCGCTCTCCAGCTGCACCGCGCGCAACTGGCGCGACACCTGCGCCGCCGTCACGCCCAGCGCCTGCAGGCGCGCCGGGTCCAGCGCCACGTGCACCTGGCGGTCCACCCCGCCCACGCGGTTGACCGCGCCCACGCCGGGCACGGCCAGCAGGCGGCGGGCGATGTCGTTGTCCACGAACCAGGACAGCGCCGCGTCGTCCATGCGCGGCGAGGCCACGGTGTAGGCCAGCACCGGCTGGCCGGCGAAGTCCAGCTTGCTGACGATGGGGTCGCGCAGGTCGGTGGGCAGGTCGGCGCGCACGCGCGAGACGGCCGAGCGCACGTCGTCCACCGCCTCCTGGATCGGCTTTTCCAGCCGGAACTCCACCATCAGCGTCACCGCGCCATCGACGATGGTGGTGGTGATGTGCTTGAGGCCCTGCACCGAGGCCAGGCTGTTCTCCAGCTTGCGCGCGACCTCGTTCTCCAGTTGGCCGGGCGTGGCGCCCGGCAGCGCGGCGGTGACGTTGACCATGGGCAGGTCGATGTCCGGGAAGCTCTGCACCTTCATCTGGTGGAAGGAGAACAGCCCGCCCAGCGTCAGCAGCAGAAACAGCATCAGCGAGGGCACCGGGTTGCGGATCGACCAGGCGGAGAAGTTCATGGCGCGGCGCTCCGTTTGCTATCTACTTGGTAGCTGATGGCGCAGAATCGGCGCTGGCTGGAGGCTTATTTTGCTCTGAATCCTCGACCACGCGCACGACGTCGCCGTCGTTGAGGAAGGCCGCGCCGCGCACCGCCACGCGCGCGTTCGCGTCCAGCCCGCGCGTGACCTCGATGCGCTCGCCCGCCAGCCGGCCGGTGTCCACGCGCGTCAGGCGCACGCGGTCGCCGTCGTGCAGCGCCAGCACGTGGGCGAAGCCGTCGCGCATCACCACCGCCTCCTGGGGCACCGTCAGGGCCTCGTCCTGGCCCAGTTGCACGCGCCCGCGCGCGAACATGCCCGCGCGCGCCAGCGAGCCGGCCGGCAGGTCGACGTAGACCAGGGCGTAGCGCGTGCGCGCGTCCACCGTCGGCGCCACCTGGCGCACCGCGCCGGCCACCTGCGGCGCGGGCGCGTCGGGCGGGCCGGGCAGCTCCACCGCCACCGGCTGGCCGGGCTGGATCAGCGTCAGCTGCTCGGCCATCACCTCGGCGCGCCACTCCAGCCGGCCGCGCCGCACCAGGCGGAACAGCTCGGCGCCCTGCTGCACCACCTGGCCGACGGTGGCCGTGCGCGCCGAGATCACGCCCGCGTCCGGCGCCAGCACCTGCGTGTTGCGCACGCGGATGGCCTGGCTGGCCAGCACCGCGCGCGCCGCCTCGGCGCGGGCGCGCGCGGTCTTCTCGGCCGTCAGGTACTGCTGGATCTGCTGCTGGCTCAGCGCGCCGCGGCCCTCCACGGCGCGGGCGCGCGCGGCGTTGCCGGCGGCCTCGGCCAGCGCCGCCTCGGCCTCGGCCAGGCTGGCGCGCGCCTGCGCCTGGTCCTGCTGCACCGGCGCGGGGTCGAAGGTGGCCAGCACCTGGCCCTTGGCCACCACGTCGCCCACGCTGGCGCGCACGTCGGCCAGCCGCAGGCCGGCCGCGTCGGTGCCCACGCTGGCCTCCTGCCACGCGGCGATGTCGCCATTGGCCGCGATCTCGCGCGGCAGGCTCTGGCGCCGGGGCCGCGCCGCCGTCACCGTGAGCGCCGGGCGCGGCGCGCTGGCCGCCGCTTGCGGACCGGACGCGGCGCCCGCCGGCGCGCCGCCGTCCCTGGCGCCGCAGGCGGCGAGCAACAGGACGGTGGCGAGGGCGGGAATCGAACGGGCAGCGGTCATGGATGTCTTTCGGGTTCTTCAACGGGCGCCTGCCAGCCGCCACCAGCCGCGCGGTAGAGGGCGACGCTGGCCGCCCGCTGCTCGTGCAGCAACTGGCTCAGCGCCATGTCCGCCGCCAGCAGGTTGCGGCGCGCTTCCTCCAGTTGCGGCAGGCTGGCCATGCCCTGGCGGTACAGCGCCTGGGTGGCGTCGAAGGACTGCCGGTAGCCGTCCACCGCCCGGCGCGCGTCGGCCTCGCGCGACCGCGCCGAGGCGCCCTGCGCCAGCGCCGTCTCGACCTCGCGCACCGCCTCGCGCACCTGGGCCTGGTAGCGGGCCACGGCCTCGTCGTGGCGGGCGCGGGCGGCGGCCTGGCCGGCGGCGAGCCGGCCGCCGTCGAACAGCGGCAGCGCCAGTTGCAGCGGCCCGAAGGACCAGGTGCTGAAGTCCTGCGAGACGCCGCCGGCGCGCAGCCGCAGCGCGCCGATGCTGCCGGCCAGGCTCAGCGCCGGCCAGCGCGCGGCGTCGGCCGACGCGATCTCGGCCCGCGCGGCCAGCACCTCGCGCTCGGCGGCCCACACGTCGGGGCGCTGGCGCAGCGTGTCGGCGGGCAGGGTTGCTATATTAAAAATAGCTGATGGCGTAGATTCTGCGCTGGCTGGAGCCATTTTTTTCTCCAGATCAGGCTCGGGCAGGCCGGGCAGGCCGGTCAGCGCCACCAGCGCCTTGCGCCGCACGGCGCAGTCGCCGGCCTGCTGCGCGGCGCGGGCGCGGCCGTCGGCGGCGCTGGCCTCGGCCAGGGCGGCGGTGGCGGGTGCGGTGAAGCCTGCATCGCGGCTGATGAGGGCCAGGCGCGCGGTCTCGCCGCGTGAATCGGCGTCTTGCCGCGCCGTGCGCAGCAGCGCCTGGCACAGGCGCAGGCCGTGGTAGCCGGCCGCCACGTCGGCCACCAGCGACACGCGCGCCAGGTGCGCCAGCGCCCCGGCGCCCTCGGCGCGCGCCCGGGCGGCCTCGACCAGCGCGCGCTGGCGGCCAAACAAGTCGATCTCCCAGCCGGCCTGCAGGCCGGCCTGCAGCGTGGTCACGGCGCCACCGGCGCCAGCGGTGTTGCCCCGGCTGGCGCTGGCGGCGGCGTCCAGGCGCGGCAGCAGGCCGGCACGCTCGGCATCCGCCTGCGCGCGCGCCTGCGCCTGGCGCGCCTGGGCGGCGGCCAGGTCGGGGTGGCCCGCCAGCGCGGCGTCGATCAGCGCGGCCAGCGTCTCGTCGCCCGCCGCGCGCCACCAGTCGGCCAGCCGCGCCGTGCTGCCCGCGTGCGGCAGCGGCGCCTGCCAAGCGGCGGGGGCGAGCCGCGCCAGCGGCGGCGGCTCGGCCGGGCGCGGCGCGGCGCAGCCGGCCAGCAGGCTGGCACAGGCCAGCGCGGTGGCTCGCGCGAGGTGGAGGAGCGGTGAGGGGCGAGGGGCGGTCCGCATGGCGGCAGGGCGTGAACGCGCCATTGTGCCGTCAGCCGACGCGCCCCCTTGCGTCTGTTCTACCGATCGCGGGGACGCGGCTCACGCCAGCGCCTGGCCGAGGCGGCGCAGCATCGCCGCGCCATCGCCCTGCCAGGCGCTGCCGTGCATGCAGGCCAGTACGCGGGGCTGCAGCGCGGCGAGCTTTTCGATCAGCCGCGGCGCGTCACGGCTGTGCGAGAAGTAGTCCTCCACCTGCCGGAAGGCTTCGCTCGGCCCCAGGATGTCGCCCTCGGTCAGTGGCACCTCGCCCGTGCCCGGCTGGGTGAACAGGTCGCCACAGAACAGCGTGCCCGTGGTCTGGTCGAACAGGTAGCCGCATTCCCAGCCGTGCGGCAGATGCGGCGTGGACTGCCACTGCAGCCGGTGGCGGCCGGTGTCCAGGATCTGCCCGTCCTCCAGCGCCAGCGGCTCGGCATCGACCATGTCGCGGACCGAGGTCATGGCCGCGACGCGGCTGCACACCGGGCGCGCGCCGGGCGCGGCGGCCAGGAATTCGGGCAGGCTGCCGCACTCGTCGCCCTCGAAGTGGGAGAACGCAACATGGCGCAGGCGTTCGACCGGCATGACTTTCTCGATCTGCGCGCGGACCAGCTCGAACAGGCTCCGCGGCCCGGTGTGGAACAGCAGTGGCTGTTCGTCCACCAGCAGGTACTGGTTGAAGGAGAAGCCGCCCGGCATCAGGTGCGGAAGGGCGACGCTGATGCGCCAGGTGTCGGGCGCGATCGGGTGGATGGAGGCTCGGGGTTGGGTGGCCATGGCGGGCTCCTTTCAGGCGGGATGAGTGAAAGCAGGGAAGTGGATCACTGCGGAAACCGAACCACCGGCCCGGTGACGGTGCCGCCGGGCGGCACGTAGGCGGGCGCCGGCGCGCCGGCCGCGCCCAGCGAGCGCGTGTAGGCGTAGATGGCCTTCAGGTCCCTGTCGCTCATGGCGCGCACGTTGAACCAGGGCATGGGCGGGCGCGGCTCCATGCGGCGGGCGTGCCGCAGCCATTGCTGCTCGCTCATGCCGGCCAGCAGCAGACGCAGGTTGGTGGCGTAGGTGGTGCCCCAGGGGCCGCTCCAGCCCAGCGCATCGCCTGTGAGCCAGAGTTTTTCACTGACCTGGCCGTTGTTCGGGCCATAGCCGGGCGTGTGGCAATCGTTGCAGCCGGCGGTCTGGATCAGGTAGCGGCCACGCTGCAGCGGGGTCATCGGGGGTTTGGCCAGCGCGGCGGCGGCTCCGCCCAGCAGCCAGAAGGCGGCCAGGGCTTTGGCGGTGAAGGTCGACATGGGCTATCTCCTGAGGGTTGGGGTCATCGGTCGGGCGGCAGCGCGGCATGCACCAGCGCACGGATCGCGAAGCGCCGCACCTTGCGCGCCTGCGCTTCGTTCAGCTCCAGCACGTCCTTGAGCACCACCATGGCCTCCGGGCCCATGACCAGCGCCAGCGCGTGCTGCAGGGTCTTCAACGCTGCCGGGCCGATGCGCGCCTGCACGGGTTCCAGCGCGGCCTCGATCAGCGGTGTGCGCCGGTTCTGCCGCGCGGGCACGTGCGCGTCGGCTTCACCGCGTGCGCGGCGCTCCAGCGACTGCGCCAGCATCATGCGCACCGGAACCTCGTTGGTCAGGGTCATGGCGGTCAAGGCTTCGTCCACGCGCGCCAGCCGCGTGACGGGATCGGCCGACGACGACAGGCCCGCCAGGATCTGGTCGGCCCGCGGCGTGTCCATGTCGATCTGCGCTTCCAGGTACAGGGCCTCCAGCTTCGGGAAATAGCGGTAGGCCGTGGCGCGCGAAATCATCGCCCGGCGGGCGACTTCCTCCAGGGACGGCCGCTCGCCCTGGCGCATGCATTCGGCCGCCGCCTGCAGCAGGGCTTGCCGGGTGCGCAGCTTCTGGCGCTGGCGCGGCGTGGATGGCGTGGTCATGCGCCGGCCCCGGGCGAAGGCAACTGCCGCAGCACGGCGGCCAGGTCGATCCAGACGTTTTCGCGGCTGATCCGGCCTTCGTCGGAGAACTCGATCACGTGCAGCAGGCGGAACTGCAGCGGCCGCCCCCCACCGTGCAGGCCGAAAGGCGATCCGGGCGCGGTGCCGCTCCATGCCGAGTCGTCCACCATGAAGTCGCGGCCGTACAACCGGCGCAGCGACCGCACCTGGCCATCGGCCAGGTCGGAGAACAGCGTCTCGTAGAACGGCCGCGCGCCTTCGCGGCCCTGGCTGGGGCCGCCGGGCCAGCCGACCACGTCGTGTTCAGCCTGATCGGTCAGCGTCGCCAGGACGCCCGCGACATCGTCGCGCGCCTCGAAGCCAAAGTGTTCGTCAAGCTTGCGGTCCATTTCCGCCGGTGTGAGTGGCATGGCATCTCCTTTCACCGAGGTTTATCTGAGACTAAATTCTCATTAAGAGAAATTTATCTCATAATTTCTCGCGACGCAATACCCGCCTCCGGATTCGCCGGGAAGCGTGGATACCCGCCTGCGGCGGGCGCGGGCGGACAAGGCTTGGGTGAAGGATGAGAGGCGTGCTCGCGGCATCCCTCGCGGGGTCGCGGGGCGTCACGATGCTGTCCGGATGACGCCGGCCAGGCCGCGTCCGCGATGTCGGCGACGCCGGCCGCTCAGCCGAAAACCGCCTGCCACAGCGCCAGGATCGCCCGCCGCTCGGCATCCAGCGTGGCGGGCTCCACCTGGGTGGGCTGCTCGTCCAGCCGCGCGCGGTGCTGCACGCGGCGCAGCGTGCGGTAGGCGTCGGCGCCGGCCTGGCCCACGCCGGGCGGCAGCATGCCGGCCGCCTCGGCGCGCGCCAGCAGGGCGATGTTGCCCAGGTTGGGCTCCAGCGCCGGGTGGCGGGCGCTGTGCGCCAGCACCAGGTACTGGGTGACGAACTCGGCATCGACCATGCCGCCGGGGCTGTGCTTGACGTCGAACAGCCCGCCGCGCACCGGGTGCGCGGCGCGCATGCGCTCGCGCATGGCGACGATTTCCTCGCGCAGCGCGGCGTGGTCGCGCGGCGCGGTCATGACGGCGTGGCGCACGGCGTCGAAGCGCTGCTCCATGGGCGACGCCGCCGGCGCGTTCGTTCCGGGCAGCGTGGGAGGAATCATCCGCGCTCTGGTCATGGCCTGGTGCTCCCAGGTCCAGGCGGTATTGCTGCCCCGGTTCTCCTGGTAGTCGGCGTAGGCGTCGAAGCCGGTGACGAGCAGGCCGGAGCTGCCGTTGGGACGCAGGGCGGTGTCGATCTCGAACAGGTCGCCCTCGCCGGTCTTGAGGGTGAGCCAGGTGATCAGCTTGCGCACGAAGGCAGCGTAGATCTCGGGGGCGCGCTCGTCCTCGTCGTCGAAGACGAAGACGATGTCCAGGTCGCTGCCGTAGCCCAGCTCCTTGCCGCCCAGCTTGCCGTAGCCGATGATGCCGAAGCGCGGCTCATCGCGGTGCCGGCGGCGCACCAGCGGCCAGCACCAGCGCGTGGTGACGCGCAGGATGGCGTCGGCCAGGGCCGACAGGTCGTCGGCCACCTGCTCGACGGTGATGCGCTCCTCCACGTCGCGCACCAGGGTGCGGAACACTTCGGCGTGGTGCGCGCGGCGCAGCAGGTTGAGCAGGTTCTCCTCGTCGTCCTCGCCAGTGCGCGCCAGGGCGACGCGGCGGTCTTCCAGCTCTTGCTCCAGCGTGGCGGCGTCGAAGCGGTCGCCCAGCAGGCTAGGGCTGGCCAATTCGTCGATGACGCCGGGGTGGCGCACCAGGTAGCGCGCGGGCCAGCGCGCGGCGCCCAGCACGCGCAGCAGCCGCTCGTGCACGGCCGGGCGCTCCAGCAGCAGGGCCAGGTAGCTCTCGCGCCGCAGCAGCGGCTCGACCCAGTCGATGAAGCGCAGCACGGCGGCCTCGGTGACGCGGCCGTCGTTCAGCCATTCGGCGGTGCGCGCCGTCAGGCGCAGCAGGCGCTGGCGCGCCTCGTCGCGCAGCGCCTGCACGCGCGGGTGCTCGCGCCAGGCGGCCAGTTGCTCGCGCACGGGGGCGCTTTGCAGCAGCTCGATCACGGCCTCCAGCTCGGGCGCGGCGCCGGCGGGGGCGTTCTTGCCCTTGCCGCAGCCCTTGCAGGGGGTGGCGCCGCCCAGCAGGCGGTCGAACTCCTGCGCCACCAGCTCGCGGTGCGCGTCCAGCTCGCACAGGAAGGGGCAGGCGCCGGGGTAGCCCAGGGTGCGGGCCAGCCAGTCGAGGTCGGCGTCCTGGGTGGGCAGCAGGTGGGTCTGCTGGTCGTCCAGGTACTGGATGCGGTGCTCGACCCGGCGCAGGAAGACGTAGGCGCGGGCCAGCGCGTCGGCCGTCTCCCGCGGCATCAGGCCGGCGCGCGCCACGCGCTGCAGGGCCTCCAGCGTGGGGCGGGTGCGCAGCTCGGGAAACTGGCCACCGCGCACCACCTGCAGCAGTTGCACGGTGAACTCGATCTCGCGGATGCCGCCGCGCGACAGCTTGACGTCGTTGGCGCGCTCGGGCCGGCCGGCGCTGCGTTTGCTGGCGTGGTCGCGGATCTGCTGGTGCAGCGTGCGCAGCGACTCGAACACGTTGTAGTCGAGGTACTTGCGGAACACGAAGGGCAGCACCACGCCGCGCAGCGCCTGGGCCGAGCCGTCGGCGATGTCGGCGCGCGGGGCAATGGCGCGGCTCTTCATCCAGGCGAAGCGCTCCCACTCGCGGCCCTGCACCAGCAGGTATTCCTCCAGCGCGTCGAGCGAGCAGACGGTGGGGCCGGAATTGCCGTTGGGCCGCAGCGCCAGGTCGACGCGGAAGACGAAGCCGTGCTCGGTGGTGTCGCCGACCAGGCCATAGATCAGCTTGACGGCGCGGGTGAAGTACTCCTGCACCGTGACCTGGCCGCCGCCACCCTCGCGACCGGTGGTCTCGCCGTCCTCGTCGTAGACGTAGATCAGGTCGATGTCGCTGGACACGTTCAGCTCGCGCGCGCCCAGCTTGCCCATGCCGATGACCCACATCCGGGCGCGCTGGCCGCTCTCGGCCATCGGCGCGCCGTGGCGCTCGTCGAGTTGGCGGAAGGCCTGCGCGCAGGCGGCGTCGAGCGCCAGCTCGGCCAGCTCGGTGACGGCGTGGGTGACGGTCTCCAGCGGCGCGCCCTGCTCGCAGTCCAGCACCACCAGCCGCTCCATGACCAACTGGCGCAGGATGCGCAACGCGGCGCCGGTGTCGTGGCCGCGCTGGCCCAGTTGCGCCAGGCAGGCTTCCATGGTTTCGCGCGTGGGGGGGCCAGCGGCCAGCAGGGGCAACTCGTCCTCGTAGCGGCGCCGCAGGCGCTGCACCAGGCGCGAATGGCCGGCCAGGCCGGTTAACAAAGCTTCACGGTTGGCGGAAGAGCCTGGCGCATCGCCGCGGGTCATAATTTCTTTCCATGTCTCCGCAGGCCCCGCGGGCCTGTCTTCACCGCCCCGCCGGAACGCCATTGATCCAGTCCTCGATCAGAGTTGCCGCCATCGCGATGCGCTGGGCGTCGCGCGTGGCGGTGGCACTGGTGCTGCTGGCGATCCTGGCCTGGGCGGCCCTGCATTGGGTCATTGTGCCGCGAATCGACCAGTTCCGTCCCCGGCTGGAAACCCTGGCCTCGCGCGCCCTGGCCACCCCGGTGACCATCGGCGCGCTGCGGGCCGAATCGAATGGTCTCGTCCCCGCCGTGTCGCTGCACGACCTGCGCGTGCATGACCCTGCCGGGCACGCAGGCTTGCTGGTGCCGCGCACGCTGGTGGCCTTCTCGGTGGCCTCGCTGCTGCAGGGCGGCGTGGAGCAGTTGGTCATCGACCAGCCGGTGCTGGAGGTGCGCCGCACCGCGCAGGGCCGGCTGCTGGTCGGCGGCATCGACCTGTCGGGCGACGCGGCGGGCGACACCCAGGTGGCGGACTGGATTTTCTCGCAGGAAGAGATCCTGGTGCGCGGCGGCAGCGTGCGCTGGGTGGACGAGCAGCGCGGCGCGCCGCCGGTGGGCCTGACCCAGGTGGACGTGGTGCTGCGCAACGGCCTGCGGCGCCACCAGATGCGGCTGGACGCGACGCCCGAGGCCGCCTGGGGCGAGCGCTTCACCCTCATCGGCCAGTTCCGCCAGCCCCTGCTGTCGCGCCACGCCGGCCAGTGGCGCGGCTGGGACGGGCAGGTCTACGCCGAGCTGCCCCGCTTCGACGCGGCGCAGTGGCGCCAGGCGGTGGACTTCCAGGCCCACTGGGGCGTGGACCTGCGCGGCGGCCGGGGCGCGCTGCGCCTGTGGGCCGACGTGCGCCGGGGCCGGCCGGCCGGCGCCACCGCCGACCTCGCGCTGGGCGGCGTCGCCGTCACGCTGGCGCCGGGGCTGGAGCCGCTGGGCTTCGCCTCGCTGCAGGGGCGGCTGGGCTGGCGCGGGCAGGACGGCGGCATGGGCGTGAGCACGCGCGACCTGCAATTCGTCGATGCCGACGGCCTGGCCTGGCCGGGCGGCAACGTCGAGTTCAGCTACCGCGACGGCGAGGGCGGGAAGCCGGCCGGCGGCGAGCTGCGCGGCGACCGGCTCGACCTGGCCGCGCTGGCCAAGATCGCCCAGCGCCTGCCCCTGCCGGCCGAGGCGCGCGAGCGGCTGCGGGCGCACCCCCTGGCGGGCCTGGTCGAACGCCTGGAGGCGCGCTGGGACGGCGCGCTGGAAGCGCGCTGGGACGGCGCGCTGGAAGCGCCGCGCGACTGGCGCGTGCAGGCCCGCGTGTCGGCCCTGGCGATCGGCGCCCAGGCCGCGCCGCCCGGCCCCGGCGGCAAGCCGGCGGCGGGCGTTCCGGGCATCGAGGGCGCCGCGCTCGACCTGGACGCCGCGCCGACCGGCGGCCGCGCCACGCTGGCCATCCGGGACGGGGCGCTGGCGTTTCCTGGCGTGTTCGAGGAGCCGCGCATCCCGCTGGCCGCGCTGTCGGCGCGCGCGCAGTGGCGCGTGCAGGGCGAGCGCGTCGAGCTGGACGTGGACGAGCTGACGCTCGCCAACGCCGACGCCACGGGGGTATTCAAGGCGCGCTGGCACACGGGCGATGCCGGCGGCGCCCGCTTTCCAGGCGTGCTCGACCTGCAGGGCGCGTTCAGCCGCGCCAACGGCGCCCGCGTGTACCGCTACCTGCCCCTGGGCGTCGTGCCCCAGGAGGCGCGCGACTACGTGCGCGACGCCATCCAGAAGGGCGACGCGCGCGACGTGGTGGTGCGCATCCGGGGCGACCTGCGGCAGGTGCCCTTCAACCTGCCCGGCGAGGTGGGCGAGTTCCGCTTCGGCGGCCAGGTGAGCGGCGTCACCCTGGCCTACGTGCCGCGCCGCGTGCAGCCCGAGAGCGAGCCGCCCTGGCCGGCGCTGGAGGATCTGTCGGGCGAGCTGGTTTTCGAGCGCGCCAGCATGCGCGTGCGCGGCGCCAAGGCACGGGTGCAGGGCCATCCGGGGTGGCGCTTCGCCGCCATCCAGGCCGACATCGCCGACCTGGACCGCACCCGCGTGGTGGTCGAGGCCGAGGGGCAGGGCCCGCTGGCGGCGGCGCTCGGCATCGTGCGGCAGTCGCCCGCGGCGCAGCTCACCCGGCACGCGCTCGACGACGCCAGCGCCACCGGTGAGGCCGGCCTGCGGCTGCGGCTCGACCTGCCGATCGCCCGCCTGGCGCAGTCCAAGGTGCAGGGCCGCGTCGCGCTGCAGGGCAACGACCTGCGCCTGAGCGCCGGCACGCCGCTGCTGGCGCAGGCGCGGGGCGCGGTCACTTTCTCCGACGCCGGCTTCGCGATCCAGGACGCGCGGGTGCGGCTGCTGGGCGGCGAGGCGCGCGTGAGCGGCGGCACCCCGCCGGCCGACGCCAGCGAGACGGCCGAGGTGCTGGTGCGCGCCAGCGGCACCGCCACCGCCGAGGGCCTGCGCCAGATGACGGACTGGGGGCCGGTGGCGGCCATCGCGCGGCAGGCCGGTGGCAGCGCGGCTTACGAGGCGGTGATCGGCTTTCGCGGCAGCGCGCCCGACGTGGTGGTCACCAGCGACCTGCGCGGCCTTGCGGTCGACCTGCCCGCGCCGCTGGCCAAGCCGGCGGAGGCCGCCTGGCCGCTGCGCTTCGAGCTGCGCCCGCAGCCGGCGTCCGGCGGGGCGGCGAAGCGCGAACGCTTGCGCCTCACCGTGGCCGACGTGCTGGCGCTGGACTACGAGCTCGATCCCGCCACCGCGCCGGCCCACGTGCTGCGCGGCGCCGTGGCCGTTGGCGCGCCCGCCGTGCAGGCGCACGCGCTGCCGGCCAGCGGCGTGCTGGCGCGCGTGCACCTGCCCCGGCTGGAAGTCGAGCCCTGGGAAGAGGCCGCCCGGCGCCTGTCCGGCGCGCCGCGGGACGCCGCGGCCAGCCCGCCGGCGGGCATCGGCGAGGGCTACGTGCCCGGCGCCTGGTCGGTGCGCGTGGACGAATTGCGCATCGATGAGCGCACCCTGCACGACGTGGCCGCCACCGGCACGCGCGAGGGCACGGCCTGGCGCGCCGACGTGCAGGCGCGCGAGCTGGCCGGCCGCATCGAGTACGCCGAGGGCGCCGAGGGGCGCGCCGGCCAGGTCCGCGCGCGGCTGGCGCGGCTCAGCATCCCGGCCGGCGGCGCGAACGAGAGCACCCTGGCCGAGCCGCCGGCCCGCATCCCGGCGCTGGACGTGGTGGTGGAGGACTTCGAGCTGCGCGGCAAGAAGCTCGGCCGGCTGGAGGTGCAGGCCGTCAACCGCGACGTGGCGCCCCCCCGCCCGGGCGCCGACGGCGTGCAGGAATGGCACCTGTCACGGCTGGCGCTGGCCATGCCCGAGGCCAGCTTCAGCGCCAGCGGCCGGTGGGCGGCCGCGCCCCGCGCGCCCGCGCTGCCGGCCGGCCCGCGCGCGCCGCGCGCCGAGGGCGACCCGCGCCGCACGGCGCTCGACTTCAGGCTCGACATCCGCGACGCCGGCGCGCTGCTGGCGCGGCTGGACATGCCCGGCGTGCTGCTGCGCGGCAAGGGCCAGATCGACGGCCGCCTCGGCTGGGCCGGCTCGCCGCTGTCGCCGCACTACCCCAGCATGGACGGCCTGCTGCACGTGGACGTGGGCGCGGGCCAGTTCCTCAAGGCCGAGCCTGGCATCGCCAAGCTGCTGGGCGTGCTCAGCCTGCAGGCGCTGCCGCGGCGGCTGACGCTGGACTTCCGCGACCTGTTCAGCGCCGGCTTCGCGTTCGACTTCGTGCGCGGCGACGTGGACGTGCGCCGCGGCGTGGCGCACACCAACAACCTGCGGATGAAGGGCGTGAACGCTGCCGTGCTGATGGACGGCAGCGCCGATATCGACCACGAGACACAGCAGTTGCGCGTGCTGGTGGTGCCCGAGATCGACGCCGGCACGGCGGCGCTGGTGGCCACCGCCATCAACCCGGCCATCGGTATCGGCGCCTTCCTGGCGCAGCTCGTGCTCCAGCGGCCGCTGGTGCAGGCGGCCACGCGCGAGTTCCACGTCGGCGGCACCTGGGACAATCCGCGGATCACCCCTGTCGATCCCAGGGCGGGCCGCGCCTCCGAGGCACCGGCCGCCGCCGAGGCGAAGCCGTGAGGGACCTGCCATGAAAGTCGCCGCCATCCAGATGACCTCCTGCACGCAGGTGGAGCACAACCTGCGCGCCGCCCACGCCCTGCTGGCCGAAGCCGCCGGCGGCGGCGCCGAGCTGGCGGTGCTGCCCGAGTACTTCTGCGCCATGGGCCGGCGCGACACCGACAAGCTGGCGCTGCAGGAGCCGCTGGGCGAGGGCCCCATCCAGGACTGGCTGGCCGCCACCGCGCGCGAGCTCGGGCTGTGGCTCGTCGGCGGCACGCTGCCGCTGGCCTGCGCGCCGCGCGACCCGGCGTCGCACCGCCGCAGTGCCGGGCCGCCCCAAGCGAAGGCGGCGGCCCCCTCGGGAGGCAGCGCAGCACGCGAAGCGGCGGAGCGCGGGGGCAAATGTCGCAATGCTTCGCTGGCTTTCGCGCCCACGGGCGAGTGCGTGGCGTGCTACGACAAGATCCACCTGTTCAAGTTCGACGATGGCAGCCGCGTCTACGACGAGGCAGCGGTGCTGGCGCGCGGCAGCCGGCCGGTCGGCTTCGACCTGCCCTCGCGCGACGGCCACCGCTGGCGCGTCGGCCTGAGCGTCTGCTACGACCTGCGCTTTCCCGAGCTGTACCGCGCCTACGCCGCCGAGGGCGCCGACCTGCTGCTGGTGCCCAGCGCCTTCACCCACGTCACCGGCCAGGCGCACTGGGAAGTGCTGCTGCGCGCCCGCGCGATCGAGAACCTGTGCGGCGTGGTCGCCGCGGCGCAGGGCGGCGAGCACGAGAACGGCCGCCGCACCTGGGGCCACAGCATGGTCGTCGATGCCTGGGGCCAGATGCTGGCCGTGCAGGCCGAAGGGCCCGGCGTGGTGCTGGCCGATCTCGACCCGGCGGCCCTGGCCGCGCGGCGCGGCCAGTTGCCGGCGCTCGACCACCGCCGGCTATGAGCGCATTCAGCCTGCACGGCCTGCGCCCGGCCGCGCTCGCGCGCCTGCGCGCGCTGCGCCACGCCGGGCGGCGCTGGCGGCTGTGGGGCGTGCTGCTGCTGGTGGTGGGTGTGATGCTGGCGGTGCTGGTCTGGCTGGCGCGCAACCACGAGATCGACGAGGTGCAGCGCGTGCTCGACCGCGACAACGCCGACGCCGCGCAGGTTCTGCGCCAGGGCCTGGCGCGCCGGCTGCAGGACCTGCACGGCCTGGCCAGCACGTCCACCAGCGCCGAGGACTGGACGCCGGCCGCCCTGGCGCTGCTGGATCGCCACCGCGACTGGCTGCGGCTGGAGTGGCGCGACGCCGCGCTGCGCCCCCTCGCCGCCATCGACAGCCCCTACTACCCCGCCTTCCTGGGCGACGACTCGGCGTCCCACGCCATGCCCGAGCAGGAAGTGGCCGAGACCTGCGCCGCCGCGCGCAAGCTGGGCGGCGCGGCCTACGCCGACAGCCGCTTCGCCCGCCGGGCTGGCGGTGTGGGCGAGGAGGTGATGGAGCTGTGCATGGTCGTCCAGCAGGGCCAGCGCCTGCTGGGCTACATGCTGGTCACGTACTCGCTGGGCGGCCTGCTCGACGCCATGCTGGCGCCCGCCTACACGCAGCGCCAGAGCGTGGCCTTCACCCAGTTGGACGGCACGCGCCTGGCCGTGCACGGCGGCGCGCGGCGCGGCGCGCGGCTGTTCGTGTCGCAGCACGTGTTCGACCTGCCGGGCAACGCCCTGGTGCTGCGCATGGAGGGCGGCCGCCAGACGCCCGACGTGCTGCCCAACGTGATGACGGCGCTGGTCACCGGCCTGTCGATCGCGCTGGTGACGGTGCTGGTGCTGCTGGCGCGCGACTTCCGCCGCCGCCAGCAGGCCGAGGCCGAGCTGGCCGAGGCGCTGGCCTTCCGCAAGGCGATGGAGAACTCGCTGGTCACCGGCCTGCGCGCGCGCGACCTGCAGGGGCGCATCACCTACGTCAACCCGGCCTTTTGCGCCATGGTGGGCTTCGAACCCGACGAGCTGGTCGGCCAGAGCGTGCCGTCGCCGTACTGGCCGCCCGAGCACGCGCACGAGTACGGCCAGCGCCAGGCGGTGCGGCTGGCCGGCGACGCGCCGCCGCGCGAGGGGATGGAATCGGTCTTCATGCGCAAGGACGGCACCCGCTTTCCGGTGCTGATCATCGAGGCGCCGCTGATCAGCACGCTGGGCAAGCACAGCGGCTGGATGGGCGCGGTGCTCGACCTGACGGCGCAGCGCCGCGCCGAGGAGCTGTCGCGCGCCAGCCAGGAGCGCCTGCAGGCCAGCGCGCGGCTGGCCACCGTGGGCGAGATGGCCTCGCTGATGAGCCACGAGCTGAATCAGCCGCTGGCGGCCATCTCCAGCTACGCCACCGGTTCGCTCAACCTGCTGCGCGACGACGACGCGCCGCCGCCGGGCGCCACGCTGGCCGACGTGCGCACCGCGCTGGCGCGCATCGCCGAGCAGGCCGGGCGCGCCGGCAAGGTCATCAACAGCGTGCACGACCTGGTGCGCCGGCGCGCCTCCACGCGGCAGGCCGTGGCGCCGCGGGCGCTGATCGAAGCCGTGCTGCCCCTGGTGCAGCTGCAGGCGCGCAAGCTGGGCATCACCGTGCGCGTGCACTGCCCCGACACGCTGCCCAGTGCCTGGTGCGAGCACACCATGATCGAGCAGGTGCTGCTGAACCTGGCGCGCAACGGCATGCAGGCCATGGCCGAGGTGCCGGGGCCGCGCGTGCTGACGCTGAGGGTCGGCGCGGCGCCGGCGCCGCACCGCCCGCAACTGCGCTTCACCGTCGCCGACACCGGCGAGGGCATCGGCGAGGAGGTGGGGCGCCAGCTCTTCACGCCCTTCTTCACCACCAAGGCCGAGGGCATGGGCCTGGGCCTGTCGCTGTGCCGCACGGTGATCGAGCAGCACGGCGGCGCGCTGGCCTACGCGCCGCAGGCGCCGCGCGGCACGGTGTTCAGCTTCACATTGGCGATCGCGGCATGACCCGCCCCCGTGGCTCCACTCGCTGCGCGACCTCGGCCACGGGTGCACTGGGCAGTCGGTAATACTTAAATAATAGCTGTCACCGCAGTATCGGAGCGGGTTTCCATCACTTTTGATGCTCGACCGGCGGCCGCCAGCGCTTGAGCAGCAACGCATTGCCGGTGACGCTGACCGACGACAGCGCCATGGCCGCGCCGGCCACCACCGGGCTCAGGTAGCCAAAGGCCGCCAGCGGGATGCCGGCCACGTTGTAGACAAAGGCCCAGAACAGGTTCTGCCGGATCTTGGCCACCGTGCGGCGCGAGATGTCCAGCGCCGCCGGCACCAGCCCTACGTCGCCGCGCATCAGCGTGACGCCGGCCGCGTGCATGGCCACGTCGGTGCCGCTGCCCATGGCCAGGCCGACGTCGGCGGCCGCCAGGGCGGGGGCGTCGTTCACGCCATCGCCCACCATGGCCACGACGTGTCCATCATTTCTCAACTGCCCCACCGCCCGCGCCTTGTCGCCCGGCAGCACCTCGGCCATCACCTCGCCGGCGTCGGGGTCCAGGCCCAGCCGGCGCGCCATGGCCTCGGCGGCGCCGCGGTTGTCGCCGGAGATCATCACGGCGCGCACGCCCCGCGCGCGCAGGGCCGCCAGCGCGGCGGCGGCGCCGGGCTTGGGCTCGTCGCCGAAGGCCAGCAGGGCCAGGGCGCAGGGCGTCGCGTCCGGCGCATCGCGCACGGCCAGTATTGAAATCGTAGCGCCTGCCGATTGCTGGGCGCGGGCTTGAGCCCAAAATGGCTCCAAATCCACGCCCAGTTCCGCCATCCAGCGCTGGCTGCCGATCAGCACGCCGCGGCCGTCCACCGTGCCCTCGGTGCCGCGGCCGGGCACGGCCCTCACGTCCAGCGGGGCCTCGCTGGCCAGCGACCGCTCACGCGCCGCGTTGACCACCGCGCGCGCCAGCGGATGCTCGCTGCCGCCCTGCAGGCTGGCGGCGGCGCGCAGCGCGGCGGCTTCATCGACGCCGGTCGCCGGCACCAGCGCCAGCAGGCGCGGCTGGCCGAGGGTGAGCGTGCCGGTCTTGTCGAAGGCCACGGTGTCCACGCGGTGGGCAACCTCCAGCGCCTCGGCGTCCTTGATGAGGATGCCGAAGCGCGCCGCCACGCCGGTGCCGGCCATGATGGCCGTGGGCGTGGCCAGCCCCAGCGCGCACGGGCAGGCGATGACCAGCACCGCCACGGCGCGGATCACCGCCGTCTCCACCCCCGCGCCGGCCAGCCACCAGCCGGCGGCGGTGAGCAGCGCGATGCCCAGCACCACGGGCACGAAGATGGCCGACACCCGGTCCACCAGCCGCTGCACGGGCGCCTTGCCGGCCTGGGCGTCTTCCACCAGGCGGATGATGTGCGCCAGCACGCTCTGGCTGCCGGCGGCGGTGACTTCCACCACCACGCGGCCGTCGCCGTTGATCGAGCCGCCCGTGAGCGCGTCGCCCACGCCCTTGGCCACCGGCAGCGGCTCGCCCGTCAGCATGGATTCGTCCACCTGCGTGGCGCCTTCGCGCACCCGGCCGTCGGCGGGCACGCGCTCGCCGGGGCGCACGGCCAGCCGGTCGCCGGCGCGCAACTCGTCCACGGGAATGTCCTGCTCTCCATCGAAACCGATCAGGTGCGCCACCTCGGGCCGCAGCGCGTGCAGCGCGCGGATGGCGGCGGTGGTCTGGCGCTTGGCGCGCGCCTCCAGCCACTTGCCCAGCAGCACCAGCGTGACCACCACCGCCGCGCTCTCGAAGTACAGGTGCGCGTGTTCGCCATGGCCGGAGAACAGCCACAGCCACGCCGACAGCGCCCACGCCGCCGTGGTGCCGATGGCCACCAGCAGGTCCATGTTGCCGGTGCCGGCCTTGAGCGCGTGCCAGCCCGCGCGGTAGAAGCGCGCGCCGAGCCCGAACTGCACCGGGGTGGCGAGCAGGAACTGCACCCAGGCCGGCGGCATCCAGGCGATGCCGAAGGGCATCAGCAGCATGGGCGCCACCAGCGGTGCGCACAGCAGCAGGCCGATGCCCACGGGCGCGAAGCCGGCCCAGGGCGAATCGGAGACGTCGTCGATGGCGGCACCGGCCGCGCGCGGCGCGTAGCCGGCGTCGCGCACGGCGCGGCGAAGCCGCGGGCCCGGGTCGGCATCACCCGAAAAGGTGATGCGCGCGCTTTCGGTCGCCAGGTTGACGCTGGCCTCCTGCACGCCGGGCACCTTCTTCAGCGCCCGCTCCACGCGCGCCACGCACGAGGCGCAGGTCATGCCGCCGACGCCCAGGTCGAAAGTCGAGATGAGGGAGGTCTGGTTCATGCCCGCAGTGTGAAGCCTGCCATCATGGCAATGTCAACCGGCGGATGGATTTTGAATGAAAAATGGCCCAAGCCCGTGCTGGTATTTAGCCGACAGCTATCAAAATAGTATCAATTCACCCGCACGCTTGACATTGCCATGATGGCAGGGTTCATCATCGCGTCCTGTCGAACTTGGAGAACCTCATGAGCCAGCCCTTCACCTTCACCGTCACCGGCATGACCTGCGGCCATTGCGAGGCCGCGGTCCGGCGCGCCATCGGCCAGCTCGACGCCGCCGCCCAAGTGCGCATCGACCGTGCGCGCCACCTCGTCGAGGTCGAGAACGCCAGCCAGCCGCGCGAAGCGATCGCCGCCGCCATCCGCGAGGAAGGCTACGCGGTGGCGGAATGAGTGCCACTGCGCCGACGCCGGGCCGCCCCAAGGCGGCGCGAGCCTCCTCGGGGGGCAGCGGACCTCGCGCAGCGGGGGAGCGTGGGGGCTATGTCTCTATTGGTGAAGCCGCGCGCGCCTCGGGCGTGTCGGCCAAGATGGTGCGGCACTACGAATCGCTCGGCCTGCTGGGCGACGTGGCGCGCACCGACGGCGGCTACCGCCAGTACGGCGAGGCCGACATCCACACCCTGCGCTTCATCAAGCGCGCCCGCGATCTGGGCTTCTCGATGGCCGAGATCGCCGGGCTGATCGGCCTGTGGCGCGACCGCGCGCGCGCCTCGGCCAGCGTCAAGCAGATCGCCCAGGCGCACGTGAACGATCTCGAAAAACGCATCCAGGCCATGCAGGCCATGCGCCGCACGCTGCAGAACCTGTTGCACCACTGCCACGGCGACGAGCGGCCCGACTGCCCCATCCTGGACGATCTGGCGGGTCAACCACCCCCTTGAGCCGCCGCCCGGCCGCCCGAAGGCGGCGAAGGCCCCCTCGGGGGGCAGCGGACCTCGCGCAGCGGGGGAGCGTGGGGGCCTCAGTTTGTTTGCCCAACTTTACAAGCCGACATCGGGCTGCGATGCGGGCGACACACCCGGCGCCCAGACTGCGGGGCCAAGCCGGCGTGGTTCTCGTGATCTCCATCGAGGGCGCCGGCCGGACCCCCGTCTCTGACGCTTTGCGTCGAAAGGAACCCGACCATGACCCCGACGACCCCGAAACGCCTGCTGCTCGCCGCCCTCCTGGCCGCCGCCAGCGCCTTCGCCGTGGCGCAGACCCCCGCGCCGGCCGCCTCCGCCACCCCGGCCGCCGGCGAGCACCACGCCCAGCGCGACCCGGCCCAGCGCCATCAGCGCATGGCCGAACACCATGCCCAGCGCCAAGCCGAACTGAAGGCCCAGCTCAAGCTCACCCCCGCGCAGGAAGGCGCCTGGACCACCTACACCGCCGCCCTGAAGCCCGAGCCCCGGCAGCCGCGCGCGGACCGGGCCGAGTTCGAGAAGCTCACCACGCCCCAGCGCATCGACCGCCTGCAGAGCCTGCAGGCCGAACGCCAGCAGCGCATGGCGCAGCGCGGCGAGGTGGTCAAGACGTTCTATGCCCAGCTCGCGCCCGAGCAGCAGAAGGTGTACGACCAGCAGACGCTGCGTCGCCACGCGCCGGGGCAGCGCCACGGCAAGCCCCACCATGGCCCGCACGGCCCCGCAGCGCGCTGAGTCCTTCCCAGCACGCACGCCGGCAGCGGGGCTCGCGCACTCCCTCCCGGCTTTTTTCAGGGTTTTCACGGTGTTTTGGCCATTCGCCTGCATCCTCATTGCGCCGGCAGCTCCTTTTTTTGAAGCAATCCGGGCGGGCCGGCTGGCCGCGCGCCCACTTTGGCCGTAAGCTGCGGCCCCGTGCCCTCTCCCATTCCCTCCCCCACCCCCTTGCCGCTGCCGGCCGTACGCCGGGTTCCGCTGACGGCACCCTTCAAATGGCTGGCCCTGGGCTGGCGCGACCTGTGGCGCTGCGGTGCCTGGAGCCTGCTGCACGGCCTGGTGCTGGCGGCCTTCGGCGCCCTGCTGGTGCTGGCCGCCGGCGACCGCTTCTGGCTGCTGGCGGGGGCGTTCTCGGGCTTCCTGGTCGTCGCGCCGGTGCTGGCCACGAGCCTGTACGCCCTCAGCCGCGCGCTGGAGCACGGCGAGCCCGTGGGCGCGCGCACCATCGTCCAGACCTGGACGCGCTGGCAGCACGCGCGCTTCGCCGCGCAGGGCGGCTACTGGAACCTGGTGCGCTTCGGCGTGCTGCTGTCGCTGGCCGGCACCGGCTGGGTGCTGACCTCGGCCGCGCTCATCACCGTGCTGGCGCCGCAGCCGGTGCACACACCGATGGACTTCGTGCGCCACGTGATGCTGGCGCCGGGCGGCCACCTGTTCGAGCTGTGGCTGACCCTGGGCGCGCTGATGTCGGCGCCGCTGTTCGCCTCCAGCGTGGTATCCATGCCGCTGCTGCTGGACCGGCGCGTGGATGTGCTGCAGGCCGTGCTGACCAGTTGGCGGACGGTGCTGACCAACCCCGGCGCGCTGGCGCTGTGGGCGGCGCTGATCATGGGCCTGACCCTGCTGGGCATGGCCACCCTGCTGGTCGGCCTGATCGTCGCCGTGCCTTGGCTGGGCCACGCCAGCTGGCACGCCTACCGCGCGCTGGTCGATGCCTCGAACCTGCCCGAGCGCCTGCCGCCCGAGGGAGAGGCCTGATGTTCGGCTTCAACGAAGAACAGATCGCCTGGTTCGGCCTGACCATCGGCGTGGCCGCCTTCATGCTCTACATGGTGTTCATCGTCGCCCAGCTCGCCTGGGAGTCGAAGGCGGGCAAGTTCGGCACCTTCGTGCTGTTCCTGGCGCTGGCCTTCGGCATGCTGGGCTTCGTGGCCAAGGGCGTGATCCAGTGGATGATCGATAAGTAGCCTGACACGCCGAGCCCCCGACAGCCAGCCCCTCCCCATCCGGTGAGGGGCTTTTTTTCCTTCAGAGAAACCTGTGGACAGTTCTGGCACAAGCCGCCACTTGTCCACAGGCCGCGCCGCGTCGCCCGAGTTGTTCCTCTTCGTCCTTTGGGCCCACGGTGTCTTGCGCACACACGCGAACCCCGGGCAAGTGGCTGTCGCGACACGGTAATCCATCCTTGTCCACAAAAGCGCAGGACACCTACTACGACTACTAATGAATCACAAAGAGATAAGACAGAACAACCCCCGAACCGCCGCGCCGAGAAATGACCCTGGCGCCGGCGCCAGCCGGGCCCCGGCCCCGTTACATCCGCACGCCGAAACACCACCGTGGCACGGGGTGCGACTGTTAAGATCGGCCGGCTTTTTTCGCATTGCCTCCAGGCCCCGATCCCGACCCTCCGCCGCCGTTGTCCCGCGCCCCATGTCCGTTGCCCTCGCCGGCCGCAGCCCCGCCACCTTTGAAATCAAGAGCGCCAGCCTGCCGCTGCTGGCGCTGCGCCTGAAGTCGGCCGACCTGGGCGCCCTGGCCGACGAGTTGGCGTCGCAGTACGGCGAGATGCCGGACTTCTTCGACGACGACCTGCTGGTGCTCGACTTGGCCGCGCTGCAGCCCGAGGGCGCGGACGCCGCCATCGACTTCGCCGGCCTGATCGACCTGCTGCGTCAGCGGGGCCTGCGCCCGCTGGCCGCGCGCGCCGGCAGCCCGGCGCAGATGGCCGCCGCCGCCGCCGCCGGCCTGCCCGCCGCGCCCGACGTGCGCGTGCAGGCCCCGCCGCGCCCGACCGAGACCGCGCCGGCCGCGACCGTCCCGGCCCCCGCCACGGCGGCCGAGCCGCCGGCCGCCGGCGCCCTGGTCGTCGACCGGCCGCTGCGTTCGGGCCAGCAGGTGTACGCGCGCGGGCGCGACTTGGTGCTGCTGGCCATGGTCAACCCCGGCGCCGAGGTCATCGCCGACGGCCACATCCACGTCTATGCGCCGCTGCGCGGCCGCGCCATCGCCGGCGCGCGCGGCTGGCCCGAGGCGCGCATCTTCGCGCGCGAGATGCGGCCCGAACTGGTGTCCATCGCCGGCGTCTACCGCACCAGCGAGGAGCAGTTGCCCGAACCGGTGTGGGGCCGCGCGGCCTCGGTGCGCCTCAGCTCCACCGAGACGGGCGACAAGCTGTACTTCGAACCCATCCCGGATTGACCAGCGAGAACGGGCCTTTCCTCCACCAACATGCACGAACCAAGGGTGCTCTGACATGGCAAGAATCGTTGTGGTGACCTCCGGCAAGGGCGGCGTGGGCAAGACCACCACCAGCGCCGCCTTCGCTTCCGGGCTGGCGCTGGCCGGCCACAAGACCGCGGTGATCGACTTCGACGTCGGGCTGCGCAATCTCGACCTCATCATGGGCTGCGAGCGGCGCGTGGTGTACGACCTGATCAACGTCATCCAGGGCGAGGCCAACCTGACGCAGGCGCTCATCAAGGACAAGCAGTGCGACAACCTGTTCGTGCTGGCCGCCAGCCAGACGCGCGACAAGGACGCGCTGACGCAGGAGGGCGTGAAGAAGGTGCTCGACGACCTGGCGGCGATGGACTTCGACTACATCGTCTGCGACTCGCCCGCCGGCATCGAGACCGGCGCGCTGCTGGCCATGCGCTACGCCGACGAGGCCCTGGTGGTGACCAACCCCGAAGTCTCCAGCGTGCGCGACTCCGACCGCATCCTGGGCATGCTGGGCAGCAAGACGCAGCGCGCCATCGATGGCAAGGAGCCGGTCAAGGAGCACTTGCTCATCACCCGCTACAACCCGGGCCGCGTGGCCGAAGGGCAGATGCTGAGCCTGCAGGACATCCAGGACATCCTGCGCATCAAGCTGATCGGCGTCATCCCCGAGAGCGAGGCGGTGCTGCAGGCGTCCAACCAGGGCCTGCCCGCCGTGCACTTGAAGGGTACCGACGTGTCCGGCGCCTACGAGGACGTGATCGAGCGCTTCCTGGGCGCCGACAAACCCCTGCGCTTCGTCCAGGCCGAGAAGCCGGGTTTCTTCAAGCGCCTGTTCGGAGGCCGGTGAGCCATGTCCTTCTTCAGCTTTTTCCTGGGCGAGAAGAAAAAGACCGCCAGCGTCGCCAAGGAGCGCCTGCAGATCATCCTGGCGCACGAGCGTTCGGGCGGCAATGCCGGCAAGCCCGACTACCTGCCCGACCTGCAGCGGGACCTGATCGCCGTCATCAGCCGGTACGTCAAGATCGACCCCAAGGACATCAGGGTGCACCTGGAGCGCCAGGACGACCTGGAGGTGCTGGAGGTCAAGATCGAGCTGCCCGAGAAGGCCGACAAGCCCGAGATCGCCGTCAAGGCTTAGGTTTTCGGCCAAATCGGGCTGAAGCCCGCACCCGTATTGCGCGAACAGCTATTTTTTAGATAGCGAGCCCGTGCCGGGCAGCGCCAGTTCGATCCGCGCCTCGAAGCCGCGCGCGCGGCCGGGCGGGGGCGACGACAGGGCGAGCACGCCGCCGTGCCGCGCCACGATGCTCGACGCGATCGACAGGCCCAGCCCGTACCCCGCCTGGTCGCGTGCGTGGCGCACGTGGCGTTCGCGCAGCGTGGCCAGTTGTTCGGCGGGCACGCCCGGCCCGGCGTCGCGCACGATCAGGCTGGCGGGAGCGTGCACCTCGATCTCGACCGCGGCGCCGGCGCTGTAGCGCAGGGCGTTTTCGACCAGGTTGCGCAGGGCGATGGCCAGCGTGTCGGCGTCGCCCTGCACGGGAGCCATGGGGCTGTCGGGCAGGATCAGGTCGAGCCGGCGGCGCGCGTCCAGGCTGGCCCAGAACTCGTGGGCGACGGTGCTGGCCAGGGTGTCGAGCCGCACCGGCTCGTGGGACAGCGCGGCGCCCGATTCGGCGCGCGAGAGCTGCAGCAGCTTCTCGGTGCGTTCGCGCAGGGTGCGCAGGGCGCCGTGGGCGGCGCGCACGTGGGGGTCGTCGAGGCCGGCGTCGAAGGCGGTCTGCAGGCGCAGCTGCGCCACGGCCAGCGGCGTGCGCAGCTCGTGCGCGGCGTTGGCGGCCAGCGCGCGCTCGACGTCGAGCGCGTGCGCCAGCCGCTCCAGCAGGCGGTTCACGTCCTCGCCGACCGAGGCCAGCTCGGCCGGCAGGCCGCTCAGAGCGAGCGGGCGCAGATCCCCCGCGCCGCGCTCGCCGATCTGGCGCTGCAGCGCGTGCAGCACGCGCAGCTCGCGCGTGGCCACGCGGGGCAGGGCCCAGGCCAGCACCGCCAGCCCGGCCGCGGCGGCGACCAGCAGCACCAGCAACGCCTCGCGCCACTCCTGGTTGCGCTCGGACAGGGGGTCGGCCAGCAGGAAGAAGACCGGCTGCCGCGGGTGCGCCACCACGTGGATGCGCCAGGCCTCGGTGTCGTGGAAGCCGGGCCGCAGCGGCACGCCGAAGGGCTGCGCGGGGGCCTGTGGGGAGCGCAGCAGCAGCCGGCCGGCGGGGTCGAGGAGCTGGTAGATCAGCGGCCGGTCGTGGAACAGCGGTTCATCGGCCACGACGGGCCGCGCCGGGCCGGCGCGTTCGAGCTGGAACATCGCCACGTCGAAGATGCGGTGCGCGCTCTCGGCCAGTTCGGCGTCGAAGTTCTCCTCGATCTCGTGGTTGAGGAAGAAGGCCACGGCGGCCACGCCGGCGAGCCAGACCAGGGCCAGGCTCAGCACGAGCGCGCGGGCCAGGCGCCAGGCCAGGGTGCGGGTGGTCATCGGGGGTCGCCGGACGGGGCGGGGCCGTCGGCCCCGAGGCGGTAGCCCAGGCCGCGCTGTGTCTGGATGGCCTCGCGCCCGAGCTTGCGCCGCAGGCGGCTGACGAAGACTTCCAGCGTGTTGCTGTCGGCCTCGGCGTCGAAGCCGTACAGCGCGTCCAGCAGCGTCTCGCGGGTGTGCAGCCAGCCAGGGCGCGCGGCCAGCACGCGCAGCAGGGCCCATTCCTTGGGCGTGAGCACGATGGGCACGCCGCCCTTGCGCACGGCCTCGCGGGCCAGGTCGATCTCCAGCGGCCCCAGCCGCAGCGTGGCGCCGCCCGCGCCGCCGCCGGCCGCCAGGCGCCGGTTGACGGCGCGCAGGCGCGCCAGCAGCTCCTCGGGGTCGTAGGGCTTGACGAGGTAGTCGTCCGCGCCGGCGTCCAGCCCGCGGATGCGGTCGCTCACTTGATCGCGCGCCGTCACCACCAGGGTCACGGGCGTGCTGGGCAGCGCGCGCAGCGCCGGCATCAGCGCCAGGCCGTCGCCGTCGGGCAGGTGCAGGTCCAGCAGCACGGCGGCGTAGGCCGCGCCGGCGATGTGCGCGCGCGCCTCGGCCAGCGTGGCCACGGCATCGATGGTGTACGACTTGGCGCGCAGGTAGCCGCACACGGCCTGGGCCAGGGCGGGGTCGTCTTCGACCAGGAGGATGCGCATGGACGGGCCGGTGGAAGAGGCAGTGGACAAGGATGCGCCGCCAAGATGAACGGAGTCTGACCGCGCGGTTCAGGGCCGCTTCAGGCTCGGATTCTAGGTTCGCGGGATGCCCTTCGTGATCTCCGGCGCCGCGCGCGCCGCCTTGCCTTCGCCGCCCGCGGCCTCTTCCTGGCGGCAGCGCTGCGTGGCGCTCTGGCGCGCGCCGCGCAGTCCCCAGGCCATCGTGTGCGTGCTGGCCGCCTGGCTGGTGCTGGTGGCCAACGGGGCCTTGTGGGCGCGCCTGGGGCAGGCCGACGGCTACAACGGCTCGCTGGTCTTGTTGCGCGCGGCCTTCGCCTGGCTGGCCCTGTGGGGCACGGTGCTGCTGCTGGGGCTGACGGCCTGGCCGCGCGGCATGAAGCCGGCGTGGACCGTGCTGCTGGTGGTGGCCGCCTGCGCGCAGCACTTCATGCTGGCCTATGGCGTGGTGATCGACGGCGGGATGGTGCGCAACGTGCTGCAGACCCACGCGAGCGAGAGCGCCGACCTGTGGAGCCCCGGGCTGGCGGCGCATCTGCTGCTGGTGGCCGGCCTGCCGCTGGCGTGGCTGTGGCAGGTGCCGGTGCGGCGCGCCGGCGCGTGGCGCAGCCTGGGCCGCACCGGGGCGCTGCTGCTGGGCGCCAGCGCGCTGCTGCTGCTGGGGGTGCTGGGCCTGTACCGCGAGCTGGCGCCGGTGGTGCGCAACAACATGGCGCTGCGCTTCGCCTTCAACCCGGTCAGTCCGGTGCTGGCGGTGGCGGACGTGGTGATCAAGCCGCTGCTGCGCCGGCCCCGGCCCTTCGTCAGCATCACGGCGGGGGCCGAACTGGGCGCCAGCTACGGCGCCGCCGCGCGGCCGCCGCTGCTGGTGCTGGTGGTGGGCGAGACGGCGCGCGCCGACCACTTCGGCCTGAACGGCTATGCGCGCGACACCACGCCGGAGCTGGCCCGGCGCGGCGTGCTGAGCTGGCGCGACGTGCGTTCGTGCGGCACCAGCACGCTGCAGTCGGTGCCGTGCATGTTCTCGCACCTGGGGCGCGAGGCCTTCGTGCGCCGCGCCGCCAACCACGACAACCTGCTGGACGTGCTGCGGCAGGCCGGCCTGGCCGTGCTGTGGCTGGACAACCAGGCCGGCTGCAAGGGCGTGTGCGAGCGCGTGCCCAGCGCCTCGACCGAGGACGCGCAGGACACCGCCGCCGGCCGCCGCCTGTGCGAGGGCGGCGAATGCCTGGACGAGCTGATGCTGGACGGCCTGGACGAGCGCATCGCCGCGCTGCCCGAGGCCCGGCGTCGCCGGGGCGTGGTGCTGGTGCTGCACCAGATGGGCAGCCACGGCCCGGCGTACCACAAGCGCTCCAGCGCCGGGGCCAAGGCGTTCCAGCCCGAGTGCCGCACCCATGCGCTGGCCGATTGCGCGCGCGAGGAACTGGTCAACGTGTACGACAACTCCATCCGCGAGACCGACCGCTTCCTCGCGCACACCCTCGACTGGCTGCGCGCGCGCCAGGCGCGTTTCGACACCGGCTTTCTGTACCTGTCGGACCACGGCGAATCGCTGGGCGAGATGGGCCTGTACCTGCACGGCATGCCCTACGCCGTGGCGCCCGAGGCGCAGAAGCGCGTGCCCCTGGTCGCCTGGACCGGCCCGCTGGGCAAGCGCACCGGCATCGACGCCGGGTGCCTGCGCGGCACGCTCGACGCGCCGCTGACCCACGACCACCTGTACCACACGGTGCTGGCCCTGATGGACGTGCGCAGCCCCACCTACCGGCCCGGGCTCGACGCGTTCGCGCCGTGCCGCGGCAGCCCGGCATGAGGGGCTTGGCCTCTCCGTTGGTGCGTTCTGGATCAAAGTGGCCATGAGCCCGCACCCGCCATGTGCCGAAAGCTATCATTAGAGTAGCGTCCTAGAATTGGAAGCCATGCCGGCTTCCACCCCCGCGCCGCCCGTCGGCAAGCCCGTCATCCTGGTGGTGGAGGACGAGCCCGGCATCGCCGACACCCTGCACTACGTCCTGGCCAGCGACGGCTTCGAGCCGCTGCACTGCGCCAGCGCGCGCGAGGCCGTCGAGCGCTTCGCCGCCCGCGCGCCCGACCTGGCCATCCTCGACGTCGGCCTGCCCGACATGAACGGCTTCGAGCTGTTCCGGCAGCTCCAGGCGCTGCCCGGCGGCAAGCGGGTGCCCATGCTCTTTCTCACCGCGCGCTCGGCCGAGATCGACCGCGTCGTCGGCCTGGAGCTGGGCGCCGACGACTACGTGGCCAAGCCCTTCTCGCCGCGCGAGCTGGTGGCGCGCGTGCGCACCATCCTGCGCCGCAGCCAGCGCGGGGAGGCGGCGGAAAACGCAGCGGATTCCAAGGAAAAACCGACATCAGCCCGCTTGGATACTGCGCCGACAGCTATTGAAAATGAAGCAACCCGGCCCACCCGCCACGGCCCCTTCGAGCTGGACGCCGAGCGCCGCCTGATCCGCTACCACGGCCAGCGGCTGGACCTGGCACGCTACGAATACGGCCTGCTGGCCACGCTGATCCAGCGCCCCGGCCGCGTGTTCACGCGCGGCGAACTGCTGGCGCGCGTGTGGGACGAGCGGGCCGAGAGCTTCGACCGCACCGTCGACGCCCACGTCAAGACCCTGCGCGCCAAGCTGCGCGCCGTGCGGCCGGGCGACGACCCGATCCGCACCCTGCGCGGCGTGGGCTACGCGCTGAACGAGTGAGCCGCCGCACCCGCATCCTGCTGGCCTTGCTGGCCGTCTACGCCCTCGGCATGGCGGCGCTGCTGTACCAGCTGCTGGCCGACCTGGACCCGCGCTACCGCGAGTCGGCCGAGGAGGGGCTGATCGAGACCGCGCAGCTCATGGCCACCGTGATCGAGCAGGAGGTGGAGCAGGGCGCGTTGCCCACCGACCGCATCGCCGCCATCTTCCGCGACGTGTACGCGCGGCGCTTCTCGGCCCAGGTCTACCAACTGCACAAGATCCGCGTCGAGCTGCGCGCCTACGTCACCAACCGCCACGGCCAGGTGGTGTACGACTCCACCGGCCGCCACCTGGGGCAGGACTACGCCGGCTGGCGCGACGTGCGCAACACCCTGCGCGGCGAGTACGGCGCGCGCACCACGCGCGACGTGGCCAGCGACCCCGGCAGCACCGTCATGTATGTGGCCGCGCCCATCCGCTGGGAGGGCGAGATCGTCGGCGTGGTCTCGCTCGGCAAGCCGGTGCAAAGCTTCGGCCAGTTCGTCGCCGCCGCGCGCGGCAACATTCTCTACGTGGGCCTGATGTCCGCGCTGTCGGTGCTGCTGCTGGCGGTGCTGCTCTCTTTTTTGCTGATGCGGCCGCTGGGCATCACCACCGACCTGCTGGCCGCCCTCGGCACCGCGTGGTGGCACGACGAGCGCGGGCGCCGCCGCTTCAGCCCGCGCCGCGCCTGGCGCGCGCTGCGGGCGCAGTCGCGCGCGGCGCTGCAGGAGGCGCGCGACGCCATCGCCGGGCGCAACTACGTGCAGGACTACGTGCGGCAGCTCGCGCACGAGCTGAAGAGCCCCATCTCCGCCGTGCGCGCCGCCGCCGAGCTGCTGCAGGAGCCCGGCCTGCCGCCCGAGCAGGGGCGCAGGTTCGCCGCCAACATCGCGCGCGAATCGCAGCGGCTGCAGGACGTGGTGGAACGCATGATGGAGCTGTCCGCGCTGGAGAGCCGGCGCCTGCTGCGCGAGCAGCAGCGCGTGCCCCTGGCGCCGCTGCTGCACGAGCTGGCCACCGGCGCCCGCGCCCGGGCGCCCGGCCTGCGCATCGAGGTCACCGTGCTGGACGACGTGGCGGTGGAGGGCGACCCCTTCCTGCTGCGGCGCGCGGTGGGCAACCTGCTGGACAACGCGGTGGACTTCTCCACCCCTGGCGGCGCCGAAGGCGACGGGGCGGACATCGTGCTCACCCTCGCGCGCGAGGGCCGCTGGGCGCTGGTCCGGGTGCGCGACCACGGCCCCGGCGTGCCGGCCTTCGCGCAGGACAAGGTGTTCGACAAGTTCTTCTCGCTGGCGCGGCCGCGCACGCACAAGAAAAGCACCGGCCTGGGCCTGGCCTTCGTGCGCGAGATCGCCGTGCTGCACCAAGGCGGCGTCACCCTGGCCAACGCCCATCCGCGGCAGGAGCCGGGCTTCGATCTCGACCGGTCGCGCCGGGGCGCGCTGGCGGTGCTGCGGCTGCCGGCGCTGTGAGGGAGGAGAAACGGCGGTAGGTGCCCGTCGGCCAGGCTCCTCCTGAGCAGGACGGGGGCTGGCGTCACCTGGGAGCGGAAGGCGCTATCGGCGCGGCCAGATCGCGCGCGGAACGAATGCCTTGATCTCGATGGTCGAAAGGTTCAAGGGGTTTCCGTGTCAGGCGATTCGGTCATCGTTCGCGAACGCATGGTCGATGAGGTAAAGCCATGATCCATCGGCCTGCTGCCTGACGACCTCCGCCGTTCTTGACGACATGATGAGCGGTGCGCCGTCCTTCTCCGTTGAAATCGTCCACTCGGCCTGCAGCAGGGCAATGCCTCCGGATTGAATGCAGTACTGGTTGACGGATTGCATGGTTCCGCCCAGTGAGAGAAGCCCGCGCAGCGACTGCTCTATGTCCTTCAGTCCATGGGCGCGTTGCGATGGCTGAGGTGCAAGAACCGCGCCGGGCTCATAGAGCTTCAAGAGCTGATGGACGTCGCCGCTGTTGTATGCGTCGGCGAATGCTTGGTTGATGGCTTGGGGAGCGAGAATGGCCAAGATATTCCTTCAATTATCTAACGTTTGAATAATGTGTTAAGCGTCATTATGGCAGCACCGCCATTGCTTCAACCTCGATCAACAGGTCAGGGGTTGAAAGTGACGAGACCCCAATAAGGGTGATTGGACGGCGCGGATCGAAACCGAGATCCTGTGCCGCTTGAACAGCGCCGGAAACGACATGCTCCATCTTGTCAGGCGACCAGTTGGGTACGTACACCGTTAGTTTTGCCACGTCAGCGAACGTGGCGCCAATGGCTTCAAGGGCATGAAACACATTGCGGTACACCTGCTCCGACTGTTTTGCAAGATTGCCATGCCCAACGAGATGTCCGCTCTCGTCCAATGCTACTTGTCCCGAAAGACAGACGACCCTTGTGCCCGTGGAAATGCTAGCTTGGAAGTAAGAGTCGGGCTTGAAGATGCCGTCCGGGTTCAGGACTTGAACTGTCATTTGATCCCTCCTTTTTCTGCATGCGCCGAGTTATTGGGAAATGATGACTACTCAGATTTAGATGCATTCATCCTACCCATCGTCTGCCATCCAAGTCAACTGGTGATATGTCTTAATTCATCGATTTTCAAAACAAGACGGGCGTGGCGCGGCGGCGCACGCACCGCTTCACGGATTTTTCACCCGCGCTTCACACACGGCGCATGGGGTTCTCGCGGGCTTCATCGGCGCTTCCAGCACGGTGAGCACAGTCGGCGCCATGCGGTGGCCGCGCCCAGGCCGGCGCCGCATGCCATCACCCCGCCAACCAAGGAGCCCCGCCATGCCTTCTGCCTCTCTGCCCGATACCCTCGCCGCGCCGCCGCGCCCTTTCCCCGACCGGGGCTGGCACGCCGCGCCGTGCCCGCGGCGCGGCGCCTGGTGCGCGCTGCTGGCCAGCCTGGCGCTGCTGGCGCCGGCGGCGCGCGCCCAGGACGCGGACAGGGCCGAGAGCCCGTACTTCTTCGTCCAGGGCGCGCAGCCCGGCGTGGACGCGCTGCCGCTCAAGCGCACCGACGTGCGGGTGCGCGTCAGCGGCGTCATCGCCGACGTGGTGGTGACGCAGCGCTATCGCAACGAGGGCACGGTGCCGATCGAGGCCCGGTACGTCTTTCCCGGCTCCACCCGCGCGGCGGTCAGCGGCCTGAACGTGCGCGTGGCCGACCGCCTGGTGGTGGCGCGGATTCGCGAGAAGCAGCAGGCGCGCATCGAGTACGACGCGGCCAGGCGCGCGGGCCAGACCGCCGCGCTGCTGGAGCAGCACCGGCCCAACGTGTTCCAGATGAACGTGGCCCACGTCCTGCCCGGCGACGAGGTGCAGGTGGAGCTGCGCTACAACGAGTTGCTGGTGCCCGAGGGCGGCAAGTACCGGTTCGTCTTCCCGACCGTGGTCGGGCCGAGGTACGCATCTCCCCGCGCTCCCGCGCCGGACACCGCCGCCCCCGACCGCGCCGCCGCGCACGCGCAAGCCTTTCCTGCCCAGCCGGTGCTGCGCGCCGGCCAGCCCGGCGCCAGCGCGTTCAACCTGACGGTGGACCTGGACAGCCCGGTGGGCATCCAGGAGCTGCGCTCGCCCAGCCACGCCATCGACACGCGGATGGACGCCGGCGCCGCCGCCCGCCGCGCCAGCGTGCGGCTGGCCGATGCGTCCAGCCGGGGCACGGCGCAGAGCGACAACCGCGACTTCATCCTCGACTATCGGCTGGCGGGCGGGGCCATCCAGTCCGGCGTGCTGATGCAGCGCGGCGAGAAGGAGAACTTCTTCCTCGCCATGGTGCAGCCGCCGCAGGCCGTGCCGGCGGCGCGCATCAACCCGCGCGACTACGTGTTCGTGGTGGACATCTCCGGGTCGATGCACGGCTTTCCGCTCGACACCGCCAAGGCGCTGATGCGCGAGCTGCTGGGCGGCCTGAAGGCCGGCGACACCTTCAACGTGCTGCTGTTCTCCGGGTCCAACCGCTTCCTGGCGCCGCGGTCGGTGCCGGCCACGCCGGCCAACGTCGAGGCGGCCATGCGCACCATCGAGCGGATGGGCGGCGGCGGCTCGACCGAGCTGCTGCCCGCGCTGCGCCGCGTCTACGCCGAGCCCAAGCCCGCCGACCTGGCGCGCACCGTGGTGGTGGTGACCGACGGCTACGTCACCGTCGAGAGCGAGGCCTTCGCCCTGGTGCGCCGGCACCTGGGGCAGGCCAACGTGTTCGCCTTCGGCATCGGCTCGTCCGTCAACCGCCACCTGATGGAGGGGCTGGCGCGCGCCGGCATGGGCGAGCCCTTCGTCATCACCCGCCCGCGGGACGCGCCGGCCCACGCCGCGCGCTTTCGCCAGCTCATCGCCTCGCCCGTGCTGACCAGCGTGCAGGCGCGCTTCGAAGGCATCGAGGTGTACGACGTCGAGCCGCCGCAATTGCCCGACGTGCTGGCCGAGCGCCCGGTGATCGTGTTCGGCAAGTGGCGCGAACCCGCCGCCGGGCCGTCCCAAGGCGGGTTGACCCTCTCGGGGGGCACCGTGCCGGCCGCGGGCGCGCAGCCGCGGCTGGTCGTCGAAGGCCGCGCGGCGCAAGGCCCCTACAGGCAGGAGCTGCCGATCACCCTGCCGCAAGAAGGCGCCAGTGCCCTGCGCCACCTGTGGGCGCGCCACCGCATCGCCGCGCTGTCGGACGAGGAGGCGCTCACCGGCGGCGACGCGCAGCGGGCCGCCATCACCCGCCTGGGGCTGGACCATGGCCTGCTGACGCTCTACACCAGCTTCATCGCCGTGGACAAGGTGGTGCGCCACCCCGGCCCAGCCCGATGCCCGAGGGCGTGACCGACCTGGCCGTCGGCGAAGCCAGCGCCCTGGGCGCCGCCGTGTCCAGCACGCCGGAGCCCGCCGCCTGGGCGGCCATGGCGGTGGTGCTGGCCGTGCTGGCGGTGCGGCGCATGCGCCGGCGGCGCGGCACCTTCACCGCGTGAGGCGGCCATGGCGATCCCCTGGCTCCTGCGCCACCCGCCCACGCGGCGCGCGGCGCTGCGCATCGACCGCGCCCCCGCCGCGTGCTGGCTGGCGCTGCTGACCGCCGCGCTCTGGCCCACCTGGCGCTGGATGGCGGCGCGGCTGGCCGATGGCTCGGACGACCCGCTCGGGCTGCTGGCGCTCGGCGCGCTCACCGCGCTGGGGGTGGCGGTGCGCGGCCAACTGCGCGCCGCCCCGCGCCTGCCCTGGCTGGCGCTGGCCGTGGCCGGCACCGTGGCCGCCACGCCGCTGCGCGCGCAGGCCACGCCGCTGGTGGCCAGCGCGGTCGCCATCGGCGCCTGGGCCTGCGGCCTGCTGGCCTTTCTCCCGGCCGGCCGGAGCAGCGCCCTGGTGGCCCGGGACGGTGCTCCGCGGCGCGCCCCGCCCCGCGCCATTGCCGCGCTGCCGGTGCTGGGCCTGGCGCTGCTGGCGCTGCCGCTGATCGCGTCGCTGCAGTTCTAAGCCGGTTACCCGCTGCGCGTGGTCACGGCCGAGGCCAGCCGCTGGCTGCTGGCTGCTGGCGCCGTGGTTCGACGTGCTGCGCGAGGGCAGCAGCCTGAACGTGGGCGGCCACCTGGTCATCGTCGATGCGCCGTGCTCGGGCGTGCAGATGGCCTGGGCGGGCTACTTCTGCGCCTGCGCCGTGGCGCTGGCGCGGGGCCTGGGCGACCGCGCCGTCGCGCTGCGGCTGCCGCTGGTCGGCGCGCTGGTGCTGGCAGGCAACGTGGCGCGCAACACCGTGCTGGTGGCGCTGGAGGCCACGGGCCGCGCGGCGGCGTCCGGCCTGCACGAGGGCATCGGCCTGCTGGCGCTGGCGGCCGTGTGCGGCGCCGTCGCGGCGTGGATGGGGCGCCAGGGAGCTATTGATAAGAGAGCTGCTGGTGCAATACCCGTGCGGGCTGAAGCATGATTTCACTCAATTCCTTCCAGAACCGGGTGCTGGGCAAGGCGCTGTTCGGCGCCGCCATGCTGGCCTGCGCGCCGTGGGGTGCGCTGCCGTCGGCCTCGGCCGACCGCTCGCCCGAGGCCGGCTGGGCCGACGAGCTGCCCGCCACCTGGGACGGCCGGCCGGTGCGCCCGCTGGCGCTGTCGGCCGTGGAGCGGCGCTTCGCCGAGCGCTTTCCGGGCCGCATCGCGCGCCTGACCGACGGGCGCCAGATCGTCGTGCTGCGCGACGTTGCCCGGCCCACGCGCCTGCTGCACCCGGCCGCCGACTGCTATCGGGGCCTGGGCTACCGCATCGAGGGCGAGCAACTGGAGCGCACCGCGGCGGACGATGGCGCGGTGCAGCGCTGCTTCACCGTCCGCAAGGACGGCGTGGCCCTGCGCGTGTGCGAGCGGATCGAGGACGCCAGCGGCCAGCGCTTCGCCGACACCTCGGCCTGGTACTGGGCGGCGGTGCTGGGCCGATCGCGCGGGCCGTGGCGGGCGGTGACGGTGACACGTCCGCTGCGGGGAGATGAAGCATGAAAACGGCGGAAAGCCCGCATGGATATTGCGCCAGAAGCTATCAAAAACGCAGTAACCGGTGGCGCCGCCGCGCGCTGCGCGCCCTGGCCCTCGTCGCCGCCACGCTGACGGTGCTGCTGGCGGCGCTATGGGCGCTGCTGCGCATCGCGCTGATGCCGCAGACCGGCGAATGGGCCACCGGGATCGGGCGCGGCCCCTTCAGGCTGCAGGCCAGCGTGCCGCAACTGGTGTGGCTGGCCACCACGCCGTGGATCGGCGAGCGCCTGCACGGCCTGCGCCTGCGCACGCGCCTGGGCCCCGTCACGCTGGGCTGGGCCGCCCCCGGCCAGGAAGGGCCCGACGCCGTGCTGACGCTGCACTGCGAGCCCTGCACCCTGCCGCTGCCCGAGGGCGCGCTGGGTCAGGCCAGCCTGGCCGTGCCGGCGGCGCGGATCGCCCTGTCGCGGGCGGACGTGCAGCACCTGCGCGGAACCGTGCTGCTGGCCGTTGCGCAGGGCGGCGAGGACGCCGTGATCGGCGCCCGCTGGCAGGCGCATCGCCACGGCGCGGGCTGGCGGGTCGCCCTGCAGGCGCCGCCCGCGCCGGTGCGCGACTGGCTGACCCTGCTGGCGCCCGGCCTGCCCGAGTCGCGCACGGCGCGCATCGAGGGCACGCTGGCCTTCGCCGCCGAGCTGCGGCTGCCCGAGCGCACGCTGCAGCTCGCGCCCGTGCTGGAAGGCTTGTCGGTGCAGGGCCTGGGCACGGGCGAGTGGGCGCACGCGCGCTCGTCCTGCGGCCCGCACCGGGTGCACGACGCGCGCGGCTGGCTGGCGCGGGCCGTGCTCGCGGCCGAGGACCAGCGCTTCTTCGAGCACCCCGGCTACGACCTGCCCGAACTGCTGGCCGCGCTGGCCGCCAACCAGCGGCATGGCGCCGTCCGGCGCGGCGGCAGCACGATCACCCAGCAGCTCGCCAAGCTGATGGTGGCCGGCGGCGAGCGCAGCCTGGCGCGCAAGCTGCGCGAGCTGCTCTACGCCGTGGAGATGGAGCGGACGCTGGGCAAGGCGCGCATCCTGCAGCTCTACCTGAACACCGCGCCCTGGGGCGAGACGGCCGGCGGCCGTCTCGTCTGTGGCGCCGACGCCGCCGCGCGCCACTACTTCGGCATACCGGCGCGGCGCCTGTCGGCCGGGCAGGCCGTCACCCTGGCCGCCTTGCTGCGCAACCCCCGGCGCGAAGCCGCCGCCTGGGCGCGCGGCGACGTGGACCGGCAGCGCTGGGTGGCCGGGCAGGTGCGCGGCGCGTCCGGGCGGCAGCGGCAGGCGCTGGCCGCCGCGCTGGCGGCGGGCGGCCCCGTGCCCGTATCATGGCCGTTCCGCGCCCCCGAGGACGGCCATGACCCCCGACACCGCTGACCCTTCCCACCGGCCGCTGCTGCCGCCCGAGCCCGACGCCGAGTACGGCCACCTGCGCTGGGTCCTCATCGCCGCCGCGCTGCTGCTGCTGGTCGTGGGCGGCTACCAGGCCTACCAGTGGCTGAACCGCGACGTCGCGCAGCGCAGCGCCGTTGCCGAGGGCGCCGCGCCGGCATCCGCGCCCGCCGCCGCCGGCGAGCCGCCGACCCTCGCGGCCCCCGCCGCGCCCGCCCGTTCCGGCCCGCTCCGGCCGGGCGCGGCGGCGCAGGAGCCGGCGGCGCCCGCCGTGTCGGGCGAGGCCATCCACAAGTGCGTGTCGGGCGGCCACGTCACCTACACCAACCAGCCCTGCCCGGAGGGCGCCAGCGCCGATGCGGCCCCCGCGACCGGGCTGGACCCCAACGGCGTCAGCGGTTCGGCCGGCGACGGCGTGCCGGCGCTGGTGGCGCGCCCCGCGCCTTTCAGTGCCACCACCGACCCCAGCCAGCAAGCCGCCGCCTGCCGCTACCTGGCGGCCGAGATCGAGCGGCTGGACTTCGAGTTCAGGCAGCCCCTGCCGCCGCCGGTGCTGGACCACATCTCCACCCTGCTGGGCACCCTGCGCGCCCAGAGTGGCGCTGCCCGCTGCGTGCCGCCCCAGGCCGACGCGGCCGCGCCCCCGGCGCGCGGCCGCGCGGCGCCGAAGGTGGTGGAGGAGAAGCGCGGGGGCTGATATCCCATGTCCCGGTTAGCTATTAAATATATAGCTGACAGCGTATATTGGGTAAGGGCTGGAGGTCGATTTGAATCGATTCCGTCCTTTTCCGGCAGGCCAATGAAAATCCCGGCCATCAGGCCGGGGGGTGTCGCTTTTCAAGCAAACGAACGGCGCTCACCGCCGCCCGGCACCCGCGTCAGGGCTTGCTGCCGCCCGGGGTCTTGGGGCTGGTGCTGGGGCCGTATCCGCCGCCGCGCGGGGCGGCCGAGGCAGCGCTGGCCGGCATGGCGGGCGAGAAGTCGGCGGGCAGGCCGCTGCCACCGGTGGCCGCGCCACCCGTGGCCGGGGTGGATTGGGCCGGCCGGGCGGGCGCCGGCGCCGGGGTGGCACCGGACGAGGCGCTCATCGGCACGCCGCTGCCGGTCGTGGTCTGGGCGGTGGCCGGCAGGTTCCAGGCCAGGGCGGTGGTCATCAGGATGGCGACGGGCACGCTGCGCAGGAGTCGCTGGGTCATGGGGAAAACCTCATGGGTCGGGTTGAACACACGGCCAGTCTGACGGCTTTCGCTGTTACATGGGCGTCTGCCATGTTGGGGTTGTAACGGTGTGACCCGGCCCCGCGCCCGCCGGGTCAGGGGTACAGCCCGCGCAGGTCGCGCGCCAGCAGGATGCGGCGGCAGGCCACGATGAAGGTGGCCGTGCGCAGGCTCACCTTGTGCTCTTGCGCCACCTGCCAGATGCCGGTGAAGGCCTCCTTCATGATGCGCACCAGGCGCTGGTTGATCTCGTCCTCGCTCCAGAAGAAGCTGGAGAAGTCCTGCACCCATTCGAAGTAGCTCACCGTCACGCCGCCGGCGTTGGCGATGACGTCCGGCACCACCAGCACGCCCTTGTCCTGCAGGATGTCGTCGGCCTCGGGGGTGGTGGGGCCGTTGGCGCCCTCGATGACCATCCTGGCCTTGATGCGGCCGGCGTTGTCCCGCGTGATCTGGCCTTCCAGCGCGGCGGGGATGAGGATGTCGCACTTGCAGCCCCAGAACTCGCCGGGCTTGAGCGTGTCGCTGCCCTTGAAACCGGCCACGCCGCCGGTCTGGGCCACGTGCTCCAGCAGCCGGGGCACGTCCAGCCCCTTGTCGCGGGCGATGCCGCCGGTGTGGTCCTGCACGGCGACGACGAGGGCGCCGGCCTCGGCGAACAGCCTGGCCGCGATGCCGCCCACGTTGCCGAAGCCCTGCACGGCCACGCGCGCGCCCTCGATCTTCAGGCCGATCTGCGCCGCCGCCTCGGTGCCGACGGTGAACACGCCACGCCCGGTGGCCTCGCGCCGGCCCAGCGAGCCGCCCAGGGCGATGGGCTTGCCGGTGACCACGCCGGTGGCGGTCTGACCCTCGTTCATGGAGTAGGTGTCCATCATCCAGGCCATCACCTTCTCGTTGGTGTTGACGTCGGGCGCGGGGATGTCCTTGGTGGGGCCGATGATGATGCCGATCTCGCTGGTGTAGCGGCGCGTCATGCGTTCCAGTTCGCCCCGGGAGAGGGTGCGCGGATCGACCCGCACGCCGCCCTTGGCGCCGCCGTAGGGCACGTTGACGGCGGCGTTCTTGACCGACATCCAGGCCGACAGGGCCATCACCTCGGACAGCGTCACGTCCTGGTGGAAGCGCACGCCGCCCTTGCCGGGCCCGCGCGAGGTGTTGTGCTGCACGCGGTAGCCCTCGAAGTGGGCGATGGTGCCGTTGTCCAGCTCGATCGGCACGTCCACGATCAGCGCGCGCTTGGGGCGCTTGAGGGTCTCGACCCAGCGCGCCAGCGGCCCCAGGTAGGGCGTGACGCGGTCCACCTGCTGCAGGTAGATGCCCCAGGGGCCCAGGTGGGCGGGGTCCAGGTAGGAAGGCAGGGCGTGGGTGGGAGTGGCGGCGGGGGCGGCCTTGCCGGGCGTGCGGGCGGAACGGGCCATGGGGTCTCTCCTCTTTCTCTCGTCGGAGCGGATGCGCCCGGGCGGCGCGGCCGCACGGCCAGCATAGCAGGCGCATGGGAGCGGCGCCATCAGCTCCTGAATCAATAGCATCGGGTGTAGGCTGGACAGGGACAAAAAGAGGGTTTGCCTTTAAAATAAGCAGATTTTCCCGCGCGAGGACCACCCGTGGCGTCCCACACCTACACCCATCCGCAGCATTTCGACGTCATCGTCGTCGGCGGCGGCCATGCCGGCACCGAGGCGGCGCTGGCGTCCGCGCGCATGGGCGCGCGCACGCTGCTGCTGACCCACAACATCGAGACGCTGGGCCAGATGAGCTGCAACCCCAGCATCGGCGGCATCGGCAAGGGCCACCTGGTGAAGGAGGTCGATGCGCTGGGCGGCGCCATGGCACTGGCCACGGACGAGGGCGGCATCCAGTTCCGCATTCTCAACGGCAGCAAGGGGCCGGCGGTGCGCGCCACGCGCGCGCAGGCCGACCGCGTGCGCTACAAGGCCGCCATCCGCCGCGGGCTGGAGAACCAGCCCAACCTGTGGCTGTTCCAGCAGGCCGTGGACGACCTGCTGCTGGAGGGCGACCGCGTGGCCGGCGCCATCACGCAGGTGGGCATCGCCTTCCGCGCGCGCACGGTGGTGCTGACGGCGGGCACCTTCCTGGACGGACGCATCCATGTTGGGCTGGACAACTACGCGGCCGGCCGCGCGGGCGACCCGCCGGCGGTGTCGCTCTCGGCCCGCCTGAAGGAGCTGAAGCTGCCGCAGGGCCGCCTGAAAACCGGCACGCCGCCGCGCCTGGACGGGCGCAGCATCGACTTCAGCCAATGCGAGGAGCAGCCGGGCGACCTGGACCCGGTGCCGGTGTTCAGCTTCATGGGCCGGGCCGACATGCACCCGCGCCAGGTGCCGTGCTGGGTCACGCACACCAACGCGCGCACGCACGAGATCATCCGCTCGGGTTTCGAGCGCAGCCCCATGTTCACCGGCCGCATCGAGGGTGTGGGGCCGCGCTACTGCCCCAGCGTGGAAGACAAGGTGAACCGCTTCGCCGACAAGGACAGCCACCAGATCTTCCTGGAGCCCGAGGGCCTGGACACGCACGAGGTGTACCCCAACGGCATCTCCACCAGCCTGCCGTTCGACATCCAGCTGGCGCTGGTGCGCTCGATGCCGGGGCTGGAGAACGCCCACATCCTGCGGCCCGGCTACGCCATCGAGTACGACTACTTCGACCCGCGCGCGCTCAAGAGCAGCTTCGAGACCAAGGCCATCCAAGGCCTGTTCTTCGCCGGCCAGATCAACGGCACCACCGGCTACGAGGAGGCGGCGGCGCAGGGCTTGTTCGCCGGCATCAACGCCGCGCTGCAGTGCCGGGGCGAAGCCGCATGGCTGCCGGGCCGCGACGAGGCCTATCTGGGCGTGCTGGTGGACGATCTCATCACCAAGGGCGTGACCGAGCCCTACCGCATGTTCACCAGCCGCGCCGAATACCGCCTGCAACTGCGCGAGGACAACGCCGACATGCGCCTGACCGAAGCCGGCCGCCGCCTGGGCTTGGTGGACGACGCACGCTGGGACGCCTTCAGCCGCAAGCGCGACGCTGTTTCACGTGAAACAGAGCGCCTCAAGAGCACCTGGATCCACCCGCGAAACCTGCCCGCCGAGGAAAGCGCGCGCGTGCTGGGCAAGGCCATCGAGCACGAGCACAACCTGTTCGACCTGCTGCGCCGCCCGGACGTGCGCTACGACGCGCTCATGGGCATGGACGGCGGCAGGCATGCGCCGGCCGCGGTCGCGGAGAAGGGCGCGCCCACGCCTGTTTCACGTGAAACATTGGGCGAGCTGTACGGCCCGGTGATCGAGCAGGTGGAGATCGCCGCCAAATACGCCGGCTACATCGACCGCCAGCGCAGCGAGGTGGAGCGCGCGGCGTACTACGAGAACCTTCGGTTGCCGTCCGAACTGGACTACCTGCAGATTCCCGCACTGTCGATCGAAGTGCGGCAGAAGCTGCAGAAGCACCGGCCTGACACTCTGGGTCAGGCCTCGCGCATCTCCGGCGTCACGCCGGCCGCCGTGTCCTTGCTGTTGATCCACCTGAAGAAGGGCGGCTTCAAGGAGTTCCAGGCCACGCCCGGCGCGAAGGCGGCATGACGGCCGCCGACAGGGCGCCGCGCCTGCACCAGGGCGCGGCCGACTTGGGCCTGGCCTTGGACGAGGCGGTCGTCACCAAACTGCTGGCGTACCTGGACCTGCTGGCCAAGTGGAACCGGGTCTACAACCTGACGGCCGTGCGCGACCCGGCCGACATGCTCACGCACCATCTGCTGGACAGCCTGGCCGTCATCGCGCCGCTGTGCCGGCACACCCAGGGGCAGCCCGCCCGGCTGCTCGACGTGGGCAGCGGCGGCGGGCTGCCGGGCGTGGTGATCGCCATCTGCTGCCCCGAGATCAGCGTGACCTGCGTGGACGCGGTGGCCAAGAAGGCGTCCTTCGTGCAGCAGGCGGCGGGCACGCTGGGCTTGCCGAATCTGCGCGGCCTGCACGCACGGGTGGAATCCGTGACTCAGCGTTTCGACGTCATCGCTTCCCGCGCCTTTGCCTCCCTGCCCGACTTCGTGCACTGGTCGGCCGGCGCCTTGGCGGAGCAAGGCGTGTGGATGGCGATGAAGGGCAAGCGCCCCGACGACGAGATCGCGGCCCTGCCGCCGTCGGTGCAGGTGTTTCACGTGGAACATCTCCAGGTGCCCGGGCTGGACGCGGACCGCTGCCTGCTCTGGCTGCGCCGCGCCTGACGCCGCCTGAAAACGGCGGTTGATCACCGCTGGCCGGGGCGTCGGGTCACTTAAACTCGACCCTGGCCTTTCGCCCTCATGTCCATGCTCGGCATCACCGATTACCCCGCCTTCGTCGCCGCCATCCTGCTGTTTCTCGCCATTCCCGGCCCCGGCAACTTGGCGCTGGTGTCCGGCACCGCGCAGGGCGGGGTGCGCGGGGGGTTGGGCGCCACCTTCGGCCTCATCGCGGCCGACCAGATCCTGATGTGGTGCGCCGTGGCCGGGGTGGCGGCGCTGCTCAAGGCCTACCCGGCGGCGTTCGCGACGGTGCAGTGGCTGGGCGCGGCCTACCTGGCCTGGCTGGGCGCGCGCATGGTGCTGGCCAAACCGGGGCAGGCGCCGGTGCTGAGGGTCGAGCCGCGCCACTATGCCCGGCAGGCCTTCTTCATCACGCTGCTCAACCCCAAGGCCATCGTCTTCTACATGGCGTTCTTTCCGCTGTTCGTCGATCCGTCGCGCCGGCCTGGCCTGCTGACCTTTGGCGCCATGGCGCTCACGGTGGCGGTGCTCACCCTGGCCTATGGCGCGGGCGCGATCCTGCTCACGCACCTGCTGGCCGAACGCCTGCGGGCCAATGCCCGCCTGACCTCCGCGCTCAACAAGCTGGCGGGCATGTTCCTGATCGGCTTCGGCGTGCGCCTGGCCCTCACCAAGTAAACCGGACTCCACACGCATGGCCCAGATCTTCTGCATCGCCAACCAAAAGGGAGGCGTGGGCAAGACGACCACCGCCGTCAACCTGGCCGCCGGCCTGGCCCGCATCGGTCAGCGCGTGCTGCTGGTCGACCTGGACCCGCAGGGCAACGCCACCATGGGCTCGGGCGTGGACAAGCGGGCGATGGCGCTGTCGGTGTACGACGTGCTGCTGGAATCCGCCACCGTGGCCGAGGCCGTCACCGTGCCCGAGAAGCTGAAGGAGGCCGGCGCCGCCTACGCCGTGCTGGGCGCCAACCGCGAGCTGGCCGGCGCCGAGGTCGAGCTGGTGGCCGAGCAGCGCCGCGAGCGCCGCCTGAAGGACGCGCTGGCCGCCGTCGCCGCCGACTACGACTTCGTGCTGGTCGACTGTCCGCCGTCCCTGAGCATGCTCACCCTCAACGGCCTGTGCGCCGCGCAGGGCGTGATCGTGCCCATGCAGTGCGAATACTTCGCGCTGGAGGGGCTGGCCGACCTGACCAACACCATCAAGCAGGTGCACGCCAACCTGAACCGCGACCTGCGCCTCATCGGCCTGCTGCGCGTCATGTTCGACTCGCGCATCACGCTGCAGCAGCAGGTCAGCGAGCAGCTCAAGGCCCACTACGGCAACAAGGTGTTTGACACCCTGATCCCGCGCAACGTGCGCCTGGCCGAGGCGCCCAGCTACGGCCTGCCCGGCCTGTTGTTCGACCCGTCGGCCAAGGGCAGCAAGGCGTTCATCGCCTTCGCGCAGGAGCTGGTCGATCGCGGCGTGCGCGGCTGAACAGGGCGGTTTCAGCAGTCAAATCGGCCTCAAGCCCGCATGGATATTACGCCAGAAGCTATTAAAACAGGAATATCCGGCGTGCGCGTCCTGACCCTGCCCGGCTGGCAAGGCAGCGGCCCCGGCCACTGGCAAAGCCGCTGGGAAGCCCTGCACGGCCACCTGCGCGTCGAGCAGCACGACTGGCTGCGCCCGCTGCGCGGCGACTGGACCGCGCGGCTCGAAGACGTGGTGCTGGCGCAGGGCGAGGGCGCCCCCGTGCTGCTGGCCGCCCACAGCCTGGGCTGCCTGCTGGCCGCGTGGTGGGCCGCGCACTCGCGCCACGCCCACCGCGTGGCCGGCGCGCTGCTGGTGGCGCCGCCCGACATCGAGCGGGACGACATCCGCCAGGCCCTCCCCAGTTGGGCGCCGCCCGCGCGCCAGCGCCTGCCGTTCGCCAGCGTGCTGGTCGCCAGCAGCGACGACCCCTACGGTAGCCTCCCGTCCGCCCGCCGCCTGGCCGCCGGCTGGGGCGCGGTGTTCCATCCGCTGGGTGCGCGGGGCCACGTCAACGCCGACTCCGGCCTCGGCGACTGGCCCGAAGGGCATCGGCTGCTGCTAGACTTGATCGGTAGTCCATCCTGACTACCCGTGAGGGGTGCCCATGCAAGCCGAGAAAACCGTCCCCACCAGCCTGAAGCTGCCCGCCAGCGTCAAGCGCGAGATCGACGAGGCCGCCCGCGCCGCGGGCACCAGTCCGCACGCCTACATGGTCGGCGTGCTGCGGAAGGAAGCCGAGCGCGCGCGCCTGCGTGAGGAGTTCCACCGCGATGCGCGGGAGGCTTTGGACGAGATGGAAGCTACCGGCCTCGGCCACGACTGGGACGAGGTCAAGACCTATTTCGCCCAGATGGCCGAGTACCGTGCTGGCCGCGCGCCCAGGCCTGCGGCGCTGGTGCCCAAGAAGGTGCTGTGAACGCCGTGCCGAGCCGTTCCAGGCAAACCTGCACCGTGGCCGAGGGCGAGGGCACTCCGGCGAGCGGCGCGACGCTGTGGCTGCGCTTCAGCCCCCAGGCCCACATCGATCTGGTGAGGCTGGAGGACTTCCTGTGGCATCCCGGCGATCCGCAGGCCCACCAGATGATGCCGTTCATCCTGGATGCCCTGCAGATCCTCACGCACCAGCCCGGCGTCGGCCGGCCCCGGGGCGATGGCCTGCGCGAACTGATCATCAACCGCGGCCAGAGCGGCTACCTGGCCCTCTACCATTGGGACAGGCCACATCACACCGTGCGCGTGCTGCGCATCCACCACCAACGCGAAGCCGGCTACGCCGACGACGAGGTCTGACCTTTTGACCGCCGGCCCACACAGGACTCCACACACCATGGTCACCAAGAAACCCAAGGGCCTCGGCCGCGGCCTCGACGCGCTGCTCGGCCCCAGCACCCCCGCGCCCGACGCCGCCGCCACCCCCGCCGGCACGCCGATGATGCTGGCGCTGGGCGCCATGGTCCCCGGCCAGTACCAGCCGCGCACCCGCATGGACGAGGGCGCGCTCTACGAGCTGGCCGAAAGCATCAAGTCGCAGGGCATCATGCAGCCCATCCTGGTGCGGCGTTTGGGGTCAAAAACAGCTTCAGTCGGCGTGGATACTGCGTCAGAAGCTCCTGATTCAGGAGCAATCTACGAGATCATCGCCGGTGAGCGGCGCTTTCGCGCCGCCCGCCTGGCCGGCCTGGACGAGGTGCCCGTCCTCGTGCGCGACGTGCCCGACGAGTCCGCCGCCGCCATGGCGCTGATCGAGAACATCCAGCGCGAAGACCTCAACCCCCTCGAAGAAGCCCAGGGCCTCAAGCGCCTGACCGACGAGTTCGGCCTCACGCACGAGCAGGCCGCCCAGGCCGTCGGCCGCAGCCGCTCGGCCGCCAGCAACCTGCTGCGCCTGCTGCAGCTCACCCACCCCGTGCAGACCATGCTGATGGCCGGCGACATCGACATGGGCCACGCCCGCGCGCTGCTCGCCCTCGACGGCGCCGCGCAGATCACCGCCGCCAACCAGGTCGCCGCCCGCAAGCTGTCCGTGCGCGAGGCCGAGGCCCTGGCCCGCCGGCTGTCGGCCGAGTTCAGCCTCACCGCGCCGCGCAAGCCCGCCGCCGGCGGCGACAAGCCGGGCGACGTGCGCCGCGTGGAGGAGGAGCTGTCCGACCTGTTCATGGCGCAGGTCGAAGTGCGCGTCAAGAAGAAGACCCGCCGGCCCGGCGGCGCCGCGCAGGCCGGCGAACTGGCCATCCAGTTCGGGTCGCTGGACGAGCTGAACGGCCTCATCGAGCGCCTGCGGGGGCGCTGACGCCGCACCTTGGTCGGTGCACCGGCTGGGCGGGCTGATCGCTGGGAAACTTCGGGGTCAGATCAAAATTTCCTGGGGGCCAGTCACCTACGACCAGCCGTCCCAGGAGGCCATGACGTCAGGTGGCAGTATCACTGGCACCATCCGCAACCCGTTGGATCCGAATCCCGGCAAGCTGATCGTGACCAAGC